>Ga0114899_1001543_pt1 | contig 13429 bp, 10 predicted proteins | sample MalvireepMed_215_FD_83497 | JGI IMG/M metagenome (GOLD analysis project Ga0114899, IMG submission 83497) | Marine viral communities from the Global Malaspina Expedition - Malaspina viral metaG DeepMed_215 | ecosystem: Environmental > Aquatic > Marine > Oceanic | place: Mediterranean Sea... | reverse complement strand
GTTTTAATGCAAGATTCACCTTATGTTGCTGGGTTAAGCTGCGGCAGTTTCTGGCCTAATAAGACAGGGTGGTATCAATTAACTCCAATATCAGAAAGCCAAGACAAGACAGCTAGTGTCACTTGGCGCTATATTGAATCAGAAGAGAACTGGCTGGCATCTCAACAAAAAATGAAGCTAAATTCGACATACGCGATGGCTCAGCGCAAAATTTCGGCTAGCGCTGTTCCTGTGAGAGCCAACTATTTACCGATCAATCAATGGCTATTTGTAGGAATAATCTTTATTTGTGCCTGTATCATTTGGACTGAAAAAAAGTTCGATTCATAACTGAAAGTTCTATTTACCAGTATTTTGTATAAATAACCCATATTATTGCCTCTCGACATTCTTTTATAGGGCGTTTATTCTTCGTCTATACTCTTTTTACACAATAATAATAAAGTATTCAGGCTTTTAGGCTGTTTTGCCACGAACAGCATATCTAAAGGTTTAAACGGAATTGCATTACAAAGAGCAGTGTTACCAAGGATTTATCAATGATTACACAAAGCGCCAAATCTCGCCTTCAACTGGCATTAATACCAGCATTATTTAGTTTTGCTAGTGTGACCTTTGCTGATGAAGAAAATCAGGATTATTTTTCATTGAGCCTTGATCAATTGGCCAATCTTAAAGTAGTTACTTCTTCTAAACGTGAGCAGTCAATTGACGAGTCTTACGCTAATGTGACGGTAATTACTCAGCAGATGATCAAACGTCGCGGTTATCGTAACATCATAGAAATATTAGAAGATCTGCCAGGGTTTGATTTTGCGACTTATGAAGATGGCGGCGGAGAGTACCCTGTTCACCTTTTAGATCGGGGAACTGGGGGAGATAATGGCAACTCAAGAATGATGGTCATGATCGACGGTATGGTGCAAAACCATATTTCCTTTAACTGGACTCAAGGCTTAACCGATGAACAAATGTTATTGGATATTGAAAGAATTGAAGTGGTGCAAGGTCCAGGTTCGGCACTTTACGGCGCTCAGGCTGTTGCCGGCATCATTCACATTATCACTAAACAAAAATTTGAAGGCATACAAGCCAAATTGTTAGTTGGAGAGAATAATACCCGTGCTTTAGAAGTGATGGCAGGAGGTTCTGTTGGTGATACTTTTTACCAGATAGCGCTTAAAAATTATTTAACCGATGGTGATGGTGGAATTGGTCGACTTGATCCGGGGGGATATTTTTCTAATAATTATTATCCCGATATATTACTCGCCGATTATGATGAAGATGGCAACTACGTCACCAATGTTGCTAACTCTCTTGCGGGTCAATTGATACCTGACGGCTTTAATAATTCAAAAGATGATAAAACTTTAAGGCTTCGGGTGTATACCGACAACCTGGAAATGGGGATCAATTCTTGGGAACGAAAAGACGGTTTGGGGAGTTATGTCACGGGTTATGAATATAATGCAACAGCCGAGGAATTCATTAGTCATCATCGCTCCTTGACTGTTTATATTAAAAATCAAAAAAACTTACTAGAGAATGAATTACAGTGGAATTCTGATCTATGGTACCGGATTGATAAACAAGAGGCCGATACAGGGTTTAGTTATACTTATCGATTTAATGATTTAAAAAAGTCGTATCATAGTGCAAGCAGTCAAGTTGGTTATGAAAATCAATTTGATTGGAAACTCGAAGAAAATAAAAATTTAATTTTTGGTTTTCGCTTTTTGGGCAATCGTCAAACAGAACAAGTTGTGTCATTGGGTGAAATACAAAATGGTAATGCCTCAACAACCAACTCTTCTTGGGATATAGCTGTAGCGGGTGCAGGTTTAGGAAATGAGAAGGTAAATGAAATATTTGATGAAACTGAAACTGCAATGTATGTTTTATTAGAAGGCCAGTTCACGCCTGAATTAACCTATTCACTTGGTAACCGATATAGCAACGGCAGTGATTATGGTTCAACCAGCACCCCTCGGGCTGGGCTAATTTATAATGCTGATAATGACTGGGTGTTTAAAGCTTTATATGGTAGCGCTTATAGGCAGCCATCACTATTCGAGCTACACGATGAATTTCGTGGTCAACTTGATTTAGTGCCTGAGAGCATAGATACGTTAGAATTTGAAATGAGTAGCCGCTTTAGTGAAGTTGGCCAAATAAAAGCCAATTTGTTTTACTCAAAGCTGAGTGACAGTATTAATTTAGTCGCAGATCCAACCCGAGCTGGTGGTGAAAGTTATGCTAATGTTTCTTCATCAAAAGTTAGAGGAGTTTCGACTCAGTTAGATATTAAGCCCACCAAGAAATTAACTATTTATGCCAACTACTTTTATCTTGAAGGTGCATCAGAAGGAGAGAGTTGGGGAGACATTGCCCATACTGCTAAACACAAAGTAAACTTTGGTTTGAACTGGCAACCTTTAAATCATGGCTTTAATGTTAATTTAAAAGGCAATTATGTCGGCAAAAGAGCTGTCCCTGAAACTAATACTTATTTTGAAGGAAAAGCGCCAAGCTATACTAAATTTGATTTAGTCATAACTTGGACTAATTTGTTTGGAAGTGCCGGTCTGGATACTCAACTGATATTAAATAATATATTTGATGAAGGATATTATGGTGTCGGTCGTCAATCGGGTTCTAGTCTAAGAAGTGACTATGATCCAGCAACTAACCCAAACCCGACTGGTTTTATTCCTGCATATCACCCACAAGCAGGACGAACTATTTATTGGAGTCTCTCACATCAACTTTGATGTTGGATAATTTCTAATGAATAGCCTATTACGAAAAATGCAAATTTTAAGAATAATAAAGTTGAATTCAATAACTTTATTAATTTTATTGATGTGTTCTTCTTTACCTTCTTTAGCTGCTGATAAGTTTAATTTCGAGAATGAAAACAAGTTAAAAATTAATAAAATAAAATCAGCTTATCTATATAATTTTTTGAAATATATAACCTTACCAAAAGATCCAAGAAAGTCAGGTAAAGGTTATTTTTCAGTTTGTATTCTAGGAAATAATCCATTTGGCACGGCGTTAGATTCATTGTCTGGTCGAATGGCAAAAGGCTTAGAGGTTAAAGTAAAGAAGCTAAATGAGCTAAAAGAATCCATAGATTGTCATATAATTTATGTGAGCCAATCTAAAATAAATGATATTGATAGTATTCTTGCGACACTTAGAGATGATTCTATATTAACAGTGAGTGATATTACTGATTTTGCCCATAAAGGCGGCGTGATTGGATTTATTACAAATAATGAAAAAATAGGCATTGAAATTAATTTAGATAATGCGCGACAAGCCAACATTAGGATCAGCGCTTCATTGTTAGAGATCGCCAAATTAACAGAGTAGGAAATTATTAACTAAGATGTTGAGACTAAAGGACGCTTCGATCAAAACAAAGCTCACCTCGATCATTTTATTGATCAGTGGTTTTTGTATGATCATGGTTCTTTCCATTTTTGTTTATATCAATCAAGTCGATAAGCAAGAGTCGACAATTGACAGTATTTCTGTATTAGCAAAACTGATTGGCAATCGAAGTGTTGCAGCCCTTACATTTAATGATAAAGAAGTGGCAGAAGCAAATTTAGAGTCACTAAAAAGTCATCCGTCGATAATATTATCTTGTTTATTTGATGCATCTGATCATCTGTTTGTCAGCTATATTGCTTCGCACAACAGTTTGGAAGATTGTCAATTTAATTTACTTCAACACGAGTCCATATCGAGTTTTGAAATTGAAGGTGACGACTTATTAGTTTATGAACCTATTTTCAACGATGATGAGTATCAGGGTACGGTTTTAATTCGTGCCAGTTTTATAGTGGTGCAAGAATACTTGATCCGCTACTTGTTAGTCGCTCTGTTCACCGGTTTGGCTGTGAGTATGCTAGCGTTTATTTTTGCATCAAGACTACAGTCGGTTATTTCAACGCCTTTAATCAAACTGACTCAAGTAGCAAAATCGATTGCAGAAAATAATGACTATTCGGTGCGTGCTGAAAAAACTGGTAAAGATGAAGTTGGTGATTTAGTTGATACTTTTAATAGCATGTTAATGACTATCGAAGATCAAAGTGAGGCGTTAAAAAATACCACTAAAAAAGCAAATGAAGCCAATGAAGTCAAAAGTCAATTTCTTGCTAACATGAGTCATGAATTAAGAACGCCAATTAACGGCGTTTTAGGGATGAACCAGCTACTCTTGGGAACTCAACTTAGCCGTGAGCAAAAAGAGTATGCCATGCTGGCCGATAAAAGCGGTAATGTGTTATTAGACACTGTTAATCAAATTTTGGATTTAGCGTCTATAGAAAGTACAGGGTTGAGCCTTAATACTGAAGTGGTCGATATGAAGATCTTTTTAGATGATATTGGTCGCCTATTTTCTTCACAATTAGCGCGTCAAAAATTAGATTTGGTTATTTATATTTTGGATGAAGTGCCCAATGAATTAGTTTTTGACCCAATAAGAATGAGACAAATCTTTATTAATTTGATTTCCAACGCGATTAAATTTACCAGTAATGGCGGTGTCAGCGTTAATATTCGATGGTCAAATGAACGGTTACAAGTATCTGTGGAAGATACTGGGATGGGTATACCTGAAGAAGCTCAAGCGAGAATTTTTGAGTCTTTTCAGCAGGCAGATAATTCATCAACTCGCGCTTTTGGCGGAACCGGTTTAGGCTTATCTATATCACAAGAGATCTGTGATGCGATGCAGGGTTCAATAATGATTGAACGTTCAACCGAAGTTGGCTCGGTGTTTACATTTGACGTTAAAGTCGCCAGAGCAAGCGATGCTATTATGCAGCGTCCTGATTACCATTATGATGGTAAAGTATTGTTATTAGCTGAATCATTTCCATTAGGGAAATGGTTGGAAAAAGCCTTCATCGCACGAAAAATTAGTTATCAAATGACTAATAATATGCAGGATGCATTAAACTCGCTTGAATGTGTTTCTATGGTGATGGTAGATGCAAAATTTGGCTTAAAAAACTTAACCAAACTTGTTCAAGAAAACAAAAATGCCAACACCCGATTTGTTTGGCTGGGCTGGGTAGGGGATGAAATTCCAGCGACTCTTAAAAATAAAGTTGAAGTCTTATACAAAACGATTACCACCAATAGTTTATCAACAGTATTTAAAAAGCAAGCGATTGATTTTCCTCTACTTGAGAAAGAAGAATTAACTTTTCGTCTTTTAGTCGTGGATGACAATATTATTAATTTAACCGCGATGAAGTCACAATTACAAAAGTCTGGTTTGACTATCGATACTGCAATTAATGGTTTAGAGGCGGTTAAGGCTTGCCGGGAACAGCGTTATGATTTGGTCTTGATGGATATACAAATGCCTGAAATGGATGGGGTGGAGGCCACCCGCTTGATCCGTTTGGAACTTCAAGAAAATGCGCCGACTATTATTGCTGTTTCGGCTCATGTGATGGAAGAATATGTAGAGAAAGCCTACGATGCCGGCATGGTCGATTATTTATGCAAACCGATTAAAGAGAAAAAACTACTTCAAAAAGTAAGACAGTATTTAGAGGCTTAAATCATCTAGCCTCGAATACAACGTACTTTTACTTTTCTGCCTTTGAGCTTTCCTTCATTTAATTTTTGGATTGCAATATTAGTGATACTCCGATGAACCGCAACATAAGCACGAATGTCTAAAACCTGAATCTTTCCAACTTGATTCCCTTGAATATCTTGTTGACCAGAGTTTTTTGATTTACTTGTGAGAGCGCCGAGAATATCCCCAGGTCTAATTTTTTGTTTCTTTCCACCGTCTAGCTGCAAAGTAGACATCATTGGCTTTTTTATCGGATCGTTTATTATGTCGGCTGACGGCAGTATTTCAGATTCAATTTCATATCCTAAATAATCTTCTAACCGGATCATTTTATGAATTTCTTTTTCAGAAATTAATGAACAAGCAACTCCCTTACTGCCAGCACGACCTGTTCGCCCAATGCGGTGAATATGAATTTCAGGATCTTGAGAAATGTGGTAATTGATTACCATATCTAAATTATCGATATCGAGGCCTCGAGCAGCAACGTCGGTAGCGACTAATACCGAGACACTTTTATTGGAAAATCGAATTAATGCTTGATCACGTTCTCTTTGTTCCAAGTCACCGTGTAAGGCCAAGGTGCTAAAGCCAAAACTGTGTAATTGATCGGCTACATCTTGGGTTTGTACTTTTGTGGTACAAAAGATCACTGCTGATTCAGGTTTAAATTGTTGCAGTAATAAACGAACGGCATGAGTTCTATCTTGTTCACTATCGACCGAATAAAAATGTTGTTTAATATCTTTTGTGGTATCACTGCTGGCTACTTTAACAGTGACAGGGTTTTGCATTAAATGTTCACTCAGCGGTTTTATTTCTTTTGGAAAAGTCGCGCTGAATAACATGGTTTGTCTGTCTTTTGGACAGTGCTTAAAGATTAATTCGAGTGTAGGTTCAAATCCCATTTCTAACATACGATCGGCTTCGTCTAGCACTAAAGTGTTTAAATCGTCTAAATTGAGTCTGCCACGATTGAGGTGGTCTTCTATTCGGCCAGGTGTACCAACGATGATATGAGCGCCGTGTTCTAATGAGCCAATTTGAGGGCCTAATGGTGAGCCGCCACATAAAGTTAATACTTTAATGTTATGAATTGAACGTGCTAGTTTTCGTATTTCAGAAGCGACTTGATCGGCAAGCTCTCGAGTCGGGCATAGTACTAAAGTTTGCACTCTAAAGCGTTTGACGTTTAAGTTATTCAATAAACCAAGACCGAAGGCTGCTGTTTTTCCTGATCCGGTTTTACCCTGACCAATCACATCCTTGCCATCGATTATATGTGGCAAGCTTTGCGCCTGGATCGGCGTCATACTTTTATAACCAAGAGTCGATAAATTTTCTATTAAAGCGGGACTAAGATTAAGTGACGAAAAGTTGCTAGATGCCATGGTTATGACCTGTTAAATGGCGGAATGGCGGCATTATAACAGAAGGGGGGATTTATACCCATGCTACTGTATAAGCTTTATTACCGAATAGTCAGTGCTAGAAGGAACACTCTGCTACTCGGCCAAACAAACTTTATTTCGTCCAGCTTCTTTAGCTGAGTAGAGTGCTTTGTCTGCTCGACTTAACCAACTTTCATAAGATTCACCTGTTTGGTATTCGGCGACACCAAATGAAATGGTTAGTGTTATATTTTCTTCGAATCGATATTGATTGATCAGGGTTCTTATTTGTTCAGCCAGTTCTGCCGCAGAGGTTAGACCAATTGGAATAGGTGCAATAACGAACTCTTCACCGCCGTAACGATAAACTGAATCGGTCGAACGAATACGAGCCTGAATGATTTTGGCGGTTTTAATTAAAATATTATCTCCTATGATATGACCATATTGGTCATTAATTTTTTTAAAATGATCTAAATCAAATAATATTAAAGAGACTGTTGAGGGGGTTCGTTGCTGTATGGCTATTAATTCAGCAAGTTTTGCATCTAAAGCTCCTCGATTGCCTGTTGAAGTCAATGAGTCTTTAGTCGCCAGTTTTGAAAGTTGTAAATGTTGCTTTTCGACATTATAAGAGAATATGTAGGCGAATAAATTACTGATCAATATCGTGAGTAAAATAGCGCTCAAATCCATCGGTTTCATCTCTGAACTAAGAATGGCAATTAACAGCAGCAGAGAAGTTGCATTCATGGGCATTGCCCATCGTGAAGGTAACAAGTAATAGAGAGAGATCATTACTGGGTATAGCCAATAAATTTGTGAAACGCCTTTAATCGCGATACTGATGAGAACACCAACACTCGCAAGCACCGCTAAAACAAACCCCGGTACTTTAGTTTGCTGAGTCTTTAAAACGTATAAACAAATTGCCACCATGCCAAAGGACATGATGAGGTCAACTATGCCAATAAACCACTCATTATTTGAGAAGCGAATATAGGCAAAAGGCGCGATACTTAATGCACCTATAGCAGCAATCGCAACTAGGGTATATTCTTTAGCTGTACGATTTTGCAAGTTATTTCAGTCCTTTTCACTTATTGAAGTGATTTTAATACCATTTAGTTTAGCGTTTAACAGATTTAATTACCGAGTATTTACTAAATTGGTTTAACTCTATTTAGCGAATCCACCTGCTTGGATTAAATGGTTTTCCTTGTAGTCTCATTTCAAAATACAGCCCTGGCTGTTGCTGGCCGCCACTTTGACCAACAGTAGCGATAGCCTCACCTGAGTCGACCCAATCACCTACTTGTTTATACAAAGCCTGATTATAGCCATAAAGGCTCATATACCCTTTGCCGTGGTCAAGGATCACTAGTAAACCAAAACCGCGTAACCAGTCAGCATAAACCACACGTCCATAGTGGACTGAGTTGACGATACTGCCTTCTGAACCTCGTATAATAACACCGTTACTGGTGAGTCCCTGAGTTAATTTAGTACCGAACCTTTGACTATGCTTGCCTTTTGTTGGCCATTTGAGCTTGCCTTTCACCGAACGTAAGCCCTCGAGTGGTTGTGTGAAATCAATGTTTTCGATGGCTTCTCGTACTGAGTCGATTAAGTCTTGCAACTCGCTAGCGTTGATTTGCAATTCGGTTAGTTGTTCGCTTTTACTTTCAATTTCTTTAGCCAAAGCGGCGACTAATTTTTTACGTTTATTTTTGAGTTTATTTAAACGCGTGGTTTCTGCTTCTTTAGATTTTTTCAATAAATTTAGATCGAGAATTTCTTTTTGAATTAATTGATCGATATTTTCAAGTTTTATCAAAGTCTGTTGTAGCTTGGCAACTTCTTTACTACGGGCCTTATTCATATAGTCGTAATAAACCAACATTCGACCAAGCGCTTCGGGGTCTTCCTGATTGAGCAGCATTTTTAAGTATTCTTGGCGGCCACTGATAAAGGCTGATTTGATTTGTGAAGCAAGCGCTTGCTTTTGAGCTTTTTTATTTTGCTCCAAATTTCTTTGCTGGCGTTTTGATTTTTTTAATTGTTGTTCTTGTTTGATCAGCTGTCTTTTGGTCGTACGTAATATTTTAGTTGCGGTGGCAATTTGTTTTTCAGAATTTCTCAGTTGAGTGATAGCTTTACTTTGTTGCTTCTGTTTTGATTTTAAATTACTTTGCAGGTTTTTTATATCTTGCTGAAGCTGCAATAATTCTTGTTTGGCTTGTTCTTCCTGAGCTGATACAGATTCAGCTTCTGCAGCGGAATTATCAGCAGATAATACCAATAGAAAAAACAATACCAAGAAATAGCAAAATTTAAATTTCAATCGAAAATCCATTTATGTTTTTATTTTCATTAGCGGTATACCTGTCATTTCTTTTGGAATGGGTAATCCGGCAATAGAAAGAAGGCTTGGTGCCACGTCAGATAAAACACCATTGTCTTTCGTCGGTTCTGCGTCGCGTCCAACATAAATAAAAGGCACTAAAAAATTGGTGTGAGCGGTATGCGGTTGACCCGTTTGGTGGTCACTCATTTTTTCTGCGTTACCATGGTCTGCGGTGATCATCGCTTCTCCTCCAGCTTTTTTAAGCGCCAGAATAAGTCGCCCTAAACAATTGTCTAAGCATTCAATCGCTTTAACCGTTGCGTCAAAATTACCGGTATGACCGACCATGTCTGGATTGGCAAAATTGCACATAATAAAATCATATTTTTTTGACTCTATCGCCGCGACAAATTTATCGGTTAATAGTGGCGCATTCATTTCTGGTTGTAAGTCGTAAGTAGCAACTTGAGGGCTCGGTATGAGTTCTCTATCTTCACCATTGAACGGCTGTTCCGCACCGCCATTAAAAAAGAAAGTTACATGGGCGTATTTTTCGGTCTCTGCGATGCGTAATTGAGTCTTACCCAAATCCTGCAAATGTTCACCTAGCACTTTAGGTAAAGAGATAGTGGCAAATGCAGAAGGCGCTTTAATGTCGGCGGCGTATTGAGTCAGCATTACAAAATTAGTGTTGATTTTTTCTCGTTCAAAACCTGAGAAATCTTCATCGATAAAAGCTCTAGTCATTTCGCGAGCACGGTCCGCGCGGTAATTCATAAAAATAACGGTATCACCTTCTTTTATCGGTGCGCTTTTACCAATGATTGTCGGCTTTACAAATTCGTCGTTATCATCGCGTGAGTACGAGTCTTCGAGTCCCTGCTTGGCAGAATCAGCAATAAACTCTGACTGGCCGCTGATCAAAGCTTGATAAGCTAATTCAACTCGGTCCCAACGATTATCTCTATCCATGGCATAATAACGACCAGTTAAGCTGGCAAAACGGCCTTTGCCATGGGCCTCTATTTCATCGATATACTTGGCTGCGCTCTTTGGAGGGGTATCGCGGCCATCGAGAAATGCGTGTAAATATAATTTGTCTGCACCTTTATCTGCTGCCAAAGTCAGGGTCGCTTTAATTTGAGCAATATGGCTATGCACACCGCCGTCGGATAAAAGCCCCATCAAATGAACTGCTTTACCATTTTTGACTGCTTTCTCAATAGCGCCAACAATGACTTCATTTTGTTGGTATTCTCCATCAGTGATCGCTTTACTTATACGGCTAAAATCTTGATAGACAACACGACCAGAACCAAGGTTAAGGTGACCCACTTCGGAGTTACCCATCTGTTGGTCGGGTAAACCGACGTCTTCCCCAGAGCCTGAAATCAGAGTATGAGGCGAGTTTTGCCATAGATCATCAAATACGGGAGTATTTGCAGCCATTATAGCGTTGGATTCAGCTGATTCGCTGTGTCCCCAGCCGTCGAGAATGATGAGTGCGATAGGTCTTTTTTGCATAATGTTGTATTTTTTACTGCGAATAATTGCTGAAGGATTATACACGATTTTATTTATTTGAGTTTATCTCAGGCTTGAGTGAAATAATAAATAAGTAAAGACGTTACTATAGTTAAGCTCATTATTGAGTAGAGTTTGTTACAAGAAAGTTCTGCTACTACAAAAGATAAGCTTGTTATTAGGTATCAAGTAATATTATTCTTGAATATTAAGCATTTAATAAAAAAAGGAACAAATTATGGGTGGTGAATATATTGCTTATGCTATTTTAGGCGCAATAGTCGTTTTGATTTTTATGGGAGTTAAGACTGTCTCTCAAGGTAATGAATATACTGTTGAGCGTTTGGGGAAGTACACAAAAAGTTTGAGGCCTGGGCTTAATATAATAATTCCGATAATTGAGTCCATTGGTGCAAAAGTAAATATGATGGAACAGGTGCTTGATATCGATGAACAACAAGTTATCTCACAAGATAATGCTACGGTAACCATCGACGCAGTTTGTTTTTATCAAATTGTAAATGCAGCGCAAGCAATTTACGAAGTTAATGACCTTGAACGTGCGATGCAAAACTTAGTGACAACTAATATGCGTACTGTATTAGGTTCTATGGATTTAGATGAAATGTTATCTAAGCGTGACCAAATCAACGCTAGGATATTAGGTATCGTAGATGAAGCTACTAACCCTTGGGGAGTAAAAGTTACTCGAATAGAAATAAAAGATATTTTACCGCCTAAAGATCTTGTTGCTGCAATGGGTCAACAAATGAAGGCTGAGAGAATTAAAAGAGCGCAAATTTTAGAAGCTGAGGGCGAAAAACAATCAGCGATTTTGAAAGCTGAAGGCGCTAAAGAAGCTGAAATCCGTCAAGCCGAAGGTCTAAGACAAGCGGCGTTTTTAGAGGCCGAAGCACGTGAAAGACAAGCACAAGCTGAGGCAGAAGCAACTAATATGGTTTCAACTGCGATAGCTAACGGTGATATCCAAGCAATAAATTATTTTGTATCACAAAAATATATCGAAGCTTTATCTGATATTGGCAAAGGAGAAAACTCAAAATTAGTCATGATGCCATTAGAGGCAGGCTCAGTTATCGGATCAATTGCCGGAATCGCTGAATTAGCAAAAACTGCTGGCCTAGCAAAGAGCTAATTAAAGTGTTGATATAAAATATCAATGAAATAGGAGAATACAATGTTAGATAATTTAGTTGACTGGCACTGGATAGTACTGGGGTTGATATTATTCATATTAGAAATGTTAGCTCCAGGTGCAATATTAATGTGGTTTGGCGCGGGCGCTATTTTGGTCGGAGGATTATTATACGTATTTCCAGACATCAGTTGGGAATGGCAAATATTGATATTTTCTTTAGTGTCGGTAATTAGCATTTTCGCTTGGAAGCGTTTACGCAAAACTAGTCCAGAGGATGATACCGAGTCAGGAACCCTTAACCAGCGTGGTAAAGCTTTAATAGGACGCAAAATTCCATTAGTCGAAGCGATTGAAAATGGCGTCGGGCGCGTTCAAATTGATGATACATTTTGGCGAGTAGAAGGTGCAGACTTGGCTAAAGATGCTTTGGTTAAAGTGGTAGCAAGTGATGGTGCCACATTAGAGGTAGAACCTGCTTAATAAAAGCCAATAAAATCAACCTGTTAAAAAAGCCGTTTTCAAACTTTTGAATACGGCTTTTTTGTTATCTGTGCAATACCTGTTGCTAAGGTGCTTGCTTTTAACTGCGAATAGATCAAGCGCTATACAGTGTGTATAATGCTTGGCCTTATTCTTACTCTACTCGCCAGTGAATCATCTACAGATATTAGGCGGTAATCAAATAAAGGTTTGATATGACAGATTTTATCCAATTTGCAACTGACAATATGATGCTTTCAAGCGCTTGGTTAGTTGTTGCTGTTGTTTTACTAAGTGTTCAGCTTAAACACATGGCGCAAGGTCCAACCTCAATTACCAGTCAAATGTTAACTAACTTGGTCAATCGTGAAGATGCTGTAGTGGTAGATATACGCGGACAGGCCGAATTTAGTAAGGGTCATATCCAGGGCGCACTGAATATTCCTTTAACTAAAATAAAAGAAAATGCCAAAGACCTTGAAAAATATCAAGGCAGACCCATTATTATGGTCTGCACAAATGGTATTCAGGTTGCTGGTGCTTGCGACGCTTTGAGAAAAGAGGGTATAGGGCAAGTTCACAAACTCGCCGGCGGTATGACATCTTGGGTAGGGGACAACTTACCTGTGGTTAAATAATTAAAATGATCTAACTACTAAATAAAATAATTAATTAATGAAATAAATAAAAGAGAACTATTATGACTGACCAACAAGATACAAATGCAACAGAAAGTAATAATGACGCTGCAAAGGCTGAAGAGCAGCCAACACCTAACTTTATGATTCAGAAAATTTATGTCAAAGATTTATCTTTTGAAGCGCCAAACTTACCTGAATTATTCAACGTCGAGTATAAACCAGAAGTTAAAATGGAAATGAATAGTAAGTCTCGCCAAGTAGCAGATGACC
>Ga0114899_1001542_pt1 | contig 13437 bp, 12 predicted proteins | sample MalvireepMed_215_FD_83497 | JGI IMG/M metagenome (GOLD analysis project Ga0114899, IMG submission 83497) | Marine viral communities from the Global Malaspina Expedition - Malaspina viral metaG DeepMed_215 | ecosystem: Environmental > Aquatic > Marine > Oceanic | place: Mediterranean Sea... | reverse complement strand
TCGCGCCGTCAGTATTAGATGCAGCGTAAACTCCCGCTGATCCAAAACCTAATGCTACAGTAATTGCTGCAGCAGTAAGCGTACGCTTAAAGTTATTGTTTGTTGTACTCAATTTAATTCTCCCTGGTTGTCATGGAGGTTGTTATTTTAGCTTTGTTTTGGCTCTTAGTTATATTCCAAAAGTCCAAAATTAGCCTTGTTTGACCTTACGGTCCGATCTGCCAGCACCGATACTAACTGGATCTAATCATGTAGGTCAACCTCTAGTTCAAATTATTATTTAACCTTAGAAGGCTTGTTTTGTTTGGATTTGTTATGGGAATAGAGCAATAAAAGCAGGAAGGAATTAGCAAAAATTGTTGGTAAATTTAGCTCTATCAGTCCAAAAAGCGATATTTGAACTGTGTTAGCGTCAAGTTTTACGCTTTAATTATGCTGCGTTCTTATTTTCAAGGCTTTTGTTCTTTACAATAAAAAAAGCCCTAACTCAAATTAGGGCCATTAAAAGCGATCATTTAAATATGTTCTAACTTTCCATTTCCTTAAACTTTTTCTCCAATTCATATTCTCTTGAAGTTACAAAAGACTCTATTCCTTGTAATTTTTTCTCTAGCCTAGAAAACTTATTTTCAATTTTTTCCAATGTATCTTTAGGGCTATAACCAGAGCGCCAAACATCTTTTACTGAAGAGCGATAAGGTTTTGAATCATTTTCTTCGGCATAGCGAGGAGTTTTAGGTTTCTTATTTCGGCCGAAACATCCTTTATTACTTCGACTACCTGGTTTTGGGTCGAGCACAAAACACAACACAATATACGCTAATATTACTAACCAGAACCCTCCGAGTATTAATAAGGAGATACTAATGATGCGTACTACCCATACTTCAAAATCAAAGTAATCAGCCAAACCAGCGCACACACCACATATTTTTGCCTGATCAGGGTTCTTATATAGTTGGCGTTTTGAGCTGGCTTTACCCTCTCTCATGCTTCTTTCTCCAGTTAGGTGATTCTTGATCTAGAATTGACTCTAGCGCTTCAACTCTATCCATCATGGCATCCGCTATTTTAGTTAATTCTTTCAAACGAGAGTGCTCTTCTTCTGATATACCTGATTCTTTTTGGTTTTTAGAGCGATAGTGCATGATCACCCATATAGGCGCGACAAAGACCATAAACAAAATTGCGGGTATAAATGCTAATCCTTCCATCTATTTGCTCTCCGACTTGGACTTTTTATTTTTGTTAACTCTAGCTTTTAATTCAGCTAGCTGCTGGTCTACTTCTTCTTCTTTTTCAAGATCGTTAATTTCATCTGCTAAGTTTTTATTCTTGCCGATGTCATAAGACTCTACCTCAGACTCAAGTTCATCCAGTTTACGTTCAAACCTGTCAAAACGCGTTACTGCATCTTCTGCCGATGTGTCATACAAGGATTGCTTTACCTTCAATCGAGAAGAAGTTGTTTTATGGCGCATAACTAGTGTTTTTTGGCGCGCTCTAGCATCATCCAACTTCTCTTGTAATTGACAAACTTCATTAGACAAACGAGCCAATTCATCTTCTAAACGATTTAAATCTAACTGTAACTCGTCTGCAATTTCAGCAACTTTATTACGCTCGATTAGAGCCGCTTTAGCGAGATCTTCTCTCTTTTTAGATAATGCCAATTCAGCTTTACGCTCCCACTCATGAGATTCAGATTTTAATTGCTCAACTCGACGAGTGAGCTCTTTCTTTTCTGCAATTGTACGTGCAGATGATGTTCTGACTTCAACTAGAGTGTCTTCCATTTCTTGAACTATCAAACGGATCAGCTTCTCAGGATCTTCCGCTTTATCGATCAAAGAGTTTATGTTGGAATTTACAATATCTGCAAACCTTGAAAAAATACCCATTAAAAATACCTCCAAAAATATTGATTAATTTGAAAAGTTAACTAATCAATTAAAATAAAATTTCTGCCCAGTCAGGTTTAGTTGCAGCTCGAGCCACTCCGAGACTAACCACTATATTGCCATTTACTACCGTTCGTTCAACCGAGCCAGCTTGACTCATTTCGACTTGAGATAGCATTATTCCAAGTATGCCAATAACGCCAATAATCATTTCAACCAATAGCTTACTTCCACGTCGGGTCAATGCTCCGCGCTCAGTTAAAGGTTGTTGGGTTACATGAGAAAACATTTCTTGCCTCAAAATCCACAAAAATAGTGGTTGGTTAATTTGACTACTAAAAACAAAGTTACCTGTAATAATACAGTTATTATGCCAAGTTGAAATTATTCTGTTAAGCCTTTGTAATAAAAGAATTTAACTCAACTACCTCTAGCAGTAATTTCTTATTTGTGTGAAAATAACCAAGAATTTAGTCAGATATACTAATTTTAAATTATTGACTATATATAATTAATACAGAATCAAATTAACGAACACATAGTGAAAATTGAAAATGAATAATCAAAGAGATAACTTAATCGGTGAAGCATCATGCTTTTTAGAGGTTATCGAGCAGGTTTCTCAATTAGCAAAATTAGACAAACCAATCTTAGTCGTAGGCGAACGCGGTACAGGGAAAGAGTTGTTTGCTTCCCGGCTTCATTATTTGTCACCTCGATGGGATCAACCTTTTGTCACATTAAATTGCGCAGCTATTAACGAAAACTTACTCGAAACTGAGCTGTTTGGCCATGAGTCAGGGGCTTTCACTGGCGCTAATAAAAAGCACTTAGGTCGGTTTGAACTAGCCAATAAGGGAACACTCTTTTTGGATGAGTTAGGCAATAGCTCTTTGGCCGTACAAGAAAAACTGTTAAGAGTCATTGAGTATGGTGAATTTGAGCGAGTCGGCGGCAATAAAACAATTAAAGTTGACGTTCGTTTGGTTGCTGCAACTAATGAAAATTTACCTGAATTAGCAAGGCAAGAAAAATTTCGAGCTGATTTACTCGATAGGCTAGCCTTTGACGTCATCACTCTTCCTCCTTTGAGGGCAAGACTAAGTGATATCCCTATTCTTTCACAACATTTTGGGCTGGCAATGACTAGAGAGCTAGGAAGAGAGTTTTTTGTAGGTTTCAGCAGAAAAGCTGAACAAGAATTACTTAACTACCCTTGGGAAGGAAATGTACGCGAGCTTAAAAATGTTATTGAGCGAAATATTTACAAATCTTCTCCCGAACAAGTAATAGATACCATACAGTTTAACCCTTTTACTTCACCGTATCAGCCTAATAAGAAATCCAAGACTAGTTACCAATTATCACAGTTATCTGATGAAAGTAATTATAAGCCTCTCGAATCAAAGACAAAACCTCAGGATAACTCTTCTGAAATTAGTGACAATGAGCAACCGCCAATGATTATGCCTCTCAATGATTTAAACTTTCCAATCGACTTCAAGCAATCTATGAACGAGCAAGAAATCAATATAATCACTAAAGCACTCGAACATGCCCATTTTAACCAGAAAAAGTGTGCAGAGTTACTCGGCTTGACATATCATCAACTTCGCGGATATCTCAAAAAATACCAACTATTGGATCAAAAATAATTACAATTGAAATGGCAGGTTACTAAAAATGAAATCAACAAATTAAAAATGTCTGTTCAATTGAAAAAATTAAAATTAATGATTATTTCATTGATCACTACGTCGTTTACTGCTGGTTGCCAATATCAAGAAAATTCCAGTGTTCGAGACGACGTCTTGGTATATTGCTCAGAAGGAAGCCCAGAGACTTTTAATCCACAATTGTCGACCTCAGGGGTAACTTTTGACGCTACATCTGCCACTATTTATAATCGATTAGTCGAGTTTAAATCCGGCAGTACCCAATTAAAACCAGCACTCGCAACGAGTTGGAAAGTTTCAAAAGATGGTAGAGAGTACACATTTAAACTCAGAAAGAACGTCGCTTTTCACACCACAAAGTTATTTATCCCTACCAGAACATTCAACGCAGACGATGTACTTTTCAGTTTCCAAAAGCAATGGTTTAAAAATCACCCTTTTTATACATCGAAAAAGCTTAGCGGCTCTTTAGGTTATAGCTATTTTGAATCGATGGGCTTAGACGGACTAATCGAAAACATTATTAAAATAGACCCTTATACGATTAAATTTCGCTTAAGTCGCGCTGAAAGCCCATTTCTAGCAACTTTGGCAATGGATTTTGCATCTATATTATCAGCTGAGTACGCACAAAATTTAATTCAAACCGGATCTATCAATAATATTAATAACTTACCAGTTGGCACCGGACCTTTCCAATTAACCCGTTACCAACCAGATGCTTTTATTCGATATAAAGCGCATCCTAATTATTGGCAAGGTAAAGCAAAATTTAAGCATCTTGTTTATGCCATCACACCAGATCCTTCGCTTCGATTCGCACGTCTTGTTGCAGGAGAATGCGATGTCATGTCAAACCCATTACCAATCCACATAAAATCCACAAGTCAGTTTGATAATGTTGAAGCTATAAGTAGTGCAGGGCTTAATATTTCTTTCTTATCAATGAACACTCAGAAAAAGCCATTTGATAACCGACAAGTGAGATTAGCAATCAACCATGCGATTAATAAAGAAGCGATTATTAAAGCCGTTTACCAAGAAACAGCAACAGCTGCAGTTACTGCGATTCCGCCGAACATGTGGGCTTACAATAAAAAGTTGAAAGATCATCAATACAATCCAGAAAAAGCTCGACGTTTGCTGAAAAAGGCAGGTTATCCAAACGGGTTTGAAATGGAAATATGGACCACCTCAGCTCAAAGAGCGTATAATCCAAATGCAAAAAAAATGGCTGAGCTTATTCAGCAAAACCTGGCATCAGTCAATATAGAAGTTAAAATTATCACTTATGAGTTTGGCACCTTATTAAAAAAAGTTCGGCGTGGTGAACACCTTACGGCATTAATGGGATGGAACGGTGATAATGGTGATCCTGATAATTTCTTCACACCTTTACTGAGCTGCGCGAGCACAGTTTCAGGTACAAACTCCGCTTTTTGGTGTGACCAATCATTTAATCAATTAATTTTTCAAGCACGTTCACAATTTAATAGCAGAAACAGGCAACGACTTTATAACAGAGCACAAAAAATATTCAAACATGCTGTGCCTTGGGTACCAATAGCTCATGCTACTCAACACTTAATTTATAACCCTAGGGTGAAAAATTTAAAAATAATGCCTAGTGGCGTGATTAATTTTGATGGAATAACTTTAAAAAATAATCATGGTACTGAACAATGAAAACCCTTTTTTTTCGTCAATTCAGTATACTACTATCAAGCTTGTTTGCGCTGAGCGTGTTCACGTTCTGTTTGACTTTATTTTTCCCAAAAGGTATTACAACTCTTTCTATTTCCCCTCAACTGTCAATCGGTATTTTCGATCAATATTTACTTTATCTGCAAAATATCCTAAAGGGAAATTGGGGAACTTCAGTAACTAATGGCAGCTCTGTTTTTGAAGACTTTTTTGTCTACTTTCCCGCCACACTTGAACTCTCAGCAGTTGCATTATCATTTGCCCTTATCTGTGGTTTGCCTTTAGGAATAATAGCCGCACAACACAAAAATAAATGGCAAGACAAACTTATTGTGTCATCGACATTAATTGGCTATTCAATGCCTATTTTCTGGTGGGCAATGCTATTAATTTTGCTATTTTCAGTATCACTTGGCATAACTCCCGTAGCAGGCCGACTTGGTTTTGAATATGATATTTTGCCTGTGACTGGCTTTATGTTGGTAGATACACTACTTTCTGATGAAAGCTACTCAATAGAAGCATTTTACGATGCACTCCGTCATTTAGTACTTCCAGCGATCGTACTTGCCACTATTCCTCTAGCTATTTTTACCCGAGTGACCCGCTCTGCGATGCTCGAAGTACTTTCAAGTGATTACATTCGAACCGCGAAAGCAAAAGGGCTGTCGATAGCGAGGGTGGTATGGATCCATGCTCTCCGAAATGCCATGCTGCCTATCCTGACAATTATCGGTTTACAGATTAGTATCTTAATTACAGGTACTTTAATTACTGAAACTATTTTTTCTTGGCCAGGAATAGGAAAGTGGTTATTAGAAGCTGTCTATAGGAGAGATTATGCCACTATTCATGGCGGTATCTTGGCGATTGCAACGGTAGTTATTTTCACTAATCTCTTTATTGAGTTTATTTCATATTACCTCAACCCTAAGTTGAGGACTGAGAAATGAATAACCAACTCCAGTTTTATCAACAACGTAAGATCCCAAGCCTTACTACTCGCTGGTGGAAAAATTTTAGTAGTAATCGTTTAGCCTACGCTGCACTTTTATTACTTTGTAGTATCATTTTAATTGCGCTACTTGCCCCATGGATAGCACCTTACGACCCAGCCTATCAATTTGATGACCTGTTTGTCCCACCTTCTTGGTACCAAGGTGGCAATGAAGCCTACTTATTAGGTACAGATGACTTAGGAAGAGATATATTTTCTCGTCTAGTTTACGGTGCAAGGCTTTCTTTAAAACTTGCATTAATAGTAGTAGCTGTTGCTGCTAGCTTCGGCATTTTACTCGGCGGAATCACGGCGTTATCGTATCGGTGGTTAGATTTAATCATACTCAGGATAATGGACTTGCTGCTTGCTTTGCCTTCATTACTTTTGGCCATCGTTGTAGTGTCAATTATAGGCCCGGGATTACCTAACGCTATTTACGCAGTGGCAATAGTGCTGATTCCACATTTTGTTCTCGTCACCAGAAACGCGATTAAATATGAATTAAATAAAGAGTATGTCACCGCGATGTTGCTCGATGGCGCAGGTAAATTTAGGCTTTTTATTTTTTCAATTTTCCCAAACATATTGCCCGCCTTAATCGTCCAGTTAACATTGGCATTTTCAACCGCCATTTTAGAAATAGCCGCTTTGGGATTTTTAGGTTTAGGCGCTCAAGCCCCTCACCCTGAATGGGGTACGATCCTTTCAGAGTCACATAATAATATCATCAGTGCTCCTTGGACAGTGACACTGCCTGGTCTAGCCATATTTTTTACCTTATTATCAATTAACTTGGTCGGTGATGGCTTACGCGACTCAATGGATCTGGATTAAACAAACACAATGAAAACAGCCTTCTAATGCCTTTATTACGCGCCGAAAATCTCACTGTTAATTACCATAACAATCAAAGTGAGTTAACTATCATTGATCGCCTCTCTCTGAAAATGGAAGAGAGTGAAATATTGGGTATTGTTGGCGAATCAGGTTCAGGCAAAAGTATGCTAGCACTTGCTATTATGGGCTTATTGTCGAGAAAAATGTCGATGACGGCTGACTATCTCAATCTTGATGGACAAGATTTAATGAAATTAACTCAAACTGAAAGGGCTGTGTATGTGGCCTCTAAAGCAGCGATCATATTTCAAGAAGCCCAATCTAGTTTAAATCCTTGCTTTACTATTGGCTCTCAAATCAATGAAACTTTAGCTATTCATCAGGGCGGCTCAAATAAATCTCATCTGAGCCAATCCATCGAACTGTTAAATTCAGTGGGTATTCCTCAACCCGAGCTGTTTTTAAAACTCTATCCTCATCAACTTTCAGGAGGGATGAATCAAAGAGCAGCTATAGCTATAGCACTTGCATGTAAGCCACGTTTATTAATCGCTGATGAGCCAACCACCGCTTTAGATGTCACCATTCAGTCACAAATTTTAGAGTTATTAGTTAATCTGAATAAGAATGAAGGACTAGGATTAATGTTGATCACTCATGATTTTGCGCTATTATCAGAAAATACTGATCGCATAGGTGTTATTTATTCAGGTCAGTTAATGGAACATGCAGCTACTAAGAACATTCTTTCATCTCCTCATCACCCATATACAAAAGCACTCCTAGATAGTATTCCTCAATTAGGTGCTCGCCATGTCAAAGGTAGTCGTTTATTTGCGTTACCAGGACACATTCCTCCAATGGAAAAGCTTCCTGTTGGTTGTCGTTTAGGACCTAGGTGTCCTAAAGCAGAAAAAAAATGTGTTAAAAAGCAAGAACTAATCAGTATTGAAAACCATGGTAAAGTTCGTTGTCATTTAGCTGAAGAAAATAACTTAACCAATATAAACCCGGTTCGCTTTAGTAATAAAAAGGGAAAAGCGGTATGAGTTTATTGGAAGCCAAGAATCTTTGTAAAAATTACACTTTAAATAAGTATCGACTTGGAAAGTCTCATGCACTAGAAGCAATCAAAAATATTAATTTTAATTTACAAGCAGGTAAAACTTTAGCAATCGTTGGAGAGTCAGGTTCGGGAAAATCAACTTTAGCAAGACAGTTAATTGGAATTGAAAAACCAACGAGTGGAGATATTATTTTCGACGGGCTGAGGCTAAATTATAACAATAGAAAACATCGAAAAATGCGATTCAAGAACATTCGGATGATTTTTCAAAATCCATACGAATCACTTAACCCTAAAGCAAGGATCGGAAAGACGCTTGACGAAGTTCTGCTTATCAACACTAAATTGTCATCAAAACAAAGAAAACATAAAATTACTGAAACTTTAATTAAAGTAGGATTATTGCCCGAGCATCAATACAGATATCCTCATATGTTTTCTGGTGGACAACGTCAACGTATAGCCATAGCCAGAGCAATTATCTTAGAACCCCAAATAATCATTGCAGACGAACCACTTTCTGCTTTAGATGTGTCTATTCAAGCTCAAATACTTAACTTATTACAGCAACTTCAAGAAGATATGGGAATATCCTATTTGTTTATTTCTCATGATCTCAATGTTGTTGAACATATAGCGGATCATGTAATGGTAATGTATAGAGGTAATATTGTAGAGTATGGAAAAATAGAGCAAATTTTTGATCAGCCTCAACACCCATATACCCAAACCTTGTTTGCTAGCACGCCAATGTATCGTAAACGATTTCCTCAATTTGTAGGCCAGCAACTCAAGAAAGAAGAACTAGAACAACATGGATGTTGCTTTGCCCCTCGGTGTCAATTCCGACAACCCATATGCGAACAAACCTCTCCTAAGAATATAACGATGAACGATGAGCGAGAAATTGCTTGTTTTCGCTTTGAACAATAAATTTTAGATATAAATTTCAAGCAAAAAAAAGGGCGTTATTTACGCCCTTAGTAATCAATCTATATTAGATAATATCTATTGAGATAAATTAGCTAAATTTCGCTGAACATCTGCATCGTTTCGCAAGTTCTTTTGGTAAGACTCAAAACCAGCGTTGGAATAATAACTAGAAAGATATTGTTTCCTTTGCTCTTTATTATTTTCTTCTGCTTCAGCCCAGCTGCCTTTTTCAACTGAGTTCAGTAACATCACTGTGTACCCTTGAAAATCATCAATCATATCAACAGAGATTTGTGTTTCAGCCGGTGCTGTCATTTTAAAAAACTTTGCGTTGGCAGTATAAGATAAAATACTGTTATTTCGTTCAACTTTATCTAAGTCGCTCCACGTTAATGAATTACTACTCAACAGTTCATCGATACTTTCTTTCGTTTCAAGTTTGCTCATTAAATCGTTCGCTAAATCTTCAGCCACTTGCTTGGCTTTAGCCTGAGTTAAACTAGTAACTACTCGTTCTTTAACATCTTCTAATGGTTGAACTTCACTTGGCTGATGCTCCTTTAAACGTAAAACAACGATATGTTTATCAGTTATTTCTATCGATTCAGAATTAAGCAACCCTTCTAGAACGTCAGAACTAAAAGAGGCGTCTTTAACTTCTTGATTAGAAAAAATTCCTTCTTGACTTGAACGACCAAACATAGAACTAGTTTGAATTTCAAGGCCTGTAGACTCAGCTGCTTCAGCTAAAGAGTCTGAAAATTCAAAAGTTTTTTCTTTTAACGCTTCAGATTTAGCATAAAAATCTTCTTCTGCGAGCTGTTTCTTTAACTCGGGTAATAGCTCTTCTTCCACCTCAGCTAATGTCTGAACGTCACCTTCGATCAAGTTAGTCAATTTAAGGATTTGATAGCCAAATTCAAGTTCGATTGGCGCTGTTGTATCACCAATTTTAGTTAACAATTTAGCGGCTTCTTCAGAGGCTTCGTCTAAAGACCCTTCTAACAAAACACCTAAATCACCACCACTTTGTTTAGTTGGTTCATCATCAGAACTTACTTTTGCTATTGCAGCAAAATCTTCGCCTTGATTTAATCTTTCGCTGATCGCATCTGCTTTGCTTCTCGCCACATCTTCATCGCCATTATTGAGGATTAAAATATGTGAATATTGGCGCTGCTCTTCCGATTGAAAACGTGCCAGATTATCTTGATAATATAATTCGATTTCTTCATCTGTTGGTTGTTGCTCTGCTTGCAAATTATCAGCAGAAAGCTCAAGATACTCAACAGAAACTTTTTCTTCGATTCTATATGTGTCTAGATTATCATCATAATATTGATTGATCTCTTCTTCTGAAATTTCTACTCCAGATTTAAACTGCTCAAAACTAATTTTAACCGCTCGGCCAGTTCTTTTTTGTGTCATCAACTCGAATCCGCTACTCACTTCTCCAGCAAGAGAAAAGTCTGTTTGAAACAACCCTGCATTCATTTGATTTCTAGTTTCACGATTTTCGTAATATTTTTTAAAACTATCGCGATTCATACCGGCCCTAGCTAGAGTTTGCTCAACTAGTGCTGATGAATACTTTCCGTCTAGCTGGTAGTTAGGCTCTGACTGAATGATTTTTTTCAATGATTCTTTCGACAAACGCAAACCAAGATCCTGCATAGATTGTTTAAAGACAGACTCAGTAATTAATTGTTGTAATACATTTTCCTGAAAGTCTTGTTCATCTTCTTCAGTCTTGACGGTGGCATTATAAAAGTCAGCCTGACTCGCCTTTACGTTAGCATATGCACGTTGAAACTCAACGCGAGAAATACTTTCTCCATTTACTATTGCTGCGGCATTAGGGTCACCTAAAAGAGAGCTAACACTAAAGCCTCCGGCAAAAACAAATGAAATTACGATTGCAAAAATAAAGTATTTTGCCCAAGGTTTTTTTGAACCTTCTCTTATACTATCTAACATAGACATAGCTGTTCGCTCATTTAAAATAAATTGATATCTAAATAATTTTACTTACTAAATTTTTCTGTTCTGAATTAAGTAGCTGCATAAGCCACAAACTTAGAATACATCAGTTTAAATAAAAAACGCGCCTTAAAAAGGCGCGCTTAATTTGGCGGAGCGGACGGGACTCGAACCCGCGACCCCCGGCGTGACAGGCCGGTATTCTAACCAACTGAACTACCGCTCCAATTACTTACACTTTGATTACTCGATTAATCATTCTTTAAGTTAATCATATTCAATCGAGTAATTAAGTGGTGGGCACTAGTGGGCTCGAACCACTGACCCTCGCCTTGTAAGGGCGATGCTCTCCCAACTGAGCTAAGCGCCCATCTTAAATCGACGGCTAGTTTACAGCTTCTTTTAAGCCTTTGCCAGCTTTAAATCCAGGAACGCGAGCCGCTGGGATTTGGATTGTTTTACCAGTTTGCGGATTGCGGCCAGCACGAGCTGCACGATCTTTTACTGAGAAAGTTCCAAAACCAACTAAAGCGACTTGATCGCCTTTACGTAATGTTTCAGTGATAGTATCAACCATCGCGTCTAATGCACGACCAGCTGAAGCTTTAGAGATATCGGCGCCTGATGCAATTGCATCTACAAGTTCAGATTTATTCACTTAATTCCCCTTTAATTCTTATCTGTTAATTATTAGAGCACGGAGCTCAAAGAAAACCACTAGTTGCTCCTGCGGGTAACTTTATACCAATGGAGCAATTTGCCTGTCAAGCAACAAATGCCCTTAAGCTCAGAAAAACCGTGGCTTTGCTCAAAATATCGACTTTTTCATCAATTTTTTTAAAATTTCAGATAAGCAACCATTTTTTATACTATTTCAAGACAAGTTATTATTAATGCGGTTTAACTGATTTATTGGTATTTTTTGCTGCCTTTGTTGTTTTTTTGGGCTTAATTTCTCTTTTCTCATCGGCCATAATTGGCGACGGCATACTGACTAATGCTTTTTCAAGAACTTCATCAATCCACTTAACAGGCACAATTTCTAAGTCACCAATCACATTTGAAGGAATCTCCTTTAAGTCTCTAACATTCTTTTGTGGAATCAAGACTCTTTTGATTCCACCTCGGTGAGCAGCTAAAAGCTTTTCTTTAAGTCCACCAATTGGCAAAACTTCACCACGAAGGGTTATTTCACCAGTCATAGCGACGTCTCTTTTCACTGCAATACCAGTAAGAGCAGAAACTAACGCAGTACACATTGCACCTCCAGCGCTAGGTCCATCTTTTGGCGTTGCTCCTTCGGGAACATGCACATGGATATCTTTTGTATGATAAAAGTCTTCAGGAATACCTAAGGACTCTGCACGGCTTCTAACAACAGTCATAGCAGCTTTAATTGATTCCTGCATTACGTCACCTAACTGTCCTGTAGAAATAGCCTTACCTGTGCCACTGGTTACTGCGGCTTCTATAGTTAAAAGATCTCCCCCAACTTGGGTCCAGGCGAGACCGGTCACTTGACCTATTTGATCATTTTCACCCGCTTTACCAAAATCAAATTTTTCAACGCCTAAGAATTTCTCAATATTTTTAGTATTTACTCTTACACTTGATTTTGTTTTATCTAACATCAATTGTTTCACCACTTTACGACAAATTTTGGAAATTTCTCGCTCTAAATTACGTACACCCGATTCTCTAGTGTAATAGCGGATGATGTTGGTTAGCGATGACTCAGAAAGCATGATATCTTTTTCATCAAGACCGTTGTCTTTCTTTTGCTTTGGTAATAAGTAGCGCGAGGCTATGTTTAATTTTTCGTCTTCCGTATAACCAGATAAATTGATAACTTCCATACGATCTAATAATGGTCCTGGAATATTCATTGAGTTTGCAGTACAAACAAACATCACTTCCGATAAATCATAATCAACTTCCAAATAGTGATCATTAAATTTTGAATTTTGTTCCGGATCTAAAACTTCCAATAAAGCTGACGCAGGATCGCCTCGCATATCCATTGCCATCTTGTCTATTTCATCTAGTAAAAACAAGGGATTACGGACTTTAACCTTACTTAATTTTTGAATGATTTTGCCCGGCATTGAGCCAATATAAGTTCGTCTATGTCCCCTAATCTCTGCTTCATCACGGACTCCACCTAATGACATGCGAACAAACTCTCTGCCCGTGGCCTTGGCAATAGATTCCCCTAAAGAAGTTTTTCCGACTCCTGGAGGGCCAACTAAACAGAGTACCGAGCCTTTTAGTTTTTTTACTCTAGTTTGCACCGCCAGATATTCTAATATTCTTTCTTTGACCTCACTCAGGCCATAATGA
>Ga0114899_1001540_pt1 | contig 13445 bp, 11 predicted proteins | sample MalvireepMed_215_FD_83497 | JGI IMG/M metagenome (GOLD analysis project Ga0114899, IMG submission 83497) | Marine viral communities from the Global Malaspina Expedition - Malaspina viral metaG DeepMed_215 | ecosystem: Environmental > Aquatic > Marine > Oceanic | place: Mediterranean Sea... | reverse complement strand
CTGATAGTCTTTAAAATGGTTCTTGGAGTTCTCAATGCCTATTGGATGTCTCCCTGCAAAGGAAATCCTGAAAAGTATCCTTTGGCATCCAAAAGGTTAATTTATTTCCCTTTTCTCATTGAACCGCAAGTCAAGACTAGGGGCTACTTCAAGGATGATAAGGTGAACATTCTTTGTGTGGCAAAATATTTTACATCGAAGAACCCCAAAATGATGTTAGAGGTGTTTTTGAAATTAAAAGAGCAGTTCGAAGATATTAAACTAACAATTTGTGGAACGGGGGATCTGGAAGGAGATTATTTCATGAATATGAACGAAATGGTTAAAAACTCTGAGTTTGTAAAGGATATTGAGCTTTTGATTAATCAACCTTTAGAGAACATGGATAAACTCTATAAAGGCCATGACATATTTGTGCTACCTACCAGACATGATCCGGCTTCTTTCACTGTTTTAGAAGCGATGGCACATGGATTATGTTCAATAACAACGAATGTGGATGGATCCGCTGGATACATTGCTCACGGGTATAGCGGGTTTATTCTTGGCAAAGGTCAAGAAGAGGATCTTTTAAGGTTTCTAAGTTCATTAATCAGAGATAAGAAGATGATCAGGGAATATGGCCAAGAGTCTCTTTTGCTAATCAAGTCCAACCATGCCCCAGCCAAGGTCAGTGCCAGGTTCCTTTCCAAGCTATTATCATGAATTTGTATATTCTTATATGGAACTTTCAAATTGGAGGTGCCCAGAAATTTGTGGTGAAACTGGCCAATGCTTATGTGAAGAGAGGAGTTCCGGTTACCATGTTGGTGTCGAATCCTCAGGGGGTATTCAAAGCGTTGCTGGATGAACGAGTCAGGGTCAAACAATTTCAGATACCCAAGACAAACAACCCGTTTCGTCTCTGGGTCTTCTACAATAGAGAAATGAAATTCATTGAGAAAGATTCCATGATTGTTGTGAACGGCCCCAATAACTTCAGGCAACTCAGCAGGCTGAATTTTCTGTTGGCAAAGTGGAATATAATATTCCGGTTGCACAATGACATTGAAATTACTAAGTCCACTTTTTCAGTTTTAAAATCTCTGGAAATGCGCTTGTTGTTCAATCAGAAACGAGTGAGACTGCTAGCTATGTCTGATAAACAATGTGATAAACACAAAGAGCTTTATAAGCTTAAGACCATTCAGCACATTCCCAACTTCTTTCCTGAAATGCCATTTAATGATAGTCAGAAGCCAGAAGGTGAGGTGAGAGCCATTTGCCTGGCCAGATTTTCTCCTGAAAAAGGATATCAGGTATTAATCCCGGCCCTAGGACGAAAGAACCAACGACTACAGGTAGATATCTATGGTGAAGGCCCCCTCAAGGAAGAATTGATACAAAAGGCCAGAGAACTCAAATTGGAAAATGTTAATTTTTATGACCCTGTGGTTGATGTCAACACACTCTTACCTAAGTATCACTTTTTGATCATGCCCTCGACCTATGAAACTTTCGGAAATGTGATCATTGAGGCATTCCGCCATGGATTGCCAGTGGTGTCCACTGATTGTGATGGACCACTTAACTTTGTAATTGAAGGCATCAATGGATTCTTGGTAAAAAAAGGAGATATAGACAGTCTGGCTCAAAAGATTGATAAAATGTGTGAGGCGATAAATAGTAATTCTTTTGATAACACTGCCATTAGAACTTCCATTTCCGAAATCTACAGCGAAGATTATGTAATAGGTAGGTATAATCAACTCTTTGTCTGATGCTCTTTAATTCTCTGGATTTTGCCATTTTTTTACCGATAGTTTTTATTCTCTATTGGTTTGTTTTTAAGAAGAGCTTAAAGCTTCAGAATGCTCTGATTGTTATTGCCAGCTATGTTTTTTATGGTTGGTGGGACTGGCGATTTTTATCTCTTATCCTATTCAGCACTCTTGTAGATTTTGTAGTTGGGAGAAGTCTGGGCAAGGAAGATCGAGCAAATAAAAGGAAAGTGTTGCTATGGCTTAGCATCATAGTTAACCTAGGCTTCTTAGGCTTCTTTAAATACTTTAATTTCTTTTTGGAGAGCTTTCAAGACGCTTTTTCCCTTTTGGGAATGGACATTGAAGGCAGGGCTTTATCAATAGTACTCCCAGTTGGCATTAGCTTCTATACTTTCCAGACTATGAGTTATACCATAGATGTATACAAGAGAAAGCTAGAGCCTACCAAGGATTTTATCGCCTTTGCAGCCTTTGTGAGCTTTTTCCCCCAGTTGGTGGCGGGGCCAATTGAGCGTGCCACGCACTTGCTACCTCAGTTTTATACGCATCGGCAGTTCAATTATGCATTGGCAGTGAATGGTTGCCGCCAAATTTTGTGGGGCTTCTTCAAGAAACTCGTGATTGCCGATAACTGTGCAGAATTCGCCAATCAGATATTCAACAACAGCGAGGCATATGGGGGAAGTACACTCTTCTTGGGTGCCCTCTTCTTCACATTCCAGATATATGGTGATTTTTCCGGCTATTCAGATATAGCCATAGGTACTTCTCGGTTATTTGGTTTTGACCTGATGAAGAACTTTGCATTCCCATATTTTTCAAGAGACATTGCTGAGTTCTGGCGCAGATGGCATATTTCACTTTCAACATGGTTCAGGGACTATGTTTATATCCCTTTGGGAGGTAGCCGTGGAAGCAGGTGGAAACAAATAAGGAATGTGTTCATCATATTTATAGTGAGTGGGTTTTGGCATGGTGCTAATTGGACATTTATTCTTTGGGGTGCGTTAAACGCATTCTATTTCTTGCCTTTGCTTTTGTTGAATTTCAATAGATCTAACCTTGGCATTGTTGCACAAAATCGCTTTTTCCCTTCTTTGAAAGAGTTGATCCAAATAGGAATCACGTTTGTTTTTACGGTGTTGGCTTGGGTTGCATTCAGGGCGGAGACCATGGCCCATGCCGGGCAGATTTATGCTGGGATATTTGATAAATCATTATTGTCAATTCCCCGAGAAGTGTTGTCAAGTAAACTACTTATGTGTATTGTACTGGTGCTGTTCTTCGTTTTGATGGAATGGATAGGCCGAAGGAGAGAATTTGCCATAGAATATCTATTCGAATCATATCCAAGATGGGTCAGGTGGTCTTCTTATGTTTTTCTTTTATTCCTGATTGGAATGTTTATGCAGACTAACGAGACGCCATTCATTTATTTTCAATTCTGATGGATCACTTTCTGAGAAGATTAATATTGTTCTTTTTGTGCGGAATTGTTGGCTATTGTACAATCCTAATTCTCTGGTCCAACCTTATTCCGTTTGATGCGCTAAAAAAGAATTTAAACTATAAAATGGGGAGCTATGGACATCTTCATACCAGAATCAACGAGTTGGACACCTTGAGTGATATTGATATTTTAGTTTTAGGGTCTTCACATGTCGACCCAAGAATTTTTCAGAAAGAAGGTCTTACAATGTTCAATTTGGGCTCTAGTAATCAGACTCCAAAGCAGGCTCTTGGTTTGCTCGAATTATATCTAATGAAAACTAAGCCCGAGTTGGTTGTTTATGAAGTTTATCCAGGTATCTTTCAACAAGATGGTTTAGAAGCTACTTTAGATTTAGTGGCTAATGGCCCAATGAAACTGGATGTTGTCGAAATGGCTTTGAAATCGGGCAATGTAAAAGCTTACAATGCACTTATTAACCGGTTTTTTATACAGTCTTTAGGCAAGTATCATAACTTTAATGAACCCTTGAGGAAGCCGAAGGATTATGATACATACATATCTGGAGGGTATGTTCAAAAAGATGATGATTATTTAAGGGATCAAAGCCTGAATGGTCAATATGCTTGGTATTTCAGGGATGATCAATGGGAAGATTTTTTAGAAATCAGATCAATTTTGAATGAGGAAAATATTGACTTTTTGATGGTTCAATCACCTATTGATTCGGCATATTTCCAAAATGGAACCAATAATTCCGAAGTGGATAGTCGCTTTGATGAAGTAGGAAATTATATCAATTTTAATCGAATATTGACCCTGCATTATAAAGAAGATTTATATGATCTTCATCATTTAAAACAAAGTGGGGTAGAGAAGTTTAATATGAAATTGATACAGTTAATTCGCGAGAAGGGATATTTAGATTGAAAGTACTTTTTGTCCAAAAAGAAGGCGGAATTTTTGGTGCCGAAAACTACCAGCTCAAGGTGATCCCAGGTTTAATGGCCAAAGGAGTAGAAATTGAGTTCCTTAGGCTTTTTACCGATTATCAGGGAGGTGAAGGGGGAGACTTTATCAAGCGATTAAACGAGCTGGGGGTAAAGACCTATGAGGTGAATATTGGAAAATATCCGACACCAAGAGTACTCAGGCAGGTGAGAAAAATAGCAAATGAAGGTGGTTATGACTTGGTCCATACACACCTCATTCATGCAGACTTCCATCTGGCACTGATTAAAACCTTTATGATATTGAAACCTGTTCTGGTTTCCACCAAACATGGTTATGACAATGCCTTTACCTCCAAATTTGGCTTCGATGCTTCCAAGCAGACCAAAACCCCTTATTTCCTAATTAGTAGATGGGCTGAGGGGAGGATGAAAGCATCCTTCACGATTTCAAACGGACTTTTGGATTTCTTTATTAAAACAAAGCTCACGAATCAGTCAAAAATGAGATTGGTTTATTACGGCTTTGATATGCCCGAAAACTACCTCCAAAAGGGAGAAAATGAATTTAGAAAGAGCCCGCTTCAAATAATGATCGCAGGAAGGCTGGTAGCTTTCAAGGGGCACAAATATCTGATTGAAGCCATGTCGCAGGTAGTTGATGTATTCGGGGGTGATGTAAAACTATTAATCGCTGGAACTGGAGACCTTGAGGCAGAACTTAAAGATCAAACCAGGAAACTGGGTTTAGAAGACAGTATTGAGTTTCTGGGCTATAGCAAGCATGTTGGGGCTCTTATGGCTAACTCAGATGTGGTAGTGGTTCCTTCAATTTCCGAAGGTTTTGGGGTGGTTTTCCTTGAAGCCTTTTCGGCTAAAACCCCGGTCGTCTCTTGGGATGTACCTGCCGGCAATGAATTGATGCAGCATGGTAAAACAGGTTATTTAGTCCCACCTTATGACGTAAGACTATTGGCCGAACAACTTATTGAAATTTTGAATAGTCCTGAAGAACAAGAGATGGTTGTAGAAGCAGCTTATCAAAGATTGAAGTCTTATTTTAATTTGGAAAGAATGGTGAATGAGACAATTGCTTTTTATGAGGAGGCGCTTGGATAAATGAATAGGAGACCTGTCTGCCGACAGGCAGGTTGCCACTTCACGAACCTGACTCAGACGAAACTTTATCCTGCCAACGCCAGGAAAGCTCACAATGAGGAAAATAAGAGTCTACTAAATTGACTAATTTTCGAGCCAATTAATTACCAAATTAACTAGCCATTGGCATCCTTTGAAATACCCGGTTTAATCATAGCAATAATCTTATTCTCGATTATTGTCTATTTCGTTGGTCAGCGGAATATACCGGCTCCATTTCAAAACATGATAGCTAACTCCATATTCATTAGAATTTTCGGGGTTTTGGCTTATGCAGGTGTGGTATTTACAATCTATGGAGGGGCAGGAGATCCTGTAGTTTACTTCAGATGGGGTAGAACTTTTGCAGAATACTTTCGACAGTTTGACTTATCTCCATTCTTCGACAGTAGTACATGGAGAGGTCCAGCCTTTACAGGTACTAATTTTGTTGGTTATCCTGCTGCTCTGATGATACTCTTGGTTGGAGAGAGCTATCGAGGAACCTGGCTGCTTTATTCATCACTTTGCTTAATAGGTCTGTTTTATTTTGCTAAGGTTTTCTACAGGGCCTATGGAGGTGTAGAATACAAGACATATCTATTTATACTCCTGCTTTACCCATCTCTCTGGTTTTGGACAGCCAATGTGAGTAAGGACACGTGGATGATCTTTGGTGTGGCTGTCTTTCTTACGGGTATGGTAAACCAGAACCGTAAGCAGAGTGTCTATGTAATGATTTTCGGTCTTTTCTGGTGTTATTTGGTTCGTCCGCAATTGGCAGCCATATTAGCCTTCGCACTTGCTGGTTCTTACTTCCTGGGCACGCTTAAAAAGTTAACCTTTAAGAATGTCTTCATAATGGTCATAGCCGTTGCCGGAGCATTCTATTTTTTATCCGTTGTGGGAGTGGAAGATGTGACCGAAGTAACCGATTTTGCCCAGGAAACTCAAAGAAAATCATCTTACGGTGGGAGTGAAATATCTATTTCCTCCGGACCTCTAAAATTCATTCAGGCTCCGGTAAATATTCTATTAAGGCCATTTCCATGGGAAGTTGGGGGCTTCCTTCAGATCATTAGCTTCTTTGATATTTACTTTATCTGGTACTTGGCATTTAAGAACTGGAAGTCGGTTAAGCGGGCTTTCTCAATGATTCGGAAGGATAGGCTAATAGCCTTCTGCTTTATTTTTATTGCCCTCTTTGCCGTTGGTGCCGGTTTGGCACTAGTAAATCTAGGCTTGATCGCTCGTCAGAGAATCATCCTTTATCCATTCATGTTCATGATTATTTATGCCTATTCAGACAAACGAGTGGCATTCCTGAGCAAGAAACGCAAAGAAGAACAGGAAAAACGTTACCGGGAAATTGAAGAACTCCAAAAAGCCTAGATTTCTGCTGATAGGAGGCTTTGCCTCTTCCCTGATCAATTTTCGGGGTCCTTTGTTGAAAAGACTGGTGCAGGACTTTGAGGTATATGCTGCAGCTCCACATATAGATGAAGTTACCAGGGCTAAAGTGGAGCAGATAGGTGCTATTTGTATTTCTACTGAGTTTGAGAGAACTGGATTGAACCCTGTCAAGGATTTAAAGGCCCTCTCTAAATTTAGAAAGCAAATCAAGGCAATACAGCCCAATGTGGTTTTGGCATACACCATAAAACCTGTTGTTTTTGGTTTGAAAGCGGCAAAATTAAAAGGAGTGAAACGCTATGCCTTGATAACCGGGAAGGGCTCGGGATTCGATGAAAATTCTCTAAAATCCAAGGCAGTTTCGAAAGTGGTAAAGGGGCTATACAGGGATACACTTAGGTCGGTCGATGGAGTGATTTTTCAGAATAAGGATGATCAGGCCTTTTTTATTGACAATGAATTGATCACAAGTCTGGCCAACTCAACTGTTATTGAAGGTACAGGTGTAGATATGAGTCATTATCGACTACCCTCTGAACCCAGCGTACCCACTAAACTCAAATTCCTCTTTATAGCACGTTTGATTAAAGAAAAAGGAATCCCCGAATTGGTACAGGCGAGTAAAATCCTCAGGGAGAAGGGGTATGACTTTGAAATTCAGCTATTGGGTTGGGTTGACCCAAATCCAGGAGGTCTTTCTCAGCAAGAGGTAGATCAGCTTCATGAGTCTGGAATAGTTAACTACCTCGGCACTACGGATGATGTTAGGCCTTTTATTTCGGCCTCTGATGTTTTCGTTTTACCCAGCTATTATAATGAGGGACTTCCCAGGACAATCCAAGAGGCCATGGCGATGAAAAAGCCAATCATCACCACTGATCATCCTGGCTGCAGGGAGACAGTTGTTGAAGGAAGGAATGGTTTTTTGATTCCGGTGAAGAATGCTTCAGCTCTGGCGGATGCCATGGAATACTTCATCAAACAACCTGAAGAAGTGATTAACATGGGACTTCATAGCTTTGAAATGGCAAAAGATAAGTTCGATGTGAACAAGATTAATGAGCGTTTGCTTAAATTCATGAGGCTAAATGATGTATAGGCAATTCTTCAAAAGACTATTCGATCTCATAGCTGCCCTGGCAGCTTTTTTGTTGTTAAGCCCCATCTTTCTTCTTTCTACACTATTGCTTGCAATTGCTAATTCGGGCAAACCATTCTTTTTTCAAAAGAGACCAGGTCTTAACGGACAGATTTTTAGGATTTTCAAGTTCAAGACTATGAACGACAAGAAGGACGCTCATGGGAACTTACTATCCGATGCAGAACGCCTAACCACAGTCGGGCAAATTGTAAGAAAGCTTTCATTGGATGAAATTCCCCAATTATTGAATGTGATTAAGGGAGATATGTCTTTAGTAGGTCCAAGGCCTCTTTTGGTAGAATACTTGCCATTATACAATGAAAGACAAGCCAAAAGACATAATGTGCGGCCTGGCATAACAGGATGGGCACAAGTGAATGGAAGAAATACATTAGACTGGCCTACCAAATTCGAATATGATGTTTGGTATGTTGAGCACATTAGCTTCTGGCTCGATATAAAAATCTTATTTTTGACTGTTAGAAAAGTATTCGTTCGGGAAGGAATTAGCGCTGACAATTCGGCCACAATGGAAAAATTTAAAGGTAATGGATCATGATATTAATAGGGGCTTCAGGCCATGCGAAGGTAATTATTGACATTCTTGAGAAAATGGATGATGAGGTTGCCTATCTGGTAGATGCAAATCCAGAGATCAAGGAGCTGGCTGGATATGAAGTTATTGCTGACAGCACATTTGAGCCTTCGGAAGATGAGGAATACATCATTTCCATTGGATCTAATACCATCAGGAAAAGAATAGTGGAGCAAAGGAAACTCAAGTTTGGATGGGCAATACACCCAACAGCCATTCTAGGTGATGATGTGTCTGTCGGTCAGGGAACTGTTGTTATGGCTGGAGCAATAGTCAATTCTTCCACGCAAATAGGAAATCATTGTATTATCAATACCTCAGCCTCTGTAGATCATGACTGTAGGATAGGAGACTATGTCCACATAAGTCCAAATGCCACACTTTGCGGAAGTATTGAAGTAGGTGAAGGAACTCAGATCGGGGCCGGAGCTACAGTCATTCCAAATATCAAAATAGGCAAGTGGGTAACTGTAGGTGCCGGAGCAGTAATTGTCAGAGATGTGCCCGATTTTTCAACCATTGTAGGGAATCCGGGACGAATCATCAAAACCAAAAATGGAGAAAAGTAAAATATGGTTGTCTTCTCCCCATATGATGGGGAAGGAAGAAGCTTATGTTCGGGGGGTCTTTGAATCAAACTGGATTGCTCCGCTTGGTCCAATGGTGGATCGGTTTGAGCAGGTTTTGTCCGAATATGTTAGGATGAAGAGTTGTGCTGCTTTGAGCAGTGGAACCGCAGCAATCCATCTCGCACTTGAGATACTTGGAGTTCAGCAAAACGATGAAGTAATAGTTCAATCCTTTACCTTTTGTGGTTCAGTAAATCCGGTTTTGTACCTGAAGGCCAAACCTGTTTTGGTAGACAGCGAACCTCAAACTTGGAATATGGATCCTCAACTGCTGGAAGAGACTATTGAGGATAGAATCAAAAAGACTGGCAAAAAGCCAAAAGCAGTGATTCCTGTACACTTGTATGGGATGCCGGCCAAGATTGAAAGTATAATAGAAGTTTGTGCCAGGCATGAAATTCCGGTCATTGAAGATGCTGCAGAAGCATTGGGCTCATCCTATAAAGGGAGGAAGCTCGGATCATTTGGAGATTTCGGTACCCTTTCTTTCAATGGGAATAAAATTATTACCACTTCAGGTGGGGGAGCCCTCTTGGCAAACAATTCTGAATGGATTCAAAAGGCAAGGTTTTTATCTACTCAGGCAAGAGATCAGGCCGTTCATTATCAACATAGTGAGCTTGGGTATAATTACAGGCTCTCTAATGTCCTTGCAGGTATTGGAGTGGGCCAAATGGAGCTGATCGATCAATTTGTTGAACTGAGAAGAAGCAACCATGCCTTCTATAAGGCACTTTTTGAAGGTTCACCAATTTCGGTTCATGAAGAAGAGAGCTCAGAGTCCTTCTCAAACCACTGGTTAACCACGGTTACTTTTCCAGAAAATGATAAATCTCTCAATAAAGAGAACTTCATATCAGCCTTTATGGAGGAGAATATTGAATCAAGGCCATTGTGGAAGCCTATGCACCTGCAGCCGCTTTATTCAGATGCTAAAATGTATGGCGGAGAGACATCCGAGAATTTATTTCAAAATGGATTATGCTTACCTTCGGGTTCTAACCTCACTGAATTAGATAAGGAAAGGATTGCTGAAGTAATCAATAAAGTGTTGAGAAATGCTCAATAAATTCAAGACCCTTAATGTGCTGCCAAGGTGGATCATTGTGATGATTGACCTGACTATTTTTTCTCTGGCCGCACTCGTTGGGTATCTGTTGAGGCTTAATTTTCAGCTCGATGAATTGTATGAATACGATTTTTTGAGGGGAATTGCCATTTATACCATCGCTGGTCTGATCGCTTCTCTGTTGACCCGAAGTTTTGCCGGAATCATTAGATATACCGGTATTCAGGATACATTAAGAGTGCTGTATGCCAACCTCATCACTCTTGCCATAGTAGCTGCCATCAACTCTTTATCGGAGAATTCACTCCCTTATTCAGTTGCACTTATTGCTTTTCTAGTTTCACTCGTAATTTCTATCAGTTACCGGCTTTTGGTGAAAGAGCTGTTCGCTTTTTATCGTACGGTTCCGAAAAGTCAGAGAAAGATATTGATTATGGGAGCTGGCCGCTCAGGAATGATAACCAAGCAACTATTGGATAATGATACAAGGTCCAATGTGAAGGTTGTAGGCTTTTTGGAGGATAATCCCAGAAAAATCGGAAACGTAATCAGTGGGGTCAAGATATTTTCAGCAAAAGATGAATTTGAAAAAGTAGTGCTGAAGCACAATCCAACCGAACTTATTCTGGCCACCTCAAAGCTTTCCCTTGAAAGGAAAAATGACCTGGTAGATAAATGTCTTGAGTTCGGAATAAAAGTAACAAGCGTTCCATCAACTGACCAATGGATTGGAGGTGAGTTTGATATCAACCAGATAAGGGAGGTGAAGATTGAAGACCTCCTTGGCCGAAACACCATTGTTCTGAAGAACAAATTCATCAGCAATCAGCTCAACGATAAATGCATTCTCATTACAGGAGCAGCTGGTTCAATTGGAAGTGAAATTGTTAGGCAGGTGATTAGGTATAGTCCCTCCAGGGTAATTCTTTTGGATCAATCCGAAACAGGCTTGTTCGAAGTAGAGAATGAGATAAGGGCTATCAAGAAGATGGGTGCAAACCTTGTGTCCTTCGTGGGTGATGTAACGAATATGAGTAGGATGAGGGAGTGTTTCCGCACATTTCATCCTCAGGTTGTTTTTCACGCAGCCGCCTACAAGCATGTACCAATGATGGAGTTGAACGTTCCTGAGGCGATTGCCTGCAACATATTGGGTACAAAGAATTTGGCAGATCTTTCAGTGGAATTCGATGTGGAGAAATTTGTAATGATTTCTACGGATAAGGCTGTTAACCCAACCAGTGTAATGGGAGCTACCAAGCGGGCAGCAGAGGTTTATGTACAGTCTCTGAATGAATTCCTTATCAGCATCGATTCTGAATCTACCAAGTTCATAACAACCCGTTTTGGTAATGTTCTTGGCTCTAACGGATCAGTAATTCCCATTTTCAAAAAGCAGATTCAGGCTGGAGGTCCCATAACGGTCACACATCCTGAAATCACACGATACTTTATGACTATTCCTGAAGCCTGCGGACTTGTTCTTGAGGCGGCTACTATGGGCGATGGTGGAGAGATATTTGTTTTTGATATGGGTAAATCGGTGAAAATCGTAGACCTGGCTAAAAGGATGATTCAATTATCTGGCTTGGTGGAAGGCAAGGATATTGAGATCGTATTTACCGGGCTGAGACCGGGGGAGAAGTTGTTCGAAGAGTTATTGGATGACAATGAAAACAACATGGCTACACATCATCCAAAAATCATGATTGCTCAGACCCGAAAAATCGATTTTAAGGAAGTAAAGGACAATGTAGATAAACTGGAGTTCTTTGTTTCGGACAATGTGACTGTAGACAAGGAAACGGATATGGTAAAGATATTAAAGGGCATGCTTCAGGAATACAAAAGCAAGTCTTCGAAGTTCGAAACCCTCGATTAAATCACGAATATAGTTTCTGATAGATCGAGCAGTAGATCAGCCGCTCTGAATTACCTGAATTTAGGTTTCCTTCTGGATGGAGAAAATAACTCTCCTAAGAAATTGTCAGGAAGGTACATTTCGAGTCTGATAGAGAAGATGTAGTAGGCATCGTTGTTTTCTCTTCCTCTAATATCACCTTTCTTTCTGGCCGTATATCCTCCTTCAACAGATCTGTCATAAATCTGCACTGCAATATCTGCAGTTGGACTTCCAGGCCCTCCATTCCATTCGATTATTTCATCAAGGCTCGGATATGTTGTGGCAACATCATCCAAATAGTCGGTGAAAGTAAATCGTCTGGCTCCTTCCAAAAGGATATCAATGTATTGATTCGCTTTCAATCTCAAGCCAATACCAAATGGAATTACAGTAACTGCTTTTGGGTAAGAATCTACAGGAGCTGCTTCCTCAGTTTGGTATTCCCAAAGATTTACAGTGTAATTTCCTTCTTCTCCGGGTAGATAAGTTTTGGGTCTGTTTGTTGTTCGTCCAATACCAAACATGAGATAAGGGTTGATAATTGGCCTTCTTGTGTAGCTTCCATCTACTGGGATAAGGTTGAAAATAGCTAGAGCTGAAAGCTCAAGGTTCCTGGAACGGAAGTTAAGGTTTCTTATATAACGATCATCCTCGGCACCAACATCATTTCTGTTACTAAGTCTTTTAGAAATGAAACCTTGTTGATCCTCTGCATCGTTTCCTCCAATTTGGTACCAGTTTAAATCTACTCTCAGGGAGAGCTGAGAACCGAATTTCTTTCTTAAACCTACTCCCAAACTTGGGCCAAGAGCCGCTTGCAAGCCGTCATAGAAAACATCATGCATATCTCCGTGGTAGGTTGAAAATCCAATACCGTAGGAAAACATCAGAGTCCTGTCTCTTCTTCTGGAATAGAATGATTGGGCGTCAACAAGTTCAGAGAACGCTAAGATAAAGAGTAAGATGAAAGTGACCTTTTTCATTAAAATGCCTTGTAAAGCTAAATAACTTACATATGGGTTACAAACTATCTTAGCCGAGGAAGCACAAATTTATAATTATTTAATGTAAACAAAAAATCTCCATTCCGCTGAATGGAGATTTTTTGTACACCCAGAAGGAGTCGAACCCTCAACCTCTGGAGCCGAAATCCAGCGCTCTATCCAGTTGAGCTATGGGTGCTGATATTTGTATTATGCCAAGGCTTGCTGAACTTTGCTGGCAGCATCTTTCAGGAGAATAGCAGACTGAACGGACAAACCGCTTTCATTGATGATTTGGGCTGCCTCTTCAGCATTGGTTCCTTGTAGCCTTACAATGATTGGAATGCTGATATTACCGATTTTTTTATAAGCCTCAACCACTCCGTTGGCAACTCTGTCACATCTCACAATT
>Ga0114899_1001537_pt1 | contig 13453 bp, 11 predicted proteins | sample MalvireepMed_215_FD_83497 | JGI IMG/M metagenome (GOLD analysis project Ga0114899, IMG submission 83497) | Marine viral communities from the Global Malaspina Expedition - Malaspina viral metaG DeepMed_215 | ecosystem: Environmental > Aquatic > Marine > Oceanic | place: Mediterranean Sea... | reverse complement strand
GATATGACCACCCGCATTGTCGATGTTCGCTCGGCCAGCCTATTGCCGCAAAACCCTGAAGAGCTGTTGCCGTTTGAAAATTTGCAGTGGATGAGTGTGCTTAAATCGCTCACGGCGTATCAGATGTATCGTCAGCAGGTACGTTTGCGGGTGCGTGGTCCGGATGTGTTGCGCTTTTTGCTCCAGGATCCGCATTTGCCCCGTTCGATTGCCTGTAGTCTCGAAACCCTTGGCCATGAACTGCAGCTATTGCCTCGCCAAGACCGCGTGGCGGCGACGGTGTCTCTGGTGCGAGCTGACGTGGTAGACGCGGATATCCAAGCGCTGGCGCATTCGCCTAGTAAGCTGCATGCGTTTGTAGATGAGCTGCAAATAGGGTTTGCGGCCATTCACGACACGCTGAGTGCGACCTATTTTGTGAATGGAGACAGCGTACCCCGCGTGGCTCAGCGGCAAAGCCAAAGCCACGCGGGAGATCAAGATAACGACTAGTTAGCGTGAGGGCTGGCGTCTGCGTTGTGAATCAATTGATGCAGGTACGTCAGCTTTTCTCGTACGGCGGGAGCGATCACACCAGGGGCTAAATCCAGCAAGCCCATGTCACGATTGAGCTCGTTCACCGCCATGCCTACCTGATGAAACGCCTGCAGCATGCTATCTAGCGAACCATCATATTCTGCTCGGGATAGCCCCATGTGCAGTGCTGTATCCAGCACTGCCACCATGTCGAGATAAAACGCGAACGTCTCTGCGAAATCTTCCCAGGGGTGCATTGATGCATACGCCGAAATAAAGTGTGTCGGCCAATCGGCGGGCGCGCCTTGCTGGTAGTACTGCTCTAGTGCATCACTATAAGTGGGGTTGTTGTGGTCGCCAAAGACACGGCAACTTGCGGCTTCATCCTGATCTTTTACTAGAAGATCCCAATAATAGTGGCCCACTTCATGGCGGAAATGACCAATGAGCGTACGGTGAGACTCATTCATGTCGACCCGTAGGCGTTCACGCTCAACGTCATCGGCTTCTTTAACGTTGATGGTGATATGCCCATTGGCATGGCCGGTATATACCTTTTCTTGTTTTGCCGTGGAGCGCCAAAGGCCCTGGTCAGGAAGCGCATCCGCCATAAACGAAAAGCTCAGCGGTACGCGTATGTTTTCACCCTCAATGCCGTGAGGCAGTTTGAGCAGGTCCAATGTATGGAAGAGCCTTCGCTTGGCACCTTCTAGAGCCGCCCAGCGCTCACGATTACCCTCAATGTCTAAGTCTGGGATCACATCGTTGTAGCGGCAGCAGTCGCACAGCGTGTCCGCGTGGCCCTCGGCCATCACCACCATCCGATTACACACATTTTCGACGGCGTAGTTGTGACATTTCATCAGTGCGGTGCTGCAGCCTTCATGGCTGCATTGGTAACCACCATTTTCTAACGGCTCCAGCGCGACGATGTTGCTACAGGCAGGGCACCAGCCAACCTCAGATTCGCAGGCCAAGCAGTGAGTGTTTTCAAAAAATAGCGGATTACCGCAGCGGCAGCTAAACGTCTGCATGGTTGCCTCCTTGTGTGATCACCACAGCGCATCTCACGAGGGTGAGTGCTGATATGCAACTTTCTCAGCATAGCGAGGCCGCTGCAGGGATGGAAAGGCAAATTGCGTTCGACGGCTTGATTTATCTTTATCCAGTGGCTAATTGACGTTTACGTTAACTTGCTGATATACCCTAGTGGTTCCCAAACAGATTTCATAACAAGCAAATTCCATAACAAACATAACCATGAGGAAAAGTGTCATGTCAGTTCGCGAAATACCGATGTATATCGATGGCCAGCCAGTGATGTCTGAAAGCCAGGAGTGGCGGGACGTGGTTAACCCGGCAACACAAGAAGTGGTGGCTCGTGTCCCTTTCTGTACCGCTGAGGAGATTGAGCGCGCCATTGCCAGCGCTAAAACAGCTTTTAAAGAGTGGCGTAAGGTACCGCTGGGTAAACGCATGCGCATTATGCTCAAGTTGCAGGCGCTGATTCGTGAGCACACGGGCGAGCTGGCAGCGCTAATTACCGAAGAGCATGGCAAAACCCTACCTGACGCGGAAGGTGAAGTAGGGCGCGGTTTAGAAGTGGTCGAGCATGCGTGCTCTATTACCTCGCTTCAGCTAGGCGAGCTGGCCGAAAATGCCGCGAATGAAGTCGATGTGTACACCATGCATCAGCCGCTGGGTGTGGGGGCGGGTATTACCGCATTTAACTTCCCGATTATGCTGCCCTGTTTTATGTTCCCGCTGGCCATTGCCACAGGCAATACCTTCGTGCTGAAGCCCTCCGAGCAAGATCCCAGCTCTACCATGCGGCTGGTTGAACTGGCTCATGAAGCAGGAATTCCTGCGGGTGTCTTAAACGTGGTGCACGGTGGGCCTGATGTAGCCAACCAAATTGCGGACCACCAGGATATCAAAGCACTGTCGTTTATTGGCTCAACCCATGTCGGTTCACTGCTATATAACCGCGCCGCTGCAGCAGGCAAGCGTATGCAGGCGATGATGGGCGCGAAAAATCACTGCGTCGTCATGCCGGATGCTAACCGCAGTCAAGCCATTGATAGCCTGCTGGGCTCTGCCTTTGGTGCTGCCGGGCAGCGCTGTATGGCGAACTCAGTTGTGGTACTGGTGGGCGAGGCACGTGAGTGGATCAAAGACATCGAAGCCGGGGCGCGTGGTATGACTGTTGGGCCAGGTACCCAGCGCGAGGCAGATTTAGGGCCACTGGTCTCTCCACAGGCTAAGGAGCGAGTAGAGCGTTTGATTACGGCGGGTGAAAAAGAGGGAGCGACGCTGCTGGTGGATGGGCGTGGCTACACGGTAGAGGGCTATCCGGACGGTAACTTTGTTGGGCCAACTCTGTTTGCCGATGTCACGGCGGATATGGCGATTTACCGTGAAGAGATTTTCGGCCCGGTGCTGTGCGTGGTGAACGTAGAAACGTTAGATGACGCCATTGCGTTCATTAACGCTAATCCGAACGGCAATGGCACGTCTATCTTTACGAATTCAGGCTGGGTGGCGAGGCGTTTCGAAACCGACATCGACGTGGGCCAAATCGGCATCAATGTGCCGATCCCGGTGCCCGTTGCGTACTTCAGCTTTACCGGCTCGCGGGCGTCTAAATTAGGCGACTTGGGTCCCAATGGTAAGCAGGCTATTGCATTTTGGACGCAAACCAAAACGGTCACTGCCCGCTGGTTTGAGCCTGAGAATGTCTCTAGTGGTATTAATAGCACGATATCGCTATAGGCTAGCGTTGCACCTTCTCCCTCCCGCAGGGAGAAGGTGTTAGCAGGTTTTAAAAATGCTCAAACAGCGGCAGGCTGCTAGCGAGTAATTGCTCAATGGGGCCAAGCTGGCTTTCATGTAAAACGAGTAAGTAAGGGGCTTCAGGCTGTTCGACGATCGGGGCGAGCAGGGCAAATTCGCCCTCTTCGAGATGGAACTCGTGGATTTCGCGTGGGCCGTGCGGCGTATCGCACTGTGAACAGCGGTAGGTATCGTCTTCGCCATAAACCAGGCGGTGGTACATCTTAAACAGCGTATAGAGCGCCAGCCCGCCCTCAAAGGCAGGCCAGCGTGCCGGTGTTTCAAGGATGTCCTCCGTGAGGGATTTGCCCTCTGCCTGGGCATCTGCAATGGCATCAGCAAGGGGGGCAGCCAAGATGGCGGTGCTATCAGCGGGCAAGGGCGCATTCTGTCGAGCTGCCTTGGCAAAGCGCTCAACGGCAACGTCGAAATCTTTAAGGCTGCGTAGCGTAAAGTCGGCATGCTGTAGGTCAGCCGGTTCGAAGCCGCCGTTTTCCCAGCCGTGAATCACACGAAGCGTTACCTGCCCTCGCTGCATAGGGCGAGCCAGCAATGTGTGAAGCATGATACGGACATGCAACTGGCGTTCATCCGTATCGTTTTCGAACGCACGGTAAGGGTCCGCGAAGAGTTCATGCAAACGCCCTGGCGTGTGCTCTTTTGCTTCAGAGTATGACATGGTGGTTTCCCTGTTAATGCACCGCTTTGCTAATGGCGTACGGCTCTTATGACATAAAAACATTAAGAGTATGGCGAGCACTAACGCGTATTGAAAGACTCTTTAGTTAGCAATTTGTTACTTGGTTAGTTTAAACGGACGATGACTATCAACAACACAACAAAAAAGGTGTGCTTATGTCTGTCGCTATTAGTCGCTTTAAATTACCTGAAACGCTGGACGATGTGCCCGAAGATATCCGAGAAGCCATGTTGGCGGTGCAAGAAAAGGCAGGTTTTGTGCCGAACGTGTTTCTCATGTTGGCCCACCGTCCTGACGAGTTTCGCGCCTTTTTTGCCTATCACGATGCTCTCATGGAGCGTGAGTCCGATACGCTCACGAAAGGAGAAAAAGAGATGATAGTGGTGGCCACCAGTGCTCGCAATCGCTGTTTGTACTGTGTAGTGGCCCACGGTGCGCTGGTGCGCATTTACAGTAAAGATCCCTTGTTAGCGGATAATATCGCCATTAATCATACGGTCGCGGGACTGAGCGAACGACATCGTTGCATGCTTGATTTTGCGCTCCATAGTGGGATTGACGTGGGAGAGTTTTCGCCCCAATGGCAAACCCGTTTAGAAGAGGTGGGATTTACCCTCGATGACTGTTGGGACATAGGCGCTATCGCCGCGTTTTTTGGGATGTCTAACCGCTTAGTTACGTTAGCTGGAACGCCCCCCAATCCTGAGTTTTATCTGATGGGGCGCGTGCCTAAAAAGCCTGACGAATCCACCCCAAACGTATCGTAAGGCTTTACTAAGGCGATGCTTTGGTTGAGGATAGCGGCCTCATTCACTGTCGCCAGGGGAGCCCAAACGGGCTGAGAATGCGCATGACGCAGACCCTGGAACCTGATCCGGTTTGTACCGGCGGAGGAAGTGCGACATGCCATACCTGACGTCTGCGGTAATAGGCGCAGCATTGTGCTGCTTTGCGTTTTTGGGCCTTCGGGCACGGTTTGGGGGAGGCTCGCTAGATGACTATGTCACCGCGCGTAACTCGCAAACGGCGTCTACTCTCGGACTATCCTTTTTAGCTTCCGGCATGGGAGCATGGATTCTCTTTGCCCCACCGGAAATTGGTGCTTTTATAGGCCCTGTCGCGTTACTCGGTTATGCCCTTGGTTCGGCGCTTCCGTTTATTGTGCTGGGGCTTTATGGACCCAAAATACGCCAAGCGCTGCCTGAAGGTCGAAGCATCGCCGAGTTTGCGCAAGCCTGTTATGGCACCGGTGTCCGCCGTTTTGTGGCGCTGATTTCCGTTGCTTATATGGGCTGCTTTTTAGCCGCAGAGCTCACAGCGATTGGAGCTATCACATCGCTGCTATCGGATGTGCCACCCGCACTGGTCATTATCAGCGTAGCAGTGACCACATTGCTATACACCGTATTGGGAGGGCTACGTGCTAGCCTGGCCACCGACCGCTGGCAGGCTTGGCTGCTATTAGCGCTCTTGATGGCAGTGGCCAGTGTGACGCTGTGGCGGCTACCGGCTATGCCTAACAATGCGGTGCTACCGTCATTACCGATGGGGAGTTCGCTCAGCGTGGCGTTAACGCTGGTGATTGCGGTGACGGCGGCGAACCTGTTTCATCAAGGCTACTGGCAGCGCGTGTGGGCTGCTAAAGACAGCGCAAGCCTTGGTAAAGGTGCCTGGCTGGGTGGCGGCATGACGGTGCTCGTCATTATGGTAATTGGTGGCGTGGGCATCATGGCGGCTATGAGTGGCGTGAGCCTGGGTGAACCACCGATGCCATTTTTTGCCCTATTAAGCGATGCGCCTATCTGGATAACACTGCCCGCATTGGTGCTGGCTGTTACGCTGGTGACGTCCAGTGTCGACACGCTCCAAAACGGCATCGCCTCTCTGTGGGCCAGTGGTGACGATAACCGTGCGCTTAATAAAGCTCGCTGGATAACCGTGGCACTGATGGTGCCGGTGATCGTGATTGCCTTACAAGGCTTATCAGTACTGAGGCTATTTCTAATTGCTGACTTGTTATGTGCCGCCATTGTGGTGCCGGTGCTGCTCGGCTTGTGGAAGCGTATGACGCCCTTGGCGGCGATAAGCGGTGGGTTGGCAGGGTTTTTAGGCGCGGTACTGCCCGGTTGGCTGAGCCAAGGTAGTATCAGCGCAGGTGTCATTGCGGCTACCTTCCCCAACAGCGTACCGACCCTGGGACCGTTTGTTGGTGCGCTGCTGCTTTCCACCGTGGTGAGCGTGATGTTGGCTACAGTGAGTACTAAACGTTTCGCCATTCGTTAATTAAGGCGTTAAGCAGAAAATTTCGTTTCGCGTTATGCTGTTAGGGGTCTGATTACTACTGTAGGTGCGATCGCCATGAGCCACCTGTTACCCCCGAACGAAAACGCCCGTTTGGCTGCGCTTAACGAGCTAGCACTGCTGGATACGCCGAACGAACCTGTTTTTGATCGTATTACGCGATTGGTAACCATGCTGCTCGGCGTTCCTAAGTCCACCATCAGCTTGATTGATATCGACCGCCAGTGGTTCAAATCGCAAGTAGGGATGGAGTTCTCTGAGAGCCCCCGGGATATAGCGTTCTGTGCCTATACCGTGCTGGAAGACGAACCGCTGGTGGTGGAAAACGCCCAAAGCGACGAGCGCTTCGCTACCAATCCAGTCGTGACGAAGCCCGGCGGCATCCGTTTTTACGTTGGGATACCACTGCGTAACTCTCAAGGCTTGGTGCTAGGGTCGCTTTGTGCGATGGACACTCGGCCACGCCAGTTGACGCCACAAGAGCAGGCCGCGATGCAGGACTTAGCCGACATCGTCATTGGAGAAATCCACTTGCGTGAGCGGCTCATTGAAGAGCAAAAAATCAGTACCGCTACCCAACAAGCGCTCAATGCGCTGCATCGAAGCCTTGAAATGCAAATCGAACGGCGAACCCGCGAACTCAATTTAGTGATTGAGTCGGCCTACGATGCCTACCTGAGTATTGACAGCCAGGAGCGTGTGTTGGATTGGAATCGCGCCGCAGAGAGCATGTTTGGCTGGAGCCGCAAAGAAGCACTCACCCGGCCGTTAACGGCACTTATGTTTCCTCAGGGCATTACTAACCAAGAGGGGTCGATGCCAGTCACCTGCGAGGCAACCCGACGTGATGGCGTCCGCTTGCCAGTCGAAGTGCGGTTGAAAAGCTATGAGGTAAACGGCCGAGGGCGACGCAGTCTATTTATTCACGATATTACCGAGCGCCAGCAGCTAGAGCGTTTGCGTGACCAGGAGGCCCGTGAAGACGTGCTGACGCGACTGCCTAATCGCCGCGCCCTGGACGAGCGCCTGCCAGAGGCGATGGCACGGGTGCGCCGATCGCTGACCCCGCTTGCCGTACTTTTTTTAGACCTTGATGGATTTAAACGTATTAACGACCGACACGGCCATGCAATGGGTGATGAGCTGCTGCGCGATGTGGCGAAGCGTCTGCAGAATGCCGTCCGCGAGACAGATTTTGTGGCCCGTTGGGCAGGGGATGAATTTGTTGTGGTGTTAGAAGGCGTAACCATTGAGGCACTGGAGCCTCTGGCCCAGAAGCTGATCCACCTGATTGAAGAGCCGGTGAGCGTGGGTAGTGCCACCCTCCGCGTCAGTACCAGCATTGGGGTCGCCCTGTTTGTACCAGAAGCGCCCGAAACACCACAGGAGTTACTGAAACGGGCCGATGAAGCCATGTACAACGCCAAGAGGGCTGGCAAAGCGCGTATCGAACTTGCGCGCCCGGCGGATATCATTATAAACCTTTAACGAACCCAGGGAAGACTATGATTCGTTGCATATTAACGACGCCAGAAGGCGACGTACGTGAAGGCGATGTCAGCCTGATCGATGAATGGAAAAACATGCCGACTGCCCACCTGTGGGTGGATATGAAAGGGGAGAGTGAGTCCTATGAGCGCGAGGTGCTCGAACGGTTTGAGTGTCATCCCATGGCCATTCAAGATGCCCATAAAGAGCGTCACCCGCCCAAAATTGAAGAGTTTGAACATCATACGCTGATAATCTATCGCGGCATTTCCTCCTTTGATGCTCAGCTCAACTTTGTACCCCAGCAGATTTGCTTCTTTATTGGCGAGCGTTTTTTAGTCACCTTACACCCAGGTGAAGCGCTCAGTATTGAGCGCTTATTTAGCGAACATGGAAAAGACTTACTGTCGCAGTCGCCAGAGCAAGTGGCCTTAAAAGTGATGTATACCTCGGCTGGCTTCTACATTGATAGCCTGTTGGAGTTTGAGACGGAGTTAAGCGATCTCGAAGACGAGCTGCTTGAAAACGGCAACGATGTGTTAATGCGTAAAATTACTACCTATCGTTCGCGTTTGGTAAAAATGCGCCGCATCTTTAGCTACCATAAAGGTATTACGCAAGAGCTAACGGCTTATGATTACGCCCATCTCCCCCGAGGAGAGAGCGAAACGCTGCATGCGATTACGGACGTAGAAGAGCGTTTTGAACGTCTCTATACATTAACGCAAATGTACTACGATATTTGCGGTGACCTAGTGGACGGCTACATCTCTATTTCGTCTCACCAATTGAATATCACCATGCGCGTATTGACGGTGATTACCGCGATTTTTGTCCCGCTGACGTTTATTGCCGGTATTTACGGCATGAACTTTGAGTACATGCCCGAGCTGAGCTATCAGTACGGCTACTTCTTCGTCTGGGGCGCCATGCTGGGTATCGGCGCTATTTTAATCTGGTTGTTTAAACGCAAAGACTGGTTTTAAAGCTCTTGTTGGCTTGTCAACTGGCGTAAGCGAAATGCCAACAGACAAAGTCCTAGCGCAATACATAGCCATAAAGTGGCTAATAAAATAGGGAATGCGCGGGCCCCGACGATATCCAGCAGCGGGCCCGTCAACGATGGAATAATCAATGCACCGCACCCGGCTGCGGTAAAAATAGCGCCGGTTGTGCGCCCCAGCATCACTATGGATTGATTGCACAAGGCAAAAAGGGTGGGGAAAAAAGCGGACGCCGACAGCCCAAATAGCAGAGCCCCCACGCTTAACGGCAGCCAGTGAGCATGCAGCCCCGCTGAGGCGCTCAACCCTAGAGCTAAACAACCGGTAAGCACGTGCCAAGGCGAGCAGATACGTAGCAGCGGAATGGCCATTAAACGGCCTGCGGACAGTGCCAGCCAAAAGAGCGTGGCCAACAGAGCTGCCTGTTCCGTGGTTAACCCTGAGAGGGTTCCATAGGCTGTCACCCAGCCCGCAAAGGTGATTTCGATTCCTACATAAACCGCAAATAGCAGCAGAAACAGGCCCAGCAGCACCGGGTCGCGGTGTTTGATGGGTGCGACGTTATCTAGCGGGGTCACCATGGTCGACATCGTGGGGCTAGCAAAGCGTGAAAGCGGCCACAGCATAGCGGCCAAGCTCACTCCTACGATCCAAAACGTAAGATGAAATTGCCCGGTGAGCGAAAGCGCGGCAATCATAATCAGCGGCGTCAGCATATTGCCAAAGCTAAAACAGAAGTGCAGAGCGCTTACGTTGGGACCAGCGGCGTCGCCATGAAGCCACAGCAGCAGCGTGTTGCCACCCGCGTTCAATGAGACTTCTGCAAACCCTAGCAGCATAAACAGCAGCGTGAGTAGCATTAAAAGTGGGCTCAGCGGTGCTAACGCAAGCCCCACGACCGCTAGCCCACCCATCATCAATAGCACCCGGTGACCATTGAGTCGGTCCATCAACAGCCCTGTCACCATAGCGCCGCTCATGTTGCCAACAGCCCGTGCAGTGAACAGGATTGCAATCTGGCTCATTGTAGAGCCGCTTGCCTGGGCTAAATGCGGGAGCGCTGGGCCTAATAGCCCCCCGGTCATGCCGATAGCAATAAAGAGTCCAAAATAGGACCAGGTCAGGCGACGATGATACTCAGAGATAAAGTGCAGCATACCGTTCCTTGGCAGGGACTGAGAGCTAGTGCGTTAAACATAGACAGAGAAGCGTCATGTACTCACTAGCTTGATGCGATTTTAATCTCGTCACCATTGGCGAAAAGTTGATGCACTGCCATGTGGTTTGCTCAGGAGTGTGGCATGCTCCCTGTCGACCAACGACTCGTAACTCACTAGAGAGTGAACACCATGACGATCATGATCTTAGGCTTGCTGATATTTCTTGGCGGGCACTCGGTACGTATTTTTGCGGAATCCTGGCGGCAGCAACAGATCGCCGCGCGGGGCGAGGGCACCTGGAAAATCGCTTACTCCGTGGTGGCCGTCATTGGGCTTGCCATCGCGATTTATGGCTATGGCCAAACGCGCCTCTACCCTATCAATCTATGGTTTCCGCCGATGGGCTTACGCCATGCAGTGGCGCTGCTGATGCTGCCCGCGTTTATTATGTTGGTGGCAGCGTATGTGCCGGGTAACGCGATCAAAGCCAAGCTAGGCCACCCGATGATGCTGGCCGTCAAAATCTGGGCGTTTGCCCACCTGCTAGTGAATGGCCGACTGAGCGATATCCTCTTTTTTGCAGCGTTTCTTGTCTGGGCTATTTTGGCGTTTAAAGCCGCTAAACAGCGTAGCCGTCAGCAGCCCGCTGCACCGCAATCAACTTCGCTGGCGGCTACGCTGGCCACGGTGGCGATTGGCGTAGTGGCGTATGCCCTGTTTGCCTTCTATCTACACTCGGTGATCATCGGTGTGCCGGTCTTCGGCTAGTCCCTTGAACCTCGCCCGGCGTTTGTTATTGTCGCGGCATATGCACTGAATAAGGAGCCCCCCATGGCCCATACGGATAACAACGCGGCGATACCTGCCACGATGTCAGCGATGCTCTTAACCGGCCACGGTGATGTGGACGCGCTGCAGTACCGCCAAGATGTACCTACTCCACAGCCAGGCCCGGGGCAGGTGCTGGTGCAGGTCACGGCCACAGCGAAAAACAACACCGACCGCAAAGCACGCGAAGGGCTATACCCCACCAAAGGGAAAGAGGACGTCACCTCTTTTGCCATGGGCGGCTCCCCGACGCTGACGTTCCCCCGCATACAGGGGGCCGACGTGGCTGGGCGGATCGTCGCCGTGGGGGAGGGCGTTGACGCCCAGCGCATTGGCGAGCGCGGCCTGCTGGATTTCAATCTTTACGCCGATGAGCGTCGCGACATCAACCTGACGCCGGACTACTACGGCCACGGTGCCGATGGCGGCTACGCCGAGTACGTGGCGGTGCCTGCCGACCAGTTCCACCATGTGGCTAACCCTGAGCTGCACGATGCGGAGCTGGCCGCCATGGGCATGTGCTCTTATCAAACGGCCTACCACATGATGACTGCCGCCAACGTTCAGGCGGGAGAGCGCGTGCTGGTCAGCGGTGCCAGCGGAGGGGTCGGCACGGCATTGATTCAGCTCTGTCGCATCGTCGGCGCGATTCCCTACGCCGTCAGCCAGCTTGATAAAGCCGAAGCGCTGCGCGCGCTCGGCGCAGAAGCGGTGATTGATCGTGGTGACTTACCGACGTTTGTCGAGCGTGTGTTGGCAGAAACCAAGGGGCAAGCCATAGATGCCGTGATGGATCTCGTTGGCGGCGAGATGACCGACCTGTTTATCGACACCATGATTGGCGATATGCAGAGCCGTACCACGTATCCTCGGCTTTCCATTGCCGGTGCTAGCGGCGGCAACCTTAGCGAGATTATGTGGACTCGAGTCTACCTGTATCAGGTGCAGATTTTCGGCGTTTCCCACGGCACTCGCGAGGAGGCAGAGCAGCTAATCGCCTGGATTCGTAGCGGTGAGTTGAAGCCGGTGCTGCACGGCGCGTTCAAACTCTCGGAATTACATCAGGCCGAGCGCTACTTTGTGAACCGGGGCAGCAACTACCTGGGGAAAATCGTTATTGTCCCCGATGCTCAGTGGGACACCCACGGTGCACCGTTTGCCATTACCACTGCCTAGGAGCCGGGTGAGTGAAAAACCTTCATACGATTCAATTGTTGGACACACATGCCGGGGGCGATGTGAGCCGCATCGTCACTGGCGGTATTGATACGTTGCCCGGTGCCACAGTTCGCCAGCAGATGGAGTATCTGCGTGACGACGCCGATGGGTTGCGCCGTTTGCTATTGGAAGAACCCTACGGCATTCCCGAAATGTCGGTGGATCTATTGGTGCCCGCCACCGACCCAGAAGCCGTCGCTGGGTACATCATCATGGAAGTGATGGGTTACCCAATTTACTCGGGCTCGAACACGCTGTGTACGGCGACGGCCGTGCTCGAGACCGGTATCGTGCCCAAGCAGGAGGGGATTCAGCGCTTCAAGCTGGAAGCCCCGGCGGGTTTGGTGCAAATCGAAGCGCGGGTGCATAACGGCGTGGTGGAATCCGTTACCTGTGAAGGCTTGCCCAGCTATATCGACACCTACCGCGACACCATCCAAGTCCCGGGGATCGGTGAAGTCACTTACTCGGTCGCTTACAGCGGCGGCTTTTACGCCCTGGTCGATGCTGAGTCGCTGGGCTTCAAACTGGTACGTGATGAAGAGCAGGCGCTGGCGGCTTGCGCTCACAAAATCGTCGAGGCGATTCAGGCGCAGCGCGGCTTCTCTCACTATACCTTGGGGGATGTGGGGCCGCTGCCGTTTTTGCACTTCATGGGGCCAGAAGAGTCGGTGGCGGAAGGCTATATCCGCTCTCGCTCCACGACGTATGTTCACCCTGGCGTGATTTGTCGCAGCACGACGGGCACCGGTACGTCGGCACGGCTGGCATTGATGAATTACGAAGGACGGTTAAAGCTGGGCGACAAGTTAGAAACGATATCGCTGCGGGAGACCGGCTTCATCGGTACCTTTACCGGTACGCATCAAGAAGGCGCTTACCAAGTAGTAGAAAACACCATTACCGGACGCAGCTACGTGCTGGCGGAGTCTAATATTGTCATCAACTGCGATGACCCGATGGTGGCCTGTGGTGAGCTTCACCATATCTTGAGCGATCGCCACGACGAAGAGCGTTAAGCGAAACAGCCGTTCAGCCTGTGGTGGCATCTCTTGCCGCGTTTTGCTGCTCAACATAGCCTGCTTGTTCAATGCGTTCCCACACCGGGGCCTTCTCGGCCTCGGTCATACTTCCCCAGCAGGCGATTTCATCCAACGTGCGCCCGCAGCCCTGGCACATCTGAGTGCTAGGCTCTATTTGGCAGACATGAATGCAGGGCGATAGCGGACGAGGAGACGTGGGCATTTGGGTCACTGTGTTAGGCATGGAAGAAGATTTTGGGCGGGATAACCCCTAGCCCACCGGCACTTTACCACGCAGTGACTTAATTTTTCCTTTGCGGGTTTTATGGTCTACCCGGCGACGCTGTGAGCCCTTCGTGGGTTTTGTAGGGCGGCGCGTTTTAG
>Ga0114899_1001530_pt1 | contig 13476 bp, 18 predicted proteins | sample MalvireepMed_215_FD_83497 | JGI IMG/M metagenome (GOLD analysis project Ga0114899, IMG submission 83497) | Marine viral communities from the Global Malaspina Expedition - Malaspina viral metaG DeepMed_215 | ecosystem: Environmental > Aquatic > Marine > Oceanic | place: Mediterranean Sea... | reverse complement strand
TAACGGCCCGCTGTCGAATTGTGACCATGTTTGTCTGGTGTGACCCGGCTTCCTTAATCCGCATAGCATTGTATCGAACAACGACGGTCTTTTGGTTCAAAGCTAACTGTTCGTCATCCGTCAACCCTTGGTAGACTTTCCGCACTGCCGCCATCGTTTTATCGTATGCGGATGTCAGAAACTCCGCTAATCTACTCTCTTCGGCTTCTTCTATAGCCTTGTCAATGGCTTTCTTATGCTTGCCTGTCGGGTCAGGAATCTCGAACACCTGACCATTAGCACTCATCATTTTGACTGTCGCATTCTCATCTGTCTTAACCTTATCTCTAGCCATGTAACTATCTCCTCTGGGGTAACTAACCCCTATCCCTTAACTAACCTATCTACACCTAAGTATACAGGTTCGCGTTGTCAATTGCAAACTATCCGCTTGCTATCTACTAGCTACTTGTTACCTCAGTTACCATTCTGGTAAAGGTATCGCCGTTAACAATCACCCTTATTGCTTGGTAGTCACCTATGTAACGATGCTCGACTAGTGCCACTCCAAAGGGAATCTCAATCGTAGTGTGTGCAACTCCTTCAAATGGATTGCTAGTCGCTGTGTGAGGCTGTGTTACCTTAAGGGTAGCAAGGTCGTATGCTACTACGTAGCTACGAGAACCTTCACTCCAGTAGTTAGACATTTGGTAGCTGTCTCGTTCAACAAGTGTGATACGTCTCCCTCTGTACTCAGGGTAGCATCTTTTTAGCATCTCTTTGACATCAGGGTGTGATCTACTTAGCTTCACTTCATTCATTTTCTCTCTCCCTTGTGTAGTACAAAGCTGGCGCCGATGACCTCATTATACTATAGATAGAGGGTCTGTGCCGTCTGCTACGTGCTATATCGTCCAGACTTTCGATAAGGTTCATTCGTCATTTTTATCGAAAGTATAATGGTTACAACCGATAACCACGCGCCCCAAAAAATTACAGTAGGGTAGAGAGGCAGTATGGCCTACTCTGTAGTACAAAAGGTAGTCTATCTTACGGAAAGTAGGGTTGAAGGGCTGATTCTACTACCTAAAGTAGTGTTAGAGGATAGGGTAGGAATAGAGGCAGGTGAGAGGGTAGGATAGCCCCTCCGTCCCTTGCCTATGCGGTCGAGAAGTCGTTGACTAGGGTAGAAGGGTGTGATAAGGTCGATAGAGGAGAGAAAGGAGAGGTGCTGCCCTTATGACTTCCCTAGCTACCCGAACCCCGCAACCCGCCCTTGAAGACCGGTATGGCCCTGCTCGTGAGAAGTGTCAGGTGGAGAGGGAGTTCAACGGTCGTAAGGGGCCGGAGTCTACTACCCCATGTATAGCTACAGCCGGGTGGGGGACTGATCACGTCGGGTATGGGCCGTGCAGCGTCCATGAGGTAGAAGAGAAGACAAAAGGTGTCCCGCTTGTCATAAAGAACGAACGACTAAGTGAGATAGTTAAGGGTCTTAAAGAAGAGGGTGGACTAGAGAACCTTGACAGTGAGATACTTCTCCTTAAAGGATTGATCTACTTTACCGCAGAGCATGTAGGAGTGAAGGCTAGTGTAGATGAGGATGGAGTGGTGACTCTGGAGACTAACCCCTCACATCCTCCTACTTCCTTTCTCGCTGATGCTACCTATATCTCTCGAACGATCGACAGGCTCTCTGAAACGATCAAACGCAAATATGAGATTCTTCAGATTGCTGGAATGGTCATTCCCAGAGATGCAGTACGTAGCTATCTTCAGCAACTCTCAACCTCGATTGATCAGGTACTACGCGATACATGCTCTGAGTGTGGGCATGAACACGGGATGAGAGATAAGGTTATAACAGCGTTAGAGTTGTTAGGAGACTTGTAGAGATGGTAGCGTTTAGAGTTGAGGGGAGAGTTGGGAAGGTTAGACGTTTCTATAATTCTCTAGTTGCAAAGCGTGACTGGGTATTAGCCAAAATTGGGTATTTGCAGGCTGAGTCTGATAAGTGGAAACTGTTCTTTACAACAGTCAAACTTGGTAGATTCCTCAATCCATATCATGTACTACGTAAGATAGGGTTTAGTCCTCAATGGGCTATAGGTGCATTAGCTCTAGGTGGAGGAGTTGGAGGGTATGGTGCCGTTGAGGTTATTAACTCTGAAAGATCGTTCAACAAGGGAGACCCTGGTATTTATTTAGCTCCTGATGATGCACCGATCTTCTACTCAGAGAAAAACAACACTCTTAAGGTTGATCTTGCTACAACCACTGTCGGGTCTATGACCATAGAAAACCTAACCCTTGGAACAGCCTTCCCTGGGTCAACTCTCCCCTCTGGTGAGGTAAGTCCGATAGTTATAGGTGGGAGTGCGACATTAGGCACTTATCTGATCATTGGTCATCTCAAGGTTAATAGATGGAAGTGTGACACCTTTTTATTGAGCGAGACTGATGTTCATACGCTCAACATTAGATACAATGCTAGTGATGGTCAGAGTATCGGCCCTATACCTGGAATCCCTAGAAACTTAGGGGTAGGTGGTGGTAACAGAGCTGGCCCTATGAACATGCCTGGAGGCACTTTCGATCAGGTTAGGATAGGGACTCTGATTAACGGAGTGAATGGAAAGATAGATGAGTTGACCCTCAGTAACTTCGATACTAAAGGTGGGTCGTGTATCCTGACTCGGATAAAAGCCGGGACGATTGATATTGAGTTCATGGAAACAGGAGTGGATAATAACTTTGCTACTAAGGACTTTGTGATAGCTCCGTCTGTGATCTGGAAGACTGGCATTATAGGAGATAACTTCGAGGTTAGTTTCCCTTAAAGGAGAGTAGATATGAAGAAGTTCCTACTTGGGCTTCGTCATGGCCTCTTTGGTCACCCCAGTAATCAGATATCTTGGGGCTCATTCACAGATGGTGCTTTATGTCAATGTGGACTTAGATTCTACCTATGGGACTTTTATCAATAGGAGTCAACATGAAAAGCCTGTTCGCTAAAGTCAGACCGCAGATTATGGCCGCCATCATCGTCCTCGGTGCAATAGGTCTCTACTCTCTAAGGCTTGGTGTAACTGAGGCAGTCACAAGTGCTATTACTGCAATAGGAGTCCTCAGCATGAAGGTGCTTGAAGATAAGGACTAGCTCCTCTATGGTCACTCTCAGACGCCATGAACCCCCTAAGTCCATCTCCATCGCTTCCAACCTCCGTTCCCGTAGTGTAGCAGAGGAGAGGGCTCTAGATCACCCTGGCCATTTTCATGAATACATATTCAAGCAGAAACTTGCTCCTTTCCACTGGGAGATATTCGATCTTCTTCTAGATGGTAAGGTTAACCCTGAAGGGAGATCGAATCCTGCTCTTATACTTGCTCCTCGTGATCATGCTAAAACTACTAACGCAGCGGAGAGTTACCCCCTGTGGAGAGTAGGGTTGAACCGGCTAGAACTCGTTCAGATCATATCCTCCACTGCACCTATGGCTCAGAAGCGTTTGAAGAAGATCGAGTCATGTATTCGGTTTAATCAGAGGTATAAAAGCCTCTTTGGAGACCTATATCCAGACGATAAGGACTTTGTTTGGAGTAATAGTGAGCTAGAAGTTGCTAAAGATAAGGAAAGGGTGTGGGATGCAGGGGGAGAGGAGAGAGACCCTACATTCGCAGCTTTCGGCATCACTACCTCTGTTGAGGGTGGGAGGGCGACGTTACAGGTCTATGATGATATAGTTACCTTTGAAAATACAAAGACTGAGGATAGTAGAAAGAGTACCAGTGACAAGGTATGGATGAGCTTCGAGCCTATGCTGCTTCCTCAAGGACAGCAGATATTCATAGGGACAAGGTTTCACTTCTCTGACTTCTATAGTGAACTAATACCGATACTTGACTCTGAGGGGTTATATACTGATCTCTATCCTGAGAGTAGAGAGGATGAGGGTGGAGGGGAGTGAGTAGGAATGGGGAAAGAGTTGCCAGTATAAGTGATGGCTGTAGTGTATACCCTGAATGTATCACCTGCCCACTAGTGAAATGCGTCTTCGATGAGTCTATACATGAGCAATTACGCAGGGCGAGAGATGGGTTTATCCAGAGTGGATTGAGAGAAGGGAAGACAGTCAGAGAGATTGCACAGTCGCTAAATATCTCCTTCTACACTGCTAAGAGTGCTGTAGAGAAGATGGCGATAGAGGATAGGGAAGGTAAGAGGGTTGATCGTAAGCCGTATATGAAGGTAGAGTGGGTAAGGGTAAGAGTGTAGATGGCTGTTCGTATCTACAGCGCAGAGCTAGACGCTGACACTAATACTCCCCTATGGCCTGAGCAAAGGTCATGGAAGTGGTTGATGGGTAAAAAGGCAAAGATGCCGCCTGTATTGTATAGTGCTCAGTATATGAATGACCCTTCAGGATTGAGAGGGGTTAGGTATGATGTTGGGTGGTTACAATACTATACAGAGCAGACTCTCCCTAACAGGGGGAATCTAGTATGTATCCAAACAGGAGACCCTGCTACAAGCGAGAGAAGCACTTCTAACTACTTCGGTCACTGTACAGCAGGTAGGGATGTGGATACCGGCATTATATATATCCTAGATGTATCCTATGGTCATATACCCGCACCTAACCACCTTGAGTATCTGAGATCACACTTCGACTCATGGAGGCAGAGAGGGTATTATATCCAGACAGTCTGGTTAGAAGAGGTAGGTCCGCAACAAGGTACAACTCAGAACCTAGCCTCTCAGACTCGTGTAGACCCAAAGGGTGCTATGCCTCTAGATGTTCTTACTCCTAAAGGCTCAAAAGAACAGAGATACGATTCTATCATGACGTTCCTGAAGAACGGGACGGTATTGTTCAAGGGGGAGAGACAGCCTACAGGGGATGTAGTTATGTCTCCTGATAGTGGATTCCCTGAGTTCATGCGGGAGTTCTCTGCATTTCCTAGAGGGGGTAGGGATGATGTGTTAGATGCCGTCTGGATGGCAGTGGATAAGTTATCAGGAAATGTGCTTGCATCAGGGGTAACAGAGGAGAGTGGAGAGGGTGGAGAGAAGTTGGATAGTGATTATGAGTTTGAAGGGGCAAGGTTGAGGCGGGAGAGGGAAGAGGCGTATGAGCAGGGGATAGTAGATAGTGGAGTGGGCTCTACTCCTAGAGATAGAGTACTTAGTGGTGGTAGTATATTCCATAGAGGGATGAGATAGGATAGTTAGGAGATTTACCTATGGGCGTAGTGCAGAGAATCAGAGAGGCTGTCACTCATGTAGCTAAGGGGAGTGAGGCTATCTACATCTCAGGCCCGGGTGCTGACGTTGATGAGCATCTATGGTCTCCTCTGGGGAATATTGGTGGTCTGACTCGTGATCGCAATCTCCCTCCTATCACTCAACAGCAGATGATCACCCAGGCGCATCATATGTACAAGGGTAATCCTCTAGCGAAGAGGATAATCGACATTCAGGCGGAGTATGTCGTAGGGGATGGGATACTCTATGTAGCTCAGAACCCTGAAGTAAAGGATATACTCGATAATCATTGGACTGACACTACAAATAACTGGGGGATAGACCAGTTCGAGGCTACAAGGGACTTAGGACTAGTAGGAGAGTTGTGTCTAACCACGCACATCAATAAGGCTAACGGAACAGTCACTCTCGGTAATATCGACCCTGAACTGATCGAGAGGGTTATCTTTGACCCTGATAACAACAGAAAGATATATGCTGTTATCCTGAAGAAGATCAGGACTGAGAGTCACAGGAGAGCGTATAAGGTAGTTGATACGGCTAGAGTGTCACAAGGGGAGAGGGCTTGGGGTAGATTAGTAGGGTTGCCTGAGACTGATGAGGAGATGGATGAGTTTGGATACCCATTCAAGTTAGATGATGAGGTAGAGGTGAGATTGACTAAAGGGAGTAGTAGTACTCGTCCTGTTCAGGCTAAGTGGGCGGGTAGTTGCTTCTTTTTCACTATCAACAAACCTAGAACTGCTAGTAGGGGATGGAGTGATTTGCTGTGTGATCTAGACTGGATAGATGCGCATGATCAGTTTCTATTCTCCCAAGTGGAGAAAGCTGTAGAGAGCGCGAAGTATGTATGGGATATAGAGTTGAGGGGGATGAACGAGAAACAGCAGAGAGACTGGCTTAGGAAGCAGCCTGCTTACAAACCTGGGACTAGATTTACTCATAACGAGAACATCACTCAGCAGGTGATGACAACTGATCTTCATCTAGAAGACGCAGCCTCTCTAGCGAACACCCTTAAGAACCATATCCTCGCAGGAGCAGGAATGCCTCCTATATGGTTTGCGGAGTCACTCGTATCTCGTGCATCTGCTCCTGAGATGACAGAACCTGTGTTTAAGCATCTAAGGATGAGACAGAGATACGTTGCGTATATGATAACTCAGGTATTCAGGTTTACCATTGATCAGGCAATCATCAGTGGTTACTTCCAACCTGATAGGAGAGTTGGTCAAGAGGAAGAGATGAGAAGGGAGAGTGGTGCTTTCTACCTTCGACTCCCTGATGTCTCAGCTAAAGATCAGCGCATGCTGTCTATAGCTATTAAAAACACTACTGCTGCTATCGACACAGCAATAGAGAGGGAGTTCATAAGTAAGGAAGAGGGGAAAAGGTTGTTTAAGCAGTATATGGATTTGACTGGGATGGATAGTCATAAGCAGCAGCCTTCAAGATCGACGTTAGCTGGAGAGGTTGATAGTAACTTCGATCCTAATCTTATCTTCAAGAGAGTTGAGGAGAGTGGGGAGAGGGAGATAACTACCGGTGATGGTACTTACTTCATCAGTATGGATAGGGTGTCTAAGTTTAAGAGGTTAGTGGAGAGTAATGGGAGAGGGAGTGTAGAAAGTATAGAATCTGTACCAAGTGGGGGTTGACATTAAGGTAGAGAGGGGATAGAGTTAGAAGGAACAGGAACCTTCATCAATGCCAGCAAAACTTGACAGTTGTGTAGATAGTTTACTTGCTGATAAGGATTTCAAGCCGGGGAGTAGTGCTGAGGATAGGAAGAGTAGTGCATACGCGATATGTACTGCTAGGTTGAAGGAAAGTAACGAAAGTAGTGAAGAGTTGGTAACAACAGCAGTAGAAAACCAGACAGTAGTATTATCTGCCGCATCTACCCTTCTGCCCGCCACAGAGGCACAGGGTAGTTTCACTGGTGCTGAGTGGCGTATTCAACTCATTAAAGCTGGTAAGAGTGTTAACAGCACTATGGGGAGGACTAGAGAGTATCCCCTCTCGACTCTCCACGAAGCCGTTCCTCTTTTCAAAGATGTGCCTGTCCACGCTGCTATCGGCCCTGATCACAGTCTAGCCGAGAGGGGTGTTAAGAGTGTAATAGGGTATGTGAAGAACCCTGAAGCTAATCCCCAAGGGATTGGTGGAGTTCTTCACATATCCGACCCTAACATGCGGGCTGTTATGCTTGACCTTCATAACGAAGGTGTTCTCAAGGACATGATGTCCATAAGTATAGCAGCGATGGGTGAGTGGGAGCTAACACCTACTACAGCACGAGCGATTAGGATAAGGAAGGTAGAGAGTACTGATTTAGTCCGCCATGCAGCAGCAGGCGGGGAGATATTAGAGGTTATAGAATCTTCTCAGGAGGAGAGTAGTATGGACGATAAGGAATTGAAGGAGCTTCTGGCCTCTACCGTGGAGCAGACCACAACTGCTGTCATGGAGAAGGTAGATGAGAAGTTTGCTTCTCTGAAGGAGGCAGACGAGAAAGAAGAGGAGACAGAGGAGTCTGAAGAGACAGAAGAGGATGAGAAGGATGATGATAAGTCTACCCCTACTCATGCCTCTGCTGAAGTGAAGGAGGCTCTAGACAAACTAGAGTCTGCAACCTCTCTCGTCAACATGGGGCATCGTGATCGCATGATCACTGAGGCCAAGCTCCCTGAGAATGCTCAGGAGAGGTTGAAGAAGCAATTCTCTGATCTCACTTCCTTCAACTCTGATCAGATGATGGAGGCGATTAAATCTGAGAAGGATTACATCGCGTCCTTCCAGAAGCAAGTAGTAGACAGTCTCACCACTGAAGGTAGATTAGTGACTGGTGTGACTCTAGACGAGGGAGACAAGTTCCTCTCTCGGATAGACGCGATGTTTGATGTTCATGGTAGAGATAGAGGGACGATAGAAATAGACGGAGAGAAGATCAAAGCTTTCCGTTCTATGAAGGAGTCTTACGCCGCGTGGCATGGTCTCAGGTCAGTTGAAGATATTGACCCTCGACAGATGTGGGCAGACTGGTCGAAGGGGACTAACGGCTTCGACACTGAAGACAAGAATCGCATCGAGAGGATAACTGAGGCCCCGCTTCAGCAGTCCTCTTGGGGTGAAGTCACCGCAGACCGGATGCATAAGGCGCTCATCCTGAACTACGATATTCTTCCGCAGTACGACGACTGGAAGAAGATCGCACGGAGCATCCCGGTAGCTGATTATCAGACCTACCGTGAGATCAAGGTCGGAGGTTACGCTAACCTCGCACAAGTCGTAGAGGCTGGTGTATACCCTGATCTGACTCACCCGACAGACGAAGAGACCACTGTGCAGCTTCAGAAGCGTGGTGGTATAGCTCCTCAGATCACTAGGGAACTGATCATCAACGATAATGTGAGGGCTATCGCTCAGATTCCCAAGGAGCTTGCTAGGGCTGCAAAGAGAACTCTCTATGAAGGTGTTTTTGATGTCCTTGTGGACAACAACACCTACGGCCCTGACTCCACGACTCTGTTCCATGCGAACCATAACAACCAGAGTACTACGGCTCTGGCGATAGCAGGGCTTAGTGAAGCTCAACAGGGTATGAGGGCACAGACGAAGTACGGTAGCACCCCGGACGTTCTCGGTGCTGCTAACCTGCCCAAATTCCTACTCGTCCCCAACGAGACTGAGGGTCTAGCTCAAAGGCTCACTAACCCCAGTGCTGGTTTCTACGGGACTTCCACTGCTGATACCGACGCTGAGGATGACCCCTGGCGATTCAAGGATAAGCTAGAGATCATCGTCCTTGACTACTGGACGAACGCCACTGACTACTACTTGGTGGCTAACCCCGACAACGTGCTTGGGATAGGGGTGGCGTTCCTTAACGGGAATGAGGAACCTGAGATGTTCGTGCAGGCTGCTGAGAACATCGGCGAGATGTTCACGATGGACGTGCAGAACATCAAGGTCAGGCACGAGTGGAACACGGTCATCACTGACTACAGGCCCTTCTACTTCCAGAACGTAGCGTAGGGGTGAGAGTAGAGAGTAAAGAGTAGAGGGTAGATAGGAGATAGCTAGGCAGCAGAGGAGGAGTGAGTAGGTAGGGTTGACCTCCTCACCTATCTCACTCCCCCTGTTGGTAGTAGATAGGAAGTGTAGTGGTAAGTCTTAGCTCAGGAAATCGAGTCCTTCAGACAACAATAAGTGTCACTAAGGCACTTGCGGCAGCGGGAAACTACGCTGCTGAAGATGTACTATCTGAAGACGCTGCTAGTGGTACAGCGTGGGTTTTCAATGCTATAGTTCCTCGTAACGGCATGTCAGGGAAGATAATCAAAGCGCAGGCAATATGTGAGACTACAGCATTGACGCCTGCTCTAGCTCTCTATCTCTTCACTGCGACACCAACAAGTGCGCTTGACGATAACGTAGCGAATACAGCGGTGATACACGCTGATATCGCTAATTTCATAGGTAGGATTGAATTCCCGGCTTTAGCCGATCTAGGTGGGGATAGTGAGGCTGTAGTGACGCCTTCAGACGAAACAGGGCTCTTACCCCTACCTTTCAGGTGTGCATCAGCCGACGATGCTCTCTACGGTATACTCGTCACGAGAGACGCTATAACCGGAGAAACTGCGACTGACGATATGACTGTAAGGTTGACCGTAGAGATCAGATAAGTAAGGGATATAGTATTAACTTAGGAGGAGTAGCAGATGGCCGCTGTAACTGCTGAAGCACATGGAAGAAGAGGACAGAGTGGCTGGATTGTTGATCAGGTCACTTATGCTCAGGTAGTTAGCTCAGAGGCGACAGTCCGTCGTCCTATCTGGGTAGCGCCTTTCAACGTTGAGCTTGGTGAGGTAGCACTCATCACCTCTACCACTGTCACAGGTGCGGATACTAACACTGTCCATTACAACCTGATAGATGGTGGGGCTGAAGGCGCAGGGACAGCAGAGCTAGCCACCCGTGACCTCGTAATGGGGACAGACCTTACGGCTGGTAAGACTCTCCTCCTCGATGCCACTTCCACTGGTGAAGTCTTCATGACTGGTGGGGATATACTAGAGTTGGAGACTGAGGAGATCGGGACTGGCCTCGGCTCTGACATCAACGAGATACTAGTATACATAGTGTATAGAGCAGCTAACCTCAGCGCATAGTAGGAAAAGGTAGGGGGGAGAGAGGAGTTTGAGTGGTCTTCCTCCCCCTTATCTACTACTCTGATGTTGAGACCTTCGGGCTGGACAGAGGGGAGGCAGGGGAGTTCTGGGTCGGCTCCTCATACGCCTCCCCTTTCGTCTAGAGGGTAGAAGGGTAGGGTAGATAGAGAGAGGGTAGATTATGCCTACTAAAGAAGAGCTTACCGCACAAGTAGAAGAGCTTCAGACAGAAGTCACATCCTTGACGGAGGATAAGGAAGCTAGGGAGAGCAGTGATATCCCCTCGAAGATCGCTGCTTGGCTTACTATCAGCACAAATGTAAAGGTTCAAGCATCTGACATCATCCCTGATGAGATCAAGGCTGATAAGGTCACCTACAGACGTAGGGTAGAGGGTAGACTCAACAACAACATCTTCGGGATAATGACTACTAAGCCTTTCTCAGATGACCTTGTTCCTGTACCTGCTCATGAGCACACCTTTACGACTAGGAGTAGTGAGCAGCCTACCTGCTCATGTGGGAAAAGCGAAGAGTAGTAGGGTAGTTTTCAAGGTAGTAAAGGGGTTGAAGCGTTTGCGTAGGCGTTATAGGCGCTTCAGAGGATAGGAGCTACCATGCTTGCAGGTAGTGATAAGACAGTTGCAGCGGCAGGTACGGCTGAGAGGCTTGTTTCTGCTTCTACTCATGCCTTCAGTATTACAGTAAGAGCTAAGGCTAGTAACACTGGGGATGTTTATGTTGGTGAGAGTGATGTGAGTAATACTCAACCTGGGATAGCACCAGGGGATAGCGTATCAATAGTCGCACCTTCTATCGGTGGGAGTCAGGTACAGTTCGAACTCCGAGAACTATGGGTAGACGTAGCTATAGCTGGTGAGGGTGTTGACTTCTGGTATCAACCGGCAAATTAGGGTAGTAGGGTAGTAAGGTAGATAGTAGAGTAGGATAATCTCCTTTGCCTCCTAGAGACGGAACAGTTAGGGTGATGTTAGCCAGTACAGCGATCACTGTTGCTGGTAATGGAGACCCTATAGACTGTGAGGATTATACTGAAGCTGTTATCTATGTAGTTGTGACAGCTAAAAGCGGCACTAGTCCTACTCTGGATGCTAATATCGAAACCAGTCACAACGAGACTGATTGGCATCACATAGCTGATATACCACAGGTGAATGATCCTACAATCCCTGCTAGTGGTAGATATGTTCACGCAGTTTATCAGCTAACCAACTTTGGTCCTTTCATTCGCTTCCAGTATCCGGCACCGGGAGGGAGTTCTACCCCCTCATTAACTACTGAAGTACGAGTAGCACTGAAGAACTAAAGGGTTGAGAGGGTTGAGGGGAGGACGGCTCCTTTGCCTACTGGAAATAGAGGAACAATACGAACTAGGATGCGACGTATCCTCGGTTCGTTTCCTATTTTCCAAGGAGATTATAGTTTATCTAGTAGCCAGCTAGATGAGGCTATAGTTCAAGCTCTCAAGAGATACAGTAGAGATCAGCCTCAGGTCATCATCGAAGACGAGACAGGGGATAGTGGAAGATACTACCCTCTCTCTAACCTAGCTAGTTGGGATAATGACTTCTCTGAAATACTTGCTATAGACTGGGATGCAGGCACTCGCGTTAGTAGTGATGAGATGCCTCAGTTCCTCTCTGAAGATGATCATGACTGGGAGTACTATAGGGATGCGAGTACGAGATACTTCTTCTTCCCTAATCGTGCTCCCACTAGTAGTACAACCTTCAGGGTAACATACACAGGGTTGCATGACCTTACCGATGCAACATCAACTGTACCGGCTCAGTATGAAGAGGCGATAGTATATCTAGCTGTTTCTAGACTTGCCCTAATGGCGATGATACGGCTAGAGAAACAGCTTGACCCACCTCAAGGTGAGAACTTCTCCATCAGGAACAAGGGAAGTGGATTCAAGACTGTAATGGATATGTATGAGGAACTCTACATACAGGAGCTAGGTGGGAAGGAAGTTCCTGCTGCTAGTGCTATCAAGGAATATGATCAGGAATTCACCACTAAAGATCAGTACATATTCCACGGTAGGTCGGTAAGATAATATGACTGAAGAGAGTAGGCAAGGTAGTTTTGACATCTCTATCGCTAATGCTCGTGGAAGAGTGGTAGAGAAAGGTACTGAGAATGCCTCTCCTCAAGACATAACTCTGTATGGCTTTGGTTGGATAGGAGTGAAGTTAGATACTCTAACCAAGGCCATCACTGATCACACAGCTACGCTTCAGAACGGCAATCCTGGACATAATAGTAGTACTAGAGAGAAAGTCAAAAAGGTAGGTACTCCTGCTGTAGCGGGTGGGGGAATTCTGGTCATAGTGTTAGAGATGTTGAGGGTCATATTCTCCTAATGGCTACCTTAGATGCCGTAACAGATAGTAGTCTTACAGTAGCAGATGATGGGGTTTACGAGTTACTAGGAGACGCTACTTCAAGAATACTTAAATCTGTAGGCTGTGAGAACGTCTATAGATATGAGGTTCCTCCTATACGCTCGTGGCAGGACTTCATGGACTTTCTTGCAGTTCATGAGGGTCTAGAGCAGAGTAAGCTAGAAGCGTGGTTCATACAGCAACCTGGGTTTGAGCATGACCCTATCACACGAGGGACAGCAACTAGATATCAACAGCAGCATAGTGTTGTTGTTAATGGGTGGATGTGGGACAGGACTGAAGTTCGATCTATAAGGAAGATTCACGAGAGAGTGGAGCAGATATGTTGGGCTTTAGAGAAGAACAAGTCTCTACTTGACAACTCTCTCACAGGGCCTCATGAAGAGGTTAGAGGGGTGAAGACGAGATTCGCCTATGCCCTACTCTCAGAGCATCACCTTCACAACGCTGAAGTAGGGTTTAATGTGTTAGTGAGTAAGGTAGAGGCGACGGGTAGAGTTTAAGCTATGATTGTTTACTGCTCTTTATCTCGATATACCATATCTGACAAGGATAATAAGGTGTATGAAGTCTATGATCATAAGTTTGAGATAAAGAAGAAGCTTTCTGAAGTAAAGCTCCAT
>Ga0114899_1001529_pt1 | contig 13481 bp, 15 predicted proteins | sample MalvireepMed_215_FD_83497 | JGI IMG/M metagenome (GOLD analysis project Ga0114899, IMG submission 83497) | Marine viral communities from the Global Malaspina Expedition - Malaspina viral metaG DeepMed_215 | ecosystem: Environmental > Aquatic > Marine > Oceanic | place: Mediterranean Sea... | reverse complement strand
CGGCCCGTTGATTCCGTGTTGTCCCGCCGGGTCCGGGGCACGCCCACGCCATGCAAACGATTCATGCCCTTCGGTCAATCCGTTTTGGAACGAATCCGCCACGCACTCCCATGACATGTTGTCACCATTGAATGCCAATTCAGAATCCAAACCTTTGTATTGGAAATGCGAGTCCACGCCGGAACGCGGCGATGACACGCCATCCAAAATTTTGGTGGTCAGAATCGTGCCTTTGCCCGCACCGGTCGCGGTGCCGACGGCGGTGGTTGAACCAATCGTCACGGCGGACCGGTCAACCGTGTCCGAATTTATCACCAGTTGGTCGTGCAGTTTTGCCAGCACGGTTGCGATGTCAGACGATGGCGATTTGATTTCGTCCAACACCGAAATGCGGTCTTGCAATCGCAGAACCACGAACCCCAACAACACCGCACGCCGGGCAGCATATTCGGCTTCCCATCCCAAATACGTTGCCGCCAACCCTTCAATAGTTTCGTCCATGTCGGCGTCTTGGAATTCATCCAAAATTTCGTCACGGTCCGCCGCCAGATTGGTGCCATCCGTCAAAAACAAATTGTAATGTTTGACCAATTTGCCGATGTCCGCGAATAGGTCTTGTTCTGCCAATGCCATGTCATTTTCCCCCGGTGCGGTGCCGATGTTTTTTCGGTGCGGTGCCCGGCGGAATCGGTCGCCGCATCACCAACGTCATTCCGATGCTATTGAATCGCCCTGCTGTGTCAAACCAACCGGGCACGATTTGCAACAATTCCCACCCGCCGCCTACCGATTCCCGGTCAAGTATCGACGCCAACGCCCCGTTGCCGCCGCCTTGGAATATCAGCGTCTGATGTTCAAACGATTTCGCCATCACACACCACCCGTCAGATTAATAAATGCCCGGACCCATCACGGATTCCATCACGACCGGTTGACCCATGTCGGGGTCACGCGCGATGGCGTGGTACAAATACACCACCGCATCCGATTTGTTTGGCGAACGCCCCAACCGTTCGGCCAACGTTTCGCCTTTGTACGCTGAACCGACGGTGCGTCGTTTCGGCGTGATGCCGAACTGCAACCCGTCCGAACCATACACCCGTTCGGGCGCAACCAGTTCCTCTTCCAATTCGTCATCCACCGGCAAAAACCACGGCACGTCCGGCCACGCCCCCGCCGGGTCAAGCCGTGCCGCCAGTTCGCCGTGCCCTTCGGCCCGTTTGTTTTTGTAGCGTTTCGGATGGCGTGGCGTGGCGTTTCCGTTGAACACGATGACATTGACGCCCAATTCAGCCAACCGGTCACCGACGCCCTTGCCTAACCCGTCCATGTCAACCACGACCGGTGCGGCGGACGATGCCAAATCAATTTGGTAGTATTCCCTCGCAATCGAAATAACCTTTCCCACGGTCCGCATCGTGTCCGGTTCATTCCACACGTGCAACCGTTCGCACCCTTCACCGCCGCCCGACGCCAGCACGGTGGCGTCCCCGTGTTCCGACGCCCCAACATCCAAACCGAACGCGTGCACGTCAACACGCTGGCGGCGGGGCACCATGTGACGTTCCAACCACGTGGGCATAATCAATTGCAGTTCGGGGTCTTCGTCGGGGAATTTCGCCAACCCGAACACGCGGCCAAATCGTTGATCCGGGTTCGTCATCAATTCGGTGAACCGCTGGATGCCGATTTGTCCGCGAATCAATTTCCGTTTCGCCTTGACGTTCGTGCAATCCAGCCCGGACGCCGTGAACAACCGCCGCCCGCCCATCGCGGTGTCAACCGTGTGGGTGATGTCCGGTTGCGATTTCCCGAACGAACGCCGGAACCAGCCCGCCATCGTGCGGGGATTAGCCAACGCCACCGTTTTGTGTGATTGCGTTTTGGTCAAATTGTATCGGTTGCTCGGCAACGATGTCGCTTCGTCAATCACGAACATCACGTGGTCCGAATGGTGACCACTGAACCCTTCATCCGTTTGCGGGTTGGCAATTTTTATGTACCTCTCCGCGCCCGCATCCGCGCCCGATTTCGAGTTGGTGCCCGGCGGCGGCACAGCCATTTTGTTCAACCATTTTCTGATTTCGCGGAACATCACATCTTTGGCATGGTCCGCCGTGTCTGACGTGACAATCACCCGTGCGTCCATGTGTAGCCAAAAATACAAACACACACCCATAGAAACCGCCGCCCCTTTGCCCGCACCGGTGCACCCCTTGATGTTGATTTCGACCGGCCCCGTGTCCGAACAAATGCACCCGATGATGTCCAACTGCCACGCGTCCAACCGGATTCCATCGGGGAACCACCGCCGGTCTATGTGGTCGTCCGGCACGACCAGAAACGGCCATTGCGACTCAATCAATGGAATCGGGTTGCCCGCCACCGCCGCCGTCCGTTGCGTCGTCATCGGGTTGGTGTTCGATGCGTTTGATGATTCCGTCAATTTCGCCAACGCCATTGCCATTTCCACCAACTGAATGTCCGTCGGGTTTTTCGTCACCCAATTGCGCAATGATGAACGCACGTGCGGTGGAAGCGTCGAACTCAATTGCGGTTCCGTCAACATCGGTTTGTGCCACCTTGAACGGGGCATCCAGCCCCAGCAGTTCGGAATGTTGTTTCAGCACCGACAACAACGCGGACAAAAAACGCGGGTCACCGACGGACGACAATTGGGTGCGTTCCGCCCGGTTGGTTTCGCCACCATCGCCGCCGGATGTTTTGACCGCACGTTTCTGTTCGGTGCCCGCTTTGGATGCGCACCATGCGTCGTACGCCTCACGCCACACAATTTGAAGTCGGTTGATTTGCGTTGCCTTGGCACGGTCAAACCCACCCAACGCTTGTTCCACCCACATCTGTTCAATCGCGCGTATGTCACGATTGACCGTCCCGACGCCCACGCCCAATTCGGACGCAATGGCGGGTTGCGTTTGCCCTTCAGCGTACAACACCGCAATCCGTGCACGTCGCTCGGCAATTTCCGCCTGTTTCGCCGTCTTGTGATGTTGCCCTTGTGCCACATGTATTTTCCAGAACACGCCGCCCCATCCATTGCCGCAACGTCACCCGTGGGTTCCACCCGTATAGGGGCGTCGGCCCGGCATGGTGGTGGGGCGAACCGTGGAACCCGCGTGTGTTGGTTCCAATTTCCTCGTTTGTTATTACGCGCACGGGGCGGTTTTTCGTTCAAAAAAAACCGTCCCATCTTAATCGCGGATTCGTTTCGTCACACCGGGGTAGCTGGTGCGTCTGCCGGTACGTCAACCGGCACTTCCGGTTCGGGCGTGGGGTCCGGCACTTCCGGTTCGGGTGTGGGGTCCGGTACTTCCGGTTCGGGCGTGGGGTCCGGTACGTCGTTCTCCCCCGCGAACGAATCCAACGACAACGACGCCACGTCGCCATCCGCCACCACTTCAATTTCGCCCGTGTCGGCGGGGAACATCGCCCGCGCGCCGGTGAATTCCGACGGTCCAATCAACCGCCCCACCGCCGTGGTTGCGGTGTCTTTATCTTTGGCATGTACCAAAATTCTACGCCCCGTCGATGTTGCCACCATGAAAACGTGCATGTCATTCCTTTCGTTCATTGTCACGTAAATAAGCCAACGCCATGCCCAGATGATGGCGTGCCAGACGTTCGTCATCGGTCAAGGTCAAATTGTCCCGTGCATTTCGTGCGTTTAACAATTCAACCGCATCCCTAATCTTCAATTCAATTTCATCCATCAACCAGTTCCGCCGTTACGCCCATGTCATCCATTCGCTGCAACGCCACCGCACAAAACGCCGGGTCAATTTCCATGCCGTAACACTTGCGATTCAACTGTTCGGCGGCAACCATTGTGGACGCCGCCCCGATGAATGGGTCAACCACCGTTTCGGCGGTGTGGTTCCCGATTGCCCGATGCGGCAACGCAACTGGTTTTTGTGTTGGGTGTTTATCGTTGCGGCCATCGCGTGCAATGTCCCACACGGTGCATTCGTTCGTTGGCCCACACCATCGCAACGTTGTTCCTTTCGGTTTGAAATATAAAAACGGTTCGTGGCGGTGTTTGTATTGGGCGTTCATCGCCGCGTATGTTGCGTTGGTTTTGTTCCAAATTATCAATGCGTGAATGTCACAATCGACCAACGCCGCGTACACCGCCACCCCTCGCGTACCTGCAAACATGACATAACACGGCCCGTCAATGTGCGGCAACATGACCGGCAAAAAATCAGCGTACACACTCGGGGATTTATCGCCCACCAACCTTTCACGGTTCCGCTTGTTCAAATGCCCACCCACATAATCCACCCCATATGGCGGGTCTGTAAACATCATGTGCGCCGGTTCGGGCAACAACCGGTCAACGTCCGCTTCGTTCGTCGCATCACCGCACATCAACCGATGTTCACCGATGCGCCACACTTGCCCCCGTTCGGTTTTCCACTTCTTTTGCAGTTCGGCGGCGTGGTCAGTGTCCGGTTCCGGCCCGTCGTCCAGTTCGCCCGTTCCGTTTTTCAAAATGGCGTCTAGTTCATCATCAGGGAACCCCAACGCGGGCAGCAACGTCGCTTCAATTTCGTGCAATTCCTTTTCCAGCATGTCGTCATCAAACGCACTCAACCGCCCCGTCTGATTGTCCGCAATTTTATACGCCCGCAATTGCTCCATGTTCAAATCGGTGTACCGCACATCCAGCGTTTGCATTCCCAATTCAATGGCTGCCATCACGGTTCCGTTGCCCGCCGCAACCACGTGTTCGCGTGTCGCCACGATTGGTTTTTGTTGTCCGAACGTGCGCAATGACTCCGCGATGGCCCCAATTCCCGCGTCATCATGTTGGTTGATGTTGGCGGGGTCCAACGTCAAATCGGCTACCGCCACGGATGCGTATTTTTGTTTTGCCGTCATCGCTTCACAAGTGAAAAAACAGCGGTGCCGATGTTGCGCCCGATGGAGTGAGAGTCCCGCCCCACCGACACCGCCAATGTGTTACCAATTAGAATCCACACCCACCACGTCCACCACGGAACCCCTGGTTGATGAACACCGCGCGATTGTTAAACCCGCGAACATTGATGAACCCCGGATTCCCGAACGCACCGAACGAATTGAATCCGCGATTGAACGAATTGAATCCGCGATTGATGAACACGGCGCGATTGCCGAACGAATTGAACCCGCCAAATGTGTTGACGAATTGCGGTTGAACGAAACCGAACCCGAACCCGAACCCGCTGGAAACCACCAACGCGGACGAACGGCAGCCACGGCACCCCGCATCCGCATCCGGCACGGCAACCACCGCCATCAATGAAACGCACAACAGAATCAAAAGCAATCGCATCGCATCACCTTCCTTTCAGTCGGGTCACGGCATCGTAAAACAAAGACGATTCATCCCACCCCAACGGTTCCGCTTCGCCGTCGTCCGATTTGGGCATGTCGCCCGACTCCACTAATTGTGCCGCCCGTTCCTTTTGCTGCAATGTCCACGTGTCCCATTTCGTGATGTCCGCCCCGTCGGGGAACAACGCGGAACCCGACGCCGCTTCGTGCCGTACGGCGTTGTGACACGACGCACACCGGGCGTTGATGACTTCGGGCAATGTGAACGACATACTGTTTTCCGTGCCGGTTCCGTTCAATGTCTCCGTCACGGTCGCACCTTGCGGGCGTGCCGCGTCGATGACTTTTTTCTGTCCGTCCGTCACGCTTCGCGCCACTTCGGCATTCGCCAAAATCGTCGCCACGCGTGCACGGTGCGTGCCTTCATGTGCCGCCAGATTTGTCGTGCCATCGAAAACCCTTTCGGTCAATTGGAACGCCCGTTGCTGGGCGTTTCCCAATTGGTTGTACAACACGCCCAACCCGGCATTGTTGTAGATGTCCGTGGTTTTGGAATAACCGTACGCTGTCGTGCCTTGTTGGGCGTTGGGTGCGTACCCGGTGGCACCGCCGAACCCGAACGCGCGTTGGCCGTATCCTTCGATTTTGAAATTACCCTGAATGCCCAGCGCGTTGATGGACCGTTCAAACGCGATTTGTTCGCGCAACGACTTCCGTTCCGCCGCTTCGTGCCGGTCACGTTGGCCCGCGATGTCAAGCAATTTTTCACGCCAATCGGGGTCCGTGTGTTTGATAACGCGGCGGTACTTCCAGCACGCATATTCCACACGCTTGCCGCAACAACCGTCCCGCGAACACGTTGCCCGGTAGCGTTCGTATGCGTTCCCGTCCCGATACCACAAACCGTCCGTGGTATTGTGCGAGTAACCGGACCCGGACACGTACCCATCCGACGCCGACGCCGACGCCGTGCGGAACAATGACACGACCGCCACCGCCACAATAATGCCAACCATGCACCAATCAATTCTGGTTCGTTTCATCGTCCGGTTCCTTTCGCAAGCGCTTATCGTCTGTCGCCATCGCCCGCAATGCCGCGTCCGCGTAGACCAATTCCCACTGGACCCGCGAAATTTCCATGCCCGCCCGCAACCCCGCAATCCGGGCATCTTCGGGCGAGATGCCGAACGCGTCCGGCGGCAACGTGCCCATCAATTCCCCGAACAACTCCACCCCGCCACCATCATACCCCAAATCACGGCACGCCGTCGCGGCGTCTACAAATTCGTACCAATACGCGTCGTGTGCAGACGTGGCAAACCCCCACGATTCCCGCACAATTTCATCATCCACCCCGCCGGTCAACAACGTCATGGCGTCAGACAAATCGTCACGCGCCCGGTCCAACACCTTAACAAAATCCCCCGCGTACGCCGACGCCAACCGTTGGATGGTGTCGGGCAATGGTGCCCCGTCCGTCGTGCTGCCGAACGCATCCGTGTATCCCGCCAGCAACGCTTGGACGCTGTTTTGCGGGTCCAATTCCCGCCACCCTTCCGCCGACACCAACGCATCACCCACTCGCACCGATTGGGCCACGTGGCACCGCATACACGATTCGCCCGGTTGCAAAATGGTGGGGTGTGGTCCCGGCACCGTGCGGTCCGACACCAACCGGTCCGGTGCGGTGCGGACCAACCCGCCGTTGCCGTTGAACAATGCGAATTCCAACCCGCCCCACGGCAATTCCAAAATGGCTTCCGTGCCGTCAAATTGCCCATCCAGCAACGTCAACACCGGATTGCGTGCGGAGTCCGTTTGACCGATGAACGAGTCAATGGTGAAAACGAACAACCCTTGATTGACTGTCGGGCGTGACGCAACTGTATGGGTGAACACCACGCCCCGTTCGCGGCCCGTGACGTGCGAACGGAACGTTGCCCACTGTTGGTTTGCCAACAACGCTTCGGCTTGTTGCACCGCAATGCCGCGCGACGTTGTATACACACCCCAATCGGTTTGCCCCGCTTTGCGTTCTGCCGTGTTCGCGTTGCGGATGCCACGGAATTCATAGTACCGCCCACCTGCCCCCGTGTCGTTGGACAACAAACGGTGCGCCAACCATTCGGCCCGGACGATTGGGACGCCGGAACCAACTTGCTGTTGTAACGCCGAATAATCCGGCACGTGCGGTGCGGGGATGCGGACCGGGATGGTTTCGGTTTTGTGGTGGTACGTCGCCCCGTCGCGTGCGACGTACGGCACGCACACGCGGCGCAATTTTATTTCAAGCGTTTGGCGTGCCAGAAAATACGGTTCGTCCGAAAGATGCGAGTCCCACGCGATAGCCAACGCCACGGCGGTTTCTATGTCGCCGCCGAACCGCAACAAATCAACCCGCATGATACTGCCGGGCAGCACGTCGGGCCGCACCAACGTGCGCGAACGGTTCATTCCAAAGTTCAACGCCACGACCGTGCCAATTCTGTTGGCGTCGTCTGGACACCACACGTATCGCTGAAACAACGCCGCGTCCGGTGGGATGTTGCCCGCGTCGGCCAATGCCGCACGCACGCCGTCGGCGGGGTGTGGCAATGTTCGCTGCCCGCTTGCGCTGGTTGCCATCGCAAGCATTGCGAACGCGCTAAACGCCCGGCAGATTGACCGAAAAATCATCCGTTGATTTTGGCGGTGCATGAAATTGAAAACCCAAAATGCCCCCACCGTTTTCGCCCGGTGGTGTTGTTGGTTCCGAATCGCCTTGCATGAATCGTTCGGGAATCGGGACGCCCCGCCCCGCCGCCGCGTCACGTCCCGGCGTGCCCAAATCCTCGCACGAAATATCAAACAACGAACGCAACGCGTGCACGTTGTCAATGACGGGCGTGATACCCAACGACAACCGCAACGAAATCAAACCGGTCACCCACGGAGTCGCCATCGACGTGCCGTCCAGTTCGGCCAATCCGCCGTTGCGCCACAGTGACCGGATGCCCACGCCCGGTGCCACAACATCCAGACGAGGTGACCGGTTTGAAAACCGTGCCACCATTTGCATTTGGTCGATAGCCCCGATGGACGGCACGTGCTGGTGATGCCCGGCAGGATAGCCCAACCCGTTGGGTGACCCATCGTTGCCGCCCGCACATGGCACCATCACACCGGCACGCGTTGCACCTTCGATAGCACGCAAAATAGTGTCAGACGGGTGCGGGCCACCCAACGAACAATTGACAACACGACACCCCCGGTCAACACACCACGTGATGCCGTCGGCCACCCAATCGTCACGCCCGTGCCCGTCGTCGCCCAACGCCTTGGCGATGAACAATTTGCAGTTCGGGTCCATGCCCGCGATGCCTTGCTGGTTGTCCCTCGCCCCGATGATTCCAGCCACGTGGGTTCCGTGTCCGTTGGTGTCGTGCGATTCGGTGGACACGCTGATGGTGAAATCGCGGGTAGCTTTCACGGCACCTTGTAAATCGCCCGCCCCACGGTGCCGTCCGTCAACGCCCGTGTCCACGATGCCAACCGACACGGCGGTGTTGCGGGCAGCGTCAACCGGCCAATGGTCCGTCACACCGTAATCGGTCAGCCACCACGGCAACCGCTGGTTCGCTTCGGTGGCGGTCACCATGCGGCGGACGGTGTGCGGCGGTAGTCCAATTTGATTCATCGAATTTTCGTCATGTTGGACGACACGGTTGCGTCACGCGACAACCACGAACCCGTCCCCGTAGCCAACAACAACCACGCCACCATCTCGCGCAACCCCGCCACCGTGTCGGCGTCCGGTGAAGGCACATCGCCGCCGATGAACCCCGCCAGCAACGCCAACCCGGTCAACACTTGCGCCGCCCCGATGGCGGTGGTTTTCCACGACCGCGTGTTCTGCCATACCCACCGCAACGCCAGTTTTATAAAAGCATCCATCGTGGTGCCCTTTCGTTTCGGTATAAAAAGATGGGCCAACCGGGGCGGGCGCGTGGCATACGTTCCATGCCCACCGCCCCCGTTGTTTGACTCACCCCACCGCGTTCCTTGCTCGGGCGCGCGGTGGGCGTCCCATTCGGTCAATTTATACACGCACGAAAAACAATGTCAACAGCGGTCAAATTCCAATATTCGTTCACCAATCCATTGCGCAACTTGTGGCACAACCGCATTGCCTAAGCATCTAAGTCTGTCCACCCGCTGGGGAACCCCATTAGCCACTCGACCCATTCCGGGTTCAACTGCCCACCATTCGCTGCGTTGTATTTGGCCTCTGGCTTTCCCTTCTGGCGTTGCTGCCCGGAATGTCGCTTCATCTCTAGTGTGCCTAAATCTTTGGTATTGGCCGTTGGCGTTGGCAATGATGAAAACCCTATCCCTGACATGTGGGGCACCAACGGCGGCAGCCGGTATGCAATGCGATTCCGAACAATAACCGATCTCGGCCAACTCCCCGTGTACTCTATCCAGCCCCCTTGCAAGGAGCGCTGCCACGTTCTCCAGCACGACGTATCGGGGTCTGAGTTGTCGAACCACGCGAATGGCCTCGAAAAACAATCCACTTCTTTCGCCGTCGAGTCCGGCACCGCGTCCGGCATAGCTGATATCTTGGCAGGGGAATCCGCCACAGATGAGGTCAACGGTCCAGTTATTAGCTCTTGCTGCACTCGTTCCGCTAGGGATTCCTGATATGTTCCGCCATCTTTCCGTTTCGGGTGCTTTCCCGTTGCGACACGGTGGCGCACTCGTTTCATGATTGATTCGTTCATGTATGACTTCACTCCGTCCCCCGCGCTCGGCGTCGGGAGGAAACGTGGTAATGTCTCGCCAGCGTCGGGCGTTGGGCCAATGTCGTTCCAAAACTTTTGTTGCGTAGTCATCTATTTCCACCTGCCATTTCGTTTCAAATCCACCCGTACATTCTAATCCCAATTCAAACCCGCCGATGCCGGAAAAAAGCGAACCAATTGTCAACACCGTCAATCCCCTTCACGTTTTACGATGTCCCACATTTCCGCCGCCGACGTGACGACGTGCACCGGGCAACCCGCCGCCCGCAATTCGTCCATCACGTGCCGCTGCAATTTCGTTGGTTCCAAACCGGGGCGTTTGATTTCAAACCACCACGCCACCCCGTTGCGAATAGCCAACACGTCCGGCACTCCCGCCCGCTGGTACGGTCCGCCGTGGATTTTCAACACCCACCACCCGTTGTCGCGCAACACCGAAATGCACGCGTTGGTGATGACGCGTTCTGATTTGCCGGTCATTCGTATATTTCCGCGTGGCCGTTTGCCACCATCCAATCGTTCGCGTTGACCTGCCCCACCCACACGTCAACTATCATCCGCCCATACTTGCCGCGCTTGTCGCCGTCGGTTCGCAATGTCACGGTGCGGTAGTCTAACAGTTCGGTCAACGCGTTGCGTGACGCAATGCCCGCCGGTCGTTCGTCGCCCCGCATTTCGGGCGCGTCGATGCCTCGCAACCTCACCGATTGGTCTTGCAACCACACGCCCCAACCCAACGACACGTCGCACCGTATCGTGTCGCCGTCCACCACCCGCACCACGTGGGCGTTGTATGTGTGAACCGGCGTGGACGACGCAGATTGCTGCACCGTACCCGGTGCCGCTGTGCCGCACCCCACCACCACGCCAACGATTGCTGCAAGTGCGTATCTATGTCGTATCGCCATCATGCAACCCCCAACCGCATTGCCGCCGTTGCGCCTCGCTGGTGAACCAGAACCAACCGGTGCCGGGCACGCGTGACGCCCACGTATTCCACGCGTCGTTCCTCGTCCCAACCGTCCGGTGTCGATTGGGAACGAACCACCGGACGCGACACGGCGGTGTTCAGGTACACATCATCGAATTCGGCACCCTTCATGCTGTGAACCGTGCCGACGTTCACGCGCGGACGCGTCACCGCATCGACGCCCCACCGTTGTGCCGCCGCCAGCCACATGTCGGATTTCGGCACCCACGCGGTCCATCGCCCGGACTGTATGGTTTCCAATCCGGCGGGCGTGACGCCCACGTGGCCCAACCCTTCGGCCCACAACTTCACGTCCGGGTGATGCTCGGACATCGCGGACGCCTTGCGTTTGTTTTCCGCTTTGGCACCACGGCGGAACATGTCGCGGGCGGGCATCGCATTGACGCATCGCCCCCACGCGTCCCAACTGATTGGCTTGCCATGTTGCAACGCCACGAACGCCGCGATTGTTTCGCTGCGTGCCGGGGCGGACCACCCACCGTGCCCGCGCGTCGGCTTCCACGGGATGTTATTTTCGTCCAGATGTCGGGCCACGATGCCCAACTGGTAATTCGTGCGCACCGCAATGCCCACCGTTCGTTCGGACGCCGGGTTGAGGTGCGACACCATGCCGCCCGTGCCCCACACTGAATCAACCGTGCCGCCATGGTCCGCCGGTAAAATCTTGCGGTCAAAATAATCGGAACAGTCACGGATGCAATCTTCACCCATCCGCAACACCGCGTCCGGGCACCGGTACGACTTCGGCATGATGCGTTCCGTCGCCGCGTCCCACTTGCGGAACAACCGCGAATCCGCGCCCGCCCATCCGTAGATTGCTTGGAACGGGTCGCCCACGACGTACACCCACCGGCACGCGTCGTGCGAAATCAACCGGTGGCACACCCGGTCCAACAACGCGGACGCGTCTTGCTGTTCATCGAAAAACCACACCGGCACATGTGGCACGTCGCCCAGCGGGCGGGTTGTTTCGCAACCGTCCACGCGGCACCGCACGCCCGCGAACATGCAAAGCAAATCCACGAAATCAATTCGGTTGTCCAACAACTTTCGTTGTTCGTATCGGTCAATGATCGACCGGCAATAATCCAACCCCGGCGTGGTGTCGTTGCACCGCACCGCGTCCCGCCACACGTCAACCACGGGGCACAACCGATTGCGTGCCGCTGCCCACAACGTCAACGCCACACCGCACCGCGATGATTCGACGGGGGCGACGTAGCCCAGCGCGTCATCGTCACCGGTGGGCGGTTTGCCCGACGGCGGTTCCTGCAACACGTCGGCAATCCACTCGGCGGATTCCCGGTCGTCCGTCACCATCTGGGCGGACGACACGCCCAGCGCGCGGTAACACACTGAATGCAACGTGCGGAACCACCCGTTGGTTTCCAACGATTTGCGAGTGACGCCGAACCGCTCGGCGGCACGGGTTGACGCTTCCGCCCGTGCCGCCCGCGTGAAACTCACGAACCCGATGTTGTGCGGGTCAATGCCCCGGTCAATCACCAGTTCCATCAACCGCAACAATTCGGTCGTCTTGCCCGTCCCCGCCCCACCCACCAATCGTGCAATCGTTGCTGCCATGTCAAACGAACCCGTTTTGTATTACGCGTGCGGGGGCGTAATTCATCCCCCCCGCACGCGGGGTTGCGGAAATTTTCAGACGCGCACCGCGCACGCATCCGGTTGCACCAAAAACACGGAAACCGCCGAGAACCGTGTTTTTCATGGTTTCTACGCGTGCGCACATGTGCGCACTTTTGTCAACGCAACCCGGTGGCGGACAACGTGTTGCGTCATCCGGTCCGATGCTTGATTGTACACCGTGTGCGCAGACGTGTGCGCACCCAACGTGTTGACACCACACGGGTTGAATGCTGTTGCGCACATGCGCACACGTAATCCTCGCGGGCGCGCGCGCCCGCGCGCCGCCGCGTGCAATGGTGCGCGTTCGCTTTGTCGGGGGCATAATCATGCGTCACACAACCCATTCAATGCTGCTATGTGGTCTGATGTCAACACGGTGAACCGATGGCGTGGCGTGCCGTGATGCGGCCACAACTGCGAATCCGCTTTCGTCACCCCGATGCGGTCACCCACCCGGTTGGGTTCACGTTCCCCGAATGAACCGGCGTTCACGCCGTCCGCCCAAAACTTCCGCCACCGGAACCACACGGTGCCGTCGGCCATCCGAGTCGCGCCCGCACCGTCGAACGGTTTGTTGTCCACCGCGTCGGTTGCGTTGTCGATTCGTTCCCGCATGTAATCCGCCATCATTACAATTTTTTTCGTGTGTGCCGGTGGGTCAATTTCGTCACGGGTGTCCATCAAATGCGATTTCAACGCCCGGCGGGGGGCAACGGCGG
>Ga0114899_1001528_pt1 | contig 13491 bp, 23 predicted proteins | sample MalvireepMed_215_FD_83497 | JGI IMG/M metagenome (GOLD analysis project Ga0114899, IMG submission 83497) | Marine viral communities from the Global Malaspina Expedition - Malaspina viral metaG DeepMed_215 | ecosystem: Environmental > Aquatic > Marine > Oceanic | place: Mediterranean Sea... | reverse complement strand
GTATGGCGGCATCATCTCGGAGGCCGACGCTGCCCAGGCTGACATCAGCGCAAGCCAAGCCATTCTTGGCTTGGCTTGCGCTGATGTCAGCCTGGGCAGCGTCGGCCTCCGAGATGATGCCGCCATACAGGTCGATCAGTTGTTGCTCGACCGCCGTGATCTCCGACTGTTCGACCTTCAACCCGGCGATCAGATTCTTCTGTGCTTCCTGTGCGCCTGCGCTGACCTCCTGTTGTCGTCCTTCCAACTCTGCGACCTGGGCCACGATGTCGTGGTAGGCGAGCCGTTGGGCGTTTAGCTCATGGGTCAAGTCCCGCTGGTGTCGGCTCTGCTCGGCGGTCAGGTCCAACCTTTGGGCTTCCAAGTCCGTGATGTCCCGGTTGATCGACGCGACGTTTCGCTTCGCCTCGTATTCGGCATTGGCCGCCCTCAAAGCCGCACGGACAAGGTCTTTCTGGAAGCGACCCTCTGCGTTGTTGGCGGCTTCCCTTTCAGCGGTCAACGCCGTGACGACTGCGCCTAGTTCCTTTTCCTTGTCAACCAGGTCTTCGACCTGTGCTTGGATGTCCTTGACGACCTGTTCCTGTTCACGTAACCGGTCGGTCGCTTCGGCGATCGCTTCACCTTCAAGCCTGTTGACTGCTTCGATCTCACGAAGGATGGCTTCACGGTCTGCCGTCGCATCGGCCAGAGCTTGCTCGGCGTAGTAGGCGGACTTCAGCGCCTCGAACCCCTGCCGCTCTGCGTCAACCTGGTCCTTGAAGTCTTGGACGAGTTGCCTAGCGAGATCAGCCTCGGCCTCCAAGGTGGCGAGTTTGTTCTCGGCGACCTTCAACCCATCCTCGGCAAGCCGGATCAGTTCTTGCTGGGCGTCTTTCTCATCCTGTAATGCTTCCTCCGCCAACTCGATAGCGGTCTTGGCTTCTTCCAGCGGAGGTACCAACCCCAGGGCTTCCCGTTGAAGGCTCGACAGGTTGCGGTCGGCGTCCAACAACCCGAGGGCTATCTCAAGCACCTCGTCGCTCGCGTCGACAAACGCCGGGTGGAGTCTCAACGCTGTCACATCGGCGGTGTTCCTAATAATCTCGGCTAGGCGTTCGGCTTCGGCGTTGATCCTGCGGCGCTCTTGGGCTTCCTCCCGAAGAATGGTGTGGGCATCTCGTCGGGCATTGGCCCGAGCCTCAATCGCACGGGCGGCGTCCCGTGCCGCTGCTGCTTCGTCCAGCAGAGCTTGTGCGCTGTCGGCGGTGCTCTCTGCCATCATGTCCGCCGACCGCTTCGCCGCTAACCTGGAGTCGTTTAGTGCGCGAGCGGCCAGAACGTCATCCCAGGTCCGCGTGGTCAGTTCACCATGCCGGGCGGCGGCTGTCATCAAACTGTTAGCGCCTGCGTCCATCGCTGCGGTGCGGGCTACTTCGGCTGCGGCCGCTTCCCTTGCTGCTTCGGTGGCGATCCTGGTCGCGTCGATCGCCATCGCCGCTGCCCCGGTCCAATCCTCCGCCGCTTCCATCGCTTCGATTTGGGCGAGGTACGACTCACCGTTCGCGTCGACCAAACCGTCGAGCGCTTGGACGTAGGCAACCACATTGTCGGTGTCTTCCAACCACGCCTTCGCCAACTTGGTATTTTCTTTGGCGAGGTCGTCGTGGGCGTCGGCTGTTTCGTCCAACGCATACAGCATGTTCTGAAGAGTGGCGATTTGGAGGTCGCCGTTGCGTACCGACTCGATGATCTTGTCCGAGTCGGCACCCAAGGTTGCGCTGTGTTGTTCCAGTAGGGCGATGTTCGAGTCGAGCATCCCGGTCCAACCCCTCAACCCGTCGGCGAGGTCTTGGTACGAGTTGTTGCGAATCGGGTCGCGGATCAAGTCGTTGTGGTGTTCCAGATCCTTGAAGTAGTCCTGAAATGGCTTGCGGACATCCCGCTCAATCAACTCACCCAACAACACCGCCTGGTCGGAGAACTCTGTCGTTTCGAGAGCCGCCTCGGCGGTCGCTTCGTTCAAGGCGTCGAGTTCACCACGCAACCCCTCTAGTTCAGATTTGAGGGTGCCAGTCCGGTCGTCCAACGCGACGAACGAATCCCGAAGGGTGTCGGTGCGTTCCTGGGCTTCCTTGGCCCGGTTGCTAAACATCTTCCACACCGCGAACACCGCCGCCCCGACCGCGATGATTGCCAGAAGTGGGGCCAAGATCGCAGCCATCGAAGCGGTCGTTATGCCAGCGGTTACCCCCAGGCTGACCAGCCCTGCGTTGATCGAACCGATCATCATTAGCACCGGTCCCGTGGCGGCGACCAGTATGCCCAGCACCACGATGATCTTCTGGACGGGACCAGGTAGAGAAGCAAACGCATCAGCGATGACCTTGATCACATTTGCCAGTTGTTGAATCATTGGAACAACCACCGGGAGGATCGCCCCACCCAACTCGATCATTCCGGCTTTCATCCCGGCCATCGCTTGCGACAACTTGAACTGCGCCGTTTTCTGGACACCCCGGAACGCTTCATCCAACTTGCCGGATGAGTTGGCGAGTTCGTCAAACACCTCACGGGCCGCACCGGTAGCTACCCCCGTCAACTGGAGGGCACCGTTCAAGCCTCGAATGTCCTCGAAGACGTCGCCCATTTCCTTGCCGTTGGCTTCAAGCGATGTCCGCAACCCTTGGAGCGCACCCAGTAGATCCTCGGACGCTGCTTCCCGCAGGGTGCCCAGGTCGATACCTATCTCCTCCATCACTGTCTTGGCCTGCTGTGACGGTTTCAGGATCGACTTCATCACGCCACCGAGCTGGGTGGCCGACATCGCCGCATCGCCTGACGCCCTGGTTAGGAACGCCAACCCGCCACCAACCTGGTCGAACGAGATACCCAACTCAGCCGCCATTGGGATCAGCCGACCGAACTGTGGGGCCAGGTCAGCAGCGGACGCCTTGCCCTGCTCAACAGTCTTGGCCAGCACGTCGGTGGCGAACGCCGCCCCGTCCGCTGACATGCCGTAACCGTTCATGGCGTTGGTTACCGCGTCAGCAACCACCACCGTGTCGCCCAAGCCGACCGCTGCGGCCTTTGCCGAGGCTTCCAACGCTGCTGTGGCCGACGATGCGTCAAGGCCCGCCGAGGTGATGAAGAACATGGCGTCGGCCAGTTCCTTCGGTGCCCGCCCGGTTTGCCCGGACAGCCCCAGCACCGCCCCTTTCAGGGTTTCGACTTCAGCAGTTGACCGACCCACCAGAGTCTCGATTTGAGTCATCGAGAACTCGAAGTCGGAAGCCATCTTTGCGGCGGCGACCCCCATCCCGACCAGGGGCATCGTGACCTTCATGGTCATCGACTTGCCGACCTTGCTCATGTTCTTGCCGGCGTTGTCCATGGCCCGCTGGGCCTTGGTCATTTCTTTCTTGAGCTGGCTTACGTCAGCGGTAACAATCGCCTTTACGACAGCGACGGTTGCCATTACCTACCGCCTGACCCTCGACCGGGACGAAGCCATCTTGCTTTGGTGGGCGGCTTCCTCGTTCTCCAACCGGATTAGGGCAGCCCACTCCGTCAACTCGGCAGACGACATGCGATCTAGGAGTTCGCTGACAGTCATACCGAGGTCACGGGCTAGTCGGAAGTAAAAGCGTCGCTCAGGGTTTCGTCGTCCCCGCTTGTCAGCGAAGCCGAGAAGTCTTTTCCCGCCTCACCCGCCGCTTCCTCAGTCAACCCGGACGCCGCCATACAAGCGTTGGCAAGGTCATTGACGACCCTGGCGTTCTTGTCGAACAACCAAGAGTCATCACCCTCGTCGAAGGCTCGCTCGCCCGAATCCGGGTCGAAGCAGGTTTGCCCGATCACATGCCACCACATACCGATGATGCGGTCAGGGTCGTTGACCCCGCCGACCGTGCCATCCTCCGAAGCCATCTCGGCGACAAAGTGTGCTCGGGACCTGGCGGTCATGGATCTGATCTCCACCGTGACGCCCCACTCGGCGACTTCGTAGAGGTCGGCGGAGCCGTCTTCGGCAGCCTGTATTGCTTCTCTGATACTGGACACAGTGGTCACTCCTTGGTTGTTGGGATCAGAATGTGGTGCGTGTTACTCCACCCGTACACTGAAGGTCGAGGCTGAACGTGACTACGTCTCCCACGGGCGACGAAACGGCGTAGTTGGTCAAAATCGCCTCGCCCGTGTATTTCACGAAGCCGCCTGTGTTCCCTGCCGGGCCGAAGATAAATGTCCTGGTGGCAGGCTCCGTGCCGATGATGTAGCCGTCGACCGTGGAGTCCCACAGGCCGCTGATTGAAATGGTGGCATCGCGCAGGCCAACAATGTACGACTTGGATGTCGCACCGAAAGCCGTCGTTTCGGCTGTCTCGATTATTTCGGGGAAGTCGACTGAGTTGAGGGTGTCCGAAATGTCCCGGCTCGTACCCCCGGTGTCGTCCAACTCGAAGTGAGTGGCTTTGCCGTGATGGAAGGTTGGCATTGTTTGGTCCTCCTAGAACCTTGCGAAACTCACCATGAAGGTGATTGAGCCGGATGACCCGGCGCTGGTAGCGGTTGCTCGGACGTACCGATTCACGGTGCCCGAACAGACCACCATCTCCGACGTCTTGGTCGCAGCCCCGACGGCGGTGAATGAGATGAGGTCGGCGGCTGACGAGAAGTCGGCAGCCGAGTCATGTTGAACTTTGATAGTCGTCGTACCCCCGCCGATGCTGTTCACGAAAACATGGAGCAGCGCGGCCCCGCCTGCCGTGGAGGATGCTGCGCCGTCCACTCCGGTCAGAGCGCCCAGGGCGTTGTAGTCGATTGACGTAGCCGTAGACAACTGGACGCCCCCGGTGATGCCATACGTCATCGACCCGAGCGAACCATCGTTGGCGGTGCCTTGGAAGTCGGCGGTGATGGTGGAAACGTCTGCGACCGGGTTGGAGATCGCGTAGTTCACCTCGTCACACCTGGCGATTGTGGCCCGGTTGCCAATCGTCCCGGCAGCCTCGGCAACCGTGATGTTCGCCGCCGATGTCGATCCGAGAATGGCATTCAGTTCTTCGTCGGAGCCGTCCGTGTCCGCCGACCACATACCGCTCAACGACAGTGTTCCGTCAGCCAGCCCCAAAATGTAGGCTTTGCTGGAGGCTGCGAACGCTGTTACCTCTGCTGTCTCGGTTGTAAGGGTTACATCAGCCGAGTTGAAGTACGTCGTCAGGTCGAACTCGTCGAGGTAGACCTTGGTTCCCTTGCCGTGTACGAACGTGGGCATTACTTACCTCCGGTCTTCTTCGGTGCTGGCTTCGGCTCCGGTTCCGGCACCGGCTCGAACGCTTCGTTCTCCGGCGTCGCCGGGTCGTCGGCCACAAAGTGACCGTTGTCGTCGCGGGTGCGTTGGGTCTTGTAGGTGGAGGCCAGAGCCAGGTAACCGGCTTCGATGCGCCAGTCTTTCTTTCCGCTGGGTAGCTCGACTGTCTCACCTGGTTCGTACCGCTTACCACCGACCTCGATACCGGACTGGCCGTCTGCTCCCCCGGTGACTACATACTTCGGCATCCGCTCGCCTCCTGTCGGGCGCAGCGGGGCCGTGTCACCGGCCACGCGGGCACCCGGACACTGGGTCACTATTGGTGCCCGGATGGTAGCAGTCGCACAGGTCGTTTACTTGGACCGCGTGAAACCGCCCAGGTGGGGTACTGAACCCGTCAACCTTGCCCCGGCTAGGTGGGTCGTGTATCGTGGTTCGTGATGGGACACAACAACCACGAGGAGGCAACCATCATGGATACCGAAACAACGAAGATGACCTGCGACGACTTCATCGCCGCATTGAAGCGCGAAGACTTCACATCCGAGGATCTGATGAACATCTCGCGCTGGGCCAAACGAGAAGAAGCCCGCCTTTCCAAGAAGGGCATTATCGGAGCGAGGAAGGGCGACACGCTTATCCTCAACGAAGGTGGCTTCACCGTGAAGGTCACACTCGAAAAGGTGAACCGCACCAAGGCCGAAGTCACTCTCCAAGAGGACTTCAAGAACTGGTACGCGGGCGATCCCGTGAACTGCCCGACCAGCCTGCTGACCCGCGAGGTCGCCTGACCGGAAACTCCCCCGACCAGCAGACACCGGGATGCGAGTTCCCGGCGGGGACGATGGGATACACGACACAGGCGACAGTCGCCACCGTCGAGAGAGGAGCGCCCATCATGGAAGCCACACCCGAACAGGTCGCCGGTTACAAGGCTGAAGCCCACCAGGTCATCCAAGATGACGGGTCAGTCCGGTACTACCGAAAGATCAAAGTCGTCTTCGCCTTTGCCACTCGCGAAGATGACATCTTCGCTGGGATGCGCCTGACCGACTGCTGCGCTGCTGTGTCCACCTACATGGACGATGGCACGGGCGGTCAAGAGTTGACCTGTAAAGCCTGCTACCACACCGTCGACAACGGCCAAGGCGACGGCGATCAGGTTCTGAACGCCGACGGCACCGTCACCGACCACGGGGACCGAAGCATCACGATAAAGGTCGGCCAATGACCGGCACCAAGACTCAACTGTGGTCAGACCTGGGCGGCGCGGTCGCCTGCCGTGATCACCTTGGCATGTACGCCACCTGCGCTTTGGAGGACAACCCGAGGCTGCGAAAGATCGAAACACCGATCACGGTCTGGCGAAAGCTCACCAAGACCGATCTTGAACCGTCGTGGTACCCGTCGCAGGAGTGGACGAACAGTCAACCGTTCCCCGCTACTCAGGACGAGTACGAGGCCCAGTTGACGACCTGCCCACCCGAGCACCGGGTCACCTACGTCCCGACCTGTGAAAGTTGCGACCAACAGGAGGCAAAGTGACTATCGCCCTGTTCTACATGACCAACCCGTTGTGGCAGTTCATTATCGGCCCGCTTGCCCTCGTTGGGTTTGGCTGGTGGTTGCGGGGCCGCTGCTCCGACCCTGACCCACTAGGCCCGTATGATTGGGCAGACGAGGAGGACTTCGGATGAGCCACAAGAACATCTGCTTTGACGGCGAACGGTTGGAATGCGTTTGCGGGCTTCAAGGCGATGCCGACATCCAACAGGACGAACAACTCAGTCGGGCCGAGGCCGACCGCCTGGTGAACGACTACGTCTTGGAGTCCACCGCCCGGATACTCAACACGATCAACGGCATAGTGGACAACCGGTGAGCAGCTCAAACGGTCACCTTCCCTACACCTACGAACTTCAACCCGGTGATGGTTGGAAGTATTCGGTGCTGATCTCCGAACTGCCCCACGACGGTTTCATGGGAGGCGGCACCCCCGAGAACTACGCCGTGGTCACCGTTTGGGTACCCGGCGACACCTGCGGCCGCACCTATGTCATGGCCAAGCACGGAACCCTCACCACCCGCTACGTCGCCGAGAAGTTCGGGCGGGGTGTACCCGAACTGGTCATTGGACAGGTCGCCAACGCGATTCGTGAAGCGCTAGGACGACCCAACCTGGGTCAACAACTATGAAACAGGTTCAACTGACGGTGGTTATCGACACCCCTGAAACCTGGACTGACGAACAGGTTTGGGAAGAACTCGAAGACCTGGTCAACAACGTGATCGAAGACACCGAAATAACCTTGGTTGAAGTGGTGGACAGTTGACGATCTACCGGAGGTTGACGTTCGTGGTTGCGGACATGAACCGCACCGAAGAAGAAGAACTGATGCCCTTGGTCCTGACCACGATGGGCGCAGTTGAAACACCTTGGATCGGTGGCACCGGGATCATGCTGCTCGACATCGGCGAAGTGCCGCTGACCCTGTCCGATATTGAGGTGCCGATCCCGCTCGCGGCTCAGGCCGAGGTGTTCGAGTTCCCTGAAACCTTTTCCTCACCCAGCGACGAGCCTTCCTGACCTGGAACCCCGGCGTGGTTCATCCGTTTACACCTGGGGCATCGCAACCGGTACGGCGTTGAAACCATCTCGGCTAGTAGTTTGTCGCACCCCACGCAGCGGACATGGAACAGGGTTTGCCTAACTAGAGGCGCTTGCCCCTCGCCGTAGGCGTCGGCCACTTCACAGCGCCTTCGCCACCGAGAAGTTACAGGAAAACACCATCCGGTCCTGGTCGTCGCGGTCCAACCCGAACGGCGACTGGATGGGTTCGACCTTGTAGTAATAGGTCGAGGTGAGTGTTTCGTTGATGACCTTGGACAACGTCTTCATTATGTCGACCGCCAACGACTGACAGTCCGAGTAGGCCGCAGCTCTTGTGTGGCACATCACCCCGGCGTTCTCGATAGGTGGGGCTGAGTTGCTGCCGAACACATCAGTTGGGTCGGAGCCGCCCGTTTCGTAGATGGCGACACAGGTATCCGGGTCGGTGGGCATACGACCCAGAAACAGGTTGGTGCCCAACGTCAGGGATGTGTCGGTCACATTGGTGACCATGAACGCACCCAGGTCGTCTAGGACAGCCATCAGAACGCCGCGTTGAGTGCTGTGATCAGTCGTCTGCCTAGCGTTCGTTGTTGCTGTAACGCTGGCTTCTCCAAATACTTGGCACCTCTGGTCTGACCTGGGATACCCGGCCCGGTTCCCGAATGACCACCAACCTTGGATTTGCCCGGTGGCTTCGGCGGGTGCCAGAACTCTTCGTTCTCATGCTGGATGAGGGCGTAGGACGAAGCCTTGCCGCCGTACCCGACGACCTTGACTATCGCTCTTGGGGTGTCTACCCGTTGAATGGTCAGCGAGTCGTGGAGTTGACCGGTGTCGAACGGGACAAGGGATTGGGATCGGTCGCCGATGTCTCTGGCGACCTGATCGAGAACGGTGCTGACCACCAGTTTGACCTTGGGGTCGGTGCTCTTCAATACGAGCCGCAGGTTGTCCAAGCCTTCGATCTTGGCGGGCATGTCATTTGTTTCCGACGTAGGCCACGACCGCCACCTGGCCCAGCGGGTCTTTGGCGGTGCGCACCTTGACCAACGGGCGGGTGCCGCTAACCGGTGACGGCAAGGTGATCTGATCTTCCACGTTGAGGGTCAGCGACGAGTCGGGGATGTAAACCACCCAGGCAATCTTGGTCAGTTCGTCCTCGTCCCGGTCGGCTTCGTTGGCCCGCCGGATGTAGGCGTCGTATGTGGTGGCACCCCCGGTGAACGCGCGTTCTCCGTAGTTGTTGACCGTCGAGGTGGTACGGATGTCCACCGTGTCCGGTGTCATGTTCACCTTCAAGTCGGTGAGGAACTGTGCCGACGGGGCGGCCATTAGGTATCAGCCCCAGCCCACAACGGTCGAAGGTCGGTCGATGCGTTGCCGTCCCGCTTGTCGTCAAACTGCCCTTTGTAGAACCCAGGCCGAACCAGATTGGTATTGTCCCAGTCGATTTCCTTGTCGGTCAGGGTGATGCCGCCGGCATACGGTGTCGGGACGCTTCCCTCCCGGCCCGCCAACTGGAGCAACCAGTCCGCTTGGTCCCGGTAAGCCTTGGCTTTCTGGCTCATGTCCACCCGCATGTCGCCAACTGCTTGGTCGGCGAGGCGGGAGAACTTGGACGCGATAGTGATACACACCCGGTACGCCGCGTTGTAAAGAGCTGTCGTGGCGGTGTCGGACCCGGTGAGCTGGTTGTTGATCCACGCGATCTCTTCGTCGTTGATCAACTGGTCGTTCGTGTCGGTGTCCCCGGACAGGAACCGGATCGCGTCACGGGCGTTGGTCGCCGGGTCGCCCGAGTAGGTCCAGGTCATTGCTACGAGGTGGAGAAGATCGACCCGGCCACGGTGCCTGAGCCTCCGACGTCAACGTAGATACCGGAGATGACCTGAACGCCGTTGGGGATTGACAGGTTGGTCACCCCACCCGAAGCCAGAGAAATGTAGGCGATGACCGTGCCCGATGCGGAGGTGCCGTCGTAGACGGTTGCCGTGGCGGTATCCGCGGCTGTCTCATAGAAACAGCCGCCGTAGAACACACCGCCTCCGGTTAGCACGCCTTGGTCGGACCCGGTGAGGGCTGTGGTGGTCGCTATCCCGCCTGCTGGTGGTCGTGCCATGTCCTGCTCCTAACTGCGTCAAGCCGGGGCCGGGGGCAAACCCGACCCCGGCTCGATGCGCCGTGTTACCCGTTGGTGGTGAGGTTAGTTGATGCCTACGAGGTCACGTTGGAGAGGAAGTAACCCAGGGCTGACGAAACGATCTTGAAGTCGAAAGCGGCTTCAATCTCGATGCGGTCTGCCTTGCGCTCCTCGATCCGGTAACGGCTAACCGCCGCCCCGGTGCCCAGTCCCGCCGAAACGCCGGTCCAGACCATGTTGTACCCCGCGGAGGGGACCATGAGGCCAGGGCTGGAAGGCGTGTAGCACACCAGAACGTCTTTGTCGCCAATCTGGCTGTAAGACGCGGTGGCACCTTCGGCGGCTGTGTTGTAGGTGGAAGCCATGACCAGCACCCGGTCCACACCAAACAATCGGGCGAGTAGCTCCTCGGTCACCGACTCCTGTGATGTGTATTTGATCCGGTCCACGATGTCACTGTTGTCCACCAAGGCCGAGAAGACCTTGTAGGACATAATGACCGTGTTCGGGACATAACCGGTATTGGTCAGCACCGTGTTCTTGGCCGTCTCGATGTCGGCAATCGGGGTTGACGAAGCCGCGTCCCAAAGAGGACTAGGCGTCGCGTCGGTTCCCCAAACGCCGGTCGTGAAGGCATCGGCTGCCCACTGGACTTCCTGACGGATCAACATCTGCTGAGACAGGAACCTGGTTGTGTCCATGTCCATATTCAGCGGAACATCCGCGTTGGCCCTCGTCTGGTCACCAATGTCCTTGTGGAGGGCATACACCTCGCACGCATAAGTAGCCGTGCTGAGTGAGTAGCCCGTACCAGCGGACTCGGTGCCGTCGGCTCGGCGCTGGACCTGGTCACGGAAGAAGTCAGCCTGCGAGTAAGTGAAATACTTGTCAGTCTGCTTCAACACATTGACGGTCGGAAACGCCCGGCCTGCGACGAAGGCGTAAGCCTCCTGGAGGTAGGCAACGCTCATATTGGTCAAAATCGCATCAACATGAACGTCGGTTGAGGTTGGATTTGGCATGTGTCAGTCCTCCCTAAGCCGCACGACACGAAGTCGGATTGAGGAACATCGTGAACGTCTCGGAAGCGGAGGCAGCCTGAATGGCTATGCCGAGCGTCACGACGCTCGTATCTGTTCCGGGCACTATTGCGTCAGCCTGTGAGTCGGCGCTGGTGCCGATCACATTGTTGAAAGCGATGGTGCCGTCAGCAACGACCTTCGAGATTCCGAAGATAGTGACGATACATTGGTCGCCCGCCGTGTCCGGGTTGTTCTGAAGGATGCCAATGGCCCTGTCAGTAGTCGCCGTACACACATTCACCGTCGTGGCCGAAGCCAACTTGACGAAGTGGTACTGCTTTGACGATAGGTCAGCGGCAGCCGTCAGGGTACCCAGGGTGATTTGGGGTGATTCGTAAGCCATGAGCTAGACCCCCTGTTCTTCCCGATACCTGGTGTAAAGGTCCGGGTTCTCGGAAGCGACAAGGCCGATGGCCTCGTTCTGGTTCTTGGCGCGGCCTGCCTCAACGGCAGACTTCGCAAGGGCTTCGATCTGGCCGTAAGCGTCCGAAGACGAATCGTCCAGGTCTGTCCCCAACTCTTTGAGCACCCCGGCTTCGGACAGCGCCGCCGCACAAGCGTCGAGGATGCCCTCGATGATCTTGGTGGCGACAGGGTCCGCACCTCGTAGCGAGCGAAGAACCGGAGCGAACTCGTCGACTACCACACCCGGAAGGATGCGCCACTCGCCAACACGCTCGGTGGCCTTTTCCATCTCCCGCTCGTCACGAATAGAAGCCGTCTCGGCCCTCGACTCGTCAAGCTCTTTGCGGAGATCAGCCATTTCCTTCTTCACTGACTCAGAGGTGTCGTCATCGAACTTCATAACCGGTTCCGGTTCAATAACCGGCTCAGGTGCTTCGATGACGTCTTCTGCCGGAGCCTCGATGGTGGTTTGTAAGTCCATCTCAACCCCTTGGTCGTCGGTGTCGTGTGTGATGTCCCGCACTTCGGTGAGCGCCTCGTCCAGGACAGCGGCTGAGTCCTTGCGGACCAGCCAGCCCTCGTACAAGTGCGCAGGGTGGTCAACACCCGAAGTCTCCTCGATCTCAAGATCAACGAGCTTGCGGGTCTTGGCCATGTCACCTCCGGTGGACGACCGGCAGATTACACGGGTGTGATTAGAAAGTCTTGTATTAGGAATCGTCAACCAGGGTTGACCCACCGTCGACCACGAACCGTTGCTTGCCGCACACCGAGCACCCGTCCCAAAATAGGCGTTTGGTGTCAGTCAGTTGCGACACGATGTCGGTGCGTTGCCAGTCGTGGTCGTCACAGGCCTGGGGTGGCGGGGGGATGGGTTTACCCGAAGGCGACCTGGGGGCGGTCGCCATTGTTCAACCGCCTGCTGGATGGTTCGAGATAAAGTCTTCGTACGCTTCAGCCGAGTTCAGCACAATCGTGATCCCACCTGAGGCCGGCTCCGGTCCCTTGCCAATGGTCATGGAGATCGTGCCGACCAGAGTGCCGACGGCGACGAGTAGGCCCGTGACCGCAGCGATCAACTTGGTCATCTTGCTCACCGCGCACCCCCGCCGTAGGGGACCGCATGACCCAGGCTGACCATCTCGTCATTTAGGCACTCGCCTTCCTCGTTGAGTATCCGTCCGAGGATGCGACCGAACTTGCCTCGGTCGTCCAAAGTGGTTTGGATGATGACCTTGCCGTCAAGTGCCGAGGTCCAATCTTCGACATACCGCTTTGCCGCCAACCCCTGTTCCTTCTCCACGGCATCTCGGGTCCGTGACTCCGGGGCGTTGATCCCCGCGAACCGAACACGACCCCGGTAGGAAATGTCGAACCCCAGGTCAAGCACCACGTCGATGGTGTCACCGTCGATGATTCGTTCAACCTTGGCTTTGTAGTGAAAGAGCTTGTGTTTGCTCACCAGCGGACCTCCGTTGGGTCGAGGAGTGTAGGCGACGGGTTCGGTGGCGATCACTCCGCCCAGGGCTTGCTTGGCCGCCTGGGAGTGGGCCAGTAAATCCCGCCACGCTCGGGTTAGTCGAATGGTTGGGGATCGGGGCGCAGGTGGTACATGGTGCCCTCCAGGTCGGTCGGGCCACTAATGGGCACGCAGCGGTCAGGTTAGCACCGGCCTAAACCCCACTGGGTAGGGGTCCGTTTCGTGCCCTTGCCCCCAAGACGCGCGGGATATCTGAGGAAAACTTTGACCAACCCTGAGATCCGCGTAATCACGCAGGTGTTGGGGGCGGTCCGGTAGCTCAAGCCCACCGCTTACCTTGACCGGGCTAGGGGTGGCGCGTATTCTTGTGGTTGATGGGATACGGACCGAACACACCGAGGACCTGGGGCGACGAGGAACTGTGGGCCGCAATGCTGGCCGACCGTCGCAAGCAAGAGCAGCGCAAAGCAAACCGAGCCG
>Ga0114899_1001527_pt1 | contig 13492 bp, 10 predicted proteins | sample MalvireepMed_215_FD_83497 | JGI IMG/M metagenome (GOLD analysis project Ga0114899, IMG submission 83497) | Marine viral communities from the Global Malaspina Expedition - Malaspina viral metaG DeepMed_215 | ecosystem: Environmental > Aquatic > Marine > Oceanic | place: Mediterranean Sea... | reverse complement strand
TTGCTCTTGAGAACAACTTATTAGCAAAGAAGTAGCCACGAGTATTGAAATAATACTTTTTACTGACATTTTATTCCCAACCTGGTTAATCACGATTTTTTTAAGATAAATAAATATCTATATAGCGAGATATCATTGCCTCTATTGAATATTGCCGTTTCACAAGATTATACGAGTTCAATATCATATCTTCCGTTTTCTTATTCCTGAAAAGGGCCTCACACATAGATTTTGAAAGCTCTTCTTCAGAATTTGCCGTAACAAAATAAGCATATCTCTCATCAATAAAGTGTCTAATCCCACCTACATCGGTCGTTACTACTGGTACACCAACCGCCATAGCTTCGAGAATAGTCATTGGCATTGCCTCATAGTGCGAGGACAAAACAAAGACATCACTAGAAACGAGTTGTTCTTTTACGTCCTCTCGATAACCCAAAAAGTCAACAGTACTCGTTATTGAAAGCTCTTGGGCGAGCTTTGTAAGCTTTTCTTTTTCAGAGCCGTCTCCAACTACTTTCAACCGCACTGAAGGATAATTATCGAGAACACGTTTAAACGCTTTAAGCAATAGTGCTTGATTCTTTACCGGGTCAAGGCGTCCAACCGTAGAAATGGTTTTTATGCCACTCTCACTTCCTTTTACACCACCAAATTGCTTTGGTACCTCAACGCCATTTTGAATTAAATGTAAGTGTTGCGGCTTAACCTTTACTACTCGCGTCACCCAATCCATAAGGTCCTGAGAAACCACTACGTAATCATTAATAAAATAAGATGACACTTTTCGAATAAAATTATTCTTTTTATTCAATCCATCTTGGGCATCGCCGCCATGCCCATGATCACTATGTACACGCGTTTTTACTCCGGCTAAATATGCGGTTACATGGTACTCAATGGTGCCGAAATTGTAGGTATTTATTGCATCCGGAGAGAGTTGCTTTAGCAGCTTATAAAGTCGAAAATGGCAACCTATATCTTTGCCTGGTTTTTTATCCAAACAAAACATTTCAATATCGGGAATAATACCCGCGGTCATTTCGAACTCAGGAGTGAGCGATATAATGATATGTTCAATATCTTCATGCGAGCCATTGATGAGATTTACAATTACTTTCTCTAATCCTCCACATCCCATGCTATAGACAAGATGCACAACCTTCTTTTTCATTGACTCACCGATTCTCATTTTCCATACTGAGGTTAATATGATGCTGGAATACTATATTCGATTTAACAGAAGAAAAACATTGTTTTGAGTGAAACCATCCCACCGTCCGAGATTACCGTTAAGTCTCATAAAGTAAATTCCACGACTCAACTTCGCCTTTTAGAAAATAAGTGGACCACACTTTTTAATCGTGCTGATAGTGCATTCTTTTTGAGTTGGCGTTGGATAGCTAGTTTCGCTCACAATGCATTGGATAATGGCTATGCGCTTTACCTCACCGAGGCTACGCATCGTGGTGAAACAGTTGGTCTGGGCCTCTTTGTAAAAACACAAGAAACCCGAAACTTCCTATTTCGTTACACTCAACTATATCTTCACAAAACAGGGAACGAAGAACTCGATAAAAGCTGGATAGAGTACAACGATTTTGTGCTTGATACGCGTGATCCAAAGTCTATTCGAGCGGCCATGTGGTCTTTTGTTATCTCTCATTTCTCTGATGTTGACGAGTTTATTTTAGGTGTTAGCGAAAAAAGTGTGTGCGATGAAACAAGTGCTATTCTCAAACGTTTTTTGATAAGAGACTATTTGCACTCGATAGGATACAAGTTGCCAATAAGTGCTCGCGGCGACACTAAGTATAAAAGCGCACAAACCCGCTCTCAAATTAGAAGAAGTATTAAATTAATCGAACAGATGGGCATCACTTTTACACTTTCGAGAGATAATAAGGATTATTTGTCTGCACTTACTAAATTGCAGCCAATGCATGAAAACACGTGGCAAGAAGAAAGCGGATTTTGCACCGACGCTTTCGTCAGTCACATCGAATTACTAGCAAAATACAACGACAGTACTGAACTGATTAGTGCTGAATTGTCAGATGCAAACAATGTTGTTGCAGTGCTGATTGGATTTGTGCACAAGGATACGTTTTATTACTACTTATCAGCCAACGAGAATAGTACCAACAACAAAATAAAATATGGATTGAGCCTTCATCACTTTGTGATTCAGTGGTGTTCTGAGCAAGGCCTAGAGTATTACGACTTTTTGGCGGGAGATTACCGCTACAAGCGTTCATTTACTGACAACACACTGCAGTTCAGCTACTTATTCTTTCAACGCCCTTCTTTGACGACGAAACTTGAACATTGGTTAAGAGGAATAAAAAAAAGGCTATTCTCTAAGGAATAGCCTTTACAATATGTGGCCCAAATATTTTGGTAATCGGTATTGGCAGCTTTTGCCATACTTTTATTGCCAAACCAAAACTTTCGTTATCAGGAGACAAGTCGGGCAGCTTTTTCCCTTTTGGTACATAGTGGTACCAATAACATTGCTGTGGTTGTGCCCCCCACTGCTTTTTAAACTTGTAGGTACCCGCATCAACTGTCGAGCGCCCAAAATCAAATTGCTTAAAGCCAGTTTCAATCGCATAAGAAAGAATTTGCCAATACAAATACATGTTCACTGAAATTCTGTTGGCATAGCGCACTGTACTTGCCCAAGGAATTTCTAATCGATCTTTGTAATGCATTAAAAAGCCTGTAGATACTGGCTTTCCTTCCCAATACACAACACAGATTTTTGTGTTTTCAGGAAATATTTCAAATATGCTCTCGAACAATTGTTTACTGTAAACAGGTGTACCTAAGTCTCGCATGTTGATGCAGAACACTTCGTAAAAATCATCAATTAATTCTTTCCCACCAATTTTGTGGCTTACACCTTCTCGAATTGGCCGTTTAATTTGAGAGCGACGTTTCGAACCAATCGATTTACCTAGTGCATCTTGTGACTCGGGCAAATCTAAAATCATATTAACTTTGTGCGTAGCAACTGGGAATGCATCTGGCATACACTTAGAAGAGCAACGATACTGAACATGCGACACGTTAAGTTTATCTGCAATATCTGTCGACGCATTAACCAGCGCCGAGGCTATCTCTTCGCTATCAGCTAAAACGCCTCCGTAATTAAAATACGGCATAGACACCAAAAAATTCCCAAACACTAAACTCTTTAAATTGACCAAAGGCAAAACACCTACAATTTTCCCACTAGAGTCTTGTGCCTTTAGGTAACGAGGTGTTTGACCTAACGTCTTTCGAATAAGTCCAGCCCAATCGGCCTTGTGATAAAGCGTCCCTTCTGGATGTTTATCAACGTAGCTATCCCACGCCGCTGCATCACTGTCTGAAAATTCGCTCACAACATAAGATGCGTTGTTTCCATCAATCATTTTGTGCTTCACCAATAATTCTTATTCTGTCTATTACACTTTGTTTTTCATGGATTTGAGGTAAATAGGGGGCTGATGCAATGTGAGCTTTCGCTCTAGACACATACCACAAGTTGCCTTCAATAAATTCGTTTGGGTTATTAAAATCCCCAACAAATACGTTGCCACTTACAATACGTTCATCTTCCAAGCGGCTTCGTACTAACACATTTGCTTGTCTGCGGTCGAAGAAAATCAAGTTATCCTTAATTACTATTTTATTAATCTTAAATTCCTGTTTAACCTTCGTTTCCAACCCATAGGCAATCAGTTGGCTGTTGGAAGAGTTGTTGCCTTGCTGCAGTATGCTGTCGCGAACAATAAGCTCGCCATAATTCGCCATATCAATTAAACGGCTATCTACCCCATCAAGGGCAGCAATTATACTGTTTTCAACAAGAACCTTTTTTGAACGAGACTTAATTCCCGACCCCTGCATTTTGGTGCTCAAAATAGAAGAGTAGCGAAAATGCAATTCATCAGCTTTGAGATACAAGACATGAGCGTAACCATTGCGGTTGCCAAGCCTTTCAAACCGAGAATATGACACCTCGACTTTTCCGGTATCACTGGCGGTCATTATGCCCGATTCACAATCATGAACATGTATATCACGGGCGATAAGGTTAGCCCCTTCAAAGCGGATACATGCGCCATTACCTGCAGGGGCTTTAATATTCCTGCACTCTACTGACTCTACCTCTACGTTATCACCGGTAAGAACAAGAGCCGCTTTGCCATCGGCCAATGCACTGTCAAAAACAACCCCTGGCTCTCCTAAAATAGCAATATTACTCGCCTTGATGTATGCGCCTTCGGTATACACGCCAGCCTCTAGATAAACTCGACTGCCATCTTTTATACTAGCGATTGCACTTTTCAATGATGCGAACGGTTTACCGTCTACAAGCACACTATTCGCAGACGCATTAAATGAAAATGCAAGGAGACTACAAACAACAGTTGCAACAGATTTGATCATTGAAAGCGCAATCCTAAGAGTTAGCTATTACATGATGCCACGCGTATCAATAACAACTTTGCGCGCTAAACTTGTTTTATCTGCAGCTTTAAATTCTTTATGGTCAACTAGGACGACTATAACGTTGGCGCGCTCAATTGCTTGGCTGAAGGATACTAGTTCAACACCTTTATCTGCCAACGATGAAGGGAGCTCGTGAATATTTGGCTCAACAGCTAACAGTGATGCTTCAGAGTTTGTGCATAGTGTTTCTACAATTTGAAGTGCCGGGCTTTCTCTTAAATCATCGATATCAGCTTTGAAAGCTAAACCTAAACAAGCGATGACAGGCTTCTTAAACTCATCAGCAGCTGAAAGTACCTGATCAACAACATAATGCGGTTTTGCATCATTCACCAAGCGTGCTTGCTTGATGATTTTAGCTTCCTCTGGGCAGCTGTCGACAATAAACCAAGGGTCTACAGCTATACAGTGGCCGCCTACGCCTGGTCCTGGGTTGAGAATATTTACTCGAGGGTGACGGTTTGCCAGTTTAATTAATTCCCACACATTAATCTGCAATTTGTCACAAATCACGGAAAGCTCATTTGCAAACGCAATATTGACATCGCGGAAAGAGTTTTCTGTAAGTTTTGCCATTTCTGCGGTTCTTGCATTGGTAACAATACATTCGCCACGAACAAAAGTACTGTAAAGCGCTTTCGCTTTTTCACTACACGCTGGAGAAATACCGCCGATAACGCGATCGTTAGAGACGAGCTCCTGTAATACATAGCCAGGTAAAACGCGCTCTGGGCAATGCGCTATATTGATATCCGCCTGTGAACCCATATCTTGCGGGAATGACAAATCAGGTCGCTCTTCTTTCAGCCACTGCGCTAACTTTTCAGTTGCACCGACGGGGCTTGTAGATTCAAGTATGACTAAATTTCCCTTTTCCAGGGCAGGTGCAATAGCTTTTGCTGCGCTCTCGATATAGCTAAGGTCAGGACTATTTTGATCTGCGTTGCCTTTCTTAAAAGGTGTAGGCACCGCAATCATAAATGCTTCAGCAGGCTCAACTTCAAGTGTAGCTTTAAGCTTACCAGTTGCCACAACTGATTGAACAACAATGTCTAGATCAGGTTCAACAATGTGGATATCACCACGATTAATGGTGTCTACTGCTTTTTGGTTAATTTCCACACCAATTACTTCAATACCTCTTGAAGCAATGACTGCAGCTGTAGGTAACCCGATGTATCCTAGGCCAATAACCGATACTCTCTTAAACTCCATTATATTTAGTCCTTTCCTAACGCTGAAACGATTCGCTCACATGCTTTGCCATCACCGTATGGGTTATGCGCTGCAGACATTGTGGCATAGTTATCTTTGTCATCTAGCAATGAAATGGTTTCATTGACTATTTTTTCTATGTCTGTTCCTACCAATTTCACTGTGCCTGCAGCAACCGCTTCGGGACGTTCTGTCGTATCCCTCATCACTAAAACAGGCTTACCCAGCGATGGTGCTTCTTCCTGTACACCACCCGAGTCAGTAATGATTATGTGACTTTCATTCATTAAATACACAAAAGGAAGATAATCTTGAGGTTCAATTAGAAACACATTGTCAAGCGACGAAAGAAGGCGGTTTACTGGCTCCCTAACATTAGGGTTGAGATGCATTGGATAGACAATTTGAATATCGTTTCGCTGTTGCGCTATTTGACTAAGTGCTTGACAGATTCGCTCAAAACCTCCGCCAAAGCTTTCTCTTCGATGACCCGTTACCAGAACTAGCTTTTTCGTTCTATCCAGAAAATCGAAGCGTCCTGCTAACTCATTAGACAATGTTGTGTCAGACGATAATTTCTCTCGCACCCACAACAATGCATCAATAACCGTGTTACCTGTTACTACAATGTTATCTTCGCTAACCGTTTCCGCTAATAAATTCTCACGTGACAGATCTGTGGGAGCAAAGTGGTAACGCGTTAAGCTACCAGTTAATTTGCGATTAGCTTCTTCAGGCCAAGGAGAATATAAATTACCAGTTCTTAAGCCAGCCTCTACATGGCCAATATCGATTTGTTGATAAAAAGCGGCTAAAGACGCTGAAAAGGTTGTTGTAGTATCTCCGTGAACTAGTACTACGTCGGGTTTAAAATCCTCGAGTACCGTTTTCATTCCCTCTAGAATGCTGGTAGTGACTGAATATAGGTCTTGCCCTGGTTTCATAACGTTTAAGTCATAATCGGGCACAATGTCGAATAATGCTAACACTTGATCAAGCATCTCACGATGCTGTGCAGTAACGCATACTCTAGATTCAATATTCTTTTCAACCGCAAGCGCGTGAACTAACGGAGCCATCTTTATCGCTTCTGGTCTTGTGCCGAAAACGGTGAGCACTTTCTTCATTGGTAACCCTTACTAACTTTTGTCTTATTATGCGCATCCTTGAATACGCATTATTCTGCCCTACCTTTACCTATAATTACAGCCAATAATGCGTAAACTATACAGTTATCAATTCACTTCAATTCATTGACCATGTATTCTGGTTGCTATATTTAATTGAAGGCACGCGCCATACCATAAGCTGCCTAACTAGAATTGACTCGGGAATGTCGATATATGCTTTCTGTTGTATTAAAAGCAGTGGATGCCATTAATAAAATAAAGCTTAAAAGTACCCCTCTTCCAGTGCTGTATTTTCACAGAGTACTCTCCACCACCACTGCGTTCTACCCAGACGATTGGCACCTCGATAATTTTCAATTATTAATTAGAAAGCTAAGCAAGCACTTTACGCTGATGTCACTGGAAGATGCACTACATTGCCTAGAAAATAATACGCTTCCTCGTAACGCCCTGTGTCTTACGTTTGATGACGGGTATCAGGATAATTATGAATTAGCTGCACCTACTATCGAGTCTGTCGGTGGGAAAGCCAGCTTGTTTGTTTCAACACAGGGTACTGAACGTGGCTACCTTTGGAACGACGAATTGTTGGAAACAGTAAAGTGCACCCAAGCAACGAGTTTAGCGTTCAATGGTAAGCATTTTACCCTTGATACAGAAGAGCAAAAAGCCAACGCTTACCTATTTCTTGTAGGTCAGCTGAAAGTACTGCCTAACAACACACGAGACAGCCACCTAATAGAGTTACAACAAACTCTTGGTAAGGCAGAAACGCCCCGGTGCATGATGACAGGATCTCAACTGGTTGATTTACAAAAAAGAGGCCATTGCATTGGCGCCCATACACACACCCATAGTATTTTGGCTTATCAGGCAGACGATGTAGCTTTTAACGAAATCGAGCTCTCTGTGGTGTTTCTTAACAACCTACTTCCCCAAAATGTAACGTGTTTCGCCTATCCAAATGGTTGGTGTGGTCGAGATTTTAACGAGCAACATGAAAATATGTTGCGGCAAAACGGTGTAGCGTATGGTTTTGCCACAAATGATGGCGGCATTACATTAAACAGCCCTAAAACAAGACTTCCCAGATTTATGCCCCACAGAAAAGAGCTCAATCAATTTTGTATTTCAATAAAAAAAATAGCAGGAGAGAAACTCAGTGACTAATCATGGCAAAACACTTTTAATGATAGCCTTTGAGTTTCCCCCTAGTAGCGGTGCATCGGTGCCTAGAATAGAGAGCTTCTATCGTTACTTGAAACAATGGGGGTGGAACGTTGTTGTATTAACGGCTTCACCTAAGGCCTATCAGCGCGTTGACAATAGCTATCAAGATAATGAAGACGACTTAGTTTACCGAGCAATGGCACTTGATGTTCCAAGGCATCTATCAATAAAAGGAAAATACCTATCTTCAATGGAAATGCCTGACAGATGGGGATTAACGTGGATCCCGTGTGCACTTGTCAAAGGCAAAAAGCTGTTAAAGCAATACAAACCCGATGTAATTTGGTCGTCATCCCCCATTCCCAGCACGCATTATATCGCTCAAAAATTATCTTCTGAAGGCAGCATTCCTTGGGTTGCAGATTATAGAGATCCATTTCATTACATGAACGGTTCTGCAGGCAAACGCCTTGACAAACAGCATAAAAAAATAGATTCACAAACATTGAAGCAAGCCAGCAAGCTTACTTTTGCCACGCTACAAGTACGCGACTTGTATTGCAAAGAATATGGCGACTTAGTAAGTGAAAAAAGCATGGTAATTGAGAATGGTTTTGATGAAAGCAACTTTAAAAAATTAGCCGAGCTACCTGCTATGGAGTGCCCGTTTTCACCTAACAAGTTTAGTTTTTACTATTCCGGCGTATTGTACGCCCATGGAAGAGATCCTAAACCCATCTTCAGTGCTTTAGCGTTGTTGCAACATGAAGGGAAGATTAACGAAGACAACTTTGAACTCATATTTCAAGGAGCAGGCGATGGTCAAGACTTTCTTCATCACCTCGACGGATTAGGTATAGCAAAGCTTGTTAAATTTATCCCCCCTGTTTCGTTCATTCATGCTTTATCTAATATGATGCAGTGCAGTGCACTCTTACTTATACAGGACGAAAGGTTTAACAAACAGATACCTGGAAAACTCTACGAATACTTGAGAACTCAAAAACCGCTTTTAGTTAAATCTCCCAGGGGAAGCGCGACGCAATCGTTAGCGAGCAAATACGAGAGAGTAGAAAGTTGCTATACCGAAGCAGAGTGTAAATCAGCTCTTGTTAAACTCATATCAAATCAAGATAACGAAATTAAACGAGAGCTTTCAGAACACAACAGGGAACATAAAGCAAAGCAACTGCACGATACTCTACTAACCCTGCTTTGAAAAAGAGATAAAAATTTATAACTAGTTCCTTAAACCGACACCTATTCAGCTTGCTCAACGTAGCTCAGTATCTAAACTTATTACATTGCAATACGTGATAGATTCGGGAGTAGCGAAATGAGCAACCCAGCGAGCATCGCAGCCTTCCTGGCATTTTTTGTGACTCCGGTTTGTTTTTCAGCACCGGATGAGTTCATATCATTCAACTTTGAAAATAATAAAATAGAAAATGGCTTTGATGAGTGGTTCTACTCAGGAAGGGGTGAAAACCCCTGCGGAGTGTACAATGGCGAAAGTCAGTCAAAACTCTGCGGCCCATATGGACAAAAAATATACGCGTATTACAGCACTTACAACACGTATCACATGGGCTGGGGAAGATACGGCTATATCGATAGCTCATCTTCATTTGCCGTTCGCAACAGTTCACTAAAAGTTCAGACAACGGGCGGGCCTCGTCCAAATCCGAATGGTACTGTCATCTATTCTGGACATCCCGCTCGAGCAAAGTCTGATATTGATTCAGACACTATACTCAGTTCTCCCTCGCAAGAGCTTTTTCCAGGCGATATACCTCTTTACTTCAAAACCCAGAGTAATACGACTCGTTTTGAGCAGCTACAAGGAAAAAACAGGTTCAACGTTTGGGTGCTGATGCCAAGAGACTCTGTTGATATTACCCAATATAGAAAAAGCAAAAAGCAAAAAGCAGCGGCCAGATCAACGCATAAGTTGGTATCCATTTATTAATACCTCTACATCTTCTCATTATTACCATCACTCTTCCAATATCCCACTGGGAGGCTGGACTAAAATTCAATTTGATGCGCATCCTACACATAACAATTCGGGCTCAAAAAACAGGTATAGCGCATTTAGCACTGGTGGTTATCAGTATCCTGGGGATGACAGAGCCTACTTTTCCAACATAACTACATTTGCTTTGCGCTTTAAAGCAATGATAAATCAACCTATGTTTTCTACGTATTTTGTTGATGAAATTACAACGGAATATAAGCCATATGAAAACGAAGAAACCATCAATAATGTTGGTATTGGTTATGATCCAGAAACTCATTTATTTGATGTCAGTTTTGAAGATAAATACAGATGTCCACAAGGGTGTGAGTCAAAATATGAAATTCGCTACGCCTTTGATCCAATAACGAATGCAAATTTTTACGAGACGACACTACCTAAATACGTGCTGAACTTTGAGCGCTCACGAAGCAATAGTGAAGGAATTGTGTATAAACCCAATAGCGGATACAACTTGTTGTGGGCTGGGATTGAAATTCAAGACGAAGACAAACTGCGACTGCAAGACTATACAAAGCTATATTTCGCGATAAAAGACATTTCAAACCGCACTCTAGATCAGCAACCCATTGATTTTGAGAAGGTGCAGTTACCCGGTGTTGGTATTTTCAAACGTACTGAATTAATTAAAACAATTGAATATGAAATAATTCCGGTAAATTACCCTCTTCAAAATGAAACTTCAAACATAAATGAGATGGTGGTCGGACATTACTTCGAACAAGTTATGCAAGCTTTCGGCGGAAGAAAACCTTACGTCTTCGAAGCCATAAGCCTTCCAGAAGGTTTGACCTTAAGCGCAGATGGCCTGCTTAGCGGAACACCCACTCTAAAACAAGCAACTGAGCTTTCATACCTGATACACGATGAAGAAAACAAAACTATCTCTACAGTATTCAACGTTGAAGTGTTCGAAGAAGAGGACTTCGATGTTGTTCAATGCGGAGATATCGTAGACCTAAAACATTCAATCGACGAATCAATCATTAATGACTCTAGGTTCAATGGGATTGAGACGGATAAATACACGAGCTTCGTTAACACAGGCACAACTATTGTTATTGGAAGCAATAAACAATATGATTTTACTTCAATAACCGGAAGTGGCTATGACCTTTGGCCGGGAGATAAAATTCGAACGGAATGGAGTAACCACGGTAATAAAGCAATCAATTTTCAGCCTAACATATCCGTGACACAATCAGGCCGAATAATTTATTCAGACCAGTCGCAATGGTTTAAAAGCACAGAAATTGAGTTACTCCCAGGAGCAACAGCTTCAAGCGAGTGGGTTGTCGAATACCCACTGTCAGCATATTTGATTAATGTTAACTCTAATTTTGCGAACAATAAGAGCCTGGTACTTAATAAAATTCAGCTAGTAGAGAACGCTAGACCTTTGACCGATATATGTAGAAGAGAGTTTTAGAGCTCGAAACACAAAGTATTAGGTATATTGAGAGTAGTGCCCTCTACTTGGCATATTTTCATTTATTTTTATCCCTAAAGGAGCAATAAAGCCACTATGCCATTACTTTTACGCTTATCAGCGGTGTTTTTTATCTTGTTATCGACACAAGTTTTGGCGGCTGAAGAAACATTTATTTCGTTTGATTTTGAAAAAGGAAAAATAGAGAACGGGTTTGATGATTGGCGCTATGTAGATAAAAACAGTAATCCGTGTGACGTATACAATGGTCAAAATCAATCCAAACTGTGTGGCCCGGACGGTTTAAAGATTTACCCATATTACAATTCCGCTAACAATAACCACATCGGTTGGTTGCGGTACGGGTTCATCGACGGTGTTTCTACTCCCTCTGTTTCAGGAAGTGCACTAAAGGTTCAGTATACGGGTGGCGCATATCAATCTGAAAACGGAGTCATGTTTGAGGGCATCGAGGCTCGTTCGAAAAGTGATGTATCTTATGTTGAAGCAATATCACTAGAAAACTCAGAGTCAAGAATACAACAATTTCCTGGTGAAATTGCGCTCTACTTCAAAACAAAAACGAATACTACGAAATTTGAAGCACTGCAAAATAAAAATAGGCTCTCGGTGTGGATACTCATGCCACACAGAACCTTAGATTTGGATGATTACAAAAAATCCAATATAAATAGGCCCGATCAGCGCATAGCATGGTACCCGTTCATAAACACTTCGAAAGGCGGGCACTACTATCATCATGCCTCAAATATTCCCATGGGGGGTTGGACAAAAATTCAGTTTGATGCTCATCCGACGCACCATAACTCTGGCGCTAAGAATAGGTATAGTGCATTCAACGTTGGAGGATATGAATATGCTGGGAGTGATACCAACTATTTTAATAATATCGCGACCTTTGCAATAAGAGTTCATGCCACTGCAAATCAACCACTCATGTCATATTACTATATTGATGAAATCACTACAGACTATGTACCTTACGAAAATGAAGAAACAATAAATAACCTAGCAATTGGTTACGACCCAGAGTCTGATTTTTTTGATATAAGCTTCGAAGATAAATATCGCTGTCGAGAGTGCAATGCTAAATATGAAGTAAGATATTCATTTGAACCAATCACAAATGCAAATTTTGATGTGGCAAGTATCCCAAGAGAAGTCATTAATTTTGAGCGTGCTAAATCAAACACAGAAGGTATTATCTACAAGCCTGAACCAGGATATAATATTTTGTGGGCTGCAATGAGACTCCAAGAAAACGATGAAAAACAGCTAACACCGTATCAGAGAGTTTTCTTTGCCGTTAAAGATATCTCTAGCAGGAGTAATATAACTCCACAAGAAAGTGATGAAGAAACCGTCTTTGTGCCAGATATGGGAAGCGTGAAAAAGAAAGACCTTATCAAGACAATAAGCTACGATACTATCCCAGTCACCTACCCTTTATTTATTCCTGTCCCCACGTTAAAAGATCCGATCGTCGATAAGCCCTATTCAGCCAAGTTGAGTGCTCTGGGAGGTGTTAAGCCTTATCGCTTTGAAGTGAGTCATCTTCCCCCAGGACTGCGCATGTCAGATGGAGGACAAATAGATGGTATTCCCTTGCTAAGCGGCGAATTTAATATTCGATTAAAAGTAGTTGACTCAACCAATGCGACGCAAAAAAGAACCTTCAAAGTTAATGTAAAAAGTATAAAAGACTTCCTTACTTCACATTGTGGAACTATCGTTGATTTTTCATTAAGAGAAAATGAAGGAAGAATTCAGGATGCACGGTTTAACACCGTAATAAATGACAAATACACGGGCTTTATAGAGGATGGTGCTACTATCATTACCGGAAAAAATAAAGACTATAATTATCAGGGTGCTTCAGGCAAAGGATTTGTGCTAAACCAGGGTGATATCGTCCGTTTGATTTGGAAAAATAAATCTGACAGGACTCAAGAGTTTGCTCCGCGGATATCGTTTGTCCACGATGGT
>Ga0114899_1001525_pt1 | contig 13510 bp, 11 predicted proteins | sample MalvireepMed_215_FD_83497 | JGI IMG/M metagenome (GOLD analysis project Ga0114899, IMG submission 83497) | Marine viral communities from the Global Malaspina Expedition - Malaspina viral metaG DeepMed_215 | ecosystem: Environmental > Aquatic > Marine > Oceanic | place: Mediterranean Sea... | reverse complement strand
GGTGATCATTACTAGATTTTATTTTTGATCACATCTATCTGACTGATAATGTAGGAGTTTTTTGCTAATAAAGCAAATTTTTAATAACTTATTTGACTATAAATAGAGAAACCTTAAAACCCAGATAAACACTTATTTGAATATTTATCTGGGATAAATTAGAGACTATTGCTTTAGGTTCTTGAAATAAGCATCTCTGGCTTTATCATAGATCTCAACCAGTAAATTTACGCCTTCTTGTTGGTAAGGACGTAAGCCGCTCATAATGATTTGTTTTTCACCACTACCGATAGATTCGCCTTCGGCGCGTAAATCGAATTCCATTGTGACCATGCCACGCTTTCCATTAACGTCAAATTTAGAGCCTTTTAATACGACTTCAGGTGCACTGCTTGTAAAAGAATTAAATGATAATTTCATATTATCGTAGATAACCATCGGTCTGGCAGCGTTAACCATCATGCCTTCTTGCTTCATTAAAGCGACGATTATATGAGGGAATGTTTCTCCAGAGAATGCGACGTATGAACGAATTAAACCTTCGACAAATACCGGTTCAGTACAAATTTCGCCTTCACGAGCAACCGACATATAACTCTTATCTTTTTGATCTTTAACACTAATATTATCAGTTGATTCGTTAAACTGAAGCTCTGTTTCGCCGCTGACCATACCTTGATAATCAAATGCCATCGACTTACTGATACCAAAACGAGCTAAACTAAGTGAAAATAACAGATCCCCTGGAACACAAAAACGCTTGTTATCAATATCGTGTAAAGGGTTAAAATCACCGGCAATTTGTTTGGCAAAATCACTGCCCTGCTGGCGACTAAAGGTGAAACTGTCTTCCAATTGAGTGCAAAACTCTTCAACAAACATGGTGACTCCAGTGGTATTTATGATTACAACGCTCAAAATTTGAGCGCACTATACCCATGATTGAACCGTATGGCTACTAATTGTAGGTCTTACCTGTCAAACAATTACAATATATAAACCATTGGGGAAATCTGCATAATTTACCACTCTTTTTAAACTATACTTACTCAATTAATGACATTTCTAATAGGTAATACCCTATGCATTCGGGTTCGCTCGAAAGTTCAATCTACTTTTTAATGGCAGCCGTGTTTGCGGTTCCCATTTTTCAACGTTTTAAATTGGGCGCAATCTTAGGTTATCTAGTCGCCGGCATTTTAATTGGTCCTCAAGTCTTCAACTTAATTCACGAACCCGAAAGCATTTTACAGTTCGCTGAAATTGGCGTGGTTTTATTATTATTCATTATAGGTCTCGACCTTGAACCAGAAAAACTTTGGACCATGCGAAGACAGGTTTTTTTGCTAGGTGGAGGGCAATTATTACTGACCAGTTTAGTCATTGGCTACCTGGTTTTTTGTTTCTATCCAGAACCCGTGATCGCAATGATTATCGGACTATCTTTGGCATTATCATCAACCGCCTTTTCATTGCAGCTAATGGCAGAAAAAAGCCTGGTGGCTACCCCCATTGGTCGTAGAGGTTTCGCGATACTATTATTACAAGATCTCGCGGTCATCCCTATTCTATTATTAGTCCAATCTCTTAGTCAGGTCGTCGTCGTTGACTCTTCACCTTGGTGGTTGGGTTTATTAGCGATAATTTCGTTATTAGTCGCTGGTCGCTACCTATTAGATCCTTTGTTAAATTCAGTCGCCCTTCACGGTAATCGGGAAAGTATGACGGCAACCGCATTGTTAATTGTTGTGGGTGCGGCTTACGCAATGCAGAGTGCTGGCTTGTCGATGGGATTAGGCGCTTTTGTTGCGGGTTTGATGTTAGCTAACTCTAATTTTAGACATCAGTTAGAGACCGATATAGAGCCATTTAAAGGACTCACATTGGGATTATTTTTTATTGCCATAGGTATGTCTCTAGATTTGTCACTCTTTTGGGAGTCACCTTGGTTACTATTAGGTCTAGCTTTACTGCTAGTTCTTATAAAAACTTTAATTATTGCAGCACTAATAAAATGGCAAGCAATTGAATGGCGTAAAGGTATCCAGCTAGGATTAATTTTAAGTCAAGGCGGCGAGTTTGCATTTGTGATCATGGCACAATCAATTTCACTGGAAATCATCGAGCCATCTATCGCAGCTAGCCTAAATTTGACCGTTGGTTTATCGATGATGTTGACCTCTCCTTTAGTGGCACTATTTGGAAAAGTGAATCGCCCTAAAAAACTAGCACCAAAACTAAAAGACACTTCTAACTTTGATAAAACAGCCGAAGTAATGATCTTAGGGTTTGGTCGCTTTGGTCAAATTACAGGACGTATTCTTGCAGCCAACAAAATAAAGTTTACCGCCCTCGATCAAGACGCAGAACATATTTCATTTTTAATGCAGTTTGGAAATAAGATCCATTTCGGTGATGCAACTAGACTAGACCTTTTAGTCGCCGCTGGCATTGATAAAATATCGACAATTGTTATCGCCATAGACGATTCAGATCAAGCAGTAAAACTGGTTACACTAATAAAACAGCACTACCCCAAAGTTCATATCATCGCTCGAGCCAGAAACAGGTCACATAATATGGAATTAACCGCTGCAGGTGCCGATAAGGTGATCCGAGAAATTATGGACGCCAGCTTACAAGCAGCGTCTGAAACTTTACATTCGCTCGGTTACACTACCAGTCAAGTTTTACGAACCGTTGAAACCTTTCGTACTCACGACGAGAAGATGATCAGCCAGTCTCTAGCTCACAAAGACGATTTGGACAAATTAATTGAGATTGGTCGCAAGGGCAGAAAAGATTTAGAAAATCTATTTAGTCAAGACAAAAAAGCTTAACCATAATTAAGTCTGGCCTACTATTAGATTTTCTGTGTTGTGTAAATAACCTATAATAACTAAAATCATACTTCCTATCTTGATATTTTATATGTCTGTAAATAAAAATGCCTGAAGACAAAAATGCCAATATATTCAGAGACCTCGCAACTCTTATCGAAGCAGGTATTTCAGTTTTAGACGCGGCTAAAAAAGTCGCTCTACACCACCCAAAAATTAGTGCTTGGCCAGAGGTTATAAAAGCACTTGCTTCAGGACAAACATTAAATAAGGCACTAGCAACAAATGGTTTAATCAGCGCTTATGAAAAAGAAATAATTAGTCTTTCTGAATTTTCAGGACGCCTGCCTCAAGGCTTACAAACTATCGCAAGCGCATATGATATAAGACGGAAACGTGTATCAAAGTTAAAATCTAAGCTCTACCTCCCTATCGCAATACTCGTTGTCGCGATTATCGTTTCAGCAATTTTATCTCTAGCTGCTCCTTCAACAACAGGCGTTAAAGTTTCAAATTTTAATATCTTGTTGGCATCGACCTTTTGGTTAGCTTTGATATATTTATTCACTCAAAAGTTAATGAATATTATCTCCAAGGATAGCTGTGACTGGCTAAAAACATTTCAGCTCTTCAGTCGAAATGATTGGTATGTCGCTCAATTTCAACAAGTGGTGTTTGGTGCCCTCCTATGGCAAGTAAAATCAGGGGTTGATTTTAAAATGGGGTTTATCCGTGTATCAAAACTTCTAGGCGTTTCAGCACTGACCAAAAAACTAAAGCAAGCAAGTCGCTATTGTGAACAAGGTTTGTCGGTAACGCAAAGTAGCATTAAGTCAAAATTGCCGATCAGCGACGAATTTAAACAAATATTATTAACCGCTGAACAGAGTGGCCAATGGGAATACAGTTTGGAAAAGTATCAGCAACAACAATCAATATTACTTGAAATAAAAACTAGCTCGATATTTGATTGGATGCCAAAAATCTATTACGTATTTGCTACTCTAACTGCTATCTCGGTTATTTTCTAAATGTCTGACCTCTTCTCAAATTCCCGCCCAGACATTGAAGAAATATATCCCGATATGTTTTTATTGGCCAACTTTGTCGAGACAAAACAGCTATTAAGAGATATCGACAAAATTATTTTGCAAAGCCCATTTCGCAAAATGATGACACCAAACGGTCATAAAACAGGCATTGCATTAGCTAACTGCGGCGAATATGGCTGGGTTTCAGATATTCATGGTTATCGTTATTCAACAGTTGACCCTGAGACAGAGCAAGCTTGGCCTTTGCTTCCAGAAAGTCTAAGAGCCTTAGCCACAAAAGCGGCAGCGCGAGCTGGCTATATTAATTTTGTGCCAGACTGTTGTCTGATCAACCACTATCCTATCGGTTCACGATTAAACTCACATCAAGATAAAAATGAACAAGATTTTAACTGGCCAATAGTCTCAGTATCAATTGGGTTAACAGCCATATTTCAAGTTTTTGGTGATGAACGTGGCGGTAAACCTTTAAACTCCAAAGTGTTTGACGGCGATGTGATGGTTTGGGGAGGCAAAAGTAGACTTGCGTATCATGGGGTAAATACGATTAAAGCCGACCCACATAACCCCAAGTTAAAGCAAAGAATTAACGTTACTTTTCGTAAAGCCTATTAGGCTATTGATTCGACTTTGTCACGATCAACTTATTTTATTATTCAGAATTATCAATCTGTTACCAATTTGTTTTTAAACTCATTCGACTCATTGAGATATCTGGTATATATTTAGAACATAAGGACTAAGCGTATGCCATCTAGAATGCGCACGTTTCACTACCACTAAGAGGAAATTCAATGGAAGTCTTTTCAGCTGTACTTGGGATCATTGTCGCCGCTGCTGCGGGTTTTTACTTTGGCCGGAGCCTATCAAGTGATACTCAAGAGAAAACTCGACTAGAATCTGAGCTCAAACAAAAAACAGAAGAACTAGAAGCTTTTCAAAATAAAGTGACTAATCACTTTGAAACAACGGCCAACTTATTCAACCAAGTATCTGATAGCTATCAGTCACTTTATGAACATATGGCACATAGTTCAAACCAGTTATGTGCCACACAGACATTTCAGTCATTACCTTCATCGGCCAAAAATAGTTTGGGGAATCAACCAGATAACTCACCTAATCCAGTTCATCAAGCTAATACCGATGCGGCAGATATGTTTAACGCGGATAAGTTATATAATGCGCATGGCTACCGTAACGAAGAAAAAGAATCCAATGACTCTATTGCAGAAGAATCTGCGATTGGTATCCCTGCTGAAGAACTAAATAAAGTAGTTGATATTGAATCAGCAAAAGAAGATAAAAGCGAGCCAGCTCTTGATTACGCGGTAAAAGAAGAAGGAGTAGTCAACCACAACAGTTTAGATATGAACGAGGTTAAATCCTCTTAATTGTTCATTTTTATAACGAATAAGCCAAAAGGGCATTTAATGCCCTTTTTTTGTGTCCATTATCTGTGCGAGCTCTCACCTGCTATTCTAGGATTTATGTTAAGATTACGCTTTTCACGTGCTTTAGTTTACTTAAACCCCACTTTCTACTTATCGGAAATATAAAAATAATCAGGATGTTACAAAAATGAAAAAAATCATAATCGTTATTTTGCTGCTGATCACAGCAATCGTCATCACACCTTTTTTTATTGGCTCTAATGTGGAGTCACAGTTTCGTGCCCAAATAGCTAAAATAAATAGCAACCCTACCTATGAATTAACTATAACTGACTATAAAAAAGGCTGGTTTAGATCTGGGGCAGAGTTAGAAATGTCACTAAAAATGCCTCAAATGGAATCATTTCCTAAGTTTAAAGCCACTCAAGATATGCAACATGGCCCAATACTTTGGCAAGTCGACGGGTTGGGATTAGGCTTAATGGATTCAGAAATTGAATTTGAAATTCCACAAGACCTACAAGACGAGTTAAAGAAAGTCGACGGATTAGAGGAAAAAGTACTCTTTATCACATCACGTACCGCTTTTGATTTAGCAACCACCACCCATATTCATTTGAATGAGTTTACAGTTAAGACTGATGAAAACGAAATTAATACAAAACCAGCGCAAGGACAATTCTCTTATAATATGCAAGGACACATTGAAGGACAGCTGAATTGGAAAGGCTTAAGTATTACTCAATCAGGAACTAAAGCACTTTCACTTGGCGAAATTACAATCGAAACAAAGCAACAGTTAGTCAACGGTGAAATGTTTAGTCCTACAGCAATTTTCGATGGGTTCTTTACCTTTGCTCTTTCAAACTTAAACTTCTCGGGAGATACACCAGCTGAAGCAATCGAGATGCAAGAACTTCAACTAAAAGTAACTTCAGATATAAAAACTGAACTGGCGAATATTGGTATTGTGGCAAATGTAAAAACTTTACACGCTATTTCTCAAACTTTTGAAGACCTCACATACGATATTTCATTGGAAAACTTAGATGTTGTCAGCTTGCAAAAAATTAATCAGTTAGTAAGTGACTCTCAAGGTGGTGACCCAATGGCAATGGCGGCCAATGTTCAAAGTTTACTACCACAATTAATAGAGAAAGGTCCACTATTAAAAATCAACAAGATAGGCGTTCAAACTCATGCAGGCGAAATTGATTCGAACCTGACATTAGGCATTAACCAGGATATTTATGATGCTAATAACCCGATGACGATGATGCTAGCAGTTGATGCAGACGCTAAGGGATTTGCACCTGAAGCATTCTTTACCGGTCTTGGATTAGGCGCAAATATTGAGCAAATGGTGCAGCAGAACTTTCTTGTTCGCGATCAAGAAAAACTCAGTTTTGTGTTTAGCTTTAAGAGTGGCCAAGCTTTATTAAATGGCGCACCGATGCCGCTGGGCGGAATGTAACTTATTCTGAATAACTTAATTAGTCCCTTATCGATTAAACGAAAGGGGCTAGTATTCAATCGTTAATAATATTCTTCAAAAGTAATCTTTATGGAAAAATTGAAAAATCTCAAACATATTATTAAGTATTCTCTTTGGGGATTGTTAATTGGTTTTTTAGTATTATTTTTAATGCCTAAAAGCCAGCTCTCATTTAACTGGCAAAGCGCGCAAGATGCTTGGCAGTATTATCAACAACAAACTCAATCAGAATTATCAAATACAAAAACTAAACCGCTTTCAATTGAAGATATTTCATTTTCCAGTGCTGTAGATAAAGCCTCACCCTCAGTAGTGAGTATTAATGTTTATCGTGAAAAAGGTCTAAGAGATAGCAACAAAGTTGGCCCAGACGAAAAAATCAGAGACGTTAGTATTGGCATTGGTTCAGGTGTTATTCTATCGACACAGGGATACATAGTAACTAACTTCCATGTAGTTGAAAATGCAAATCAAATTAGTATTAGTTTACCTGATGGTAGACGACGTTTTGTTCAACTTATCGGCTTTGATCAAGGCAGCGATATAGCTGTCTTAAAAACAGATATTCAAGGACTTACCCCTGCTAAATTAGCCACTTCTGACACGGTAAAAACTGGCGATATCGTAATGGCGATAGGTAATCCTTTTGCACTCGATAAACAATCTGTCTCGCTGGGCATTGTCAGTGCGGTGACTCTACCTATGAGTATTCAAACCGATGCTGCAATTAATACTGGTAACTCTGGTGGTGCATTAATTAATTTACATGGCGAAGTTATTGCTATTAACCAGTTGCAATTAAGTTCCAGAGGCGGCGGACAAACAGGACTCAATTATGCCATACCAGTAATTCAGGTTAAAAGGATTGCAGAAGATATTATCTTGCATGGAAGAGTACGTCAGAATTGGTTTGGGGTGGTGGCTAATGAATTCAAAATTGGTTATCACCAAATGCGTTATCCTGAAATTGAGTTTGGTACAGGTTTTTTCGTGATGAGCGTTGATGAAGGTAGCCCCGCAGACAAAGCTGGACTATTAGTTAATGATTTTATTACCCGAATAAACCATGAAAGCTTAACCGGGATCGCTTCTTTTTATCGCTTATTTTACGATATACCTTTAGGTAAAAAAATTGAGTTAGAAATAATTCGGGATGGAAAATTAATCAATACATCAGTTCAACTAATTGAGATGCTTGAGAGTTGATCTAATTTTCAAATATTTCTTTCAGCCAATAAAAAAGGAACTTTTCAGTTCCTTTTTTATTGGCTGTCTATTCTGATATAGAGTGATTACGAAACTCTTTTAATTGTAGCACCTAACAACTGTAGTTTTTCTTCGATACAATCATAACCACGATCTATGTGATAAATTCTACCAACTAAAGTATCGCCACCTGCGACAAGTCCAGCTAAAACTAAACTAGCGGATGCTCGTAAATCAGTCGCCATTACTTGCGCACCAGAAAGTTTATCTACCCCTTTACAGATTGCAGAGTTTCCTTGAATGGTTATATCAGCGCCCATTCGTTGTAATTCGCTAACGTGCATAAAACGGTTTTCAAAAATCGTTTCAGTGATTATTCCGGTACCTTCGGCAACAATATTTAATGCGGTGAACTGCGCCTGCATATCTGTAGGAAAACCAGGGTATGGTGCGGTGGTGATGTCGATCGCTTTTGGACGTTTACCTTTCATGTCCAACTCAATCCAATCTTTTCCGGTTTTAATCTCAGCGCCAGACTCTTCTAGTTTAAGCAGAACCGATTCGATAATTTCAGGATCAGTATCGCGCAATCTTATTTTTCCACCAGTAATAGCTGCAGCAATTAAGTAAGTGCCTGTTTCGATTCGGTCTGGCATCACGTCATGATGACAGCCAGTTAATTTATCAACGCCTTCAATTGTCAAAGTATTAGTACCAACGCCGCTAATTTTTGCTCCCATGGCAATTAGGCAATTAGCCAAATCGACCACTTCCGGTTCGCGCGCTGCGTTTTCGATGATACTAGTTCCCTTAGCTAAAGTAGCTGCCATTAATAAGTTTTCGGTCGCACCAACACTGACTACATCCATAAAGATATGAGCACCAGTTAAACCGTTGGGCGCTCTAGCTTTAACATATCCATCGGTCACTTCAATTTCGCCGCCCATGGCTTGTAAGCCTTTAATATGTAAATCAACTGGTCGCGAACCAATCGCACAACCACCGGGTAGTGATACATCCGCTTGACCAAATCTAGCTAGCAAAGGTCCTAACACCAAGATAGACGCACGCATGGTTTTAACTAAATCGTAAGGTGCTTCAAATGAGTGGATAGTGCTGGTATCAATTTCAACCGTCATTCTTTCATCAAGAGTTACAGAGTTTCCTAAGATACCGAGCAACTCTAAAGTTGTTGTTACATCGTGAAGATGAGGAACATTTCCAATTGAAGTAGTTCCTTCAGCCAATAAAGTCGACATCAATATCGGCAGTGCGGCATTTTTTGCACCGGAAATACGAATACTTCCGTCGAGTGTTGCGCCACCAGTAATTTGTAATTTATCCATCGAAACTCCGCTCAAACAATTTAATTCTAACAATTAAAATACCCGACAATTACTCAGCTTCAGCTGGAGTAATTGTTTTTAATGAGAGTGCGTGTAATGCACCCGATGAAATTTCTTGTTGAACTGTGGCATATACCAACTGCTGGCGCGCAACTGGGCGCTTACCTTCAAATGCGCTTGAAACGACCAACGCTTCGAAGTGAGAACCGTCACCAGTCACAGTTACTGACTGACAATCTAACCCTGCCTCAATCATATTTTTAACTTCTAATTCTGTCATTGAATTTCTCGTATTTAATCTATTCTATTTAAAGCAACATAACATTAAGGCGTGCATTGTAACCCGATTTAAGCGGTAAGGCACCTTTGATAAACAGCCTTACCGGTCTTAAGTTAACCTTGCTCTTTAGCTAGGAATAACCAGGTTTCAAGTACACTATCAGGGTTAAGCGAAACACTATCGATACCCTGCTCCATCAACCACTTAGCGAGATCAGGATGGTCTGAAGGCCCTTGGCCACAAATGCCGACGTATTTATTGGCTTTTCGGCAAGCCTGAATAGCCATGCTCAGCAGTTTCTTAATTGCCGGATTTCGCTCATCAAACAAGTGAGAGATAATGCCTGAGTCTCTATCTAAACCTAATGTTAATTGGGTTAAATCATTTGAGCCAATTGAAAACCCGTCAAAGAACTCTAAAAACTCGTCGGCCAATAAAGCGTTAGACGGCAATTCGCACATCATGATCACTCTTAACCCGTTTTCACCACGCTTTAGTCCATATTTGTCTAAAAGGTTTATCACTTGCTCTGCTTCTTCTAAAGTTCGTACAAATGGGATCATAATTTCGACGTTATCTAACCCCATTGTTTCGCGAACAGTTTTCAGTGCACGACACTCTAATTCAAAACATTGCTCAAATTCTTCCGAAATATATCGAGACGCTCCACGGAATCCTAACATTGGGTTTTCTTCTTCTGGCTCATATAAATAGCCACCAACCAAATTTGCATACTCATTTGATTTGAAGTCTGACATTCTTACGATGACTTTTTCTGGTGAAAAAGCGGAAGCCAAAGTTGAAATACCTTCCACTAGTCTATCTACATAGAAACTCACAGGATCAGAATAACCCGCCATATGATCACGAATGTTAGCCTTTAAGTCTTCATCTTCAAGACTATCAAACTCTAATAGTGCTTTAGGGTGTACGCCAATCATGCGATTAATAATAAATTCTAATCGTGCCAAACCTATGCCGAAATGTGGCAATCTGGCGAAATCAAATGCCCTTTCTGGATTACCTACGTTCATCATTATTTTAAATGGCAAGTCAGGCATTGAACCTACTTCACTTTGGTTTACATTAAATTCTAATAATCCTTGATAGATATTGCCTGTGTCACCTTCAGAACAAGACACTGTAATTTCATCACCAGTACTTAATTTATCAGTAGCATCACCACAACCTACCACCGCAGGGATCCCTAATTCACGAGCAATAATTGCCGCATGACAAGTTCTTCCACCACGATTAGTAACAATCGCTGAAGCCCGCTTCATGATCGGTTCCCAATCAGGATCGGTCATATCAGTGACAAGTACATCACCTTCTTTTACTTTATTCATTTCAGATAGATCAGAAATTACTTTGGCGGGGCCTTTACCAATCTTTTGCCCAATAGCTCTACCGGTAACCAATATTTCTGAAGTGCTTTCTAATATAAAGCGCTCGATCACTCGGCCATCATCCCTGCTTCTTACCGTTTCAGGTCTTGCTTGAACGATATAAATTTTTCCATCAGCGCCGTCTTTGGCCCATTCAATATCCATTGGACGTTGATAATGTTTTTCAATGATAGCTGCTTGTTTAGCCAGCTCATGAATTTCATCTGGACTAACGCAATACTGTTGGCGTTGCGCCATTTCTACTTCTACAGTTTCAACCGATTTTCCGTGACCTTCATCATTGGTATAGATCATTTTGATCGCTTTACCGCCAAGCGTTTTTCTCACTATCGCAGGATTACCTGCATCGAGCGTCGGTTTATGTACGTAAAACTCATCTGGATTCACCGCGCCTTGCACTACTGTTTCACCAAGACCATAAGCGCCGGTGATAAAGACTACGTCTGAAAAACCAGACTCGGTATCAATGGTAAACATTACTCCGCTTGAAGCAATGTCACTTCGAACCATTTTCTGTACACCTGCGCTAAGAGCAACATCATCATGGGCAAACCCTTGATGAACTCGATACGAAATTGCCCTATCGTTAAACAAAGAAGCAAATACTTCTTTTAGCGCAAGTAAAACATTCTCCCAGCTTCTTACATTTAAGAAAGTTTCTTGTTGACCAGCAAATGAAGCGTCGGGTAAATCCTCAGCCGTTGCAGAGGAACGAACAGCGACGGCAAACTCATCGTTTGCATCAGCTTTTAATTCTAAATATGCCTTATAAATAGCCTGTTCTAATTCGGGCTGAAAAGGTGTTTCCATTACCCACTTTCGGATCATTGCACCCGTTTTGGCCAAAGTATCAACGTCATCTACGTCTAACTTATTTAGTTCAGCTTGAATCTTATCGTGCAACCCACTTTGTGCCATAAAGTCACGAAAAGCATCAGCTGTTGTTGCAAAACCGTTTGGCACGCTCACCCCCATATTACTGAGGTTACTGATCATTTCGCCGAGAGAAGCGTTTTTACCGCCAACCCTATCAACGTCGTTCATACCTAAACCATCGTACCAAAGCACATATTCTTGCACAGCGAGTCACTCCTAAAGTGGTGTTTTTTTGAAATTAAAACAACTGATAAAACACTAGTTGCCGTTAACTCCTTAGCATGATTAAATTCGTGATATCGTATAACTTAATAAAGTTGGCTATTTTACTGCATAGGCGCGCAAATATGAAACGTAAGGTGTTTTTTGTTTCCGATAGAACCGGGATCACGGCAGAAATGTTCGGACAATCGCTATTATCCCAGTTTGAAAAGACTGAATTCGATGAAACTACCCTGCCTTTTATCGATACTAGCGCAAAAGCTGAAGAAGCATGTCGTTTAATAGAAAAGGCAGCCAAAGAGTCAAATTCTCGTCCAATCGTATTCGATACAATCGTAACCCCCGAGATCCGTCAAGTAATCCAGTCCAGCGGCGCGTTAGTATTAGATTTTTTCCATACTTTTATTGGCCCGCTAGAAACTGAGTTTGGAGAAACTTCGAACTTTACAGTCGGAAAAACTCACTCATTAAATGACGGTGATGCCTATGATTCAAGAATTGAGGCGGTCAACTTTGCCTTAAACAACGACGATGGCATTACTACTCGTCACTATGCTCAAGCCGATGTTATTTTAGTTGGCGTATCACGCTGCGGTAAAACGCCTACTTCACTCTATATGGCGATGCAATTCGGTATAAAGGCTGCAAATTACCCCTTTACCGAAGACGACATGGAAAAGTTAAAATTACCAATGGACTTGAAAAAACATAAAGATAAAATATTCGGTCTAACGATCAACCCCAATCGTTTACACGAAATTAGAACCGAAAGAAAAGCCAACTCCCGTTACGCCTCACTCAGCCAATGTCAGTTTGAAGTAAGAGAAGTGGAATCACTGTATCGCCGAGAAAAGATCCTTAACTTAAACACCACCACTCGCTCGGTGGAAGAATTAACCACCAAAATTCTGGCGGCAACAGGCATTAAACGAAGTGTTTTTTAACTCGGTTATTTAAAAAATTTATCCACATAACTTCTCGACTAGTAACCGTTTAACCTGAAAGCCATCATATTAATAGCTCAGCAACCAAAATAGATATAAAGTGCTTTTGACTATCTAATCTAATGCTTTATTTTTTGAAAAAGAAATGAGAGCAATGTCTTGCTGGAAACGATCAACTTGGGAATAATAAAATTGATGTAACTCTGTATCTAAAGAAAAACTTAAGTCATTATAAGTTTTCACATCATTAACACTAACAACTGTCTGCAATTGTTGACTGACTAAGTTATAGCTATTGATTTGAGATTTATTTTGCAATGTCCCACTACTCATGAAAAAAATATTTTTGCCATCTAAATCCCACGCTTTGGATGTGGCTAATCTGACTTTTTCTAATTGCGCCGCAGAATTCGAATTTATAGTCTCGCCACTGTACTGAAAATAAT
>Ga0114899_1001522_pt1 | contig 13514 bp, 10 predicted proteins | sample MalvireepMed_215_FD_83497 | JGI IMG/M metagenome (GOLD analysis project Ga0114899, IMG submission 83497) | Marine viral communities from the Global Malaspina Expedition - Malaspina viral metaG DeepMed_215 | ecosystem: Environmental > Aquatic > Marine > Oceanic | place: Mediterranean Sea... | reverse complement strand
GAAGACTTCAATTATGCCGAAGAGTTCAAAAAGCTCGATTACGAGGCACTCAAGAAAGATCTCAACGATTTAATGACAGACTCACAGGAGTGGTGGCCTGCAGATTTTGGTCACTATGGTGGTTTGTTTATCCGTATGGCCTGGCACGCGGCCGGTACTTATCGTATTGGCGATGGCCGTGGTGGAGCAGGAGCAGGTCAGCAAAGGTTTGCGCCTCTCAACAGCTGGCCCGACAACGCCAACCTCGATAAAGCCAGAAGATTGCTTTGGCCAATCAAGCAGAAATATGGCAACAAAATCTCATGGGCCGATCTGATGGTGCTTGCCGGAAACGTAGCACTTGAATCTATGGGCTTTAAAACATTCGGTTTTGGTGGCGGACGCGCAGACGTTTGGGAACCGGAGCAGGATGTTTATTGGGGTTCTGAAACAGAGTGGCTCGATGATAAGCGATACTCTGGCGAAAGAGACCTGGAAGATCCGCTGGCAGCTGTTGTCATGGGATTGATCTATGTGAATCCTGAAGGACCAAACGGCAATGGAGATCCGGTTTCTGCTGCTGTAGATATTCGCGAAACATTCAAGAGAATGGCCATGAACGATGAAGAAACCGTGGCATTGATTGCCGGTGGTCACTCATTCGGTAAAACACACGGTATGGCCGATCCTGGTAAATATGTAGGTCCAGAGCCTGAAGCAGCTCCAATAGAAAATCAGGGTTTTGGATGGATGAGCTCCTATAATAGTGGTGCTGGCCCTGATGCCATAACCGGAGGTCCTGAAGTAACCTGGACACAAACGCCAACGCAATGGAGCAACAAATTCTTCGAAAACCTTTTCGCTTACGAATGGGAGTTGACCAAGAGCCCTGCCGGAGCCAAGCAATGGGTAGCGAAAGATGCTGAGGCAACTATTCCAGATGCCTTCGACCCGAACAAGAAGCATAAGCCAACTATGTTGACAACTGACCTGTCATTGAGATTCGATCCTGAGTATGAGAAAATCTCCAGAAGATTCCTCGAGAATCCGGATCAGTTTGCAGATGCTTTTGCAAGAGCCTGGTACAAGTTGACTCACAGAGATATGGGGCCAACTACCAGATACCTGGGGCCTGAGGTGCCAAGTGAAGAATTGATCTGGCAAGACCCAATTCCTGCAGTAAACCATGAATTGGTGAACGATTCTGATGTGGTTGATTTGAAAGCCAATATTCTGGCCTCCGGACTCACTGTTTCGGAACTGGTTTCTACAGCCTGGGCTTCTGCTTCAACTTTCCGTGGATCTGATAAGCGTGGTGGTGCCAATGGTGCCCGAGTGCGTCTGGCTCCGCAGAAGGACTGGGAAGTGAATAATCCAAAGCAACTGGCTAAAGTACTCGATACTTTGGGCAGTATTCAAGAAGAGTTCAATGCTAATCAGTCTGGTAATAAGAGAGTTTCTTTGGCCGATCTGATTGTTTTAGGCGGTTGTGCAGCGATTGAAAAAGCAGCGAAAGATGCTGGTGAAAATATCACCGTTCCTTTTACCCCGGGTAGAATGGATGCTTCTGCCGAACAAACTGATGTGGAAGCTTTCGAATACCTGAGACCTTATGCTGATGGCTTCAGAAACTATAGAGCTACCAAATTCGATGTATCGACTGAAGAGCTACTGGTAGACAAGGCTCAGCTGTTGACACTTACTGCTCCTGAAATGACTGTTTTAGTTGGGGGTATGAGAATGCTTGGTACTAACTACAATGGTTCTAAACATGGAGTATTTACCAATACTCCGGGTAAACTAACCAATGACTTCTTTGTGAATCTTCTGGATATGTCAACCGAATGGAAATCAGTGAGTGATGACAATGAAGTATTTGAGGGTCGCGACAGAAAGACCGGAGCTGTAAAATGGACTGGTACCCGAGCTGACTTGGTTTTCGGTTCTAACTCTGAGTTGAGAGCCGTTGCTGAAGTTTATGCTCAAAGCGATAACCAAAAGAAATTCATCAAAGACTTTGTTGCTGCTTGGAACAAGGTGATGAATGCGGATCGATTCGATCTGGCCTAGTCGTGTAATTGAACAGAACTGTTGAAAAGCAGCCTGAAAGGGCTGCTTTTCTATGGTTTCCCTCCTTTCACCAACAACCAAACCGCGAAGGCCATTTCACCCAGAATGCTTGGGATAGCCACCAAGGCCAGGAAGATTTCGGCATAGTCGGTGTAATTGGGTAAAAGGAAATGAGCCACGGTATCTACCATGTACATTACTCCGGCAATGGTCATGAAGAGCATAATCCATTTTGGTGGTTTGGCAATTCTTGCCAGCAGAATCAAGTGCCCGCCAAAGAAGAACAGGCCAATGAGCCACATATTATTGAAGGCTTCTGCCTGATGTAAAACACCCTCTGCCGTAGTGGCTTTTAATGCCAAAGGCAAGGCAAAAATGGCTGCCCCCATGATAGCTGCATGCATAATGCGCAAATAAGTGCTGAGCCTGGTAAAGACATGTTCTTTGAACATTTCAAAAAGTGCCCAGGCGACTACCACATCGAAAAATACAGTGATCAGGAAAGCTACTATCCCGAAACGGACGGTTACTTCACTGTTCTGGACGGTACCTAGCGGATCGGCCAAAATGGCCTCCAAAACAAAGAAATTGGCGAAAATGGCCGCAAAGAAAATAATGACATAACTTATGCCAGCGGTCTTGGCTAAGAATCTGGAATTCATGGGTTTGGGGTTTTGGTTGAAGAAAAATATCCTTTGAAAATAGGCAATGAATAGTGTCGATACAAGGTTTCGTTCGTTTGATAACCACTGTCCAACGGAAATTTGTAGAAGGATGGCAGCCCTATCTTTAGCGTGTATAAAGGGCTGCCATCCTTATTAACTTCAAATTCCAATAAATCAAGGATCAAAAACCAAGTTGTTGCAGCCAGAATTTGCAAAAGCTGGTCAGATTGCGGATTCTTTGGGTTTACTTAAGTCTTCATTTTCAAATTGTCAAATCATCAGATCATCAAATCAAGGATGCACTGACTTCAGATAATCTATGCTCCTTTTCAAAGCCACTTCGGGGTTAGCCACCATGTCTTGCTCAATAAAGAAATGCTTTACACCATTTTCAGCTCCGGCATCTACAATGGCTTTGAGGTCCATTACACCGTCACCCGCAGTGGTCATGTAAGGGAAGAGTTCAATCCACTGAGTCGGGTCTCCGCCATCTCCTGAAAATGTCTTTTTCTCCTTCATGTCCTTCAGGTGCATGGCAATATAACGCCCGGGGTATTTCTTCAGGTAATCTACAGGATTGGCACCACCGGCAGCAGTCCAGTAAATATCCATTTCCAGATACACCAGGTCCGGATCTGTATTCTCAAGAATGAGGTTAATCGGAATTTCTCCCTCCATTTCATGGAAGCCATAACCATGGTTATGGTAAATGTATTTCAGGCCCTCCTTCTTGGCACTTTCACCGATTTCGTTGAAGACTTCGGCCATGCGTTTATAGTCGTCAAGAGAAGTTCTGAGCTCTGGCGGAATGGAAGGGATTCCCACACATTCCATTCCGAGCGTATGCGCGGCTTCTGCCATTTGTGGCATTCTGGTTTTGAGAGTTTCCAGATCGGCATGAGTCGAAGTGGCCTTCAGTCCATACTCCTTCAAAATGCTGGCAAATTCCTTGACATCATGTCCGAAAAAGCCACTGCCCGAAAACCCGAGTTGTGGGGTAACGGCTGCCCAACTGTCTTTTGCCGCTTGCACACTGAATGGAAATGGTCCGTACAATTCCACTTCCTTATAGCCCATATCGGCCAGCATTTTAAAGCCACTTCTCAGGTCTTTATCGAGCATAAATGGAATGGAGAAAAGGCCGAGCCCGTAGGGTGTAGGTTCGCTGGTAGTGCTGCTGCATGACTGAAAACCTAATGACATTACGGCACCGGTACCGATGGCAGTGTTATAGAGGAATTGTCTTCTTTTCATTTGAATAAGGTTGAATGACGAACAATCTACCTCAAAAACTCCAAAGTGTCAATATTACGCTTTGGGTAGTGGGAGTCCGTGCATTCTGAGAAATGAGAGTTTATCCCAATAGCCTCGCTGTAGTTTTATTTTCCCATCCACTACATGAAAGAAACCGCAGCCTCTGAGTCCAAGAGGGTCTTTCCATTCCAGGATTCCCCATTCACCATCTTCGAAGATATTTTCCACAATACAAGTCATGTCGGCATTGGCAAACTCTTCCTCGAACATTTTTCGAATGTTTTCCTTGCCCACCACTGGCTCATTGGCTACCTGATGATTGATGGCATCATCGGCATAAAGCTCTGAAAGGGAATTGGCATCGGCCTTGTTGAATCGGCTAACGAATTGTTCAACCACTTGCTTTGGAGTCATGTTGCCAAGTTCGATATTACAGGCTCCTTTACAAAGCTTGTTGATGGTTAATTGAACGACTGTCTGAACTCTGAAGGGGAGAGATTCACTTTCTTCTTGAAAAGGCGACTGAAAGACTGGCTGTGTTCGAAACCCAACTCAAAAGCAATTTCACTTACTGATAATTCGGTTGTTGAAAGTCTTTCTTTAGCCTTTTCTATCAGCTTATTTTGAATGTGCTGCTGGGTATTCTGTCCAGTTTGTACCTTGAGGAGACTGCTGAGGTAATTGGGCGACATATTCAGGTCGTCTGCAATTTCATGGACTGATGGCAGCCCCTCGTGTGTCAAATCCTTATTCTCGAAATAGTTGGTGAGCCAGTCTTCCACCTTAGCCAGCACAGCATGATTACTGATTTTTCTTGTAATGAACTGTCTTTGATAGAAACGTTCGGCATAATTGAGCAGTACTTCAATTTGAGAAATGATGATATTCTGGCTGAACTGATCAATATTGGCATGATATTCCTCTTCAATGCTTTTCATTATCCGAATTAAAGACTGTTCCTCTTTATCTGATAAGAACAGGGCTTCATTCACCTGATAACCAAAGAATTCATATTGTCTGATTTTTTTAGCCAGCGGGGTATTCCAAAGAAAATCGGGATGAATAAATAGCAACCAGCCTGTCGGTTTGGTGCCATCCTCATAATTTGCCCTTACACTGACTACCTGCCCTGGAGACACAAAAGACATCAGGCCCTCATCGAAGTCATAGGGCTGGTGGCCGTAGCGCATTTTGCCCTGAACACCATGTTTCATGGCAATGGAATAGTAGGGAGAAACCAGTGTGATTTCATCATTTTCTGTCTGGTATTTTACATGGCTGTAGTCAACCAGACTAACCAAAGGATGCTGTGGTTTTGGAAGCCCCGCCAGTTGGTGGTATTCGCTGATGGATTTGATTTGATGCATGTTGCCTTCAATTTAGTTTGTTTTAGCTTCCCCTTTTCTTGAAAAGTAACTTCCTAGCAAGTGGCACAGTCATATTTCAGAAGAAATATTTAATCCGTTAGTGTTCCATTAAGCTTTCCATCTGACCTGCGGTACTGATGGGCTTTCCGTCAGAACCGCAGGTCAGACGGAAAGGTAAAAGCTGATACCGCATTATGCCAAGATGCCTTTTTCTAGGGAATTACTTTTCGAAAAGGGGGGCAGGGGGATTAGACATTTGGTCATTTAACTCGCTCAGAGTCTCATGCTGGAGTCTCTGATGGAGTTTTAATTCGGACGTCATTCCGGAAAATATTTTGACAAATTCTTAAGTCAAAATATTTGTCCGGAATCTCAATCTGGCTTTTAGATACCGGACATTTTTCTTCCTCTAAAATTTAGGAAGAAAAATTCCGGCATGACAACCCATCTAAATCAGAGTTCCACCAGAAGCCTCAATGCGCTGAGCAGTGAGCCAATGCGCATCTTGGGTGCAGAGGAAGGCCACTACACTTCCTATGTCTTCGGCTTCCCCGACTCTGCCTAAAGCGGTGACACTGGAAATAATTTTTCTTCTTTCCTCACTGTCTCTGTTTCTACCGCCACCAAAGTCTGTGGCCACTGCTCCGGGTGCCACCACATTGGCTCTAATGCCTCTTGGACCCAATTCCTTCGCCAGGTATTTGGTGAATACCTCAACGCCTCCTTTCATAGAAGCGTAAGCCGATGATCCGGGGAAGGTAAAACGGGCAAGCCCTGATGAAATATTGATGATTCCACCACCATCGTTCAAAAGTGGCAAAGCCTTCTGGGTTAAGAAATAAACACCCTTCAGGTGAATAGTCATCATTTCATCGAAGTCGGCTTCTGTAGTCTCCTCGAAAGGTTTGTAAATACCGGTTCCCGCATTATTCACCAGAAAATCGAAGTGTTTGCTGCCGTATTCTGACTCCAGTAAATCTCCCAGTTGAGTATAAAAGGTATCGAATGAGCTGACATCTCTTGTGTCTAATTGAAGGGCAAAAGCCTTGTTTCCTGTTTTGGTTACTTCCGCCACCACTTCTTCTGCAGCTGTCTTGTTGCTGTGATAGGTGATCACTACATCTATGTCTTTCTTAGCAATATTGATGGCCATATCACGGCCCAGTCCTCTGCTGCCACCGGTTACTAAAGCTATTTTTCTCTTTGTCATGCTTCTTGTTTTTGTTCATAACAAAGGTGAGGAATCTAAGTTCGTCCGGTGTAGCCAAATCTAAGGATGTTGTAACTGGATTGGGGTTGCTGACACTGGTCAGACCACTCTACGCGGCCTGACCAGTGAATCCCACCGATTGTGAGCGTCTTAAGATTGCTCTATGCTTTGATTTCCTTCATGATCTCCGAGAAAATCTCATAAGATTTCACTCTGTCTTCATGGTCAAAAATATGGGAGGCCACCATAATTTCATTGATGCCTGTTTTCTTAATGAAGTCTTCAGTTTTCTCTCTTACAGTCTCTTTAGATCCTGCAAAGGCGTATTTTAACATGCGCTGAAAAGCTTCATGCTCCGCTAAGGCCTTCAAATCGGGAGTCATTTCGGTGGGTGGTTGCATGTAGTCTATATTGTTGGTCAGTACACCGTACATCATTCTGATCAATGAAGTGGAAAGGCGCTCGGCCTGCGCATCGGTGTCAGCTGCAATTACATTGACGCAGGCAATAGTATATGGTTCCTTAAGAAATTCAGAAGGCTGAAACTCATTATGGTAAATACTGAAGGCTTCGAAAAGCTGCGCAGGGGCAAAATGGCTCGCAAAAGCATAAGGAAGTCCCATTTTGGCGGCCAGGTGAGCACTGTCGGTACTTGATCCTAAAATATATACTGGCACATTGGTGCCTTCGGCCACAAAAGCCCTCACATGGGATGACTTGTTTTCCGGTGAAAAGTACTGCTGTATCTGGGCTACTTCGTCTGGAAACGACATCACCGATTTCATTCTGTCTGATCTGATGGCATGGGCCGTAGCCTGGTCTGTACCGGGGGCACGGCCTAAACCGAGGTCGATTCTATCCGGATAAAGTGAGCCCAAAGTTCCGAATTGCTCTGCAACAATGAGTGGCGAATGGTTAGGAAGCATGATTCCTCCTGAACCTACTCTGATGGATTTGGTGCCCTGAGCGATATGCCCAATCAATACAACGGTGGCTGAACTGGCAATGCTCACCATATTATGATGTTCGGCCAGCCAGAAGCGGGTATATCCGGAATTTTCGGCCTTTTGCGCCAAGTCGAGGCTCTTTGCGAATGTTTCGGAATGGGTTGAACCAACTCCCATGGAAGCAAGCTCAAGAACGGAATATTTTATATGCTTGGTTTGATCAGACATTTTCAGTTTAGGGAATGAATTATCGATGGGTAGATAATGAGAATGAGGGGTGAATAATTCCCGAAGAACCTAAAACTTCAAAAAAAGCTGCTCAAAGAATTCGAGCTGGAACCCACCAAAGCTTATTTATTGATAATGAAGGTTGTTAAGACAAAACCATGGTCAGAGGGATAGGTGAAGCTGGTTCCATTAATCTGAATAGTGTCGCCTAGGTCAACTTTGTGTATTTCAGAGGCTATAGCTTGAAGCGTACTTCCTTTATAATAAATGTAGTCTATGCGATGCTCATCCTTTTTTTCTTTCTGATCCCAGGTAATGCCGGGATGGGCTATGGGATTCGGGTTTATTTCCCGATAGGAATCTATATAACCAATGCTTTCCATGAGGGATGTTGTTTGCCAGGGAAAGACCAGACCATTATGTTGGGCCTTGGTTTCTTCTCCCCAATCAAGATGAGATGGCGTGTTCATGTCTCCGCCAATTATCACGGGAATTCTTCCAGCTTCTTGAGACCAGTTTTTGAAATAGGGTAATACCTTTTGGAACATCTCCCACTTGGTTCCGGTCTTTTCCCATCCTAATAGCTCTTCTGTATTCATCCCTAAAGTTTCAGGAGCATCGTGCCATGGGGTATAATGAAACCAATTCGAGAGAAAGCGAATGCGATGCTCACCGATTAGAATTTCTCTTCCTCCTAGATAGAAAGAGTGAGGGGTGTCAATTCGGTCGCCAAATGGGTGTTTCGACAAAATGGACAAGTTTACTCCTTTATCATCGAGAGGGGTACCTTCTTTGGCAACAAGATGAAAATTCATATTCAGAGACTCGGCTATTTCTTTTCCTGATCCGTAAGTCTCAACCATCAAAACTACATCAGGATTGAGTTCTCGTATGATGTCGATGGCATGATACCTGCCATTAGGAATTTCATTAGCCCCACCGTAAATGTTCCAGGCCAGAACCTTGATGGTGTCGGCAGAAATAGGTTGATGCCCAAAAACCTGAAACTGCACTGAAAGCAGAAGGAAAAAGATGAGCTGACGTTTCATTGGTTTAATTCTGTCTGAATTTCAATGAAGAAGTCTATAATTCAAAGTCAACTGTATTAAGGCATTATTAAACTAAATGGTAATGAAAAACCCCAACCTGGTTGCTCAAATTGGGGTTTGTCTGACGCCTAACTAAAATGATTATGCGCCCCAGTTGCTAGAAGTACTGAAGTTTCTAGTTCATATTGTTCTTTCAGATGACTCAGTTCGCACATTCATTTTAGTGTTTGTTGGGCATGGTTATTTTAATTCGTTTAGTACTTTATCCCCATCATTGCAAGCTTCCAAAACCCCGTTATACCAAACAGAAATGGGGTATTTTGGATTAGAAGATTTTTCAAATATTCTTTTCTTTTTATAATGAATTGCTGGCTTTGGTAAACGACTTTTCCCATCACCCATTTCAAACCCATTGAAGGGAAGCGTTGTAAAAACTCCATAACTCCAACCATCATGGCGAAAATTGAGGCCGTCTTCATCGTCAGCAGCCCAATCAATTACTACGACTTTTCTTATCTTGTTTTTATCATATCTGGTAAATGGAAACACTCTGTTCAGGTGTATATCATTGAATCCATAACCGATAAACAGAACAGCATCAGACTCATAGACTAATTGATCCAATTTCATAAAGTAAGGTCCGAAGGGCTCTCGTAAGAGTTGGTTTGTCTTGTCTAAGCCAACAATGATATTTGAATTCAGATGACTCAAACCTTCCCCGGTGAAATTACCACTTCTACCGGATGAGTTTTGGGTAAAGCTTGAATTTAGGTCATCATTCCATAAGATTTTATGCATTTCGATTCCATCACCACCCTTCATGTCAAAGTGAACAGATCCATGCATATGGTAACAGAAGTTCCATTTGTTTCCATGAAGCCTTGATCTATCGAAGAGCCCTGTATTTTTATCAAATCCCGTTTCTAAATCTGGCAGAGAGGTAAGGATTACGTTATCATAATTCAAGTTTACAAAGCCAATTTCAAATTCGGTTTTAAGCTTATCAAACAAGCCTTTAAGGTTTTCTAACTCATTTGCTTTCTCTTTGCTTAAGGTTTTGCACTTTTCTCTAAAATGTTCAAGGAGTTTATCTGTTAGATATGATTGCAGGAAACGAAAATCTCCTCCGTCAGCGGCTTTCTCTTTTCCGAATCTAATTACCTCTGGAAACTCATTTACTTCGATGAATGGCTTTAATCTATTGTTGAAGTGTTTCCAATGGTCATCGTTTGATATTGACGCAAGATTTTGAATGGTATACAATAGATTCTCAAAATTGATAATAGCCTCAACTCGATTCTTTGGGTTTTGTGTCACATAATCATGAAGCTTATTCTTAACCCAAGAATACAAACTCTTGTCCGGTTCATCTTTTAGAGGTAAAATCTCTTTTGACCAATCTTCAAATAGCGTATCAATGGAGTTTACAGAAGGCATTCCAAATTCCAAAGATGCTCCAGCACCAGTCACGATTAAAAGCTTTTTCATTTAGAAGCAATTATGCCCAACATTATGCATAAGTCATAAATATGACTTATGTAAATGTATAATGAAATATTTATAACTGTTAGCCATAAAATAACAGTGCTATCAGTCATTCTGAGGAATCTTCTAAGTTTAAAGAGTCGAGTGGTGATATTGCCCCGTCTAATCCTTTGTTTGAAATGTGTGTGTAGATTTCAGTGGTTTTACTGGACTTATGACCGAGCAGGACTTGCATATATCTCAAATTGGTGCCTTTGTCCATTAAATGTGTGGCAAAACTGTGTCTTAAAGAATGGAGTGTTACTTCCTTTTTAACCTTAGCTTACCAGCCCAAAAATGGGGTTCTAACTTTTTATTGCTTACATCGGAACATTCAACAAAAAAACCAAAACCCCAACCTGATTACTCAAGCTGGGGTTTGTCTAATGTCTATTATCTAAAATCTAATGTCTATTAACTAAAATCTAGTGTCTAGATCAGAATCCTCTATTCAAATCGAATTTCTCTAAATAATCTGCTACTCTGCGAACGAACATGCCACCTAATGAACCATCTACTACTCTGTGATCGTATGAGTGCGACAGGAACATTTTATGTCTGATGGCAATGGCATCGCCTGCAGGAGTCTCTATTACTGCAGGTTTCTTTTGAACCGCGCCCAGTGCCAGAATACCAACCTGTGGCTGCATAATGATTGGAGTTCCCATTACATTACCGAAAGAACCTACGTTAGAAACAGTATAAGTTCCACCCTGAAGATCATCTGGAGTCAGCTTGTTTTCACGAGCTTTCTTAGCCAGCTGGTTCACCTTTTTGGTAAGACCGGTGATGTTGTACTGATCTGCATTATGAATTACCGGAACAATGAGGTTGCCTGAAGGCAGGGCCACGGCCATACCGATGTTGATGTTTTTCTTCTTGATGATTCTGGTGCCATCTACCTGAATGTTCATCATCGGGTAATCCTTGATGGCCCTAACCACGGCTTCAATGAAAATAGGAGTGAAAGTAATAGGCTCATTCTCCCTTTCCATGAACTGGTTTTTCACTCTGTTTCTCCAGTAAACGATGTTGGTTACATCGGCTTCAACAAATGAAGTTACATGTGGAGAAATGCGCTTGCTGTCTACCATACGCTCAGCAATCATCTTACGCATACGGTCCATTTCGATGATTTCGTCTTCACCGGAAATAGAAACCGGCATTGGCTGCGGTGCTCTTTCCTGTGCCGGAGCGGCTGTTGCAGGTGTAGCAGCTGGTTGAACTTTCTGGCCTCCGGCTGGTCTTTCTTTCACATAAGAAAGAATGTCGCTTTTGGTTACTCTTCCCTCACGTCCTGTTCCCGGAACGGTTTCAAGCTCAGCCATCGGAATATTTTCCTGACGGGCAATGCTCATCACCAATGGGGAGTAAAAGCGATCTGAAGTTACCTGAGCAGCAACGTGACCATTACTGCTGGCGGCTGCAACGGGTTGTGGTTTTGCTTCTTCCTGCTTTCCATTGCTGGCGGGTGCTGGTGCAGCTGGTGCTGAAGAAGTGGCTTCTGCAGCTTCGGTTTCAATTTTGGCTATGGGAGCACCAACGGCCACCACATCGCCTTCTTTCACTAAAATTTCTTTGAGTATTCCTCCGTGTGTGGCCGGAACTTCCGTGTCCACTTTATCGGTAGCCACCTCAAGTACAGATTCATCTGCCTCTATTGTGTCTCCCTCTTGTTTAAGCCAAGACAGCACTGTACCCTCCATGATACTTTCTCCCATCTTCGGCATTACCATTTCTACTATAGCCATTTCCTTGTTTTTAGTGAATTAAAACGTTTGCACTAATCTGCAAAAGTAAGTGAATTACCAAATATTATCAAAGTTTCAACGATTCAAACTTTTTCTTACCAAATTTAATACTGCAATCTGTGTTAATTCAATATTTAATAATCTATTCTGAGTTAGTTGCAGTTTTTTAGTGATGGTTTCTTTTCCATCGGCAAAAGCAATCCAGACTGTGCCTACAGGTTTCTCTTCTGTTCCACCCCCGGGGCCTGCAATTCCGCTGGAAGATGCGCCAATATCAGCCTTGAAAAGTGTTCTTACTCCTTCGGCCATTTCCTTTACGCATTCTTCGCTTACCGCACCATGCGCTTCCAAAGTCTCCGGTTTCACTCCGAGTACATTGATCTTGTGATGGTTGTGGTAAGGTACAACTCCTCCCTGAAAATACTCAGAGGAACCTGCTATGGTGGTGATTTTATGTTGCACGTACCCACCTGAACAACTCTCTGCCAGTGCAATGGTTTTTCCCTGCGCCTTTAGTAACTGTCCGACAGCCTCTTCCAGGGTGGTATCGTCATAACCATAAATATAGGATTCAGCTAATGGGATCAGTTTATCAATCAGCTTTTGCACATCTGCCTTAAGCTCATCCCGATGTTCACCAACAGCAGTTAGTCTTAGCCTTACCTGACCCACACTAGGCAGGTAAGCCAGGGAGATATGTTGAGGCAGGCTGTCTTCCCAGTCCTTGATTTTATCGGCCAGGAATGATTCGCCAATTCCAACTGTTTTAATGAGTTTGTGGTAGATAACTGGTGTTTTAAAGAATTTGGCCAGTTTGGGAAGAACCAGTGTTTTCATGAGGTTCTTCATTTCATGGGGAACTCCGGGCATGGAAACGAATACTTTCCCATTTCTTTCATACCAGGTGCCGGGAGCTGTGCCCATTTCATTGTGCAGTACTTCGGCTACTTCAGGCACCAGGGCCTGCCTTTTGTTCAGCTCAGTGAAAGTTCTTCCACGGCTCTCGAAGAAGTGCTTCACGTGCTCGAGAACAGCTTCATTCATCACTATTTCACTGTCGAAATATTGAGCCAGCATGGGCATGGTCAGATCATCATTCGTAGGCCCGAGACCTCCGGTGATGAGTACCATGTCTGCTCTGTTTTCTGCCTCGGCAAAGGCTCCTAGTATGGCTTCTTTGGTGTCTCCAACCGTTGTCTTGCGAATGACTCTAATCCCCAGTTGGTCCAGCTCAGAGCTGATCCATTGAGAATTGGTATCGGTGATTTGTCCATAGAGTATTTCATCACCAATGGTGAGAATTTCTGCTAGAATTTGCTTCATTTTATCCTTGCTCTAAAGCCTGCCGAATATCGGAAATGATATCGTCAATATGTTCTAAACCGACCGAAATACGAATGAGTTCTGGAGTTATGCCTACTTTCTGACGTTCTTCCTCAGAAAGTTTTGCATGGGTGGTTGATGAAGGAT
>Ga0114899_1001519_pt1 | contig 13531 bp, 7 predicted proteins | sample MalvireepMed_215_FD_83497 | JGI IMG/M metagenome (GOLD analysis project Ga0114899, IMG submission 83497) | Marine viral communities from the Global Malaspina Expedition - Malaspina viral metaG DeepMed_215 | ecosystem: Environmental > Aquatic > Marine > Oceanic | place: Mediterranean Sea... | reverse complement strand
GGGACGGCGGCGTGTGGGGACGGCGGTCATGATGCAGGCGATCCTTCTTTTCAGGGCGTGGGGCCGGGCGCCCATGGCCAGGGCCGCCGAGGGGGCGGGGGCGCAGGCCAGGCCGATCAGGGCGTTGGCGTATTCGGCGCGGTCCATGCGACCGGCGGCGATGGCGTCGGCGGCTTCCTCGGCGCGGGCGGCGAGGTCGGCGTGCAGGCGCCAGACCAGCGGGTTGAACCAGAACAGGGCCAGGGTCAGGCGCGACAGGATCAGAAAGACCCAGTCGGCGCGCCGCAGGTGCGCCATTTCGTGAGCGAGGACGGCGGGCGCCGCGTGGGGCGACCTGAGGCTGGCGTCATCGATCAGGACCACGCCGGGACGAATGCCCCAGCTGAGGGGGCCGGGCGCGTCGCGGCTGGTCAGCAGGCGGGGCGCCGGCTGATGCGGCGCGAGGGCGGCCAGCCAGCGGGGGCAACGCACGGGCGCGGCGTCCCGGGTCCAGTGGTGCAAGGTCCAGACCCCGGCGGCGAAGCGGGCGGCGATCAGCACGGCGCCGACGGTCCAGATGCAGGCGAGGATGACGGCGGCGTCCGGCATGGGTACGGCGCCGGACACAGCCAACCCATCGAGGGGCTCGACCTGTCCGCTCCAGATCGGCGGCGCGAGCGGCGCCGGGGCGGGCGCGGCGGGCAGCACCGCGAGACGCAGCGCCGGGCCTGCCGCCATCAGCACGGGCAGGGCCAGCAGCAGCAGAACGGCTCCGCGCAGGATGTCGACGCGCTCCACCGGACGGCGGGTGGTGAAGCGGGCCAGCAGCAGGCCCACGCCCGCGATCAGGCTGGACTTGGCCAGAAGGGCGATGAGGACGTCCAGGGTCATGACGCGTCTCCCTTGGCGCCGTCTCCATTGGCCTTGTCGATCAGGCGGCGCAGGGCTTCGGCCTCATCGGGCGTCAGGCGGTCGCCCATGCCCAGAAGCGCGGTGGCGGCGTTGACGGCGGACCCGGCGAAGAAGGTGTCCACCATGCGCTTGAGGGCGCCCGCGGCCAGGGCGTCGGGACGCGGCGCCGGGCGATAGACGAAACCGCCCTGACCCGGTTCGCGGCGCACCAGCGCCTTGGCCTCGAGCCGGGACAGCAGGGTGCGCACGGCGGAGTCGCTGAGCGGATCGGACAGGGTGGTGCGGACATCAGCCGCCGTGGCGGCCTCCAGCCGACAGAGGGTTTCGAACACCTCCCGCTCGCGCCGGGGCAGGGACTCGATCACTGGTCGCCTCCTCTACAAATGTAGCGCTACACTTGTAGCGAATTGGGGCGGCAATGGGGCGGCTGGATGAAAAGGCGGTCAGGGTTGAGGTCAGGCGGCGGGCTGGCCCTTGCCGCCGATCCAGGTGCGGACGGTCTGACCGGCGCTGTCCAGCAGCACCAGATCGGCCATCAGGCCGGCCTCGATGCGACCCCGCTGGTCGGACAGGCCCATGAAGGCGGCGGGGGCGGCGGCGGCCATGAAGGCGGCCTGGGGCAGGGTGAGGCCGAGGCGGTCGACGCTGTTGCGGACGGCCGAGGCCATGTCCAGATCGGCGCCGGCGAGGGTGCCGTGTTCATCCATGCAGACGCCGTCCTGGACCGTGATGCGGCGGCCGTTCAGGGCGAACACCTTGTCGGTCATGCCCACCGACGGCATGGCGTCGGTCACCAGCATGAAGCGGTCCAGCGGCCGGGCCCGGAGGGCGATCTTCAGCGTCGCGTCATGGACGTGGCGGCCGTCCACGATCAGGCCGCACCAGCAGTTCGGGTCGTCCAGCACCGCGCCCACCACGCCGGGCTCGCGGTTGCCCAGCTGGCTCATGGCGTTGAACAGGTGAGTGACGCCGGTGGCGCCGGCGGCCAGCGCGCGGCGGGCCTCTTCGTAGCCGGCGTTGGTGTGGCCGATGGCGACGATGACGCCGGCGGCGGCCAGCCGGCCGATCATCGCCGGCGTCGCCGCCTCGGGCGCAACGGTGACCAGGGTGCGGCCGCGCTTCAGGGAGGTGAGCAGGGCCAGGCCTTCCTCGTCCAGATCGCGCAGGTGGTCCAGACTGTGAATGCCGCGGCGTCGGGCGCTGAGATAGGGGCCTTCGATGTGGATGCCCAGCACGCCGGGCACGCCCTGGTCGATGGCGGCCTCCACAGCGCGCATGGCGCGGTCGATGACGTTCAGGTCGTCGCTGATCAGGGTGGGCAGGAAGCCGGTGGTGCCGAAGCAGCGGTGTGCGGCGGCGATGGCCGCGATGCCTTCCACGGTCGGTTCGTCGTTGAACAGGACCCCGCCGCCGCCGTTGACCTGGGTGTCGATGAAGCCGGGCAGCAGGGTCCCGCCCTTCAGGTCCACCCGCGCGCCGCCGGGCGCGGCCTCCGCGGCGACCACGTCGGTGATGCGGTCGCCGTCCAGAACCACCGCAACGTCCTCGCACAGGACTTCGCCGGTCAGCACCCGGCCATTGATCAGAACCGTGCGCATCAGACCGTTTCAGTGACCTTGTTCAGATGGGGCGGGCGGTCGGGATCATAGCCCCGGGCCACGGACAGGGCGTTGGCCATGCGGTAGAAACTCTGGATCATCAGGATCGGCTCCAGTCCCGGATCGGCGGCCAGGGCAGGCAGGCCGCCGGAAACGCCCGAGGCGGCTGTCAGCACACGCGCGCCGCGCGCGGCCATGTCGGCGGCCATGGCGCGGACGCCGTCGCGGGTCTCGTCATTCTGGGCGAAGACGAGGGCGGGAAAGCCGGGCTCCACCAGGGCCATGGGGCCGTGCAGGACCTCGGCGGTCGAGAACGCTTCGGCGTGCAGGCCGCAGGTCTCCTTGAATTTGAGCGCCGCCTCCAGGGCCACGCCGTAGCCGACGCCGCGTCCCAGCACATAGAGATTGCGGGCGTTCCTGAGGGCCTCGACCCCCCGGGACCAGTCCAGCGCCCAGGACTGGGTCAGCTGGGCGGGCAGGGCGGACAGGCCGCTCCGCAGACCCGCGTCATCGCTCCATTCCGCCGTCAGATGGGCCAGGGCGCTCAGGGAGGCGATGTAGGATTTGGTGGCCGCGACGCTGCGTTCGGCGCCGGCGTGCAGGGGAATGACGATGTCGGCGGCTTTGGCCAGGGGCGAGTCCGCGTCATTGACCAGGGCGACCATGCGGGCGCCGGCATCCTTGGCCGCGCGCACGGCGGACAGAAGATCGGGGCTCTTGCCCGACTGGGAGATGGCCAGACCCAGCACCCCGTCCAGGGTCTGGTGGGTCTGATAGACCGAGCTGACCGACAGGCCGGCGGCCGAAGTCAGGACCCCCAGCCGCGTGCCCATCAGATAGCGGCCATAGGTGCCCGCGTGGTCCGAACTGCCGCGCCCGAAGGTGACGACGGCGCGGGGCGGTTCGCGGCGCAAGGTCTGGGCCAGACCGCGCACGACCTCGGTGTTGGCCGCCAGCTGGCGCGCCACGACGGACGAGGCCTCGGCGGCTTCGGCGAACATGCGGGTGGATTCAGCGGACGGGACGGTCACGGCGGCTCTCACGACAGGGCGTTCAGTTCGGCGACGAAGTCATAGGCGTCGCCGCGATAGTAGGACTGCGTCACCTCAACGGCTCGACCGTCCGCCAGGATGCCGCGCCGCTCGATCAACAGGGCGGGATCGGTGGGACGCAGACCCATCAGCTCGGCATGCTCGGCGCCCAGAAGGACGGCGCGCAGGCGTTGCAGCGCGCGGGCGGGGCGATGGCCGGTCTTCTCCAGCGCCGCATAGAGAGAGTCGCCCACGTCATTGGGCGACGCCAGGCAGAAACCGGGAATGGTCGAGAACTCCAACGCCATCACGGCGCCGTCGGCGTAGCGGATGCGGCTGAAGCGATAGACGGGCGTTCCGGGCGACAGGCCCAGGGTCATGGATTCTTCCGGCGTCACGGCGCCGCGCGACTTGGTCAGCCAGGCGCTGTGCGGGGTGCGGCCCCGAGAGATCATGTCCTCGGTGAAGGACGACAGCTTTGAAAAGTTCTTCTCCACCCGTGCGGCGACGAAGGTGCCTGCGCCCTGGCGCCGGGTGAGCAGGCCTTCACCCACCAGACCATCCAGCGCCTTGCGCACAGTGATCCGCGAGATCTTGAACTCGGCCGCCAGGTCCCGCTCGGCGGGCAGGGCGTCGTCGGGCGCCAGAACCTTGGCGTTGATGGCGTCGCGCAGGGCCTTCTGAAGCTGCTTGTAAAGGGGCGCGTGATCGCCCTGGTCCAGTGCGCCGATCCGTTCAGAAAACATGGACGAAACCTCTTCCTTGCGGGCCGATCATCCCGCGTCGTCGATGACGGTAGCATCAGACCAATAAGATACCAATATGAAATTTGTTCGGAATTGGCCTCATTTTGGGCTTGTCATTTTTCCGTAATGGGGCAGTGTTCGCTTTCATTGGCCTGATGTGCCGCTGATCACGCGAAGAGCTAGCGCGATTATTGGTATTGAATTGGGCTTAGATCGGCTTGGGGGCGGGGGCCCCCATCTTTGAGGGGAGAGTGCCGGGTGACCAGAGTTCGTAAATCGCTCATTGCCGCGTCTGTCAGCGGCCTGGCTATCATGGCCGCCGGAGCCGCCGCGGCGCAGTCCGGACAGGATGTGACGGAAGTGGATGAGGTGGTCGTCACCGGCATCCGCGCCGCGCTTCAGCAGTCGCTCGAGACCAAGCGCGACTCCAATTCAATCATCGACGTGGTGACGGCCGAGGATGTGGGCCGCTTCCCGTCCTCCAATGTGGCCGAGGCCATCACCATCATCCCGGGCGTGACCATCGACCGGGAGTTCGGCCAGGGCGAGAAGGTCTCGATCCTGGGCACCGATCCGGCCCTGAACCGCACCCTGCTGAACGGCCAGACGGTGGCCTCGGCGGACTGGTTCATCCTCGATCAGCCGGGCCGGACCTTCAACTATGCGCTGCTGGCGCCGCAGATCGTCGGCAGCGTCGAGGTCTACAAGACGCCCGAGCCCAGCATTGACGAGGGCTCCATCGGCGGCACGGTGATCGTCAACACGCGCCAACCGCTGGACGCGGGCATCGACCCTCTCTCGGGCGCGGTGACCTATCTGTGGAACGACCGGTCCGAGGAGGGCGACTTCCAGTATTCGGTCATGGGCAACTGGACCAATCCGGAGCGCACCTTCGGTGTTCTTCTGGCCGCCCAGCGAGCCAGCGACTTCCTGCGCCGCGACGGCGTGCAGTCCTACGGCACGGTGAGGGCGTCCGATTATCTGCCCTCGACCCAGGCGTCGTGGAAGCCCGGCTCCCCGACCTGCGTCGATGAATGTGCGGACACCCTGGCGGCCAATCCGGACGCCATCGGCCCCAACGCCCTGGCGGCCTCCTATTTCGAGCAGCAGCGCGACCGCGACAGCTACATGGCGGCCCTGCAGTGGCGGCCGACCCCGGACCTGGAGATCAATTTCGACTGGCTGCGCATCGACGCCAGCTATGACAACACCAACCAGTCCATGTTCGCCTTCCAGGGCAACGCCTGGAACGCCGTCGACCGCCTGACCGATATCACGGTCGAGAACGGCATCATCACCCAGTCGTCCTTCGACAATGCCCTGTCGGTGCTGGACGTGCAGTACCGCGAAGCGGCCATGACTTCGGACAGCTACCGGCTGAATCTGGAATGGGCCGGGGACCGCTGGGACGTGTCGGCGGTGGCGGGCTACACCACGGCCGAGGGCGGCACCCAGCGCCAGCTGTTCGGCGAGTTCCTGAACTGGTCGAACTACTCGGTGGACATCTCGGGCGCCCCCGGGCGGCCGGGCGTGGTCACCTATGAAGACAACATCATGGACGATCCGACCGCCTTCGCCTTCGACGGCGGCTGGGGCTCGGGCGATCCGACCCAGGGTCCGACGGGCTGGAACTCGGGCTGGGGCGGCAACATCGTCTCAAAGCCGACCACGGATGAAGAGCAGTACGCCCAGATCGACCTGGGGTATGAGCTGATGGGCGCGATCAACCGCATCCAGTTCGGCTACAAGTACCGCGACCACGAGACCGACCAGCGCATGTCGGGCGTGTCGATCCCCATCTACGGCTATGTGGGCGACACCTCCATGTTCAACCCGCGTCAGGTGCCGTCGAACTATCTGGACGGCTTCGACGTCAACGACCAGATGCGCACCCGCTTCGTCCTGGACGGCGACGCCCTGGCCGACTACCTGGCCTCGGGCGCCTACCTCCAGCCCTGGCAGGATGCGCCGGAAGTGACGGTGTTCGGCAACGCCGAGTTCACCTCGCAGAACTGGAACATCCAGGAAGCGGCCCACGCCGCCTATGTGCAGGCCGACTTCGACACGGGCCGGATGCGCGGCAACTTCGGCCTGCGCTATGTGCGCACCGAGTCCGAGAGCGGCGGCTATACCTGCATCAACCAGACGGCGTCGGGCTGCGGCACGACCGAGGCGGACTGGGAATGGGTCGTCGCCACCAAGGACTACGATAACTGGCTGCCCAGCGCGAACGTGGCCATCGACCTGGCCGACGACCTGATCCTGCGCCTGTCGGCGGCCCAGGTGATCGCGCGGCCGAACTTCGCGGACATGTCCAACTACTTCTGGCTGTCGGATCAGATCCTGACCGGCGGCGGCGGCAACCCGGACCTGAACCCCTATGAATCGCTGAACCTGCACGCCTCGCTGGAGTGGTACTTCCAGCCCGAGGCCATCCTGGGGGCCGAGTTCTTCTACAAGGACATCGACAACTACATCCTGCAGGCGACCGCGCCCGAGGATCACTTCAACCAGGCGCAGCAGGCGGTCACCACCTATCAGATCAGCCGCCCGGTGAACGCCGGCTCGGCCGAGGTGCGCGGCATGGCCCTGGCCTACCAGCAGACCTTCGCCTACGGCTTCGGCCTGCTGGCCAACTACACCTATGTGGACGCCGAGGCCGCCGACGGGTCGCCCCTGCCGTACAACTCGAACCACCAGCTGAACATCAGCCCGTTCTACGAGAATGGACCGTTCGCGGCCCGCCTGGGCTACAGCTGGCGCTCGGAGTACTTCACGGGGGTGGACCGGGCCAACAACATGTACGTGGATGACTACGAAAACCTGGACGCCACGGTCAGCTGGGCGTTCAGCGATCAGGTCAGCATGACCTTCGCGGGCCAGAACCTGCTGGACAGCGAGTACTACAACTACGCCGATACTGTCGCCCTGCCGCGCGGCGTGTACCGGAGCGGTCGAAAGCTGATGGCGACGCTCGCCGTCAACTTCTGACGGGCTGGCGCGGGGCGGACTTTTCCGGGCCCCGCGCCGCCTTCGTCAGCCTTATCCCCTGAGCGAACTGGGGCGGCCGCATTGCGCCGCCCCGTCTTTCGCCGGAAAGTCTTCCCGAGTGCGAGGGGCCTTACATGTTCAAGACCATTTCATCCGCCGTCGTCCTGTCCGTAGCCGGACTGATGACGGTCGCGGCCCCCGCGTGGGCGCAGACCCCCTCGCTGATCCCGGCGCCTGTTTCGGCGACGCCCGCCGAGGGCGTGTTCCGCCTGGACGCCGCCACCGTGGTGCGGGTTCCGCCCGGTGATGACGAGGCGGCGCGGGCCGCAGAACACTTCACCGACCTGATCCGACGCACCCGAGGCCTCGAGCTGGTCGTGTCGGACGAACCGGGCCCGGGCATCGTCTTCGAACGCAATGAAGGCGGCGCCGAGGACGCCTATGGTCTGGCGGTCGGGCCGGGCGGGGCGACCATCGCCGCCTCGGACTTCGGCGGCATGCTGTATGGCGGCGTCAGCCTGTGGCAGCTGGCCACGGCGGAGGCGGGGCAGGGCGCCGTCGAGATCGCGGCCGTCAACATTGACGACGCGCCCCGCTTCGGCTGGCGCGGGCTGATGCTGGACTCCGCGCGCCATTTCCAGAGCATTGAGATGGTCCGCGACCTGATCGACGTCATGGCCGCGCACAAGCTGAACGTGCTGCACTGGCACCTGACCGACGACCAGGCCTGGCGGCTCGAGATCAACGCCTGGCCCCGCCTGACCGAGGTGGGCGCGTGGCGTCAGCAGGCCGGGGCGGCGGGCTTTGACGACAACGGCGATCCGCTTCTGTACGGCGGCTTCTACACCCAGGATCAGGTGCGCGAGATCGTGGCCTACGCCGCCGCGCGCAACGTCACGGTGGTGCCTGAGATCGAGATGCCGGGCCACGCCCTGGCGGCGGTTGTGGCCTATCCCGAACTGGGATCGGTGGAGGACCTGCCGGACGCGGTGTTCACCGACTGGGGCGTGTTCCCGTGGCTGTTCAACATCGAGGACGGGACGTTCGCGTTTCTGGAGACGGTGCTGGACGAGGTCATGGCGCTGTTCCCGAGCGAATACATCCACATCGGCGGCGACGAGGCGGTCAAAGACCAGTGGGAGGCCAACGCCCACATCCAGGCGCGCATGGCCGAACTGGGCGTCGCGGACGAGAACGAACTGCAGAGCTGGTTCGTGCGGCGCATCGAGCGCCACCTGAACGCCGCCGGCCGCCGCCTGATCGGCTGGGACGAAATCCTTGAAGGCGGGCTGGCGCCCAACGCCACGGTCATGTCCTGGCGCGGCATCGACGGCGCCATCGAGGCGGCGCGTCTGGGCCACGACACCGTGCTGTCCCCGGCGCCGACCCTGTATTTCGACCACCGGCAGAGCAACAGCCCGGACGAGTCGCCCGGGCGGGGCGCGGTGATCAGCACCCGCGACGTCTACGCCTTCGACCCGGCGCCGGACGCCCTGACCGAGGACCAACTGGACCATATCCTGGGCGTTCAGGGTAATGTCTGGACCGAGCACATCCGCACCGAGGAACGCCTGTGGGACAAGCTGTTCCCGCGCATGGCGGCGGTGGCGGAGCTGGGCTGGTCGCCGCCTCATGTAAACGACTGGGAGAATTTCGCGGCGCGCCTGCCGGACCAGCTCGATCGATACGAGGCGCTGGGCGTGACCCACGCCACCATCTGGCTGGAGCCGATGCTGTCGCTGGACCTGGCCGATGAGGGCGCGGACGAGGCCCTTTCAGTTTCGCTGTCGAGCGAGTTCGGCGCGGGGGAGATGCGCTACACCACCGACGGCGGGGATGTGACGTCCGACGCGGCGGTCTATGAGGCCGCCGTGGTTGTCCAGCCGGGCGCGACCATCCGGGCGCAGAGCTGGCTGAACGGCGAGGCGGTGGGCCGCGAGCGTCAATCGACCGTGACGGGCCGCGATGCGGTGACCCGCACCAGCCATCAGCTGGGCCAATGCACCGGCGGGCTGGTTCTGGCGCTGGAGGACGACGCGCCGCGCGGGCCGGACACGGACGAACGCGCCGTGCTGGTGACCGACATCCTCAATCCGTGCTGGGTCTACGAGGCGGCGCCGCTGGACGGGGTGACGATGGTGACCGCGCATGTTGGGTCTCACCCCTTCAACTATCAGGTGGGGGCGGCGCGGGACTCGGTGCCGCTGCATCCCATGGCCACGCCTGAAGGCGAACTGGAGATCCGGCTGGACAGCTGCGAGGGGCCGCTGATCGGCGCCTTGTCGCTGGCGCCCGCCGCAGACAATGCCGGCATTACAGTCCTGACGGGCGAGATCGCCCCGCAGGACGGCCGCCATGACCTGTGCCTGCGGTTCACGCGGGACTCGGTCGACCCGATCTGGGCGGTCGAGCGGATTACGCTCGGCAGCCGGGAGCGCCCATGACCGACATCGTCCTCGTCGCACCCATGGCCGGTTGGGCCGCGCCGCTTTCCGAAGCGCCGGACCCGGTCTTCGCCGAGCGGATGATGGGGGACGGGGTGGCTGTGGACCCCGTTGAGGGCGTGCTGCGCGCGCCTTGCGACGGGGTGGTGACGATCCTGGCGCCGGCCCGTCACGCGGTGACCATCCGCTGCGAGAGCGGGGCCGAGGTGCTGATGCACATCGGCCTGGAGACCGTGGCCCTGAAAGGCGAGGGCTTTATCGCCCGCGTGGCCGAGGGTCAGACGGTCAAGGCGGGCGACCCGCTGATCGAATTCGATCTGGACCGGATTGCGGGGCGGGCGAAGAGCCTGATCACCCCGATCATCATCACCAACGGCGACGCCTTCGAGGTGGCGAGCCGGGTCACGGACCGCGAGGTCAAGGCGGGTGAGCCGCTGATGACCCTGCGGGCGTCAGGCGGCGCGGTTCAGACGGCTGAGACCACGGCCGTCGAGGCGGAACGTCAGGTGGTGACGCCGCTGGCCCACGGCATCCACGCCCGCCCGGCGGCGCGCATCGCGGCGCTGGCCAAGGGGTTCGACGCCGAGGTGACCGTGGCGGCCTTCAACCGCCGCTCCAGCGCGAAGAGCCCGGTGGGGGTCATGGCCCTGGCCATCCGGCACGGCGACGCCATCACCCTGTCGGCCAGCGGGCCGGACGCGGCGCGGGCGGTGCAGGCCCTGGCCGAACTGATCGAGGGCGGCATGGGCGAGGCCGGCGCCGCGCCCGCCGCGAAGGCTACGCCGGAACCGACGCCGACGCCCCGGCGGGCGTTGCACACCGGCGTGCTGCGCGGGGTGACGGCGGCGCCGGGCGTGGCCATCGGCCAGGCGGCGCGACTGATCCGCACCGAGATCGAGGTTTCCGTCGACGGGCGGGGCGCGGGCGCCGAGCACGCTGCGCTGAACGGGGCGCTGGAGACGGTGCGCGACCGGCTGCAGGCCCTGACCGGGGGCGACGCCACGCGCGGGGCCATCGCCGGCGCCCATCTGGCCTTTCTGGACGATCCCGAACTGCTGGTCTCGGCTCAGCGGGGCATCAATGAGGGTCGCAGCGCGGGCCATGCCTGGCGCACCGCCATCGACGGTTTCGTGCAGGCGCTGAACGCCCTGGGCGACCGGCGCATGGCCGAGCGGGTGGACGACCTGAAGGATCTGGAGCGTCAGGTGCTGGCGGTGCTGACGGGCGAAAGCGAGGGCGGGCCGGACCTGCCCGCCGGGGCCGTGGTCATCGCCGAGGAGCTGGCGCCGTCGCAGGTGATGGCGCTGGATCCGTCGCGGATCGGCGGCCTGTGCATCGCGCGCGGCGGGCCCACGTCCCATGTGGCCATCCTCGCCGCATCCATGGGCCTGCCGTGTCTGGTGGCGGTGGGCGATGAACTGATGGACGTGATGGACGGGGCCGCCCTGATTCTGGACGCCGACGCGGGGACCTTGCGGGTGTCGCCCGACGCCGCCGCCCTGGAGGCCGCGCAGACGGACCTGGCCCGGCGCCATCAACGCCACGCCACCGCTCTTGAGAACGCGGGCGAGGACTGCCGTCTGCTGGACGGGACCCGCATCGAGGTGTTCGCCAATCTGGGCGCGGTGGGCGAGGCGGAGCGGGCGGTGGCCAACGGCGCCGAAGGCTGCGGCCTTCTCCGCACCGAGTTTCTGTTCCTCGAGCGCGAAACCGCGCCTGACGAGGACGAACAGGCGGCGCAATATCAGGCCATCGCCGACGGCCTGGGCGGACGGCCGCTGATCGTGCGGACGCTGGATGCGGGCGGCGACAAGCCCATGCCCTATCTGCCCATCCCCCACGAGGAGAACCCGGCGCTGGGCCTGCGCGGGGTGCGGGTGGGGCTGTGGCGGCCGCAGATGCTGATGACCCAGCTGCGCGCCATCCTGCGGGTGACGCCAGTGGGGCAGTGCAAGATCATGGTCCCCATGGTCGCCAGCCCCGACGAGCTGGCGGCCGTGCGCCGCATGCTGGAGGAGGCGCGGCGCGACATGGGCGTGCTCACGCCCGTCCAGCTGGGGGTGATGATCGAGACGCCCGCCGCGGCCGTCACCGCCGATCTGATCGCCGAACAGGCCGACTTCCTGTCCATCGGCACCAACGACCTGACGCAATATGTGCTGGCCCGCGACCGGGGCAATCCGGCGGTGGCCGCCGACATCGACGGGCTGCACCCGGCGGTGCTGCGCCTGATCCGCCAGACCTGCGAGGCGGGTCAGGCCAAGGGGCGCTGGGTCGGCGTGTGCGGCGGGCTGGCCGGAGACATGGCCGCCGCGCCGATCCTCGTGGGGCTGGGCGTCACCGAGCTGTCGGCGTCGCCCGCCGTTCTGCCGGACCTGAAGGCGCTGCTGCGCGGCCTGACGCTGGAGACCTGCCGCGATCTGGCGGGGCGGGCGCTGGCCTGTTCGTCCGTGGACGAGGTGCGCGCCCTCGCCGATGATTTCCGAAGGGGAGCCGACCGATGAAGGCCCTGCTCGAACGCCTGCAGCCTCTGGGCCGCGCCCTGATGCTGCCCATCGCGGTGCTGCCCGCCGCGGCCCTGCTCTTGCGGCTGGGCCAGCCGGACCTGCTGGACATCGCCTTCATGTCGGCGGCCGGGGACGCGGTGTTCTCGAACCTGGGCCTGCTGTTCGCCATCGGCGTGGCGGTGGGCTTCGCCCGCGACGGCAACGGGGCGGCGGGACTGGCGGGGGTGGTCTGTTTCCTGATCGCTGTCGAGGGCGCCAAGGCGCTGCTGGTCGTCCCGCCAGAGGTTGTGGCGGGATTGCCTGAAACCGCGGTCGCCCTGGCCGAGGCGGCATGGCGGGACGGGGCGCTGGCGCGGCTCAGCGTGCCCATCGGCATCATCTCCGGCCTGATCGCAGGGGATTTCTACAACCGGTTCTCGACGCTCAAGCTGCCGGAGTATCTGGCCTTCTTCGCCGGGCGGCGCTTCGTGCCTATCGTCAGCGGCGTGGCGGGACTGGCGCTGGCGGCCATCATCGGGTTCGGCTTTTCCGGCATCAGCGGGGCCATGGACGGCTTCAGCCGCGCCATCGTCGGCTCGGGCGAGGTGGGCCTGTTCCTCTACGGCGTGCTGAACCGGCTGCTGATCGTCACGGGCCTGCACCACATCCTCAACAACATCGCCTGGTTCGTGATCGGGGATTATCAGGGCGTCACCGGCGATCTGCGCCGCTTCTTCGCCGGAGACCCGGAGGCGGGCGCCTTCATGTCCGGCTTCTTCCCGGTGATGATGTTCGGCCTGCCCGCCGCGTGCCTGGCCATGTATCACGCGGCCAAGCCTGAGCGGAAAAAGGCCGTGGGCGGCATGCTTATGTCGCTGGCCCTGACGGCGTTCCTGACGGGGGTGACCGAGCCCATCGAGTTCACCTTCATGTTCCTGGCCCCGGTGCTGTACGCCGTGCACACGGTGCTGACCGGCGCGGCCATGGTGATCATGAGCCTGCTGGACGTGAAGCTCGGCTTCGGCTTCTCGGCGGGCCTGTTCGACTATGTCCTGAACTTCAACCAGTCCACGCGACCGCTGATGCTGATCCCGGTGGGCCTAGCCTATTTCGCGCTCTATTACGGGCTGTTCCGGCTGGTGATCCGCTGGATGGACCTCAAGACGCCCGGGCGCGAGGACGAGCCGATTGCGGCCACGGGCGCGGTGCAGGCGGCGGCCGGCGGGCGCGGCGCGGCCTATCTGGCGGCGCTGGGCGGGGCGGCGAATGTGGAGAGCGTTGACGCCTGCACCACGCGCCTGCGCCTGATCCTCAACGACCAGAAGGCGGTGGACGAGGCCGGGT
>Ga0114899_1001517_pt1 | contig 13540 bp, 21 predicted proteins | sample MalvireepMed_215_FD_83497 | JGI IMG/M metagenome (GOLD analysis project Ga0114899, IMG submission 83497) | Marine viral communities from the Global Malaspina Expedition - Malaspina viral metaG DeepMed_215 | ecosystem: Environmental > Aquatic > Marine > Oceanic | place: Mediterranean Sea... | reverse complement strand
GCAAATGGCAGATCGCACATTGACTCTTTAACTGTTGATCACGACCGAGGTGCTGGTCGAGTACGATCGACCCCTTTGAAGAAAAGGGCGCCCAGGTATTATGTTGAATGGCTTCTCGGATTTTTGAAATCCACATACGCCACAGATTCGGATGATGAGTTCGTCTTCGTCCATTTTCCATCATCTTCAATTCGTGGGGAGAGAGAATTTCCTGTGCCATCTCCAGTACGTAGGATTCGAATTTCTCAGACATAATGCTCGATTGTGCGATTACCTGCTCGTTGTGTACTAAGGCGCGTTGATCGCGTTGTTCTTGTTTTACTCGTTCATCGAGTTTACGCTGACCTGACCGTGCTTCTTGCGCAAGCACTTTTTGTACGGCAGCAGCCTCCGGGGTCAACATCCCTCCTGGCTGTGGTGTGGAATCCATGCCGGGTAGGCTCTTCATGAAACTTTCGACTCCCTCATCAAGTTTCATATCTGGGGGTGCCGCGCCTGCGGGGGGTGTCGAGGTCTCTCCCTTGGGCGTAGGAGGTTGCCAAGGTCCTTTGACGTTCTTGCTTGCAAGTTGCGGTGGTGCTTCGGGAACAACTTCTTCCGTCTTCTTTGCGGATTTCTGTGCCACAGGTTTCCGTGTCGTCTTTGCTTTTGCCATAGTATTCTCCTTCGGTAGGGTTAGTGGGCCATCCAGCCCCGTTCTTTCTCTTTCGCATCTCCAGGACGCCAGTCATCATAATAGAATCCCGGTTTTTCGCGCGCGATTTTTTTTGAGGGAGCTTCTGTAAAATTTAACTCATAGCGCGCAATCTTTCTCCACATCGCCATCAGGGCAATGAGCCAGGCCATGACAAGGTCGTCGCGACAGTTGGCCGCATGCCCATAGTGGCCTTCTTGTTCGATGAAGGTCCGTAGTTGACTCAGGAGTTGCGTCGATCGCACAGTTGCACCTATTCCATCGTGCCGGAGGAGGGAACGAGCGTGACCAACAAGAAGTTCTTTCGTTTCGTACGATGTCTGCCAGCCAAGTTTCTTGACGCGTCCTACGCCTTGTGCAGCACGACGATTGAACACTTCCCATTCATAGAGGTTGCCGCTGGGGTAGATTTCATCGAGTTCCGCGTTGGTGAGCACACCGGCATTGTTGATTTCAACGGCGACTAACGCATCATTATAGTAACAACCTACTTGTTTAATCTTGTGCGCAAATTCTTTCGGATCTAAGGTGTTCGTGGCAAATTCCGCAACCTGCTCATACCCAGGAAAAACTAAGACAGACATGGTACTATCGGATTCCCCGACTCCTAATCCGACGTCCGCTCCAATGACGTATTTCCGGTCTCGTTCGGGTTTCTTGTAGATCCGGAACGAACCTTCATCCGCAGGGTAGAATCCCGAAGATTCGATTCGCATCGTTTGCACAGGTCGTTTAATCTGTTTTTGAATGGCGGCTAATGCCCCATCCGGAAATACCGTAAACCCCGATCCGATAAATGCTTCATCTTCCGTTCCAGGGTAGAGTGCCCGCATCATCTTGTCGCCACGTCCAGGATGATCGTTTTCTGTCTCTAGCATTTTCCAGTGATACCAGGCAATCTGGTTATCATCGAGATAGAACTCTTTCTGCATTTCGAGGAGATCTTTGGAGAGTTCGAGGTGTTTAGACCAGGGTTCTCGATATTCAGTATGGAGATACCACGGCAAGAAAATAGGATCAAATCGAGATTTTTTCGCGATGGCTTGATCGTATCGATAGTGGAAATAATCGCCTGCGTAATTTGCTACAGTCTCAATAATGTAAATCGTCCCAGCCGCGTCCATCCCAGAGGGAACCGCATTACTTAATCCCGCTAACACTTGCTCCAGGTTGGTTGTTTGCCAGCGAGAAAGTTCTGACGCAATGAGGCAATGAACGGTCTGTCCGTGTGCAGACCCCTTGTCTCCCGCCGTAGCTGTCGCCACCGCAGACATCAGGCCCGATTCGTCCGTCTTTTGCCCCTTGGTGCCAAAAATCATTTCTTTTTTATTGTTGGATTGTAACTGCGGCTTGAAGAGCTGGGGGAGCTCGTCGAAAAAGATTTCAATCTTACGAAAGAGCTCTCGTGTGGTATCTTCTCGGTGGGCAATGATCATCGCTCGCCGCCCAACGTGCGTATGGATATACCAAAAGGCCAATGCCATGCAGACGGTGCTCATTCCCGCCTGTCGATACTTGAGAACAATCTCTCGGATAGGCTCCTTCCGTTCAATCTTCTTTTTCCAGCCGTCCCCTATGCGAACATGCCGCCATCTAGGGTCGGTGTCATAGTTGGGGAGGGCCTCTCTTCCGTACCAGAGAATTTTCTGCATGGAGTTGATCTCCATGGCCTCCAGTCCCCCATCTTTTGGGATAATCTTGAGCAACGAGGCGCAATAATATGGAAAATCGTGAAAAATTCGATCGATATCAATAGTCTGATCACCGATTTTAACAATACGCGACATTAGCCCTCACGATCTCGGACGACATCTTCCCAGATGATTGTTTCTTCACTTCTGACTGCGACTTTCTGCACTCCATGAATCTTAACCATTTGTGCAAGCGCGGCATCCGCAGAACTATCTGTTCCACGATCCCAGTAATCTCGCACTCGGGCCTCGAGAAGCTCGGTGAGGTGATGGGCGTGTTTTAATTCGAGGTTCGACGCGCGCTTCCGATCCCATCGTTTACGATTAATATGGCCGACAATAGTCACTTCGGGTAATTGAAACACTCGGGCTAATACCCAGACGTCACATCCCTCCACATAGAGATCTCGCATTCGCCGCAACTGTTCTGGTTGTGGCTGGAGGAGGGCACAGAGTTCACATCCCCACTTCTCCTTACACTTCGTCATTCCCCAGTCTGGCCAGGCGGGCCTCGTTTGCCCCACTCGGGGCTCCATGACGCCGTACAGGTCTGCCCTAGGCGGTTCCGGTAGGATAGGTTCGTGGATTGTAATACTCTGTATCGTCTCGTTGTTCTCGCTCGAGGTATTCTTCATCACCTGGATCATCTACTCCTGTATCCCAAGTTCCGTCGTCTACTCGGGGTGCTTCGTTACTCAAATATGAGAGAAAATCCCGTCCTTCCTGGAGGAGCCGAATAGATCTTCCCCCCAAAAGAATGAGGGCGACCAGCAACCCCACGCAGAGTAGAGTATTGACAGATAACGCAATAATAATTAATGCGAAGCTGAGGTCGATTGCCATATATTCCTTTCTGTGACAGACGTTTCGCGTAAAGTCTTTGCGAGTGCGGCACGCTTATCGGAAGGGCGGCGACTCGACATACCGTACTTGATAACGGATTGAAGAACGGGAAAGATTGATCGTCCTGCCCTATAGGCATCAATTCGGCCACGGTCGATTGCTTGCTGTATCGCCTGGCGACTAATGTCCAGCATTTGTGCTGCTTCAGTCGAGGAAATTACTTCGCCTAGGAGTCGCTCGCTTAGACGTTGAAGTTCGGCCATATTCGCTCCTGTCGTAGTCGTGACATTATTGTAGCAGTATTGTTACGAGTTTTCAATACGGGTATTGCGCTTTGTCAATGCTTATGCAACAATGACCTCATCCTAAACAACGAGGAGGCGTTTATGGGCATTAATAATCAGGTACAGCTAGTAGGGAATATCGGACAAGCTCCGGTTACACGAGAAGGGCGAGAATCCCCTTTTGTCACGTTTTCCATCTGTACGAAAGAAAAATCTCGGGGGGAGACCCAGGATGTGTGGCATAACTGCATCTCTTTTAGGTCTACTGCTGAATATGTCTCAAAGTACATACAAAAGGGTGATTTGATTATTGCCAATGGGGCTGTTTCGTATAACACAAAGAACGATGTCAAATATACTTCTTTCGTAATACACACTGTGATGAAATTAAAGAGTGCCAGTGGTGGAGGGGGCGCACAGAGAGAACGTCCACATGAGTCATTTCGGGAATTTGAACAACGGCAACAGAAAATATCCCACAAAGAACCATCAGGATGGGAGGGAGTGCCCGAAGGGGTCAATGTGGATGACGTCGTGACAGACGATGTGCCTTTCTAAATGGCGATCTTCGTGCGAGAATGTGGAGTATAGTATCATATGGAGAACGTAGGACCATACAGCACTATTCGAGAAGAGATTTCGGTGACCCCTGAGCAGTTCTTCCAACTCCCGGGGGAAGCGGCAGGGATTTCTCCTGTTCGCCGGTTGATGTTTGCTCTCTTGGAGAGCGCGTGGGAAAGTATTGCGCATTTTCTCGTGCTCTATGCGGCGAAAAAAGACAGGCCGCGTCATAAGGAAGACGCGGATGCCGCCATTTCATGGATTGAGGGCGAGACGACTCCATTTGATTCTGCCGTTGGCCTCATTTCATTTGAGAATTGCTGCACACTGTGCCATTTTGAGCCTTCGGTAGTACGGAAGTTTTTTCGTCAGAACGCGCAGAAGATTGTCGTTGCGGATCCGCAAGCGTACGGAGATTTTGTGAATCTCGCAAACGTGAAGAGAAGGCTTGATTTACAAGCGAGGGCCCGGTACAATAAGGAGACTCCGTGAAAATAAATAGAGAAAATATTACTCTGATGAGTGACACGGAGATGTTGTTCATTCCGGTCGGGGATATTCACCATAATGACCTGAAGCGATGTGACCGCGTTCGCCTAAAACGATTGATGGATTGGTGCGAACGAGAACGCGATAATGGGAAGGTTATCCGTCTAATTGGAATGGGGGACTATCTCGATACATTTAGCGCATCTGAACGCAGGGCATTGCGGGGGACTCTTCACGAATCGACAGAAGAGTGGATTGAGCGGAAGACGACAGAAGATCTCGTGGAACTCTCAGAAGTGCTGATGCCCATGCGGGCGCACTGGGTTGGGTTTATAGAGGGGAATCACACCACGATCGTGAAGCAGTCAGCCGAGTGGTTGCATGATATTTTCCAGAAGCCAAACTTCGGAGATTCTTGTATGTATCAGTTCCGGTTTTCTGGTACTGATCTCGTTTTTAATGTTTTCGCGCACCATGGGCGCAACACAGGATCAACCTGGGGGAGTAAAATTGGCGCACGGAGTCGGGCTCATCAGGTCTGGCCAGACGCACATCTTGTCTGCATGGGCCATGATCATGCAAAATTTGCGTGCCCAGAAGTGGGCTTGGGGATGTCCGCTGAGGGAGAAATGCTCCAACATAAAACATATCTCATCGGGACCGGTTCTTTTCTCAAGGGCTATACGGAGTGGGGAAGTTACGTTGAACGGGGGCTCTACAATCCTGTAGATCTTGGAGTTGTCATCACTAGGATTAAGGTGGAGGACCGTGATGGCGCGCTCCGTCTTGATTATCACGTTTCAGTGTAGGAGCTGTTATGGCGTATTATGCCGGGAAAAATTTTATCATCGATCTGCGTTGTCTCAACTCTGTCCTGGACGGCATTGTTGAATATCTCCTTGGTCCTATGATGACCAGCAAACCAAGCAGGGCAAAATAAATGACACAGGGGACAGGGAGAGAAACGTTCACTGAATACGAATACATGCAGTATCTGGCGCACTATGCACGGTGGGATCCGGAGCATCAAAGACGCGAATATTGGCCGGAAAGCATAGACCGATACTTGGCTTTTTTCAAAACCCTACTGGCAGAGCGTTGTGGGTATAAAATCCCTGATTCACTCTACAGACGTGTCCGTCGTGCCATTCTGACCAAAGAGGTGATGCCTTCAATGCGCTGTCTCTGGACAGCCGGAGAAGCATTGGCCCGAGATGAGGCCGCCGCTTATAATTGCGGCTTTTTGACCGTGAGTATCCCTCGTGCATTTGACGAGACTATGTATTTATTGATGTGCGGTTGTGGCGTGGGATTTTCCGTTGAGAAGAAATATACGGATAAATTACCCTACGTCAACGATAGCTTCAATGACACCGATACCACAGTGGCTGTCCATGATTCACGTAAAGGGTGGGCGAAGTCGGTACGCGAGTTCATAGGATTGCTCTATAACGGAGTGATCCCAAAGTGGGACGTGAGTCGTGTACGTCCTGCGGGTTCCGTACTGAAGACCTTTGGGGGACGAGCGTCTGGCCCTGAGCCACTGGTATCACTTTTTGAATTCTGCATCAAGGTTTTTAAAGGGGCGGCGGGACGGAAACTGACTCCTGCAGAATGTCATCACATAATGACCAAAATAGGAGAATGTGTTGTCTCGGGTGGCGTGCGTCGCAGCGCCATGATATCCCTATCGGATCTGGGCGATTATGATATGCGGCATTTAAAAGATGGCGCGATCGGAGAAGAGAATGGCCATCTCGAGTTAGCAAACAACTCAGCAGTCTATGACAGCTCGCCCTCTCCGGGGCAATTTATGAAAGAATGGGAGGCGCTCTATGCCAGTAAACGAGGAGAACGTGGTATTTTCAACCTTGGGGGGATCCATGCGCGCGATATCCTACCAACCTACGATGGACGTCGAGACCATAGCCGCATTGATGGGACGAATCCGTGCGCTGAAATCCTACTCCGTGATCAGGAATTCTGTAATTTGTCAGAAATCGTTGTTACCGCTCGTGATACTTTCACGTCGCTTGCCCGTAAGGCGGAAATCGCGGCGATCCTAGGCACCTGGCAGTCAACCTTAACGGATTTTAAGTATGTCCGTCCCCTTTGGCAAAAGAATTGTGAAGAAGAACGGCTCCTCGGAGTGAGCATGACTGGTATTTGCGATAATCCAAATATGATCAGCCTAACCAATGGTACGGCAGGGAAGCTTGCGGCCCTCCGGCAGCGTGTGGTTGCGGTGAATGCGAAAATGGCCGCAAAATTAGGAATCAACCCTTCCGTTGCGGCGACCTGCGTGAAACCCAGTGGTACAGTGTCGCAGGTCGTGGGATCAGCAAGCGGTATTCACCCTCGGTATGCTCCATATTATTTTCGTCGTGTAGAGATGTCGCAGAACTCTCCGATGGCACGGGTTCTCCGTGAAGCTGGGGTTCCTATGGAGCGTTCGTATCGTGCTCCGGAATACTCCAGCGTCTTCGTCTTTCCTATCAAGAGTCCTGACAATGCGCTCTGTATAGATAATCTTGACCCGGTTCAACATCTCAAGATTTGGAAGATGTATCAGGATTCCTGGTGCGAACATAAACCCTCCGTGACAATCTACGTGAAGGAACATCAGTGGCTCGATGTCGGAGCCTGGGTGTATAAAAATTTTAACGATTGCTCGGGGGTTAGTTTTTTCCCGGTCGACGACCATATATTTGAGCAAGCCCCGTATGAATCTGTTGGCGTCGCAGAATATGAACAGAAGAAGAGTGAAATGCCAGAAAAGATCGATTGGTACAAGCTCTTATCGGAGGCAGAGAAAGAAGATCAAGGAGAGGGCGCGCGAGAATACGCTTGTGTGAGCGGGGCTTGTGAGCTATAGTCTCGTTGAGAAGAGCAATTGAATTACGTCAGGAAATCGAAAGATATCGTAGACAGTCTTATACCGTCGAAAGGAGTAGCATTATGATAGGAATTTTTGTCATTGCGGGTATGGTCCTTGCATCATCCTGTACGGTTCTGACGCCCGCACAAAGAGAGGCAGCGGTACGGCAAGCAGCCTTCCTCGCGATCCCACCAGAAGAGCGAGCCATAAAACTTTCCGACGAAATTGAGAATACGTTGGCAGCAATGGTGGCTGCTCGACAGGTGTTACGCAGGCACTGGGAAGGGTATGCTGATGAGGATAAGCAGGAATTCGAAACGCTCGATTTGCGTAGTCAAGCACTGATCCCCATGGCGCAGGTCATTGCAGACTCATCCGGCGTGGGACAGACCATGAATCTTAGCAGGATCATCGTGCGTGGAGAGCGTATCTACAAAGACATCGATCGACTGGTGCAGAAGAACAGGGAGGTATATTCGCCGGGCGATCTTGTTGTGCTGGCCGGTGCCAGTGCGGACGCGCAAGTGTTTTACGATTTGGCGAAAACTGCGTATGGGGCTGGACAGAAAGTAGATACAGCAAGAGCCGTGTTGAATGTTGTGAAAGCAGCAGCAGGGATTGTTCTCTAAACTGGAAGAACTTAAAACAGTGACCTCAGGGGGGATCTATGATGGGGCAATTATCGGCTACGCAGAAACTCTATGCACGTGTATGTGAAAAGATCTTACCATTGCGATACATCCAGAGATGGTCAGAGGTGCATAATCCTTTTCTTTTTAAGAGATTCAACGAGGTCGAAACTTCTCTCCAGCGACGTGCAGGAGGGATTGGTCGCGCAGATCTCTCTGCTGTGACCATTGATTGCGAACGTCTTGTTGCAATGTTGGAGCAGGCTGTACCCTACGTGGACGTTCCTGTTTCGGATGAGGCTCTCCAATCTGCTCCCGAATTTGATATGCCAGATATTCCCAACGATTATGTCGACCATGGAATACCGCAATGGTCATCTGAGATTGGGGTAGATGGGGAGTGGCTCGAGCCAGATTGTACGCCGGAAAAGATTCACGCATCATCTGTTCAAGAGTTAGATATTCTCGTACCATCTCTTTAAATCCGGTGACGATGATATCATTGCGGGCAGTCCCGCGCTCTAGTCCAAAATACGATCCAATGGCGAAACTTACAATACAGACAAGTGTGCCCACTAAGGAGGCGATACGCATGGGGAGTTGTGCCCTACTTCTTTTTCAAGTATTGTAGCACAAGAAGGCTTCAGGAACAATACCGCTACTCTCCGCACCAGGGCACGAGAATGGTGGAATTGAAAAATCTCGTGCCCTGAATGGAGGAATTGATGGAAGTTTTTATTGTTGGGGAGTCCGGGTATGATGCGGAGGGGGTTGAGGAATATCTCAAGTACATCGGCGCGGAAGGGTGGTCGAGCGAAACGGAGATCGATGGGCAATTCCTCATCGAGTTAGCTGGGCGGGGGTGTTATCAGTCTTTTGGAACAAAACTCAATCTCAATATTACCAAAGTGCGTGAGGGGCAAGAGGCCTACATTCGGAATCTACTTGCCTCGGGACACGGATCTGTACTCGAACATGTTTTGGTCAACTTTCGACTATGTGACGTCTCTCGTGTTTTTACGGCGGAGTTGAACCGACATCGGGTAGGCGTAGCGATCTCGGAAGAATCCCTGCGCTATGTGCGATCTGATCACTTTGCCTACAATATTCCCAGTTGTGTCGCGAATCATCCGCGAGGACTAGAAAAGTACGAAAAGATTATGCGCTATATTGATCGCGAGAAGGGGGAACTCGATGAGATCATGGGCCTGAATGACGATATCCCCTTCAGGCTCAAAAAGACGATCAGCTCCGCTACCCGACGTGTGCTCCCTATGGGAATGTTGGTGGATACGGGCTGGTCTGCGAACATTCGAACCATTCGGCATTGTCTCGTTCTCCGTACGAATGAACACGCGGAGGAGGAAATTCGTCAGGTCTTTGATAAAATTGCTTTACTATGCACAGAACGCTACCCCTACCTCTTTCAAGATATGAAACGCACGGTAAAGGATCATATCGGAGAGTGGGAGATCACTGGCTCACGATGACTGAAGGTGATCTCTATTCGCCCGTTCGAGCAGCACCGCTCTCGTTTTACGAAAGGGCCTGCTTGGAGGCGGCAGCTCTTTCCGTACTTGCTGGAGTGGGGTCTTGCGTGTATGTTTGCGTTTTTTTAACATAGAACAGGAGTATCGTATATGAATCCGATCGATATTGCAAATCAGGGATCCGATCATTATAAGACGGGAGGGGTGGAACCCCTCGATTTACTCCGTGACTGCGACCTCTTGACAGAATTTATTCAAGGGAGTATTATAAAGTATGCGGTCCGCTGGGGACATGGCACGATCGCCCAGCGCAAGAAGGATGCACAGAAGATAGAGCACTACGCACAGATGCTCTGGAATATTGCAGACCATAATAATTGGCGAGGCCTCTAGATACAGGTCTCGTCTGGTTTGGGAGAGATGTAATGGATACACTATCGGATGCGGAGAAGAAACAGGAAGAGCGCATTAAGGCATTAATAGAGGCGGAAAATAAAGTGAAGAAGGTGATAGAGGATACGCTGTCGACAGATCTCTTACGGGCCATTATGTATCAGTACCTGCATCACTCGAATATGAACTTATCGAAAGCACGTACGATTATTCGAAAACATCAATAATGTCCTTCGCTCTACCATTCGCACATCCCCGCACCATATTCTACGGGTGTGGGTGTAAGTACGTCGAGGAACAACATATCTGTCACCTCCACCGACTCCCCCTTGTGGATAAAGAGAAGAAGTGTCAGACGTGCGGAAAGTGGCACACATCTGGCCATCGTGATTGTCATGAAATTAGAGATACCCTCACGCACGACGCAACGCTGTCTCGTGTGCAACACGAAGATTCTTGCGACCTTCTATGGTAAAGGATGCGCAGAAAAATGGGACAAGAAGAGGAATCGTGAGCAACCTGACGCTCGTTGAAGGCGGAGGAGATAAGTTGCGATTGCTCCGGGAGCTGGTCGCAATTACCGCGGCGGTCCTCCGTATTCAGGATTGGCGTTATACGATTTGTATCCGGAAGCAATTTGACGACGCGGGACAACAAGGGGGGATGGAGGTGACGGACCCAGATAACAAGGCGGTGCGGATCGATTTGCTACGCAGTGATGATGTAATGACGCTCCTCCATGAAATGGTCCATGTCCGTTTCGTCTACTTAACGGATCCTATTCTCGCTGGTTTCATAGAAGAGCGATATCACGAAGGGCAGGAGCAAGCAATTAACGCCACTGCAGAAGTCTTGGCGATGGTTCCGGAAATTCAGGAAGTCATTGAAAAATTTTAAAATGAAAGAAGATTGGGATGGAGTCTATTTTACTAAAGAAGACGCAAGTCTATGGGGAATGAAGTGGCCGTATCCCCATGAATCTAGCTCTGCAGAAAATATTGATCTTGAGCGTGCGGACTTACGTGCAGCCATTCAGCAAGCTATTCATGCCCTAGAAAATGAAAAGGATACACTGGAGCTACGAATTGAAATGGCACTCAATATTCTACACGAAAAAATCTAGCAGGAGACCTCACTCGGGAACGAATAGAAAGAAAGGAATAATATGGCACGACGAGCAAGCGCAGGATATGTCGAGGTTCTTAAGAATCGCGTTAAAGAGCAGTGGGACCGCAAGGAAGCGGATCTGACACGCAAGAAGAAGGAAGCGGTCGCACAGCGCCGGGCGCAGCGGGAACGCGAAGAAGAAAATGCGCGGGGGCGCAGGTAGGATGCCCTGTCTCCCGCTCCCTCAGTGGACCCATAAGGTAGAACTCTTCCCAGGAGAGCACATGGACTGGCGCGGACTGCTGGCCTATATTATAGAAGACCCGACCGTCAAGTCCATCGCCATTGTGACCCGACACCACGGAGATGAACATATCGCACGATGGAGCGGGCAGAAGCTGGAAGAGCTGGCTTTTAAGGGGAAAGTTTTAGATATAGCGGCGGAGATTGAGATCGCAGCAATTCTAGAACCCACTTGCATTGATGATGATTCCTAGCGCGACCTAGCGACGCCGAACAGGTCTACGGACAAGAGAGGAGCGGGACGATGAAAAGATTTTTTGCTTTTGATGCAGATGCGACGGAATTTAGTTGGACCAACGCATATACTTGCGCTCGAGCAGCCCAGCTTGCCTACGCAAAAAAGGCGGCGATCGGGCGTCATATTGAACAGGAATGGGGAGAACAGGAGCAGATTCAGCATCACGACTGGCGTTTTATTGAAAATGAGACAACAGACACACAGGCTTTCGTCATGACGACAGACGCAATGATCCTAGTCTCATTTCGTGGATCCGCAGCCCCCACAGATTTTATGACCGATGCTGCCATGAACCTCATCCCGGGCCCTTTTAGCGGCGATGTTCATGAGGGATTCTCGAACGCGCTGGCCTCGGTGTGGGATAGCCTCACTGCGGCGATTGCGGACTTTCGTGGAGACAAGCACAAATCTCTTTGGTTTACGGGACACAGCCTCGGTGCTGGTTTAGCAACCATCGCAGTGGCCCGGTTGTTGGATATGGGACATGCCGTAGATGGACTTTACACATTCGGTCAACCCCGAACGGGCGATGTTCGCTTTGCGCGCGATTTCAATCGTGTATTTAAGTCAACTACGTTCCGTTTCGTCAACAACAATGACGTCGTCACCCGGATTCCACCACGTGTCTTAGGTTATCGGCATACGGGCACTTTACGCTATTTCGATGAAGACGGAGACTTTCACGCAGAGATAGGATACTGGCGTCGCCTTTTCGACCGCATATATGGTCGCTTGGCAGACCTTTTCCACTGGGGAACGGACGGCATCAAAGATCACGGTATGGAGCACTACATGAGCCTCGTTCGTGCGCACTATCTCCTGGATATGAAGCGCCTCCACGCCGCAGAAGAGGCCAAGCGCATGCAAATCCAAAAGGAGTTATCCCAAATGCCTGGCGTATAGGAATCCGATCTGCCACACCGTATCAGCCAGATCATTACCCTGACCCTCTGCCTGAGTCTCCTCCCCGCACTGCTCGCTGCCTACGATCGGCGCGAGTGGAAACATTGGATAGACGCGGACCACGACTGTCAGGACACCCGCCAAGAAGTCCTCATTGCCGAGAGCCTCACTCCCCCTGTTCTCGACGCACGCGGCTGCCGGGTCCTTTCCGGTACCTGGGTTGACCCGTACACAGGCATCACATACACCGACCCCAGCGCCCTCGATATCGATCATACGATCCCCCTAAAGCTGGCAGCGCTCTCAGGAGGCCAAGCCTGGTCCTCCGATAAAAAACAAGCCTACGCTAACGACCTCACCCATCCCGATCATCTCATTGCCATTGACAAGCGCATCAACCGGAGCAAAGGTGCCCGACCCATCCAGGACTTTCACCCCACCCAGCCCGACGCCCGCTGCTGGTATCTCCACGTCTATATGGGAGTCAAGCGGCAATGGGACCTCACCTATACAGCAGCAGAACTTGACGGCATCCTCTGCGAACTCCGTACCTGCGATCAGTAACCCTCCATCCTTCGCTTTCCTCTCGGAAGACATGGGTCTAAGAATTAACTGGACTATTTTCGGCCGCTCTTAATTCTTACCCCCCCCCTTCAGTAAGACATTTCCCTCATTATGTCTTGTATTGACAAAGGCAAGGGATTTGATAAAAAAAATTATAATTTTCATTTGTGGGGGGACCCAACACAAATCCAAGACCAGGGACCCTTATCGCCCGCCCGGCTGTGGGGGGCCAAATCCTCCCCCTAGGAGGTGAAAACCTCTTTTATAGCCATATGTATAATGTATATGAGAGGAACAACGGCAACAGCTTGCGGCACCGATTGTTTCGAGTAGGTTCTTATCTAGCTCATACACAACGCGACACTATAGCGCAATCGGCTAGAGCATTGACAAGTGCGTCACTACTATAAGACGCACGCCTACTATGCCTATCCCTATAGGTGAACGATATAGCACGTCTATTTCTTATGTGG
>Ga0114899_1001514_pt1 | contig 13574 bp, 10 predicted proteins | sample MalvireepMed_215_FD_83497 | JGI IMG/M metagenome (GOLD analysis project Ga0114899, IMG submission 83497) | Marine viral communities from the Global Malaspina Expedition - Malaspina viral metaG DeepMed_215 | ecosystem: Environmental > Aquatic > Marine > Oceanic | place: Mediterranean Sea... | reverse complement strand
TCCGCGCATGATCGTATGTTCAAAAGGTTCGCTGACCCTGTGCATTCTCGCGAAAACCAAGCGAATGGCACGGGGCTGGGTTTGGCCATCACGCGGGAGTTGGTGTTGCGACAAGATGGCGATGTAAGCTTTGAGACGCGCTCTGAAGAAGACGGAGACGATAACCCCGGCACCACATTCTATGTGCGTTTCGCCCGTGATACTGGTGCCACGCCCGAGCAGGGGGCCCCGGCATGAGAGTGTTGTTCGTTGATGACGAGGATGACATCCGCGAGTTGATCGAGTTTGCGATCATGACCGAAGATGACATCGAACCGACATTCGCAGCCACCGGGTTAGACGCGATTGCCACGATGGAAACGCAGTCTTTCGACGTGATCATGCTGGATGTGATGATGCCGCCCCCCGATGGCATGGAGGTGCTGCGCTGTGCGCGGGCCAATGGGGATTTGGACGACACGAAGATCGTGATGTGCACCGCCAAAACCTCACCGGAATCGGAAAAGAAGTTTCGCGCCCTTGGGGCCGACTACATTCTGCACAAACCGTTCAAACCGTTAAAGCTGGCGGATTTCATTCGGTCGATCGCCTAATACCTCATCGCGCAGCCCCTCGCGGCTTTGATTAAGCGGAACTTATCATGCCCAAAACAGCACAGATGCCCACAGAATCCACGCGGCGCATATGGTCCGGCCTCGTCTTCCTCTCGGCCTTGGCGGCATTGACCGTTTCGGCAAGCGAGGTGACATCGGCAGCTTGGCCGCGGGGCGAAGACAAAAGCTTTGTAACGCTGTCATATGAATCCACGGTCGATGGCCCCGACTTCGGCGATTATGGCGCGTTTTACTATGAATACGGTGTCACCGAGAAACTGACCTTCGGCCTCGACATCGGCAAAAGCCAAGACGCCGGTCAGGTCAGCGCCATCGCCTTTTTGCGCTATCCATCGGGGGCACCTGAAGGGGACAACGTTTTCGCCGCTGAACTTGGTCTTGGCTGGGCCGAGCGCGATGGCAGCGCGGTGGCGGCTTTGCGGCCCGGCCTGTCATGGGGCCGCCCGGTGTCGGGCGCATGGGGCAACGGCTGGCTGGGGGTGGAAAGCACCTATGCCCTCTACGAAGACGGCGAAGGTCTGGGCAAGATCGACAGTTCCTTTGGCATCAACCACGCCAATGGCAACCTGTCGATTTTCAAGCTGGAATTCGCGGCCCCCTCTGACGGCGATGAGACATTGGCCTTCGCGCCCTCGCATGTGGTCAAAGTGTCCGAGAACAGCTTTCTGGAGTTCGGCGTGTCCCATGAATTCACCGATAGCGTGACCAAGGTCAAAGTCGGGGTTTGGCACAGCTTTTAAGGCGCTCGGCGGGCCTTCTCAATCGCGCCAATCGGGGCGGCTGCCAAGGTGGGCGATCAGAAAGTCGATGAAGAACCGCGTCTTGGGGGTCAGCACGTTCGAGCGCGGGTAGACCAGCCAAAGCACCGAGCGGTCATTCATCCGCCAGCCCGGAAGCAGCCGCAGCAGTTGGCCCGAGGCAAGTTCATCCGCCACGCTCCACAGCGAATTGACCGAGATGCCAGCCCCCGCGCGTGTCGCTTCCCGCTGGGCATCGCCATCGTCCATGATGACGCGGCAGGTCATCTCGCTCGGGTTTAACGTGGCGGCCTTGCCCCCCGGGCCGATCAGCGCGCGCGGTTCAAGATCGCCCCATGCGATAAAGTGATGACCCCGTAGATCGGAAGGGCTGTCCGGCATCCCATAGGTCTCCACATAGGACGGCGCGGCACAGAGAACGCGGGTGTCATCGGCCAGCTTGCGCCCCCGCAGGCTGCTGTCGGTTAAAGGCGCGCTGCGCAGGGCGAGGTCGAAACTGCCTTCGATCGCGTCAAACCGGGTGTCGGAGAGGCGCAGATCAAGGGTCAGTTCAGGGTAGGTTTCGTGAAACTTTGGCAGCAGCGGCATGATATGGCGTTGGGCAAAGCTGCTGGGGGCGGCGAAGCGCAAAATGCCCTTCGGCCCCGCCTTGGTCCCACCCAGAATGGCCCGCGCGGCATCGGCCTGCGCCAGTATCTCCCGCGCATAGGGCAGAAAGTCGGACCCATCCAGCGACAGCGACACCTTTCGCGTGGTGCGCCGCAAAAGCTCAACCCCGAGTTCCTGTTCAAGCTTGGCCAAGCGCGCGCTGGCCACGGCAGGGGCCATCCCCAAGGCGCGCCCGGCGGCCGAGATGTTAAGCCGTTCGGCAGCCATGACGAAAAGGCGCAGGTTGTCGATGTCCATGGGGCTGTCCTTGCTGCGGGCTATCCGCAGGGCCAGCGTACAGGCGGCCGTCATTGTATTCAATATCAAGAAACTGAACTCAGGTCTCGCTGGATTATCTGGCGTATCCCCCTGGTCTATATCTGCCTCAACGCAACATTCAACGAAAGATAGACCGATGAAATCCATGACCCTCACCAGCTACGGCGCTGATGCTCCCTTTGTCGTAGCCGAACTGCCGCGCCCATTGGCCACCCCCGGTCATGTGGTGCTGCGCGTCAAAGCGACGAGCGTGAACACCATCGACACCATGATCAAGGGCGCGGGCAAAGACCTACCCCTGTCGCCCGATCTGCCTGCCGTTTTGGGCATGGATTTCGCCGGGATTATCGAAGAACTGGGCGAAGGCGTCACCGGTTTCGCTGTTGGTGACGAAGTCTATGGCTGCGCCGGCGGCTTGGCAGATCTGCAAGGGGCCTTGGCCGAATTCATGCGCGCCGACGCGCGGCTGATCGCCCATAAACCCAAATCGCTGTCGATGCGCGAGGCGGCTGCCCTGCCGCTGGTGGGCATCACCGCGTGGGAAGGGCTTCACCGGGCGGGCGTCGGGGCTGGGCAGAAGGTGCTGGTCCAAGGCGGCGCAGGCGGCGTGGGCCATCTGGCGATCCAACTGGCACGGCATCTGGGGGCCGAGGTGTCCGCGACCGGTACCGGGGATGACCAGCTTGCGGTGATCGAAGGCTATGGCGCGCGGGCCATCGACTTTAAGACCCAGAAAATCGAAGATTATGTGGCCGGGCAAACCGCGGGTCGGGGGTTCGATGCAGTGTTCGACACCGTCGGCGGGGACAATCTGACCAACTCTTTCGCTGCCACTGCGCTGAACGGCCATGTGGTGACGACCGTGGCCCTTTCGGAAATCGACCTGACCCCGGCGCACTTCAGCGGCTTGTCCCTGCACGTGGTCTTCATGCTCTTGCCGATGCTGCACGACGTGAACCGCGAGGTACATGGGCAGATCCTTGGCAACCTCGCCACGTTGGTGGATGAGGGCGCGGTGAAACCCTTGCTGGACGAAAAGACCTTTGATCTGAGCCAAGTTGGCGAGGCCTATGCGCGGCTGCAAAGCGGGCAGGCCCTCGGCAAGGTGGTGATTGAGGTCTGACCCGGCCCGAAATCCTCCTGCCCCGCCGCGTATCTTTTGCGGCGGGGTAGGGACTGTTTGCTGCCCTAACTTTCCCTCTGAAGAGGGAGGGTGGGCGGCGAGCGCTAAGGAAATCGTTTTTGACCTAACGGTAGCCTGCCTCTTTCTTCCTCATCTCGCGCTTGGCGGTAAATTCGGTCTTGCCTCTGCATGTCAGAGTACAGTTAATTGGCCGGGCAAGCTGAATACAGCAGCGGCGCGCGGCACCCTGTGCCGACGCCCGTTAAGAGCAACCAAGGGAGAGAGACATGAAATTCACAGCAATCCTCGCTGCAAGCACCATTCTGGCAGGCGCTGCCGCAGCTCAGGACGTTGATAAATCCGACTGGCCCAGCAGCTTTACCGTCGGCACAGCCAGCCAAGGCGGCACCTACTTCGCCTATGGCTCCGGCTGGGCGAACCTCGTGGCCAAAGAACTGGGCCTGACAGGCGGCGGCGAAGTCACCGGCGGCCCGATGCAGAACATGGCGCTGGTCCACACCGGCGAGGCGGCCTTCGGCATGACCACAATGGGTCCGGCAGCGGAATCGCTGGCTGGCACCAACCCCATCGCCCCCGGTCTGGAAATGACCCAAGCCTGCGCGATGTTCCCGATGTATCAGACACCTTTCTCGGTGACCGCGCTTGCGTCCTCGGGCATCGAAACCGTGGCTGACATTCCAGCGGGTGCCAAGATCGGCTTTGGTCCGGCGGGCTCCACCTCCGACACCTATTTCCCACGCATGATGGACACGCTGGGCGTCGAGTATGAGCGCCGCAACGGCGGCTGGACCGACCTGGGCGGCCAGTTGCAGGATGGTCTGCTGGACGTGATCGCCTTTGCTGCCGGCGTGCCGGTCCCCGCGGTCAGCCAGCTCGAAGTGCAGACAGATGTGAACATCATCGAGTTCACCGAGGAAGAGCAGGCCAAACTGCTCGAAGAATTCCCGGTATCTCAGTTCGACATCGCATCCAGCACCTACACCACGCTTGAAGCAGATGCGCGGTCGGTCTCCATGTGGAACTTCGCCATCGCCAACTGCGATCTGCCGGAATCCTTCGTCAAAGCGGCTGTGGATGTGGTCATGTCCGACAATGAGCGGATGAAGGGCATTCACAAGGCGGCTGCGTCCTCCCTGCCAGAGAACTGGGAAAAGAACACCGTGCTGAAATGGCACCCCGGCGCGGCGGCATGGTTCAAAGAGAACGCGGATGCCGATATTTCCGACGATATGATCTACGGTAACTAAGCAAACGCCTAGACAAACGTGCATGCCGTCCCTAATCGGGGCGGCATCTTGCCATCATCCCGCCTGATTGCCGGGACAGATCCCGCGCAGATATCGGGAAAGGAAGCCTCCATGACAGAACAGCATAGCGCCGACCCTCAGGGCCCGATTGTCGCCGAAGGGGTCGATGACGAACCGGTAGAAAGCAACCGCCGCATATTCACCGGGCGCACCTATCTGGTCGTTGCGGCGATGTCGGCGATCTATGCCTTCTTCCACATGGCGGCACTCAACGGCATGTCGATCGGTGAGCTGACCGGCATTCGCCTCCCGTTGTTGCCGACCTTCCCGATGGAGACGTGGAACTTCCGCATCGTGCACATCGCGGGCGCGCTGATCCTTGGCTTTACCCTCTATTCCGCGCGGGGGTTTGTCGACGAAGGCACCGGGCAGGGCCGCCACCCGCTGGATTTCGCGGCATGGGCTGCGATGATCCCGGCGCTTTATTCGATTTGGACCGCCTGGGGCATCGCCAGCCAGATCAACTCCGGGGTGCAGTGGAACGGCATGAGCCCCGAGTTCAAGAACCTTGAAATTTACCACTACGGCCTGCCGCTGGTGGCCGCGACCGCTATCGGCATCGTCGTCGGTTGGCTGCGGGGCCGTGAGCGGGGGCAGGTTTCGCCCGCAGACCTGTTGCTGTCGGTCTGTGGCATCGCCGTGGCGATCTATCTGATCACCATGTACAGCACCTTGATGCGCAACTCGACGGGCACGCCCTTCGCGCCTATCGGCATCTCCATCGCCGCTGTCGCAGGCACCGCGTTGATCATGGAACTGACGCGCCGCGTGGCGGGGCTGGCACTGATCGTGATCTCGGGCATCTTCCTCATCTACGTCTTTGTAGGGGATATGCTGCCGGGCTTCCTGAATGCGCCCAATATCCAGTGGACGCGGTTCTTTAGCCAAGTTTACACCGATGCGGGCATCTTGGGGCCGACCACGGCGGTCTCTTCGACCTATATCATCCTGTTCATCATCTTCGCGGCCTTCCTTCAGGCCTCGAAAGTGGGTGACTATTTCGTCAACTTCGCCTTTGCCGCCGCTGGCCGTTCGCGCGGTGGTCCGGCCAAGGTCGCGATCTTCGCCTCGGGCCTGATGGGCATGATCAACGGCACCTCGGCGGGCAATGTGGTGGCGACCGGGTCGCTGACCATTCCGCTGATGAAGAAAGTCGGCTACCCGGCCCGCACCGCTGGCGCGGTTGAGGCTGCCGCCTCGACCGGTGGGCAGATCATGCCGCCGATCATGGGGGCGGGCGCCTTCATCATGGCCGAGATCACGGGCATTCCTTACACTGACATCGCTGTGGCGGCGATTATCCCGGCGGTGCTTTACTTCGTGTCGATCTACTTCATGGTGGATTTCGAGGCGGCCAAGCTGGGGATGCGCGGCATGCGCTCTGAAGAGCTGCCCAAGCTCAAGGACATGCTGCGCCGGGTGTTCCTGTTCATCCCGATCATCATTCTGATCTATGCGCTGTTCATGGGCTATTCGATCATCCGCGCGGGCACGCTGGCGACGGCGGCGGCGGCGGTTGTGTCGTGGTTCACGCCCTTCCGTATGGGGCCGCGCAGCATCGTCAAAGCCTTTGACCTAGCCGGGATCATGTCGATCCAGATCATCGCGGTCTGCGCCTGTGCGGGCATCATCGTGGGTGTCATCAGCCTGACCGGTGTCGGCGCGCGTTTCTCTTCCGTGCTGCTGGGGCTGGCGGAGGCGAGCCAATTCCTCGCCCTGTTCTTTGCCATGTGCATCGCCATTCTGCTTGGCATGGGCATGCCCACCACGGCGGCCTATGCGGTGGCGGCTTCGGTCGTGGCGCCGGGGCTGGTGCAACTGGGCATTCCGCTGCTGACGGCACACTTCTTTGTCTTCTACTTCGCCGTCGTCTCGGCCATCACGCCCCCCGTGGCGCTGGCCAGTTACGCGGCGGCGGGGATTTCGGGCGCCAACCCGATGGAGACCTCGGTGGCGTCGTTCAAGATCGGCATCTCGGCCTTCATCGTGCCCTTCATGTTCTTCTACAACGGCGCGATCTTGATGGACGGCACATGGTTCGAGGTGATCCGTGCAGGCATCACGGCGATCTTTGGGGTCTATCTGCTGTCTTCGGGGATGCAGGGCTGGTTTGCGGGCAGCAGGGCCGCGTGGTTCATCCGGTTGGGTCTGATCCTTGCCGCGCTGTGCATGATCGCGGGCGGTTTGGTGACCGACCTCATCGGCATCGCGGTAGCGGCGTTGATCTTTGCCATCCAGTGGAAGTTCCGCCCCGCGCCCGACGCGCAGATTGCCGTGCACGGCAGCGACTGATCCACGTCCCGGCCCTTCGGGGCCGGGGGTGCCCTGAATTGAGGCAGCGGCCCCTGTTGCATCCGGGTCAAGCGCCGCCTAGGGTCCGCGCGATCCTTCCGGGCGGTTAATATGTTCACTATCTTTCTGGCCATCGCGCCGGTCTTTGCGCTGATCCTCATGGGCTATGGCCTGCGGCGGGGCGGCATCCCCTCAACCAAATTCTGGAACTTGAATGACCGGCTGGTCTATTGGGTGCTGATGCCCGCATTGTTCTTTGCCAAGATTTCGGCGGCGGACCTCAGTGGCGGCTTGGGCGACTATGCCCTGCTGCTCTATGCCGGGTTCTTTGCAGCGATCTTTTGCGGGTGGCTCTTTGGGCGGGCCTATGCCGCGCCGCAGGGCAGTTCGCTGATGCAGGGCAGTGCGCGGTTCAACACATTCATCGGTCTTGCGATTGCCGAGGCCGTCTTTGGCACGGCGGGGCTACAGATCGCGGTGCTCGGGTCGGCGCTGCTGGTGCCGGTGGTGAATGTGACCGTGGTGACCCTGATGACCCGGCAATTGGGCGGGGGCGGGAAATCTATCCTCAAAGGCTTGGTTAAGAACCCGCTGATCCTTGGCATTCTTGCGGGGGTGCTTTTCAACTTTGCGGGTCTCCACGAAGTGCCTGTTCTGCATGAAAGCGCGCGGATTTTGGGCGATGCGGCCCTGCCGATCATGCTGCTTTGCGTGGGGGCCAATCTGCGACTGCGGGGGCTTTCTGGGTCTGTCTCGGTCATCGGGCTATCGATCATCGGCAAACATTTGGTGAACCCGCTGGCGGTGCTGCTGGCGGCGCTGGTGTTGACGCCTGCGCCACTGACACTGCAAATCGCGCTGATCTTCGCGGCCCTGCCGACCGGGGTGGCCAGCTATACGCTGGCGCGTGAGATGCGCGGCGATGCGCCACTGATGGCGGCGATCATCACCACGCAGACATTGCTGAGCTTTTTCACCCTGCCGCTCACACTCTATCTGGGAAGCCTGATTTCCGCGCCCTAGGCCCGGCCAGGCGTGAAACGCGAATGTGATCTGCGCCTGCCGCATGGCCAAGTATTTACAGGTTGACATATTCGGTCCAACTGTCCAATTGCCCTTGACGACAGCCAAGGAGCCCGCATGACCGAACTTGAAAAGACCGTGCTTGACGCTGCGCTGCATGTCTTTTCCCGCTATGGGGTCAAGCGCACCAGCATGGGCGATCTGTGCGAAGAGGCCGGTGTCTCGCGCCAGACGCTCTACAACCGGTTTCGCAACAAAGATGACATTCTGCGTGGGTTGATTGCACGCTACACCGAATTGGCGCTGCAAGAGATCGCCGAAGAGATGCCCAATGCACCCGATCTGGGGGCACAGCTGGACCTGATCTTTGACCGGATGGCGGTGCGCGGCTATGACACCATGCAGGCGATGCCCAACGCGCAGGATTTCATCGCCGGGGCCAATGCGGTCAGCCAAGAGGCGCTGCAATGTTCCGCAGGGCGTTTCCGGGGCGTTATCGCCGAGGTGTTGCAGCCCCATGAGGCGGCGCTCACCCGCAATGGCCTGACCGTCGAGGCACTTGCCGATTTTATCCAGCGTTCCGCCAAAGCCGCCGGCATGCATGCGCTGGACCGTGACCATTTTCTCGCGCAGCTGCGCACCCTCAAACAACTTAGTCTGACCGCCGCCCTTGGGCCCGTGCCGGATGCTATTCATAAGGAAGACTGACCATGGCCATGTGGCTTGTTAAGACGATGCGCGGTTCGGGCGCAGGGCGGCTATTGGGATTTGCGCTGGCCTTGGCCGGCGGTGTGGCCGCGCCGATGGCCACGGCTGCCGAAATCCCGGTGGTCAAGCTGCAGACGGTCAAGGTCAGCGATGCCGAGATGGAGCGCGTGTTCTTCGGCAAAGTGGTTGCACGTGAAACCGTGGACCTTGCCTTTCAGGTCGGCGGCCAGATTGAGCAATTTCCGGTCGAAGAGGGGGCCACGGTCAGCAAGGATTCAATCGTCGCTCGAATGGATCTGGAGCCGTTTGAACTGGCGCTAGAGCAAGCGCAGGCCAATGACGCGCAGGCCCGCCGGACCATGGAACGCTATCAGAAATTGGCGGGGTCTTCGGTGGCCGAGGTCAATCTGCAAGACGCTGAAACCGCCGTGACGGTGAATGATATCGCCGTGCGCAACGCCGAGCGTGATCTTGAGAATGCCACCCTGCACGCGCCGTTCGATGCGATCGTGGCCTCGCGCTTGGTGCCCAACTACTCGACCGTCAGCGCGGGCACGCCGGTGGTGCGTCTGCATGACATGTCCGAGCTTCGCGTCGAAATTGACGTGCCCGAGACCCTGTTCCTCCGCGCCGGGCGCGATCCGAACGTTCGGTTCATGGCCAAATTCCCGGCGAACGCCAATAGCTACCCGATGCAGATCCGCGAATACAACGCCGAGACGGCGGATGTCGGCCAGACCTATAGCATCACCCTTGGCGCGGACTTGCCCGAGGATTTCTTGCCGCTGCCCGGTGCCTCGGTTGAGGTGCGCGCCACGCTGAACATCGGCGGGTCGAGCATCATCGTCCCCGATTCCGCCATCGTGGTGGGCAATGACCGCGGCACCTATGTCATGGTCTTTGACCCCACCGGTGCGCGCGAGGGTACGGTCGCCCGCACAGCGGTTGAGATCACTCCCACCGCGCGCGGCGATGTCAAAGTCGAGACGGGCCTTTCGGATGGGCAAGAGATCGTGGTGAGCGGCGCAAGCCAGCTTGAAGACGGTGCCGCCGTGCGCCGCTTTGTCGGCTTCGGAGACTGAGCGCATGGATATCGCACGTCTGTCGATCAACCGCCCGATCTATACTTGGATCATCATGCTGATCTGTCTTTTGGGCGGCATCTGGGGCTTTGCAACCCTTGGCCGCCTCGAAGACCCGGCCTTTACCATCAAAACCGCCGTGGTCGTGACCCAATACCCCGGCGCCTCTGCCGAGGAGGTGGCGCTAGAGGTCACCGAACCGCTGGAATCGCAAATCCAGAAGATGTCCGAGATCAAGGACATTCAATCCATGAACCAGCCCGGTTTGTCGTGGATCACGGTCAATATGCAGGACACCTTTGACGGGTCCGAACTGCCGGAAATCTGGACCAAACTGCGCAACCGCGTGAACGAGGCCGCCATGCCCAGCGGGGCGACGCAGCCCTATGTGAACGACGGTTTCGGCGACGTTTACGGGCTTTACTACGCCGTCACCGCCGAGGGCTACTCCGATGCCGAGGTGAATGAGCTGTCCACCTATCTGCGGCGCGAATTGCTGCTGGTCGATGGCGTGTCGGATGTGGCGCTCTCGGGCGTGCCTAATGAGGTGATCTATGTCGAGCCGCAGCTTGCGCTGAGCACCACGCTTGGCATCCCACCCACGGCAATCGTCGGCGCGGTATCCAGCGCCAATGAGATCGTCGACGGGGGCGCCATTCAAGACGCAGACGGGCGCACTTTGATCCAGCGGCCCGAAGGATCTGACAGCGTGTCCGAGATTGCGGCGCTGTCGGTGGGGGTGGGCGGTCAGGTCATCAACCTTGCCGATGTGACCAATATCTACCGCACCCGCGAAGCCGACCCTGATCTGGTGATCCGCCACAATGGGCAGGAGGCCTTTACCGTCGGTGTGGCCGGGATCGCGACCGAGAACATCGTCGACATCGGCAAACGGGTCGACGACAAGCTCGCGCAGCTGCGCGAGACGCTGCCCTTGGGCATCTCGATTGAATCGATCTACCGCCAGCACACGGTCGTCGAAGAGGCATCGAACGCCTTTTTGCTAAACCTTGCCATGTCCGTTGCCATCGTGGTGGCCGTGCTGGCCGTCTTCATGGGCTGGCGCGCGGCGATCGTGGTGGGCTCCACCTTGTTGCTGACGGTGGTGGGGACGCTCTTTTTCATGGCGCTCGGCGCGATTGAGATGGAGCGTATCTCGCTCGGGGCGTTGATCATCGCGATGGGGATGCTGGTCGATAACGCGATCGTTGTGGCCGAGGGGATGCAAATCTCGATGCAGCAGGGCAAAAGCTCTCGCGATGCGGCGACCGAGGCGGCAAGCAAGACACAGATCCCGCTTCTGGGGGCGACGGTCATTGGGATCATGGCCTTTGCCGGGATCGGGCTAAGCCCCGATGCGACGGGCGAATTCCTGTTCTCACTCTTTGCGGTTATCGCGATTTCGCTGCTGCTCTCTTGGCTCTTGGCCATCACCGCGACGCCGCTTTTGGGGCATTACTTTTTCAAACGCGGGGCCGAAGGCGGGGCTGGCGGCTATGACGGGGCGATCTTCAAAGGCTATGCCGCCGTGCTGCGCGCCTCGCTCAAGCTGCGTTGGCTGGTGATTGTGGCGCTGATTGCCGGGACGGCGGTGTGCTATGCCCTCTTCGGGCAGATCAAGCAGCAGTTCTTCCCCGACAGCAACACACCGCTGTACTTCGTGCATTACAAACTGCCGCAGGGGTCGTCGATCCACCAGACATCCAACGATCTGGCCGTGCTCGAAGACTGGCTGGTCGCGCGGGACAATGTGGAGGACGTGACCTCTTACGCAGGGCAGGGGGCGGCGCGTTTCATGCTGACCTATCAGGCCGAAGACCCCAACCCCAGCTATGGGCATCTGATCGTCCGGGTCACCGCGCTTGACGTGATCCAAGATGAGATGGACGCGCTGGAGGCGTTTGCCGTTGATGCGGTCCCGCAGGGGGAGTTCCGGGCCAAGCGTCTGGCCTTTGGCCCCGGTGGCGGTGCCCCGATCGAGGTGCGTTTCTCGGGTCGCAATCCGAATGTGCTGCGCGAATTGGCGGATGAGGCCATGGCGCGGATGCAGGCGGCATCGGACAATATCCTCACCCCGCGTCAGGATTGGCGCGAGCGTGAATTGGTGCTGCGTCCGATCTATGCCGAGGAACGTGCACAGGACGCGGGCATCTCTCGGACCGAGATCACGGAGACCCTGAAGTTCGCCACCGAAGGGACCAGCGGCGGCACCTTCCGCGAGCGGGATCGTCAGATCCCCATCGTGATCCGCGCCCCGCAGGATGCCGATCTGGCGCTGACGGACCATGTGATCTATGCGCAGAACACCAATGCGCTGGTCCCAATGGAGCAGGTGATCGACGGTTTCCGGTTCGAGCCGCAGGACACGCTGCTCTACCGCCGCGACCGGGCCGATGTGATCACCGTGGGGGCCGATATCCCGCGCGGTGTCACGGCGGCACAGGTCCAGGCCGAGGTACAGGAAACCATCGAAGCGATGGAAATCCCCGAAGGCTATGCCATGGAATGGGGCGGCGAGTTGGAAAGCGCGGGCGAAGCGCAGGCCGCTTTGGGCAAACAGTTGCCCTTCAGCATTATCATCATGGTGCTGATCTCGGTCCTGCTGTTCAACGCGCTGAAACAGCCGATCATCATTTGGCTTTTGGTGCCGATGGCGGTGAACGGCGTCAGCCTTGCGCTGCTCGGGACGGGGTTGCCGTTTACCTTCACCGCGCTTCTGGGGCTATTGTCGCTCTCGGGGATGTTGATCAAGAATGGCATCGTGCTGGTGGAAGAGATCGACCTGACCCGCGCCGCCGATCCGACGATGGAGTTGAAAGAGGCTATCGTGCTTGCGTCGACCTCGCGTTTGCGTCCGGTTTTCCTTGCCGCGGCGACGACCATTCTGGGGATGCTGCCGCTGTTGTCGGATGCCTTCTTTCAGTCCATGGCGGCAACGATCATGGGCGGGCTGGCCTTTGCCTCGGTCTTGACCCTGATTGCGGCACCGGTGCTCTACTTCATCTTCTTCAAACGCAGCGCCGCGCGGGAAGCTGAGGCTGCGCGCGCGGCCTAAGGGGCGTGTCGCAGCAATACGAAGGGCGCGCCCGGTCACGCCGGACGCGCCCTTGGGCGTACCCGCGGGTGGTAAAAATTCCGCGCCGCCGTGCAATCCTTCCTTGGTTTCGCAAAAATGCCAGCTACCTTACCATTTTCAAACGGCGCGTCGCCGTGTCTGGCCATTGTTTCAAGGAGTTCTCCGCCCATGGGTCCCCGCATTCTTTCTACCGCTGCCGCCGCTGGTCTTGCCGCCGCTCTGGCCTCTGCCGCCTCTGCCGAGATCACCGTTTCGTCCAAGATCGACACCGAAGGCGGTCTCTTGGGCAATGTCATCGCACTGGCGCTCGAAGATGCGGGCCTGCCGGTTGAACGCCGTCTGCAACTGGGCGGCACACAGGTGGTACGCGAAGCGATCCTGTCGGATCAGATCGACATTTACCCCGAATACACCGGCAACGCGGCCTTCTTCTTTAACGAAGCGGAAAGCGATGTCTGGAAAGATGCGGCCAAGGCCCATGCCCGGGCCAAGGAATTGGACGGCGGTCAGAATAACGTCACATGGCTCGATTCCGCCCCGGCCAACAACACTTGGGCCATCGCCGTGACCGGCCCGCTGGCCGAGGAAAACAACCTCACCACCATGTCCGATTTCGGCGCATGGGTGGCCGAGGGCGGTGAGG
>Ga0114899_1001513_pt1 | contig 13575 bp, 12 predicted proteins | sample MalvireepMed_215_FD_83497 | JGI IMG/M metagenome (GOLD analysis project Ga0114899, IMG submission 83497) | Marine viral communities from the Global Malaspina Expedition - Malaspina viral metaG DeepMed_215 | ecosystem: Environmental > Aquatic > Marine > Oceanic | place: Mediterranean Sea... | reverse complement strand
CAACCTTCTCTCTCAGCAGGAATTGAAATATTGTCAATCAATCAAGTTTCGGTGAGTTTTTTAATTAGTGTGATGAAAGAGCTAACCGTTCAAGAAACTACTTCAGGTCAGAATAGAAAAATTCAAATGAATTTTGCTTGGTTGTTAGCTGCTATGGGGTATGCAGGAGAAACTTACCAGGTTGAATACTTATCTCAAGGTGCACATCATTTTGTCAACTTAGAAGGGTTAGAAGTACCTAGAAATAAGCTTGCATCACCAGTGTCTTATTATGGTTTTTCCCAACTTAACTCATCGACTGCGTTACTTTGGTTAAATGACTTCAATGAAAATCAAGAAGTGTTTGAATCTTACCTGCAAGACAAATTTAATCAAATGGAAAAACAAGGATTGACTAATTTAATTTTAGATCTTCGTTTTAACTCTGGTGGTTTGACTGAAAATTTGAAGAGTTTATTGAGTAAGATTACTAAAACTAATATTTATTGGGCTAGTAAAGGTAAAATTAAAGTTAGTAAACAGCTTCAAAAAAATCACCGTCATAAAACTAAAGCGAGAAGAAAAAGTAAGTACGACAAAGGGCTCCGGTGGTTGCCTTTGGAGTGGACCGATAGTTTACAACATTCTATTTGGTGGGCTAATGAGGGTGAAATTATATCGCTTCAGCTCGATCCGATAAAACCTTCTAATAATTTCAAACCTGAAAAAACCTGGGTGTTGACTAACGGCTTTTGTTATTCGGCTTGCAGCTTTTTTGTTGCCAGTGTTAATCAGTTTAAGCTGGGAAAAACCATCGGTGAAAAGCCGGGCAGTTTGGCACGTTTTCAGTTCGCTTATCCTGTGGCATTTACCTTGCCTCATAGCCGTTTAAAAGTCACTTTTCCAACCATGCGGTTAGATTTTGTTGCTTCTGAAGTTGAAGATTTAATTTTGCCTCAGGAAGTTGTACAACGTAATCAATTAGATATTGAGGCAAAGCATGATCCGGTGATGATGCGGGCAATTGAGCAAGCAGAGCTCTATTAATTGCGCCCAACTGACGTGCAGGAAATTTTGCTTAAAATAGTCTAAACTTAATAAAAAGAGGGCAAAATTGCTTGCTTTTGCCAATTATTTATAAAGTCGGGAGTTCTCAATGGCAAAATGGGTCACAGCACAATTAGAAGAATTACTGCACCTTATTAACGAAGTGCCATATACCGACGACCGTGATAAACGTCAGTTGAGCATATTAATGAATGGTTTTGCCCAATTAAATAACAAAGCTATGGACAACGCTGCGACTAAAACTCGCTCGCAAATGCGTGGCTGGAGTTTAGACGAAGCGGTTGAATCGAGTAAAAAGGTAGAAAAAAGAGAAGATTCTGCCGCCGATGAATTGACTCGTTTAAGACCAATCCGTTAAGAATTAACCAGTTAGCTCGTATTACAGATTAATCTATAACCCTTTAAATCATAGGGTTTCCGTATGTTTCATATCAAATCTCAAGACTGGTGTTTGAGTTTTAACCAGTGGTATAATCCGCGCCTGATTTTTATCTTCAAAAAGAATTTAATTTTGAAACATTCAGCTGAGTAGTTTTGGTTGAATGCTAGTTGGTGAGAAATATGGCGAAGAAACTTTATATTAAAACTTGGGGCTGTCAGATGAATGAGTACGATTCGTCTCGAATGGCTGATCTACTAAAAACGACCCACAAGCTAGAAATGACTGATGATCCTAAAGACGCAGACGTTTTAGTGTTAAATACTTGTTCTATTAGAGAAAAAGCACAAGAAAAAGTATTTTCTCAATTGGGCCGTTGGAAAAACTTCAAAAATGATAAACCTGACTTATTGATTGCTGTGGGTGGCTGTGTGGCCAGTCAAGAAGGCGAAGTGATCAGGCAAAGGGCGCCTTATGTTGATATGGTTTTTGGGCCGCAAACTTTGCACCGTTTACCAAATATGATCAAAGAAGTACAAATACAAAAAGCGCCAGTGATGGACATATCCTTTCCTGAAATTGAAAAATTTGATGCTCTGCCTGAACAAAAAGTAGAAGGTGTTACGGCTTTTGTTTCTGTGATGGAAGGCTGCAGTAAGTACTGTACTTTCTGTGTGGTGCCATACACCAGAGGGGAAGAAGTTAGCCGCCCTTTTGATGACATTATTGTAGATGTGGTAAACCTTGCCGAGCAAGGTGTGAGAGAAATTAATTTATTAGGACAAAATGTAAACGCTTATCGCGGCATCACTCACGATGGTGACGAAGCTGATCTGGCAGACTTGATCGAGCTAGTCGCTGCAGTAGAGGGAATAGACCGTATTCGATTTACTACTTCACATCCGGTTGAGTTTTCTCAAAGATTAATTGATGTTTACGCTAGAGTACCTGAACTGGTTAGCCACTTACATTTACCGGTGCAAAGTGGTTCAGATCGTATTTTAAACATGATGAAACGCGGTCACATGATCCTCGAATACAAGTCAAAGATCCGAAAGCTTAGAGCTATTCGACCTAATTTGAGTATGTCTTCCGATTTCATCATTGGTTTCCCTGGTGAGACCAATCAGGATTTTGAAGATACTATGAACCTGATAGCCGAAATCGATTACGATATGAGCTTTAGCTTTATTTATAGTTCCCGTCCCGGCACACCTGCAGCTGATTTAGTGGATGATATTTCTTTAACTGAGAAAAAAGAGCGATTGGCTTTATTGCAACAAAGGCTCAACCAACAGTCACTCGCTCACGCCAGAAGAATGTTGAATACAACTCAGCGGATATTGGTCGAAGGGCCCTCTAAGAAAAACCCAGTGCAATTATCAGGGCGAACCGAAAATAATCGTTTGGTTAATTTTGACGGGCAGCCAAACATGATCGGTCAATTTGTTGACGTCATTATTAACGATGTACAGCCTAACTCACTGCGTGGGGAGCTAGTTAAATAATATGGCGTCACAAGAATTGGTAATCGACCCATTTGAAAATCAACATTTGGCAATTTTGGGCGGCAATTTAGACGAAAATTATCGTCTGTTAGAAAAACGTTTTGGGGTAGAAATTAATAATCGCGCTAACGTTTTTCGCATTATCGGTGAAACCAGTAATACTCAAATTACTATCGACATTTTGCAGCAACTTTATTTAGAAATTGAGCAAGAGCATCATTTGTCGAGTGAAAAGTTACACGTGATAGTGCAAGCAGGTTGTGAGCAACTCGCCAATCAAACTAATGACAAACAAAATGATCTAGTGATCTCAACTAAGCGTGGTCAAATTCGCCCTCGTGGAAAAAACCAACATACTTATGTTGAAAATATATTATCCAGTGATGTGACTTTTGGTATTGGCCCCGCGGGTACTGGTAAAACTTATTTGGCGGTGGCAGCGGCAGTCGATGCATTAGAGCGTCAAGAAGTCAGACGCATATTGTTGACTCGTCCAGCTGTTGAGGCAGGTGAGAAGCTAGGCTTTTTGCCGGGAGACTTAAATCAAAAAGTCGACCCTTATCTTAGACCTTTATACGACGCCTTGTATGAAATGTTAGGGTTTGAAAAAGTCGCGAAGTTAATTGAGCGTAATGTGATTGAAGTCGCACCACTGGCTTATATGCGTGGTCGTACTTTAAATGAAGCTTTTATTATTATGGATGAAAGTCAAAACACCACGGTTGAACAAATGAAAATGTTTTTGACAAGAATCGGTTTTAATTCTCGTGCAGTGATCACCGGGGATATTACTCAGGTGGACTTACCCAGTGGAAAAACTTCAGGTCTGCGTCAAGCTATTGATATTTTAGATGATGTTAAAGGCGTTAAATTTTCTTTCTTTCAGGCGGCAGATGTTGTCAGGCATCCTGTGGTAAAACGTATCGTTAAAGCTTATGAAGCCAATGACAAACGGGCTGATGTCTAAGAGTAAATTAAATGAATTTATTGATTGATTTTCAAGTAGCTTATCAAGAAGAACCAGAGGTTGAACCGGTCAGAGTTGCGGTTGAATTACCTTCGCAACAGCAATTACAAAGCTGGTTGGAAATGACTTTGGAGATGGCGCATTTTGAAAATGATGTTGCCGAGCTGAGTATACGAGTGGTAGATGAAATTGAGAGCCAACAGCTAAATTTGGATTATCGCGGCAAAGATAAACCGACCAATGTTTTATCATTTCCTTTTGAAGCGCCTCCACAGATTCCTTGTGATTTATTAGGTGATTTAGTGATCTGTTTTTCTGTGGTTGAAAAAGAAGCGGAAGAACAATCAAAGTCATTATTGAATCATTGGGCACATATGCTAATTCATGGTACGTTGCATTTGCTCGGTTATGATCATATTGAAGATGAAGAAGCCGAGGGTATGGAAAGTCTTGAAATTGCAATTTTGCAGCAATTAGGAATTAATAACCCTTATTCAAATGATGTTTAAGCGAATAGTTACATATTTAAGCTTCCTATTAGTTTTCTGTTTGTTAAACTAAGATTGTTATTAGTTAAAAGAGCCAAACCTAAATGAGTGATGATAAACCTCCGTCGAGAAACTGGTTAGAGAAAATCAGCCGGTTATTCCAAGAGTCTCCCCAAGACCGAGCACAATTGGTCGAAGTCCTTAAAACTGCCGAAGAGAACACCTTAATTAATCCTGAATTACTGTCGATGATGATAGGCGTAATGCATATTTCTGAGTTGCAGGCGCGCGATATTATGATCCCAAGGCCAGAAATGGTGGTGTTGGATGAAGAAATGGATTTTACTAGCATGTTAAATAGTGTGGTTGAGTCGGGTCACTCCCGTTTTCCTGTGATTGGTGATAATCGAGATGATATTGAAGGCATTATTTTAGCTAAGGATTTATTACGTTTTTCAGCTGAATCTGCGGCAAATCCAGTGAGCAAATTTTCACTCAAGGATTTCTTAAGGCCTGCTGTGATTATTCCAGAAAGCAAAAGACTAGACACTTTATTAAAAGAATTTCGCTCAAATAGAAACCATATGGCCATTGTGGTGGATGAGTACGGCGGTGTAGCTGGGTTGATTACAATCGAAGATGTTCTGGAACAAATAGTCGGTGAAATCGAAGATGAATTTGATATTGACGACGAAGAAGATAATATCCATCAAATAGAAAAGAATCGATTTAACGTCAAAGCCAGAGTCGAGATCGAAGAGTTTAACCAGTATTTTGGTTGCCAGTTGAGTGAGGAAGAATACGATACGATTGGTGGTATTTTAATGCAGGCGTTTGGTCACATGCCTGCTCGTGGCGAAAAAGTTACTATAGCTGGTTTAGTATTTGAGATTATTTCGGCTGATACTCGTCGAATTAAATTATTAAGCGTGAGTCGATTGCCACCTGAATAGTTTCAAAAAAATCGCTAGCTAAGTGTATTATTATTCATCTCGTTTGATAAAAGTTATAAAAATAAGGCATTAAAATGAACGAGTTGTTTGTGCAGAAAATGCAGGCTTTGTTATTTGGCTCATCCACGCGTTGTCGAATCTCACAATTGATTGGTGGCGCGCTTTACCCCTTCGCTTTCTCACCTTTTGAAATATGGCCACTGGCTTTTGTTTCGTTATTCTTTCTATTATTTGCACTGCTCAAGCCGAGAGCTTTGTCTGGGTTTAAACTCGGTTTTTATTGGGGCATTGGCTGTTTCCTAGTCGGTGCAAGTTGGGTATATGTTAGTATTCATGAGTTTGGTTTTGTTCCAATCGCAGGTGCAGTTTTATTAACTTTACTTTTTGCTGCATATTTGGCGTTGTTTAAAGGCCTGTTTGGTTATTTAACCCAAAAGTTACTCAGTTTAACTTCTTCTGCCATGCTGATTTTTATTATGCCTGCTTTTTGGATATTGAGTGAGTTTCTACAATCAGTGGTCTTTAATGGTTTTCCTTGGTTGCTGGCAGGTTACAGCCAAATTGATTCACCTTTATCTGCAATTGCCACTTGGCTTGGCGTTTATGGTCTCAGTTGGTTTGTACTGGCCTTGACCGCGACTTCCGTATTAATCATTAGCCATAAAAATAAGCGACCTTTTATATTAGTTATCACCTTATTATTCGGTTTTATTTTTACTGCCTATATGGGACAACAGCCAGCAAAGCAGAGCGATAGTAAAGCAATCGATATTGCGCTCGTTCAGCCTAACATTGCTCAAGAAATAAAATGGGATCGTCAACATTTTAGCCATATAATTGATGTGTTAATGGCTGAGAGCGAACCTTTATGGGGTGCCGATCTGGTGATATGGCCTGAAGGCGCTATACCGGCTTACGCTCATCAAGTGCCAAACATCACTCAAGAGTTGACTCAAAGGGCGGTTAATAATAATAGTCATTTAATCGTCGGAATCCCACAATATGAAGTCGAAAAAGAGCTGAGCTTTGTGGCGTTGAAAGCCTATGGTAAAACCCCGCAAAGTTACTTTAAGCAAGTACTAGTACCATTTGGTGAGTATGTGCCATTGCAAAACTGGCTGCGAGGATTGATTGATTTTCTCAACTTACCTATGTCAAACTTTTCACCTGCCGTTAATCAGCAAGTGCCAATGGCGTTTGAAAACTTTAGTCTGATCCCGGCAATTTGTTATGAAATTGTTTACCCGAGCATTATCCATCAGCTTTCTAAACAAGCGGAACAATTGGGAAAGCCGCAACTTATTGTTACCGTCAGTAATGATGCCTGGTTTGGGGATTCGTTAGGCCCTTATCAACATATGCAAATGGCGCGCTTGAGAGCTTTGGAGCTAGGTTTGCCATTAGTGCGTGCCACTAATGATGGTATTACCGCAATGGTTGACGCCCGAGGCAATATCATTAAGCAATTACCCCGTTATTTTCAGGGCAGTTTACGCGCTTCATTAAAAATAGAGAATATTTCAACGCCTTATCGACGTATCGGTTTTTGGGGGATTGGCATTATTCTGTTAGTTAGCTGCGTGTTTATTGTTCATCCCATCTTGAAAAAACAATCAATAAAAAACTCAACAATCAATTAAGTTCAAGTTTGCACTGCAATAAATGAATTATTGTGACAACTTCTGAAGAAACGGGCTATACTGATTGAAGCTGAGAATTTGACAAAAAAACGATTAAAATCAATGGTTTTGATTGTTTTATAACCAGTCAAAATCTGAGTAGTAGCAATATCAGTCGAGCTTGACTTAAGTCATACTGTTAACTTGCTATTTAGAGCAAGATCTTATAAAAAGACAAACTATCTGTTTAACAATATTTTTTTGTTTCGGTTAATCCCAAACAAAACTCAATTGATTAGGATGGGGAATGTTAGAAAACTATCTACCTATACTCGTGTTCATTGTGGTTGGACTCGGCTTTGGCGTATTTCTGGAATTAGTAGGCTTTTTGGCTGCTCCGCGAAAAGAAGTTGAAGATAAACTCCTACCTTTTGAGTGCGGTTTCGATGCATTTGATGACTCCCGCAGTAAATTTGATATTCGTTTTTACCTTGTTGCCATTCTTTTTATCATTTTTGACCTAGAAGTTGCTTTTCTTTTCCCTTGGGCGGTTGTTTTTCAAGAGCTCAGTTGGTTTGCCATTGGCGCAATGGGTGTATTCTTGGGTCTGCTAGTGGTTGGTTTTATTTACGAATGGAAGAAAGGAGCGCTGGAATGGGAGTAGTAATGGGGATAGCTTTATGAGCGCAGACCAAATCAAACTGCCTGCACAGTTGCTCGACGATCAAACTGGCATTCCGCCCTCAGAAATTAGTCAGGCAGGAAAAGGATATTTGGTCACTGGTGTTGATACTCTAGTTAATTGGGCGAGAACCGGCTCTATGTGGCCAATGACATTTGGTTTGGCTTGTTGTGCGGTTGAAATGATGCAAGCAGGCGCTTCTCGTTATGACTTCGACCGCTTTGGTGTGGTTTTTAGGCCAAGTCCTCGTCAGTCTGACGTGATGATTGTGGCTGGAACACTAACCAATAAGATGGCACCAGCGCTACGTCGTGTTTATGATCAGATGCCTGAACCCAAGTGGGTTATATCGATGGGGTCATGTGCAAACGGTGGCGGTTATTATCATTATTCTTATGCTGTAGTACGTGGTTGTGACCGCGTTGTACCCGTCGATATTTATGTCCCTGGTTGCCCGCCAACAGCAGAAGCGCTAATTTATGGCGTGATTCAACTACAAAATAAAATTAAAAGAACTAATACTATTGCGAGAAAGGTTTAAACCGAATGCTCGAAAAATTACAAACTGCAGTTACTCAACATTTTGGCGATAAAATTATCGAGAGCAATATAAATGTTGAAGAATTAACTATAGAGATCAGCAAAGAGAATTTATTGGAAGTAGCCGCTTTGTTGCGCGATCATGATGATTTTCAATTCGAGCAATTAGTCGACTTGTGCGGTGTTGACTATTTAACTTATGGTCAAGATGAATGGAATACTGAAAGTGCCTCAAGCAGTGGTTTTGAGCGAGGTAGAGAAACGGCCTCGGTTGCTTCAACTTGGACAAAACCCCGTTTTGCAGTGGTTTATCATCTGTTATCAATTACGCTTAATCAAAGGATCAGACTCAAAGTTTTTATCGAACAGGACGACATGATACTACCTAGTGTTATTAGTATTTGGAACGGCGTTAACTGGTTTGAGCGAGAAGCATTTGATTTGTTTGGTTTATTGTTTGAAGGTCACCCGGACTTAAGAAGAATTTTAACCGATTATGGTTTTATTGGTCATCCATTTCGAAAAGACTTTCCGGTTATTGGTGAGCTGGAAATGCGTTATGACGAAGATAAAAAACAATGTGTTTATGAGCCCGTCAGTATTGAAGAGCGTACATTGGTTGCAAGAGTGATCCGTAAAGGTAATTAAACCCAATAAAAATAAGCTTAATAAATGGCTGGGATTAGCCGAGTAGATATTAAACATGGCAGAAATTGAACATTACACGCTAAACTTTGGCCCCCAGCATCCTGCTGCACACGGGGTACTCAGAATGATCCTCGAAATGGATGGTGAAACCATTGAAAGAGCCGATCCTCATGTTGGCTTATTACATCGAGGTACTGAGAAACTCGCTGAAATTAAACCTTATAATCAAAGCATCGGTTATATGGATAGACTCGATTATGTTTCAATGATGTGTAACGAGCACGCTTATGTCTTATCTATCGAAAAATTATTAGGGATCAAAGTACCCAAACGAGCACAATACATTCGAGTCATGTTTTCAGAAATTACTCGAATATTAAATCATTTAATGTGGCTCGGCGCGCATGGATTGGATGTTGGCGCAATGACTATGTTTTTATATTGTTTCCGTGATCGTGAGCCATTAATGGACGCTTATGAAGCGGTTTCCGGTACGCGTATGCATGCGACTTATTTTAGACCAGGCGGCGTTTATCGAGACTTACCAGAGACTATGCCTCAGTATGACAAGTCCCCTTGGCGTAAAGGCAAGAAGCTAGACGAGTTAAATCAAAATAGACAAGGTTCACTGCTTGATTTTTTATCCGACTATACCGAAAAATTTGATGGCTGTGTCGATGAATATGAATCACTGCTGACCGAAAACAGGATCTGGAAGCAACGTTTGGTCGGTATTGGAGTGGTATCACCCGAGCGAGCCTATCAGTTAGGTTATACCGGACCAATGTTGCGAGGCTCTGGTGTTGCCTGGGATTTACGTAAAACCCAGCCTTACGAAGTTTATAATGAATTAGATTTTGATATTCCCATAGGACGTAATGGCGATAGTTATGATCGTTATCTAGTCCGCGTTGAAGAAATGCGTCAGTCAAATAAAATTATTAAGCAATGTATCACTTGGCTGCAAAATAACCCCGGCCCAGTGATGGTTGATGATCATAAAATTGCGCCGCCTAAACGTGCCGATGTCAAAAATGATATGGAATCTTTAATTCACCACTTTAAATTATTTACTGAAGGTTACTGTGTACCTGAGGGGGAAGCCTATGCAGCGGTAGAGCATCCTAAAGGTGAATTTGGTATTTATCTAGTTTCTGACGGCGCTAACAAACCCTACAGACTAAAAATTCGTGCACCAGGGTTTGCTCATATGGCATCGATGGATGAAGTTTCTAAAGGTCATATGTTGGCCGATGTGGTGGCAATTATCGGTACCATGGATATTGTATTTGGGGAGATTGATCGCTAATGACTGATTTAAATTACGATCAAACTCTTCATTTGAAACAGTTGCTTTCAGCGCAAGCGATCAAAGAGATCGATCATTGGATCACTAAATACCCATCCTCGCGTAAACGTCCTCCAATTATTGCTGCATTAAAAGTAGTGCAGGAAGATAACGGTAATTATTTAACCGAAGAACTAATGCAAGCTGTGGCGGAATATTTAGATGTACCTCATGTTGCGGTTTATGAAGTCGCCACTTTTTACACGATGTTTCATTTAGATAAAGTTGGCAAACACGTTTTGTCGGTTTGTAATAATATTTCTTGTTCACTGCGCGGCGCAGATAAAGTACTAGATCATTTGCAAAATAGATTAAATATTAAAGTAGGTGAAACAACTGACGACGGGATCTACACCATAAAAACTGTCGAGTGCATGGCTGCCTGTGGTGGCGCTCCAATGTTAGAGGTCGATAAGCAATATCATGAGAGCTTAACCGAAGAGAAAGTAGATCAAATTCTGTCGGATATTGCTGCGCTCGAAATGAATTCTCCTTCTGATAAGAATAATGCGGAGGCGAGTGACTAATTCATGGCAAATGAAGTTTGTTTTAGAACTCTCCATATAGAAAATCCTTGGTCGCTTGAAGCTTATGAAAGTGTTGGTGGTTACAGTTCGTTAAAGCGTATTGCCGCTGGCGAACTCTGTTTTGATACTATCATTGATGAATTAAAACTCTCAGCATTGCGTGGCCGTGGTGGAGCAGGGTTTCCTACCGGGTTAAAGTGGAGTTTTATGCCACGAAGTATGCCTGGTCAAAAATACGTTGTGTGTAATTCTGATGAAGGCGAACCAGGAACTTTCAAAGATCGTGATATTTTACGATATAACCCGCACCAATTAATCGAAGGCATGATCATTGCCGGTTATGTAATGAATGCAACTGTTGGCTACAACTATATGCGTGGTGAATTTTACGAACCATTTGATCGGATGGAGTCTGCCATCGCTGAGGCTAAAGCAAGAAATTATTTAGGCGACAATATTCTAGGGGCTGGTTTTGATTTTGAATTACATAATCACCTTGGAGCTGGGGCTTATATTTGCGGTGAAGAAACCGCTTTAATCGAGTCGATTGAAGGTAAAAAAGGTCAACCAAGATTTAAACCACCTTTTCCCGCTAATTATGGTGTTTTCGGCAGGCCGACTAATGTTAACAATACAGAAAGCTATGCCTCCGTTCCGGCTATTTTGCAAAATGGCGGACAATGGTTTTTAGATTTAGGAAAGCCTAATAATGGCGGCACAAAAATATTTTCAGTTTCAGGCCATGTTAATAAACCGGGCAATTTTGAAATAAATCTGGGTACTTCGTTTCGAGATTTGTTAGAACTTTCTGGCGGCGTGTTGGGAGGTAACAAGCTAAAAGCAGTTATTCCCGGCGGTTCTTCCTCTCCAATTTTACCAGCAGAAACAATGATGGACTTAACCATGGATTATGACGCTATCGGCAAGGCGGGTTCAATGCTAGGTTCGGGCGCAGTGATGATATTGGATGAGTCGACTTGTATTGTTGAGTTAGCCGCGATTACAGCCCACTTTTATTATGAAGAGTCTTGTGGCCAATGTTCTCCTTGCAGAGAAGGCACCGGTTGGATGTCACGAGTGATCCATCGCATATTAAAAGGTGAAGGTCGCAGTGAAGATATCGATAATCTAGAGCGGGTGGCGAGTAATATTATGGGACGCACCATTTGTGCTTTAGGTGATGCTGCGGCATTACCTGTGAAAGGATTTTTGAAACACTTTCGACACGAGTTTGAATATATGATTGAACATAAACGCAGCCAGGTAAAAGGTTAATAGTATTAGGGTTAATTGAGTTAATTACAAATTGCGCAAAAGGTAAAAAGTCGAGCACTATGGATAAAGTTCATTTAGAAATTGACGGAAAAAAATTAGAAGCAGAAGTCGGCTCAATGATCATTGAAATCGCCGATGAAGCTGATATTTATATTCCGCGTTTTTGTTACCACAAGAAATTATCTGTCGCGGCTAATTGTCGTATGTGCATGGTTGATGTGGCAAATTTACCTAAAGCTGTACCTGCTTGTGCAACACCTGTTGCTGAAGGCATGGTGATTAAAACAAAAACTGATAAAGCGGTACTAGCACAAAAATCAGTGATGGAGTTTTTGTTAATAAATCATCCTTTAGACTGCCCTGTTTGTGACCAGGGCGGTGAGTGTGAGTTACAAGATTTATCGGTGGGTTATGGTGAAGATATCAGTCGTTTTACCGAAGGTAAAAGAGTGGTTAAAGACAAAAATTTAGGCCCTTTAATTTCGACCGACATGACCCGCTGTATTCATTGCACCCGTTGCGTCAGGTTTGGCCAGGAAGTGGTTGGTATTCGTGAAATGGGGGCAACAGGTCGTGGAGAACATATTGAGATCGGTACATATATTGAAGGCGCTGTTGAGTCTGAAGTGTCGGCCAATATTATAGATTTATGTCCAGTGGGCGCATTAACTGCCAAACCATCGCGTTATAAAGCGCGCGCATGGGAGTTACAACAGTCGCCATCAATTGCTGCTCATGATTGTTTAGGCTCTAACGTGTTTGTTCACCATCGGCGTGGAGAAATTATTCGAGTTGTTCCAAGGGAAAATGAAGCGATCAACGAAGTTTGGTTATCAGACCGTGATCGTTTTTCTTATCAGGCGTTGACCGAAGGCGAGCGATTGTTACGCCCAAGAGTTAAACGTAATGGTGAGTGGCAAGACACCGATTGGCAGACAGCATTAAATTTAGTAATGGGCGAAATGAAGCGGCTTATTGGCGCGTCAAACGGCGAAGACTTCGGTGCATTAGTTGGCAGTAATGCTACCACTGAAGAAAGCTATTTAACCCAGCAATTAATTCGAGGCGCCGGTTGTAATAATATTGATTTCAGGATCAGACGTAGAGATTATTCTGGCGATGGTCGCGGTAGCGTTCGTTCAGGAATGAACTTCGAGATGCAAAAATTAAGCGACATGGACGCGACTTTATTAATTGCTGGTGACTTACGTCATGAGCAGCCGTTAACTGCACTAAGAGTGAGAAAGTCGAGTGGGTTTGGTCAGGTGATGGCAATTAATCCATTCGACGGTGAGTACAACTTTAGGCTTACTCATGAAATCCAACCTGAAACTCAATTGTTGGCGCAAGAGTTTGCCGCCGTTTTAGTGGCTGCTGATAAAATTAAAAATGATGTATTAAGCGCAGAAGCTAAAGAGTGGTTAACAGATTTCACCGCCAACGAAACACATCATAAAATTGCACAAAACCTAATTGATGGAGAAGCTAGCTGTATTTTAATGGGCGTTTATGTACAAGAGCATCCACAGGCAGGAGTTCTAAATTGGTTGGCAGAATCTTTGGCTCAAGTAACCAACTCTGATTGGGGTTATAT
>Ga0114899_1001510_pt1 | contig 13581 bp, 15 predicted proteins | sample MalvireepMed_215_FD_83497 | JGI IMG/M metagenome (GOLD analysis project Ga0114899, IMG submission 83497) | Marine viral communities from the Global Malaspina Expedition - Malaspina viral metaG DeepMed_215 | ecosystem: Environmental > Aquatic > Marine > Oceanic | place: Mediterranean Sea... | reverse complement strand
TTGGACGATGCCACCGGCCTCGGTGATGCGGCTGTAGATACTGCTGCCGATAGATTGCTCAAAATCCTTGGGCGTCTGGTTGGAGATCAGGATGGTATCAGTCATGGCGGCATACCTCTGGTCGATAACGTAGGTGAACATGCTGTTCTCCCACTCACTGTCGCTACGCTCGCTGGCCTCGTCGATGACGAGCAGGTGTGGGGCGATGAACCGCTTGATCTGATCTCGCTCAGTTACCTCGGGCGAGTCATACGCCTCCCGTATGTCTATGAAAACATCCATCGCCCGGACGATAAGCACGGATGGGTGGTAATTGCGCACCTCGTAACGCATGGTCTCGACGGCCATCTGCGTCTTGCCCGTTCCTCGCGGCCCGACCAGAGCGAAGATAGCCCCGGTGCCGAGTTGATCCCTGATGTGCCGGGCCTTTACCGCCCACGGCGAGTCGTCGTCGGGAGATCGCTCGGCTTCGTGCCGCTCGCTCACGCCGCTGCGTCGCCACGCCCGGTGCTGCGCGTCGCGGCTCAACTGGTCGTCATATGATTTTTGCTCGGGGAGCGTCGGTTTCGGAATAGTCGCTGGATTCTCGACGCTTCTTCTTGTCTGATGCTGACTCAAGGTTGATCCCTTTCTGATCGGGCGGGAATACCCCGGCCCAATTGTTCGCGATGGAGTTGTCTATCGATTCGATGGCAGCGTCATGCCCCCAGCCTGCGAGCTTGTTGAGTTGGGCATTTACGCTCTGAGTGACCAGTTTGGGCAATCGCCGGGCGGCGCGGTACGCGATCCACTCCGACCACTTCTCGCGAAATGTGTCGTGATCCAGCACTGCTGGAAATGTTACACCATTTCTCTTCTTCTTAATCTTATCTCCTCTACTCTTGTCTACTCTACTCTTCTCTCCTCTAGGCGTCACTTTCGCGTCACCGGTAGTGACGTGCCCAACGTCACTATGCGTAACGCGCCGCCGCCGGTAAGCCTTCTGCCGCTCCGCCCCAGTCATCGGTACGTTATAATCCTTGAAATTAGGCAGGGTTATGCCTAGAGGGTCGTCGCTGGGGATGGCCCAATCAACCCCACGCATCGCCTCCCCGAAGCCGGGCATATCGGCAATGTCGTCCAGATCAGCCAGCGTGGCGTGCGAGAGAAACAGGTCGTTGCTGATGAACTTGCCATGCTCCCTCGCGCTCGACCAAAACGCGCATAACGCACCCAGCGTCACCCTGCGTAACGCAGCGTCACTAACTGGGTGGTCTGCGTCCGGCCCCAGCCACGCGAGGAACTCAGGCGTGGCCTTGAGAATCCTCGCCATCTTGATCAGCCTCGGCGAGGTCAGAAGACTGGCTCGTATTTTAATCCAACCCATCGATAAGCCTCCATGCTGTTGTGGCGATGTCCTGCGAAATCGTCACGCAGCATCATGCTCGTCTGATTCGGGCCATTGTCCGCGATTTTCGGTCAACGTGATGGTCGCCTGCGACACCTGCTTGAGTGCCTTGGTGTAGCCCGCGCAGACGTTGATCACCACCCCGTGCAAAGGGGCGTTGTCGTCGTCCTTAACCTCCCGCAACGCCGCTCGCGTCGAGGCGAATCCTCCACGCCAGACGCTGAACCTGTCGCCCTCGTTGTCCAGTACCACGAACTCATTTGTCCTTCGCGCCATCGGTCTGTCCTTTCTGTTGGAATAAAATGGCTTCAAGATCATTCAGTTGCGCATCGGCCAGTTCAGCGATAGGTGGCTGCTTGGCCTTCTTTTGGTTTCCGTTGAGCTTCGCGATGGCCTCGCCTCGCGTGATGCCGTTCGCCTCGCTGTACTTGATCGCTATCTGCTCCCACCGAGGCGGTGGCCCGTAGCTGGACATGCCCTCGTCCATGTCCGCAACATCGGGCAGCATCGTGCTTACATCGTCGTTTTCCTGAGATTGTCCCGAATCGGCCTGCCAGTCGAGCTTTTCGGCGTAGGCCATCTCGGGGGACTGGGGCCACGTTGACCAAGCTCGCCTGATCGGCACCACGCGAGCCATTGCGTCAGGGTCGTCCACCCACGGGCCACGGCCAGACCTAGCTGCCTGCGACCTCTGCCGCGACTGCTCGATCTCCCACACGGGCGAAACATACAAATCCTTGCCGCCCCCGGCGAAATCGGCCACGGCGTAGGTCGCCACCAGTTTTCCCGGCGAGTCCTTGCCCCGCACCCACCACGGCGTGATGTCCAGTTGCGGGTTGAGGCCGTCTCGGTAGGTGTATTCGTCGTTAGCGTGGATGATACGAGTCCTCACCACGGTGACGTGTCCTGATCGCCGGGCAAGCTCGACCCGGCCCTTGTAGCCGATCTGCACGGTGGCCTGATCGCCGTATGGGATGACCCACACATGGCCTAGCGATGGGTCAGGCACGAGGCCCACCCTCGCGCAGTTCCACACGGCTACTATCACGCTCTTGGGCGTGCATCTGGTGATGCCGGAATCGCTTTGCGCCAACGATGATGCTGCCGCATAGAACCGGCGCTTGAATACCGAGGACTCCATCGGCAGCACGCTGAGAATCTTCTCGCGTGCCGTTTCAAGAGTTGACTCATGCACCGCTCGCTGGGTCGATAAGGCTGTGTCTGCCATTTGTCACCTTCCTTGCTTGGTAAGTGGTTATTGCTGCTCGTCCGTCTCAGTCAGATATGGCGTGTCGTCGGTGATCACCGCGCCGACTTGTTCAAGCCTAGACATAACGTCCTGCCACGCCTTCGCCTTCTGGCCCGTCAGTTGCGAGTCCATGACAGCCCGCTTGAGCGCGGTGATGCCGATGGTGGTCACGCCTGTTGCGACATGGGCCGGTAGGTACTCACGCAGGATTGGCCATGCGGCGGCGCTGTTGATCCTACGCCGGGTCTTCGACCGAAACACTAGCGACTTGCCATCGGGCAGCGGCAGCGAGCCGTGGTGCCTGACCTCCGCCTTGATCTGCTCCTCGCATTTCTCACACGCCGCCTTGAGGCACTTGATCCCGGTGCGCAGCTTGTGCAGTCGGTCTGCGTCGAGGCCCACGGCAACCGTGTCCGATTCGCTCAAAATCGTCTGCTGGGTGGACACGCAAAGCTGGCGGCGAGCCGGGCACTCAGCGAACCTCGGGCAGGTGACGCAGTATTCGCCGACCCGGTAGTCGCTAGGCGTGAGCGCCACCGCGACCAGCGTCGAGGTCAGCCAGTCCAGTTGCTCTCGCGAGAACTTGAACGTCTCGGTCGTCCGGTCACGCAGCCACACGACCGTGCCGCTCACCGTGTCGGCGTGGTAGAACTTCGCGGCCAGCACGGCGTAGCTCAAGAGTTGTAGCCGGAAATCGTCCTTGCGCCGCCCCGACTTCCAGTCGCAGATTCTGACCCCTGCGGGGCCGATCAGCGACACCATGTCGGGATGGCCCGTCAGGTGTACGCTGACCTCGCCGTCTTGGTGGATCGGCACTGCCATCGACTGCTCGACGAGTGGCCCCGGAAATTGCTTGGCCAGCCCCTGCTCCCACGCCTGCACCACGGAGCGGCACAGGAACTCGAACTCGTCGTTGCACGGCACGCGATGGAGGCTGGCAATGGTTGTCAAGTCGGGCAGCACCCGGTTGCGGATGTAGTGATCTGCGACGACATGCACGGCTGTTCCGAGCCGCCCCTCGGGGCGATCGTCGTCGATACGCACATCGCCGTGAGCCGACTGGTGGCACGCGATCACACGGGGTACGGAGCTTGCCCTGATGACGATTCGCCTCGTCGCTTGCCCCTGCTCCTCGCCGGTTTCGTGCTGCCCTTCTTTCGATACCATTTCGTAGCCTCGTTTCGTGCTGCTATGATCTCGTTGTATGAATCCAACGAGAAGATTCTGGTGGTTCCCGCGACCCGATCCGGCTCGATGTTGCGGGTCGCGAGTATGTACCGGATGTTGTGCCGTTTGCACCCAAGTTTCTTTGCGATCACTGATACCGTTAGCAATTGTCCAGCCATGTTAATTCACTCCCGTTGTCCTCGTTGCGTACACTATCAGACAATTAACGGTTTGCCAAGTGCCACCAGAGATTTCTTTTCCACGATCGGAGGTTAACCATGAATCGTCGGAACCTTTGGCTCTGCGCAATCATCATCCTGACCGGCGGCTGCGCCGCCACCCACACGTCCACGAAACCAAGCGAGGTCTCGATCCAAAACCGAGACGTGATCACGACCAAGTTTTCGCCAGTTCCTCGCCAGCACGCCGTTGACGAGACGGGCGAGGTGATCCCGCTGCCGCCGCAGGTCGAGTCCACGCCGCAGATCATCAGCGTGGCCGGGCATCAGATCGCGATCCCCGCCGACACTGTCGTCGAGGTCGAGGTCGAGAAGATCAGATCGGGAACCGCTCGCAGCGCCAGCCTGCGCACTGACGCCGACGAGGTCGCGGCCAATTTTGAGCAGACGCAGCCGTCGATGGTCGTCAATGGCTCGTCGGGTGGAACCGCCAGCCTGTCCGCTGACCTGTCGCTGGCCAGCGCGTCTGGCGAGCAGATGATCTTTTGGGTGGCTGGCATCGGCCTCCTGATCGGCTCTGCCGCCGCCATTTTCTGGCTAGGCAATCGCCCCCTCGCTCTCACGCTCGGCGTCAGCGGCGGCGTGGTGATCGGCGTGGGCATCCTCGTCGAGAACTACCCGTGGGTGGCGCTGGTCGCTGTCGTTGCTGGGTTGGGCGTGGTTGCGCACATGCTCTTGGGCGATAGGGCGAAGGGGAAATATGCCAAGGCGCTGAGCGCCATCACTGGCGGGATCGAGGCTGCGCCCCCTGACGAGGCGGCGGGGATCAAGCGGCTGATCGGCGAGCGAGCCGATGCCGAGGACAAGCGAACCATCCTGCGGGTGAAATCCGGCGGGTGAACACTCAAGCTCTGTAGCTTGATAACCATGCTCTGTGGCTTGATTGCGTTCCGCAACTGAACAAATCCCCCCTTGCGCGGCGGGAACGCCATATTGCGCGAATCTTGCGCGAATCTTGCGCGACACTTTGCGCGACACCTTGCGCGACACTCCATCGCCAAATTAGTCGAGTTTTAAGGCATTTTCGACATTTTCAGCGCGACACTAGCGCGACACTTTCGAGCGGCATCGGGTGACGAAGGTGGCAAGTGTGACGATCTTTTTCCGCGTCTTTCTATGCCGCAACCGAACAAAACCGCCCTTGCGCAACAGGAACGCCACCTCGATTTGCGGCCGGGTTGAGGAGATTGCCAATTATGCACCTTCCGTTTCTATTCCGGCACCTATAGGGGAGGGCTTGCCGGAATCGAATTGAACCCCATCTCGGCCTTCGACGGGGACTTCGGCAGATTTCGCGCAGATTTACCGCAGCAACTGAACAAAACCACCTTTTCGCAACGGGAACGCCACCTCAACCAGTTGGACACGACCTGACGGCTGGCAAGGCCCATCACGGCAACCTGAGTTTGAGGCGAGGACTCGGCGCAGGTCACGACAGGTCACGACAGGTCACGACAGGTCACGACAGGTCACGACAGGTCACGACAGGTCACGACAGGTCACGACACCACGCCGCGATGGGCTTTATAACGGAACCATTGCGCCCGGTCGGTATGCGCGATGTAAGCGCATGTCCTGTCTTGGTATGCGCGGATATGCGCGGCATTTCGTGAATATGCGCCGGGAATGAATAGTGCTTCGATTGCGCCCGGATAGTGCTTCGATTGCGCCCGAATAAAAACATCAGGAAATCCGGCTAATTTCTGAGTTTTCCCTCAACTGGACAGATCGCCGATTAGGCATCGCCAGCCCCGACAATTCGCAACAGAACATAGCGCGGTAAGGAGGGCAGCTTGCCGGAATCGAATTGAACCCCCCGAACGCGCTGCGCCGAGCGCTTAAATCGGCGCATAAAAAAAGCCCCGACCCGAAGGCCGAGGCTCTGGTCTGGTCGTCACTCGGTCGCGGTCGCGGTACTATCATGCTCTGCCAGCCGCTTGGCTATGCCGGTGGACAGGCCACGCAGGTCGTCCCCCAGTCCAGCCACCATGCTGCATCCTGCCGTGAGAATCATCGCCCCGACCAGTGCCGCTGCTGCGGCTCGTTTCATTACCACCTTCATGGCATGGCTCCTCGCGCGTCATGGCGCAGGGTATGTATCGGCGCGATGGCACAAAAACATTTGCGACAATGCAACTTTTGTTGTGCCCAGTTGGGCGCATCGGCACTCAGTCGCTGGAATCGCCATGTCGCGAGTCCATCACTCGTCACCGTACACGCCGTTGGCGGCGGCACGCATGTCTTCGTATGGAACATCTGCGTAGAGGTTGGCGGTTACGGTAGGGTTGGAATGCCCGAGTTGTTTCTGCACCAGCCGCAGGTTGCCCGTGCCTCGCAGCAGATGCACCGCCAGCGTATGCCGGGCGTGGTGCAGCGGACGAGGCGCAAGCCCCGCCAGCTTGAGCGCGTACTGCCACTGCCGCCAGAGGGCGGTGCGGGTCAGCGGCCCACGCTCGCCCTGCAAGACGTGGTCGTCGTCGGTGGCCGGACGAAGCCTCGCCCGGAGGTCGGCCCGGTACGCCACGAGGTGCTGGACTAGACCATCGCTGATCGCGATCGCCTCTATGACGGGCTGGCCCCGTCTTTTCTTGCCTCTATGCACCCGGATGTACGCTGCGTTCTCGTCGAGGTCTCGCCACAAGATCGAGACCATCTCAGCCGCACGCAGGCCCGTGGCCAGCGCGAGGTCTACAGTCATCCACCGCACGATCGGGCGGATGGCCTCGTCGCGTTGCGCGACCTCTGCGTAGCGCCGCGCCGAGGCTGTCAGCTTCCGCACCTCGCGGCGGTCAAGATATTTCAAGCGATCCATCGGTTGTTCCTTTCATTTGAGTTTATTGATGTGCGCCAGCAGGACGGCTGTACGCAGCTTCATCGAAGCGATCGCCGTGGGGTCGATCTCGGATGACCGGCGTCGCCACATCCCACGGTAATGCTCCACGCCGCCGTCCCGGCCGTCGATGTGCGGCGCTAGCACGTCCGGCGTGGAGCGTGAGCGATAAAACCGCTGGCGTCCTCGCCCGAAATCCCAGCATAACCTCCGAGTTTCCGGGCAAACCATCACGCCGTACTGCGGCACCGTCGCTCGCCCGTCGCCGTCCGCGATCTCGGCCTCTCGCCGCACTGCGTCTCGGCACCAAGCGGTGGCGAAATACTTTTCGCCAGCAAGGGCGGCGCTCGCGGCTTCCTTGAGCATGCCAATGAACTCTGCCCAGTCAGTCCTGTCCGCGATGCAAGGCCGGGCGTAGTCCGTGTCCTTGAGATTGTTGAGTTCGCTGATACGGATCGGCTCGTCCGCCCACCCTTTGGCTGCCATCGTGGTGCGGCGATCCCTGTTGCAAACCGCGCGAAACAGTTGCCAGTCAGGCAGCGCGGTCGGCGTGTCGAAGACCGTCCCGTTGCGCGCCGGGTTCTTCACGTCCAGCCACGTTGTCAGCACATACTGGTGCGACAGCCCCGGCCGTGCGCGGTGCGAATGCGCGGAGTGCCTGACCAAGTATTTGTCGTCGTAAGGCTTATTGACCACGGCGTGTCCGCCCATCCACGCACGCACGGCGGCAGGCACGCCAGCCTCGTCGATTGGCATCCACCGGCCTCGGCCCGGACGCGCCCAGATGGTGCCGCTCTCGCGGTTCGGCGTCTTGAATTGCCACTTTGCTACTATCACGGTTCGTCCCTTCATCTACGAGATTAACTAGAAAAGAGAGGGGGGGGCACGTTGCCCCCCCCCGCAGGTCTACTCGCCGTCAGCGATGTGGATCACCGAACCGAACGGCGGGCCGGCGTCAGGGTTGTTGAAGATCACCCATAGCACCGGCAGCACCGGCGGCGTGTCCGGGTATCGCGTGTGGCCATCGGTGAACGCGAGGATGAACTCATGCTCGCCATCGTCGAACGTGTCGTCGATGTACGCCAGCGGCTGGACGTGGCTCGTGCCGCCGCACTTCTCACGTTTGATCCGCAGTGGCCCGTCCATCGGTGACCATGTCTCGCCGTTGTTCTGCACCTCCGTGTCGTGGTACAGAATCGACAACTCAATATCGAACGTCTGCCCGATGGACTCGACCTCACCAGCGACCTGAGCGATGTTGTAGTCGCTCACGCTGCCGCTTTGGTCGATCAGCAGGATGCCCTTGCCAATCGCATCGCCTGAAAGGCTTGGCAGGTACTGCCCGGCTGCGATGAACCGCCGGTTGGGCGGAGACCAACTGTAGTCTGTCTTCGCCCGACTCTGCACGAACTCGGCCAACGGCTGACGCCAGTCGATCGTGCCTTCGACTACATCGTCGATCAGCTTGTTGACGCTGCTCGGCAGGTCACCGATCTGCTTGGCGGTTGCTGCCGCCTTGACCATGTCAACTTTCCAGCGTTCCTCAGCCTGCTGCTGCGCGGCCTTGTCCCCGTCAGCATCCATCACCGCTCCGCACCCGCCGGGATCGGCAACACTTGAGAAGTCCCGCTGGCCTGCCTCTTGGCCTGCCCCGCCGCCCTTCCCGCTACTATCATCCTCGCTGCCCTCAGAGCCGCTCTCAGAGCCGCCCTCAGAGGTCGGGTCGCTGGGGGGGCTGCCATCGCCAGCCCCGGAGGCGTCATCCTCGCTGCCCTCAGCGCCGCCCGGACTCTCGCCCGAGTCCTCGCCCTGTTCACCATCAGGCTCGCCATCGCCTTGCTCGCCATCAGGCTCGCCATCGCCTTGGTCAGGCTCGTCCTCTTCGTCGAGGCGAGCGTAGTAGAACTCGGCTGACTCGCCCTCGGCGGCGTTGATCTGGCTCGGCCAGAGGCAGCCATCGGGTAGCTCCAATCCGCACTCCTTGACGATCGGGTTGATCGCCATGTCTGCGGCGATGTTCCATTGCCGAGGATCGCGACCCGCACGCCGGGCGTGGTGGCCAAATGCTGGATGCAACGTCTCGTGCGCCAGCAGACCAACTACCCTCTTGGGCGTCAGGCTGAGGATAAACTTCGGGTTGAAGTACAGCCGCTCGCCGTCAGTCGCTGCGGTCGGGATCGACCACGCCACGGTCGGTTCCAGCTTGAGTGCCAACTGGGCGAAGAAGACCGTGCTGGGTTTGTTCCCGAGAACCAACGCAGTCCTCGCCGAGTTGATCGCGGCCTCGGCGGCGGCGGCGTACGCCACTGCGTCCTCCGGCCCCTGCATGAAATCATCGAAACTTTTCGTTTGATTTTCCATCGTCAGTGTCCCTTTGTTTCTGTAGTCAAAGATGGGGGGGGGCAACGCGCCCCCCCCCGCAGGTCATAGGTCTCCGTACATCTTTTTCTTAGCTGCCGCCTCGGCCTGCTTCGCGGCGCTCACCCGTACGACCGCCACCGTTGCGGCGGCCTTCGCCGTTGCGATCGACTGCCTGACGCTGGTCAGCGACTCGCCGAGCAGCGACTCGTACCGAGTCAACTTCGCGCTGAGTTTCTTGGATGCCTCGACGCGCCCCTGCAGGGCACGCTCGCCCAGCGCCGTCGACTTCACGTCCTCGCCAATCTCGGCGGCTGCCGACTGAAGCTCGTGCGTAATCGCGTCACGCACGGCGGTCACCATGCCCTCGTCTGCGGCAGTCCGCAGGAGGTACACGCTGTTGGCGTCCACCGCCGCAGCCTCGACGGCCTCGACGAGACGCCGCCACTGAGCGACCTGATCTTCGGGAACCCAGTACACGCCACCCGCCGGGCGAAGGCTCGTGCCGTGGCAGCGGCCACTCACATACCGAGTGAGCATCGCCGCGACTGCGTCAGCGTGGAGCCGGTCTCGCAACTCGTCGTATCTCGTCACGATAGCGTCCCGCTGGTCGGCGGTGGTAGTGACGCTTACCTCGATGCTGGCGGAGGTCTCGCCCTGTACCCTCGCCGAGAGGATATGCCCGTAGTCATTTGCCTGCACGCCCTTCCGTTCGTCGACAACCTCCCAGCCGTCCCCGTCAGCCAGTGGCCTGATCAGGTGACCGTTGCCCCCGTAGAGTTGCTGCATCGCGTTGCGCAGGATCGTCGTCGGCTGCCGCTGGTCGGGCAGCAGTTCAGGCAGGCCGATGGCGGTCAGTGCCTGTTCAAGCCGGTTTCGATCCGTCCACGAGAGCCGCCAGTAGGTGACGACCCCAGATACGCTGATGTTGGTGGTATTCAAAATCATTGTCCCTTCAATAAGATGCCAATGGCGGGGCCGAGCAGGCAACGTACCTGCCCGGCGTGCCGCCAGATCATAGTGTCAGCGCCTCGGCCATCTCGGGATTGGCTGCGGCCCATTTGCCGCCAGCGTCAGAACTGATGGCGGTCGAGTCCAGTATCGTCGCGTCACGCATGAGCAGAACCGACTGCTCCTTCCGCTTCTTCCCGTCAACCGTGTCACCCGTTGCCCATCGCAACGCGATGGTCGCGATGGCGGTTCCGATCGCGTCGAGGTCTCCGCCGTCTCGAACTGCCTCGCGGAGATGCTCGACGAGTGCGTGGGCCAGTGCGTAGACCACGCTCGGATCGCTGGGCAACTCGTGGTTGTCAGCATCGGCGATGACCGCCGCAGGCGCGGGCAGCGACTCCCAAATCTCGGCGTGGGCGATGAACTCCGTGCCACGCCCCTCGCCCACTGCGCCGATGGCTGCTGCCAGCCACAAGTCTCGCGGCGTATGCGGCAGCAGGCTCGCGAGGTTCGTCCAACTGCGGAGCGTGGGGAAACTGCGAGCCGCCGCTGCGTTCACCGGGTCGAACTCTTGCAGTGCCGCAGGCACGAAGCTCAGGTACGACAGCACCGGCGGGAACACATTGTGTTCAAGCGCCCACGCATGCCACTCGGCATGACTCACGTCAACGTCGATGTGGGTGCTAAATCTGTTCGCGACACTTGTTGCGATTTGTCTCGCCCCGGCGCGGTCTGAGGTACGATTTCCTACAGCGACAACCACCCACCCGGCAGGAAGTTCGTACAGGCCGATCCGCCGATCCTGCACGAGTTGGAGGCAGACGTTGATCATCGCCGGACTAGCGTTCGGCAACTCGTCGATCACCAGTATGCCCCGACCGCTGCGTGGCAACCAGTCGGGCGGATTCAGAACCGTCCGACCATCAACGACTGACGGCACGCCGGTCATATCCACCGGCTCGTGCAGGTAGGCTCTGAAGTCTTGAAACTGCCACGGTTCCTCGCCCTCGGCGAGGTCAGCGTTGATCGCGTCCAGAGCGGCCCTCACCGAGGCGCTTTTTGCCACGCCCGGTTGTCCCCAGATGAATATGGGCTGGCGAGAGCGAGGCAAGGTCGCGGCGAGGAGTCGCTGCAAGTTTTTCGGAGTCAATGTAATCATCAGAAAAAGTCCCTTCTGTTGTTGTGGCGGCAACGTGCCGCCGGTTGTGGTTGCAGTACTATCATCATTCACGAGTCACATCGCCTGCCGGGGCGGTAGCCCCAGCGAGGCGCGGGTCACCCGATTGCAGCGTAACGCCGCCAAGCGGGCCATTTGCGATCGGCCTCGGCCAGTTCAGCCTCGTTCGGCTCGCGGAGTTCGCGCCACTTTTCGTCGCCGACCGGCCAGTCGCCCTGCAGCGCGCTTTTCAACTCGCCGTTGGCCAGTTTTATGAGGTAGCGGTCGCCAAGTCCGGGCGACCGGGTGGCGTCGAAAAGCTCGGTGATGCAGTCTGCGCCGTGGCCAACAAGCTCGCGGCGTTTTGTGCGGGCGCGTCGAGCGCGACGCAGGCGACGCAGCGCCTTGTCCGAAAAGCCGAGCCTGTTCAAGATCAGCGTGCGTGCCCCCGCTGGCGTACCCTCAAATCCATCGGCAGTGTAATCGGCAGTGCCGTGGGCGTCGGCGTGATCGGCAACGCGCACCGTCAGGCCGTACTGGTCACCCGCCAGCCGTTCGTGGCTGATCGTCAGGTAAATTGTGCCGGTCTGCGCCCAATGCTCCTCGACCAAGCATCCAAGTTCCTCGGCAAATTGAGCGAGGCGGGCAGCGTCACGTTTTGGCCTAATCGTCGTCATGGTTGTGTCCCTTCAGGCGGCAAGCCGCCGGTAGTGATTGCCCGATCCGATCGGGTAGTGAAAAGCCTGCCGCAGCGCTAGCCTTGACAGGTGAGGTTGTCATGCGGTGGCACGGAGGTAGTATTGGTAGTAGCCGTGTCCGTGCCCGGCCGGGTGCCACCCGTCATAGGGCAGGCCATCGCTCCTGATCTGGGCGTAAAAAAGCTGACCATCGACACGCTTCCAGCCGTGCGACTTGCGGGGATTGTGATCGTCGGCAATGACGATCTCAGCGTGATCGGCAGCGGCAGGATCGGGGCCGTAAAACTCAAGCGGGTCAGTCTCCGGGTACTGATCGCCCACGTGGTCGTAAATGACCGAATCAATCCGGACCCCCTCGCCGGTCGAGTTCGCCGTCCGCTGCGCGACCTCCCTCGCTCGCGCGAGCGAATGGGATGGCCCCCAAACGGTCGCGACTGGTGCGCCGCTTGCGTCCTCGACGCGCACTTCAAAACGCTCGAATGCCATGATGTTGCCCCTTCTGGCGGTAAGCCGCCGGTTGTGAAATCCCCGGCGATGCGTTCCCGCAGCGCTGGGGTTGTGGTCATTTGTCTTCGGTCACTGGCGTGGATTAGTCGCTCCGGTGGCAATCGCCCCAAACAGGTGCTGGGGTTCCGTCTACCAGTGAGCCGAGGTAGTGATACCAATCGGGCGGGCTGATGTCCGAGTTGATGCTCTTGGCAACCTCTTGTCCTGCCCGGAAGTGCCCGCGTGCGGCACTTGTGGGCGTGGGTAGCTTGGGACGATTTGGGTTGCCTGCGCCCATCAGGTGGAAGCGCAAGCCCTTGAAAAATGACGCCCATCCGGGCGTCGAGCGGTGCCATGTTGCGAGGCGAATAACCTCAACGCGATTGTCGTCGCTCAGGGCGTCCCATTCTGCTAGCTTGGCCGCTTTGGCCTTGTTTTCGTGCGTGATCCTCTTGATGCTCATGGTCGTGTCCCTTCGTTAGATGGTTGCGTGCGATCGACAATCGATCGCGAAGCCAGACGATCGCCGTCAAGCGGTCGTCTGAATGAATGATGACACTGCGTGTCATTAGCTGTTGTCGTCGTCATGCTCTGGCGTTGTTTTTGCAATCCCGCTTGCCGGTGTCTCGGCGAGCCTTCGTCTGACTTGATCGCTGCTCCGGGGCAGAAAAGCGTATTGGCAACTGCGTACCGCTTGGTCGTGCTTTTCCAGATATTCACTTGTCATCCCGGCTTTCCGGTCTCAGCTTGTTTCGTCCTGCCCTTGCAGCCCTTCGTCTCACGAGTCGCTGAGTTGTCCAACGAGGAACAGTCTACCACCATCATCGGGCGTGTCAAGCCCTCGCCGTAAACTTTACGAAGTTTTTTTTCGGGCCTGACGAGGCGTGAGGGGCATGTCGGCAAAAAACTGGCAACAGATCAGCAAACGGGCGTGCGAGTTGGCCTGCTGCGGAAGCGGCGATCTGCCGGTGGTTGACGTGACGGGTACAATGATGTTGTGACGAGCGTGCGCGACGACAACACGGTGACGGTGGTAGACGTGCGGCCGCTCTCGTCGAAG
>Ga0114899_1001508_pt1 | contig 13595 bp, 18 predicted proteins | sample MalvireepMed_215_FD_83497 | JGI IMG/M metagenome (GOLD analysis project Ga0114899, IMG submission 83497) | Marine viral communities from the Global Malaspina Expedition - Malaspina viral metaG DeepMed_215 | ecosystem: Environmental > Aquatic > Marine > Oceanic | place: Mediterranean Sea... | reverse complement strand
GCGCAGTCCACCTTCGATCGCCGCGAAGAGAACAGCAAGCGCACCATTGATGAGATGCGGCTGTGGAGCGTGGTCGACGAGATGGATGACGACGCCAAGCAGGGCTTGCGTAACATGCAGCGACTGAATGCTCACTCGGCGAAGCAGACGGCCAAGGCATTTGGCCTGACGACGCTGGAGCAGGAGTTGCTGTCTGGTATCCCTTGGACGCTGCATGAGCAGCGAGCCGAGGAGATCGCAGCCCAGAAGGGCGCGGCGCAGAGCGGCAGCGATAGCCTGCTTCAAGAGCTTGGGGCTTCACCCGAGAGAACTGCTTCACCGCAAGGGAGTTCTGCCGACATCGACCTTGGTGGCCTTGGAGGCGGCGGAGCCGCACCACAAGGCGCATACGCCAACGCCGATCAGGCGCAGAACGCGATCGATGCCGCCCTGAACGCGGGTGACGTGGCGAAAGCCAGGCAGATCGCGGCTAGCGTCGGCATGCACATCAATCCCTAGAAAGCGGAGGAACATGAAAATTGGCTACCGGACTAACTGTAGCCGGGACGAGTAATCTCTCGACCGGACAGAAAATCATGTACAACGCGGCGCGGATCGCCTACGAGCCAGCCGCACCGAACCCGGACCTTGTGGAGTCCCACCGGATGCCACAGGGCCACAAGCAGTGGGACATCCTGACGTACGAGCGGCTTGCGGACGCCGACGCCCTCACGGAAGGCGTGGACGTCTCGGCCATGCAGCAGCTTGTAGCGGCCAGTCTCACCGTGACTCCAACTGAGCACGGCATCTTCGCCAACATCTCCAAAAGGCTTCGGCGAAGGCAGGGTGACACCAACGTCATGTCCACCACGGGCATGCTTCTGGCGAACTCGCTCAGGCGGCTCCAGGACAAGGACATCATCACGCTGTACGCCAGCTTCACGAAGTCCACACCGGGGGCGTCCCTCGCTATCGACGTGACGCACTTCCGTGGTGCCGTCGCCTACCTCCTCACGGACAACGACACGTCCTACGGGCCGGCCCCGCTGCCGGTCCACGCATCGCTCCACATCGAGCAGATCTCGGACATCATCGTGGACATCTCCGACCCCGGTGCCGTGGTATCGTCCCGGTTCGGGCTCTCGGCAGAGTTGCTCCAGCGGTGGTGGAGGGGATCAGACCGGCTCTACGGCGTCATGGTGTTCCATGGCGGCAACATCGCCCGGGACGCCTCTGGCGACTCCAAGGGCGCCATCTTCGCCCGAGAGGCACTGGCACTCGTCATCGCCGAGACGCCGGATGCGGTGGAAGAGCGGGACATCTCGCTCAGGGCGACCGAAGTCGGCATCACGCAGGAGTGGTCGGAAGCCGAACGGGCCGACCCACACGGGGTCACCGTCTACTCGGACTCGAACGCAACCATCTAGACCGGATGACGCTGGAACAGAACATAGAGCGCGGACTGGAGCAGGGGCCTGTCATCACCCGAGTGGTGGATGGCAGCGCCCCTCCAGTCCGGCTGTGGGACAACCTAGTGCGGGAATGGGTGGATCTGCCCGTCAACTTCGACGCGATGAGGCGTCAGGACGGGTCGAAGTCTTCCCAAGCGTCGGCGTACTTCATGCAGAAGGTGGCATTTGTGTGCTCCGACTGCGGCGATGCGTCCGTCTTCCCGAGCAACGCCAGGATGCACGTGCAGAACGCCCGTGGTCAGTTCCGGCAGCACGAGGAAGCAGCAGTAACGACACAGCTTGGGGAGAAGGGCCAGTCAGTGCAAATATGTACCGGCTGTGGCGCCACCTTCCCAATGCGTAAGAACATCGCTCAGAGGCATATCGACCGTATCCGAGAGATCGGAGCGCACACAGCAGCCTCGAGCACCCAAGTTCAAAGGTACTCCCTGGCCCCTTCGGAGGTCGCTCCGCCAAGAGCGGAGGTTCCTGAAGCTAGCCAGGAGACTCGCAGTCGCTCGCGCCGTCGGAAGCGCAGGCGGCACTAGGTAGCACCATGCCCGATCTGTCGGTGGAGAGATTGCCGGAACTGACCGGTGATAGGCCCGGAGAAGTGGGCGATTGGACCATGGAGTCCCAGCGCCCATGGAAAGAGCTTCCTGAGGGGAGCGTACTCCGGCGCCGCATCGAGATGTTCCGGAAGTCGAACTGGTCGACGATAGAGCACGACCTGCTGATCGGCCACGGCATTACGTCCGCGGAGCCGCAGTGGGCCGAGCCCGGGTACGCATGGTACTGGCGGGACGAGGTCATCTCCCTTTACGGGAAGGCCACGAGCAACGGCTGGAAACAGTTACGGGCTCCTGCCGGGACGGCGGCACAGATCGCCCACTACTTGGCAAAGGGATGGCGCCTCCGGCACCCTTCCGATAGGGAGCCTGTTGAGGTGCCGTCCGGCGAGTCCACCGAGGGGGCCGGGGTACCGACTTTTTATTGCGAGCGCCATCAAGGACGCAAGCTCGCCTTCAAGGGGTGGAAGGCCTACACGCACCATCTGGCCTTCTATCAGGAGACGGCGGAGTATAATCCCGAAGACATGGCAAAGGGGGCTGCTTGGTACTGCCCGACGCATAACTGCGGCTTTGGCACCGAAAGGCTGGCAAAGCGGCACGTGCGGTATCACCGGCAGAAGAAAGAGCAGCACATCCCGCTGGAAGCGATGGAGGTCAAGCCGAATGGTAACGGGACAGCCCGAGACGATCATGGAGAGGGCGGAGCGCCGCTGGGTGTATCGAATCATCCAGCGCCATCCCAACTTCTTCGCAGAGATCGAAGACCCAAGCGGCGATCTCCAAAGGGTCAGGTCGGACAGCGAGGCGGAAGCCCGCCACGAGTTGATGCTGGCCCGAAAGAACCAGAACCAGTTCTCGGAGGCGACGACGTTGGCCTACCGGGAATGGCTCAAGAGGAATAAAGAAAGAGAGTAAGCCATGTCTTTCCCAACGATGAACGCACACGTTGTGAGCACCCTCATGACGAGTTTTGACGAAGCGGCTGGAACGTCCATGTTCAGCCTCGCAACGACCTTGCAGTACCCGTTCATGAGCGTACCGGCAGTCGTGGACGTCTCCGGCATGGAGTTCGCCCTGGTGAACATGCAGGAGGCGGCCACCGGCATCGGCCAGTCCGTTGCCTCTGGGGCATCCACAGTGGAGTTCCAGTTCGGCGACATGGGCGGCACGGCCACCGGAGCGGCTTCGGGTAACCACCTCATCAACCCCGACGACCTGTCGAACACCCTCGCGGGTGGGTGGACGCTCCACGAGGCCCGTTTCGCGGTCGGCACCAGCACCACGGACCTTGACGCAGACGACTGGGTTGGCCTCCACAGCGTGGCGAACCTGACGACCACCGCGGGCATCGGCTCCGCGACGATTCGCGCCCACTTCGTCTACGGCAAGCCGGGATCCATCAACTAGGAGGCACATGCCTCGACGCAAGAAGAAGCGATCTCCACAGCAGGCGGGGCCGCTAGGCCCCCCTGCTCAGGAGAACACGCTTGACTACTACGTCAAGCGCCGCGATCCTAAGAAGCGGGACTACATCCACTCCTACGGGAAGGCGAAGTCCTGCCCCCATCCCCGTCTGACCTCCCTCTCCATCGGCGGCACCTGGTACCGGTGCGAAGAATGCAACTGGGCCTACTGCATCGTGGCGGGCTATGCCCAGCCGCTGCACAATCTCGTGATAGGCAGCGCGATGAACATGATGCACTTCGCCAAGGAGCACGGCACCGAAGCCCTCCAGGAAGTCCTGAGAAGGCCCATCGGCCAGTACGACGGCACTCCGCACAAGCCCGTCCTCCCCGAAGGTAAGTCGTGGGATGACGCGCTGGAACTCCTCGACGAAGTCAACGTGACTACCGACGACCAAGGGCGCAAGGAACTCGCTGAGCTCCTGGACTCGGAATGGGTCGGCCCCAAAGAGCGAGCACTGGAAGCAAGGAAACGCCAGGAGGCGCTTGATGCTGGAAGCCGACCGTCTAAGGACGGCGCTGAAGGAGCGGACCGAAGTGCAGGCGAGGTGCCCAGCCTGCAAGAAGGACAAGGCGAGAGTCCTTCGGATCGGGATACGTGAGGACCCTGACTGGCCCGTCTTTGCCTGCCTGAACTGCCGCCTCCGGTTCATTGAGCCCAAGCACACCGACCTGCGGGACTACTATGCCAACCAGTACCGCAAGTTCCACAGCGACAACCAGCCGTGGGACGGCGGCGAGGAAGAGCACGTCGAGACTGCCGACGACCGCTTCCAGATACAGTACGCAGGCGGCAAGGAGTCGGCCAAGGTCTTCATGCAAGGGGACAAGCAGGTGGAGGGCGTGCCGGAAGGTGCCGCCGTCCTCGAGGTAGGCTGCTCCGCAGGGGGCTTCCTGGCCCACCTGGATGGCAAGTACGATCTGTTTGCCACCGAGTGGACCACTGAAGACCGGGAGTTTGTGCAGAAGGCCGGCGTGCCATGCGAAGACGGCGATATCCTGGACGTGTTCCCGGGCCAGAAGTTCACCGCGATCGTGGCCCGTCAGGTGCTGGAGCACCAGCTGGACCCCGTCGAGTTCCTGAGCCATTGCCGGGAGCGGCTGATCGGTGGCGGGTGGCTGTTCCTTGAGATCCCCAACGCGAACAACGCGCTGGCGGCGGTCTATCAGATAGAGAAGTACCGCGACTGGTGGTACTGCGAGCCGCACATCACGTACTGGGAGCCTGAGACGCTGGCCCAACTGCTGGGGGCCGTCGGCTTTGAGGCGCGGGTGATGCCGCTCCAGATGTTCGGGATGCTGCACTCCTTCAACTGGTTGGCAAAGAAGGTGCCGACGCCCAAGGCGGACGCGGTCGCCATGATGCAGCCGGTGAACACCAACCACCCACTGGGGCCAGCCCTGAACCGCATCTGGGGCCAGTTCGACCGGGCGTACCGCATCCAGATGGAGACGCTGTCCTGCACGGACTACCTGCGGTCGTTCTGTAGAAGGCGGGAGATATGAAGACGAACAGATTCAGCACCTACGAGCACGAGTCTGTGCTCGGTCCGGATGGGCGCTGCGTTGTCTGCGCCAAGATCACCGTTGATGACGCAAGGGTTTTCCGGCAGTTTACTGCCGTCGTTCAGGAAGGCCGAATCTTCCATATCCTGGTCTTCCTTGGGGTAAAGAGTGAAGACCAATAATCCCTTCATGGACATCGCCCGCACGCAGGCCCGTGAAGTCCACGAGGACACGATGGGCATACGGGTGTTCTCCGGCCTTGGTGGCTGGGGGTACGACCCCAAAGAGAACTGGGGCATGGACATCGAGATGCCCGCTTGGGTGGGGGAAGTCCACAACGCCTACCGGGGTCAGCGGGCCTTCATGCTGGGGACGGGTCCGTCCCTGATCGACCAACTGCCGCTTCTGGAGAGGCTGAAGACAGAGTACACGTTCACCTGCAACCGCATGAGGCGCTTCAAGGAGTTGCCGTTCACGCCGTTTCTGCACTACGTCAGTGAGCCGGGGCCACTGGTGGCCTGGGGGGCGGGCGTCGGCACGGCCTACGACGTGCCCGAGGCCCAGAACCACGTGGCGTGCGTCTGGAGCCGTGTCACCGCCCCTGGGTGGCTGTGGCTGCCAAAGGCACCAGACGATGTGCAGATGCGCTGGCAAGGGTGCTTCGGCATGGACGACTATCTGCCACCCATCCCGACGGCATGGGCCTCCCCGCTCACCATGAGCCAATTGGCCCTCTGGATGGGCTTCGAGGAGATCGTGATTCTGGGGAGCGAGATCACCCAGGTCGGGCAGGCGTGGGACAGGGAGAGGGGAACGACCAAGTACCCACGCAACATCCGGTCTATCCTGGAGTGCGCAGACGCGCTGTCCCGCAACATCTGGCGGCGTGGGCGTAAGATATGGGATGCCACCCCGGGCGGGCGCCTGAACGTGGAGGGCGGAATGCGGTACAAGCCGCTGGAGGAGATCCTGTGCGCCTAGTCACCGTCAGTCACTTTGGCCCCTCCCAGGACAAGGTCGTCTGTAATGAGTGCATGCAGTACGACTCGAAGCTCGACGAGGTCGTTAGCACAAGCGTCTTTGTGATGGCTGGCAGGGTAGTCCATGCCGTATCCTCCTGGGACAAAACAGACAGGCACCTCAAAGAGAGGGGAAGGCTAGAGGATGAGCAAGCCAAAGACCAGACGGGCTGAGAAGCGGGCCAAGAAGAAGCGCAGGAAGGCCAAGCGCAGAAAGCAGAAGAAGCTGTGACCACCCTAGCCAGCCTGAACGAGAGCGGCACCTTGCCGTACCGCCCACTCCAGGAAGTCCTGAAGGAAGGCGTGGTTGTCTAGATGCTGGCGGCTATCCCGTGGTCAGACGTTGCGGTCGAAGCCGTCTTCTTCGTAGCTGGGGTAGTGGTGGCGGTGGCAATTGCCGAGTACATTGACTGGCGACAGGAACGGGCAGCAAAGCGGAAAGAGTACGACGACTGGATGCAGCGCAAGCGCGGCAAGGAGAAACCGATGGTTGACAGAAGAGACGATAGCCATACTGCTCTTGAGCCCGCTCCTATGCGTTCTGGCAGCCCTGTGGCTATGGAAGGGCCTCCGTCATGGTGGAAAGGCCGGAGAGTCCTCTGTACCGGGTCAGAAGGGCTGATAGGCCAGCCGCTGTGCAGCCAACTGGAGGAGGCCGAGGCCATCCTTATCCCGTATGACATCACCGACAAGGAGAGCGACGTGATGGACATGCGGGGGCTCCGTAAGACCTTCGCGTCCTACAAGCCCAGCGTTATCTACCACATGGCCGCTGTCAGCGGCGTCCCACAGTACCAACTCAGGCCATATGAGTCGCACCGGCTCAACATCATGGGGACGCTGAACGTCCTCCAGGCGTGCCACGAGAGCAGCGTGGACGCGGTCATCATCCCGTCCAGCAACCACATCTACGGCCACCAGCGCATCATGCCGGTGGATGAAGAGGCCACGCTGCGGCAGCTTGAGCCGTACAGCGCCGGCAAGATAGCCGCGGACTATCTGGCGCGGTCATACGCACACTTCTACGGCCTGCCCGTCACCGTGGTGCGGAACACCAACTGCTACGGGCCCCACGACCCCCACATGGACCACATCGTCCCCGGCACCATCCGCTCCGTCATGAAAGGCGAGCGCCCGGTCATCCGTGGTCGGGGCCTTACGAAGAAGGCGTACCTGTACGCCGGCGACGTGGCGGAGGCGTTCATGCTGCTGGGGGAGCGTCAGGGCTGCCTGCCCGACAAGGGCGAAGCCTTCAACGTATCGACTGGCAACATCAGTGTTCTGGATCTCGTGTCGTACATCACCCGCCTTATGGGTAGCGAAATCAAGCCCGTGGTCGAAGGCAATGGAGACGACCTTGCCGACGAAGGGCTGGATGTCTCGAAGCTGGTTGACGCGACCGGCTGGAAGCCCCGCCACACGCTGGAAGAAGGGCTACGTAAGACCATCAACGGCTTCAAGGAGCGATATGGTTAGCCGCCGTCACCAACCCCTCACGCTTGACCAGGTCACGCTGGAGAACGTGCGCCATCGCCGCATGGCGAAGGACAAGTGCGCGTTCTTCGAGCGTCTGTTCGCCGCCATCGACGGCATACCCGGCGACATCGTGGAAGCGGGGACGTACACCGGCCTGGGCATCGCCATCCTGTACGTCGCGATGAAGCGTGCCCAGCAGCAGCGCCACATCCGGGGCTTCGACATCTGGGCCAGCGGGTTCCCCGTGCATATACTGACCGAGCAAGACCAGAAGGACACGGGCATGAAGCCCTCCAACCGCTTCAGCACGATGAACAGAGAGCAGGCGCTGGAGAACATCCACGAGCGCAACCACATCCCGTGGGCCGCCGTGACGCTGACGCGGGGGATGATTGCCGACACGCTGGACAGAGTGCCCGCCCCGATCGCCCTGGCGGTCATCGACGTGGACGCCTACCGCTCCTACCAAGACGCGCTGCGTATACTGTGGCCGAAGGTGCCAGTGGGCGGTATTGTATCCTTTGACGAGTACCACGATCACAACTGGCCCGGAGCCAAGGTGGCGGTGGACGAGTTTCTGGAAGGCAGGACGGACTACGTCCTGATGGAGGACTACCGATGGTTCGTACGAAAGACCCGTTCTGGAAAAAGAAGAAAGACACGGAAGGCATAATCTGGAAGCAGAACGCCTACAAGGGTGAGCGGTGCTTCCTGATCGGCACCGGCTCCAGTCTGCTGTTCGAGCGTGACCTGGCAAGGACTGAGCCGGAGTTCACCATGACGTGCAACGGGCTGTTCAAGTGGGACGGGATGCCGTTCCAGCCACGAGTCCACACGATGATCGACCATCCCGCCTTCCCGCTGTGGCAGGACGATATCGAGTCACTTGATACGTTCCGTGTAGCTGGCTTGCGTCAGGGCTGGCCCACAGACACCCCGAAGTGGCAGCGGGTCTTGCAGCGCCGCGACAAGGCGCTGGCTGACGGCAACTGGGGCGGGTACGACGAGGAGTTCACCTGGTGCGCGGGCCGTGCCAACGTGATGTGGACGCTGCTGGCCCAGCTTGCCTACTGGTGGGGCTTCAGCCCCGTCTACGTGCTGGGCATGGACGGCTGGGCAGACCATGCGCCGCTGATCCACTGCTATGAAGTGCAGGACCATCTTCTCGGCAAGCTCGACCGCACTCCGTCCGCCGTGACGGGCAGGACGGAGCTCTCCACACGACGGGCGATCCCGGTGGTGCGACGGATCTACGAGGAGAACGGGCGGGAGATCATCAACCTGAACCCCAACAGCTTCACCAAGGGCCTGCCGGTGTCCACACTGGCGGACGTGCTGTAGGCGTGGCGAGAGCGCTCACGCCGCTTGACTGCGGCTCCTATAAGATCACGGAGTCGCCGGGGGCGTTCCTGTCTTTTGCGGAGTCGGGCTCCCCAGACGAAGTGCCGACAGGAGCCCACTCGTTCAGTGGCCGTCTGGAGACGGCAGACGTGCGAGTGCGGATGGACGGCACTGACGCCACCTCTACAGAGGGCGAGTTGATACCCGCAGGCGGCCCTGTGCTGCTGGACTTCAACATGATTGCCAAGGCGTCGTTCGTCCGCAAGAGCGGCACGGACGGCGTGATCAAGGGCCACTGGTATCAGAACGAGATCCTGCCGATTGTCGGACTGAACACCATCGTCACCGAGGGGGCCTTCGTCAACGGCAAGACGGACGACGACGCGCTTGCGACAGTCACCGGCTATGAAGTGGATGCGTTCTGATGAGCGTCCTCGCAGTCATCCCGGCAAGAGCCGGGAGCAAGTCACTCCCTGGCAAAAACTGGAAAGAGTTCTGCGGCAAGCCGCTGGTGGCCTGGACGATCGAGCAGGCGCTGTTGGCGAAGCTGGTGGACCGGGTGGTCGTTAGTACGGACTCGCCAGAGGTCGCTGAGGCCGCCAATGGCTACGGAGTTTATGTGAAGGGCCGGCCGCCCGAGTTGGCAACCGACGAAGCGCCTACCGAGGCGGTGCTAAACCAGGTTCTCAGGAACAATATCAGCGCCGATCTTGTCGTCCTGCTACAGCCCACCTCCCCGCTCAGGACGCCCAAAGACATCGATGAGTGCGTTGAGCGCGTCCAGGAGGCCGCAGAGAAGGACTGGGACGTGTCTGTGACCAGCGCGGTGTGGAACCACTGGGAGGCGGAGTTCCCGTGCAGGGACCGCAAGCGGCGGCAGGACATCGCGCGGCTGATGGAGAACGGCGCCATCTACGCCACGACGCGCAAGGCGCTGCTGGAGAACAACAACAGGGTCGCCAAGGGCGCGTGGCCGTACCCGATGCCGCGGTGGACGCGGTTCGAGATAGATGAGGCCGACGACTTCGCCGTCTGCGAGATGCTGTTCCGGGAGCATGGGCTTGATAAGTGAAGGCCGCATTCATATTTGCGCGGAACTAGGCACCAACCACTCCGGCTCTCTCGAGACGGCCTGCCAATTGATTGACGCGGCCAAGGCCGCAGGCGCCGACTCCGTCAAGTTCCAGAAGCGGGCCACCGGCCTGATACCGGAGAGCGTGGCGGGGCAGATGCGCCAGACGCCCTGGGGGTACATCTCCTACCAGGAATACAAAGAGCGTATCGAGTTCTCGGTGGACGACTACCGGTGCCTTCAGGCACACGCCGACAGGGTCGGCATCCCCATGTGGTGGTCGGTGTGGGATATATCGTCGCTGGTTGCCATCAAGGAGAACTTCGAGCCGTTCGCCTACAAGGTGCCGTCGGCACGGCTGACCGACCACGACCTCCTGAAGGCGCTCAAGGCCCGCACGGTGCCCATCGTGCTGTCCACCGGGATGTCGACCGTCGAGCAGGTGGACGACGCGGTGAATATCCTGTTTGACCAGGGTAACGAGATTGTGGTCGTCCATTGCAACAGCACGTACCCCTGTCCGCCCGCCGACTTGAACCTGAAAGCCATACGGTCCATGCAGGTGCGGTACGCACCACTGAGCGTCGGCTATAGTTGCCATGCAACCGGGCTGGCCCCCAGCGTGGCGGCAGCAGGCATGGGGATCGTATTTCTGGAGAAGCACCTGACGCTGGACAGGTCGTCCTGGGGCACCGACCAGGCTGCCTCCGTGGAGCCGCAGGGCTTCCGCAGGCTGGTGAAGGACGTGCGGCTGGTGGAGGCCGCGCTTGGGGATGGCGTGAAGCGCGTCACCGACGGCGAACAGGAAGCGATGGTGAGACTTCGTGGGTAAGAGTATTCCGGTACTAGAGCGTCTCCTGAGTCGCATTGACGGTGAAGGCGATGTATCTCTATAAGGGCTCCCGGCACTGTAGGCCCTGCATGAGGATTCACGAGCGGGAGTGGGTAGCGCGTGGCGGGAAGCGGGCGAGGGACAAGCGATGAGTGCGAATATGACCATCATTGGGAGCCGCTGGATAAGCAAAGGCAAGCATGCACCGGTGAGGTGGGTGCAGTACATGGTGACGTCCACCAAGGGCTTCATGGTGCCCGACATCAGCGGCACCCTCGACATCGAGGAGATGCTGGACCTGCTGGCTGAGCGGGTTGAGATGGACTACCCCGGCCAGGGCGACAAGGCGTGGGAAGAGGGCCGTCGTCAGCTTGAAGAGACAGACTTCGCCGCCGAATGGCTGGAACTAAACCGCAAGATCGCGGCCTACAAGCGCTGGGGTGGGCACCCCCCCAAGGCCGTCTTCATGCCGGACGAGATCGACCCGTCCCAGTGGAACGTCGTGCTGCCTCAAGACGACGGGCTGGGAGAGATCATGGTTGGCAAGGTGGACAAGAAGCACACCAAGGACTGGGTGCGCCCACAGGAGGGCGAGAACGCCTACCGGGACGAGTTTGGCTGGAAGGCCATCCCGCCCGAGCAGACACGGGCACGCCGGCGTCTGGAGAAGAAGGTGGTGCAGCAGAGGCTGCGTGACCTGGGGGAGCGGACGGTGCAGGTACACGGCTGATTTGCGCCGTGCTGGTAGAATGGCGTCAGAACAGATAGAAGGGAACTGCGATGGCTGAATCCATAGCCGCGAACGGCAACATCCTTTCGGGGGAGAAGACCGTCACCACGACCGGCACGGCTGAAGCCCTGCGGGGCGCCGTCATCGTGCGTGCCCTCACCATCATCGCCAAGGCCGCCAACACCAACCAGGTCTACGTCGGCGGCTCCGATGTGGCGACGACCACCAACGACGGCCTGGACGCCGGACAGGCGCTGGTGCTGGAGTCGGATAAGGGCATCGACCTGTCAACCGTGTTCCTGGACGTGGACACCAACGGCGAGGGCGTGGACTACTACGCCATCATAGGGTAACTGTCATGCCGTCAAAGAGAGCTGGGATCAGCTGGGTCAGTCTTACCCGTAACGTCGCGAACGAGTGGGGGGCCACTCAGACCTTCAGCAATGACACCTTGCTGGCACTTGGGACCGACGAGGACACCGTCCTGGTCAACAACTCCGCAGGTCTATCTGCTGACGAGGAGCTTGCCAACGTCATCGAGGGCACCTCAGACCACCAGGGCGTGGCGGCCAACTCCCTCATCCTGTCGAACATCACCAACGATGGCGACATCATGATGCTGGTGTCGGACGGCGGGAACTCCAAGGAGTTCTTGCTGGCGAATGGCGACACCGCCGACCTCCAGCTTGGTCACGCGATGGCGACGGTTACAGTAAAGACGGCCAGCGGCAATCTCTCGCTCAGCCCCGGCGGCGATGTTGTCAGCACCGTGGACAAGCTGACGATTGGCGCTAACGCTGACTCGGCCAACACCTTCGCGGCCAACTCCAACCGCTCAGGCGCTGGGTCTGCCCTCTTCCAGCAGAACATTGAGTGGAACGACACGGTGGTTGTCCGGCTCCAAGCCCTCTCGGGCGCAGACACGAGCAACAAGGACGAGGGTAGACTCCGTATTCTAACGGCAATAGCTGGCGGCACCCTCACAGAAGCCGTACGGTGGTCGGAAGCGACCAATACAAGCCTCGGCGGGAGCGCCGAGCACGCTGCTACAGTAGGAACAAAGATATTATCGATGTTTGATGGCACCGCCCCAGTTGGCACCCTTGCTTCAGGCGGTTCCTTCTTCGCCAATGCTGCTACCAATGTAGAGATCAACTGGATTGACAGCGCGGGCAACGCCGAGCAGTTGTCCACCACGTAGGAGTACCGATGGCGATTGACCCAATGCCCACGGTGAGGAGTGGCGACCCTGAGTGGCTGGACGCATACAACTCCTCTGACAAGGTGCGCTGCGACTGCCCTTGGCCTAGAGTCCAGCGCAGCGGCAGTCAGTCCCTCGGCATCGTGATGGACATCGACCTGTGCTGTCTGGCGGAGGCTGTGGAGCAGCTAGCCCGTGGCGAGACGCCAACCAAGACGGAGTTCGTCCACAGGACGTATACCAAGCCTGCGTTTGACTGGGACGACAACGCGCAGGTGCCTACCGGAGACGAGGACTATGACACAGGAGAACGGGACGGGGACGACCAGCCCATCATCGGCACTCGAAAGACCTATGCGGCCCGCGGAGCGCCGGCGCCGTTCCACGCCGACCGTCTCAAAGCCAGGGGCCTCCGTTCCTAGCGCCCTTGGTATGAACGACCTACTGATGCTGCTGGGCCTCAAGGAGGCCCGTATTGCTTTACTGGAGGCGCAGATTGCTGCGCTAACCGGAGACAGAGTTGCCGACTCCGCTCTATAGCCTAACGAGGGGTGGGATCGGGGTACGGCTGGCCTACGCGATGGGCGACCGTCTTGAGGACGGCACAGCGGACTCCGGCAGCACCAGCACCATCGTCCACGACCAGTGGGTCGACGCAGACGACTCCCGGCTCAAGGGCCGGTGGATATGGGTGCACACCGGGGTTGGGGTGGGGGAGATCCGGCGCGTCCTGTCGTTCACGGCTGGCACCGACACCATCGTGCCGACGCCCAACTTCGCAGCCACCATCGGCTCCACGTCCCAATATCTGATAACGGAGCAGTGGTCGCCGCACCAGTACATCGAGGCGATCAGGCGTGCGCAGCGGCACATCAGTCGCATCTCCTTCAAGGAGCAGATAGACCGCTCCATCATCACGGGCTCCCCGCTCAACAACGGCACGTTCTACAACG
>Ga0114899_1001506_pt1 | contig 13620 bp, 13 predicted proteins | sample MalvireepMed_215_FD_83497 | JGI IMG/M metagenome (GOLD analysis project Ga0114899, IMG submission 83497) | Marine viral communities from the Global Malaspina Expedition - Malaspina viral metaG DeepMed_215 | ecosystem: Environmental > Aquatic > Marine > Oceanic | place: Mediterranean Sea... | reverse complement strand
TGAATGGCCTTCTTATTTCTATAGTCATCAATGTATTTCCTCATGTCCATTGACCTTGCATCTTCTTCTTTGAAGAAACTCTCCATAGACAAGCCGGGACTTATTGCTTCCAGAATTGCGGGAAATTGACCAGTTGAAATGCTATCCCTCAGGTAGACCTGAATGTTGGTAAGATTTGCAGGTTCATCGCGATTGGTGATTTGAGCAGATGGAGTTCCATTGTGATATTCAAAAACAACTGTGTCTCCTTTTTCAAAGAAATAGGTGAGCTGATCGATTCCTAAATAGGTGAGTTTCACCTCTAACAAGTCTCTTGGAGAGAGAATGCTGACTGTATCTGTGGGTACTTCAAAATTGATCTGATGTCTTGTGAGAAGACCAGTACTGTCAGTAGTTTCTATCTCATAACCGTTTCTGGCCGAAAGAGTGCTGGCTGACCTTCCACTTTCGAATTCAATTTTGACATGCGACTTCGGGTTCTTGAAGATTAGGACCACATGATTCGGGCTTTCTTTCATTATGCTTTCCGGTTCTTTATCAGCACAGGAGAACAGAACAAGCAGACACAAAAAAAGGAATGATGTATGTTTCATTCCTTCAATTTAAGATAAATCTAGATCAACTATTATGTTAGTTGTTAATTTCCTCCAATAGCTTTTCAATTTTTTGGGTAAGTGACCCTGCCATTTCTTTCAAATCTTCAGGAGAATTTTCAGGAATAGAGTCGAACGGACTTTGTATATCTACAGCGAAACCATCTTCTACCTTTCTGATCACCAGATTACACGGCAGTTGAATGCCCATGGTCGGGTCCAACTGAATGGCTTCATAAGCCAGATTGGGATTACAGACCTGCAGCTGCTTGTACAGCCCTACATCTTTCCCGATTTTATTGATCAGCGTTTGTTGAAAATCGATCTCATGCAAAACACCGAAGCCAATTTCTTTAAACCTGGACTTCAAAAGCTCTTCCAGTTTGTCTTTCTCTATTCCTTTAAAGTTTCGGCTTATGGTTTTCATTTGTCTACTTTTTCGGTCAGTAATTCTGTTTCTATGATCTCTTTCAATACCGCTTTTGGCAAGGCTCCAGCCTGCATCATGGGTTGTTTTCCTCCTGTTGGGATGAACAAAATGCTTGGAATACTTCTGATACCAAACATGGCACTCAGCTGTTGTTCGGCTTCAGTATCTACCTTGTAGATGTCGATTTCAGGAAATTCACCGGCCAGCTCTTCGAAGATTGGGGCTACCATTTTACAAGGTCCGCACCAGTCGGCATAGAAATCGATAATGGCGGGTTTATCACCTTCGAATTTCCATTCTTTATTCACTTTATAGTTGAAGACTTTGGTTTCAAAGTCGGCAAGATTCAATTGTTTCGTTTTCATTTCTCACGGTTTATAATGGGTTAATGGTTAACAGTGAGTTATGGTTCCATGGTGCTTGAGCTCATGTAACACAGGTTACATTTAACCGAAATTAAGCTGGATTGAAATCAGATTTCTATTTGCTGCTTAGAGAGGGTAAGGCACTAAAGGCCTTTAGTTTTTCCCTGACACCATAATTTTCGGGCTCGTATTGTTCAATCTCTTTCACGAAAATCTGCTCGTAGCCACTCAGCCAGTCATTGAAATCTGTGGAAGCCTCATGTTTTTTGGTAATATAGTTGAGCAGAAGGCCGATATTGAATCTTCTGGCCTTAATGCCTGCCTTGGCCAAAATAGCATCCTCAGCATTACACGCCTGTTCATATTGACCCTTTACCGGAACCATTAAAACAGGCTTACCCAGATACATGGCTTCACAAATAGACTCAAAACCGGCAGTGGAGGCATAACCTACGCAGCCTGCCATTAATTGAAGGAATTTTTTATCATTGATATGATGGAATGTCAGGTTTTTGCTGGGAGTCCAGCCATCCGGGTAATCACGATTGTCCCAAAAGCAATGAAGTTTGATTTTCTTGTTTCTGGAATGCCACTTAATGATCTCTTCTCCATAGCCCTTGTTAACTACATAGGCGAGAATGTAATCATCATTGCCTGGTGTTAGTTGCAATACCTCTTTTCTGAGAAGGGGAGGCACTATACTCAATTTAGGGTCATTGCTTCTTAGGTTTCTGAATGAGAGGGCCAGTTTTTTATGTGTGTTGAAGGAGGTGAAGCGGTTATTGATCTTGAAAGCAAGTTTCTGGGTTTTACTTCCTTTGGCAAAAGGGAACTCTTCGTGTTCTGCCAGGTATTGGTGGGCAATGCTCAATCTGCGGGTTTCTGGTTTGAACAGGAGAAAATAGAAGCCACCCAGCACATCATAAAAATTGATAATTATATCGGGCTGATCATTTTCCCGAACCTTATGAATTTTCAATACCTCACGCAGATATATTGGCATGCGAAGAATATTGAATAAAATGGTTTTCCAGATATTGATAGACTTGCTGTTTCTGTCGTAGTAGAAGTTTGGGCTCTCGACAGGTTGCAGTTGTGCCTTAGTCTGTTCCTTGAAGAAACGGGGAACCTCTCTTCTGCTGCTTGTACCAATAACAATTGAGGATACCTCATGGCCGGCATTGGTTAGTATTTGTTCCAGAGCCAAGGCTTGAGTCATGTGTCCACGCCCTTCGCCCTGTACAATAAACATGATTCTCATGGCTTAAGCTTTACTCACTTTCCTTTCCGAAGCCGAATTCCCTTCCTCGGTGAAATAATCTTTAAGTGCAATGGTTTTAGACTCTTCCTCTTTTAATTGCTTTTCTTTCTGATCGCTTTCAGAATAATAAACAAGGCTCCATTTGCCTTCTGTATCTTCTACCAGGGCAGTCATAGATTCTACCCAATCGCCTGAATTCATGTAGTGAATTCCATCTATTGTTTTCATGGCAGGCTGATGAATGTGGCCGCAAACAATGCCGTCACAGCCTTTGTACCTGGCCATTGCTGCCAGTTGAGTTTCGAAATCGTCTATGTATTTAACGGCTTGCTTCACCTTGCCCTTAATCTTCTGCGAGAGTGAAAAATAGGGCAGACCCTTTTTCATTCGCCTGTAGTTGTACTGTCTGTTCAGCCAGAGAAGGAAGGTGTAACCGATATCGCCCAGTTTGGCAATCCACCTGAATTGAGAGGTAACAGAGTCGAACACGTCTCCATGCACCAAATAGTATTTCTTGCCATTAGACTCATAAATCATGTCTCTGGCAATCTTTAGGTTGCCGACCGTAAAGGGAAGCACCTGATCCAGAAAATCGTCATGATTTCCGCGGAGGTAAGTGATTTTGGTACCATCCTCTTCTATCATTTTCAAGATTTTGGTGAAGAAACGGGTGTGTTTTCTTTTCCATTTTCCTGACTTGCGAAGCTGCCAGCCATCTATAATATCTCCGTTCAGAATGAGGTTTTTGCACCGATACTGCTTGAGAAACCTAACAAGCTCCTTCGCTTTAGAGCCTTTGGTTCCAAGGTGCACATCGGACACAATGATGGTTTTACATTCTATTTTCACTGTCTGGGTATTTGAGGGTTCGGGTTTGTACAATATCACCTTTTAGTGTGACCCCTCTGTAAACAGTGAATTATGGGAATGCTATAATTAGAATGGTTTGAATAAATGAAGGTAAAATTGGCTTAATACTAGCGACTACTTGAGCTGGCTTTCTATGTATTTGACGGCCTGACCTACGGTTTGAAGCTTCTCGGCATCGCTGTCAGGAATACGAATATTGAAGGTTTGTTCGAACTCCATTACAATTTCCGCATAGTCGAGCGAGTCAATTCCTAAGTCTTTAATGAAGTTGGCATCGAGAGTAGCTTCTGTTGGTGCGATGCCTATTTTTTCTACAAGTATTTGAGTTACCTTATCTAGAGTATTGCTCATTCGGTTAGTGGTCAAATTAGATGGCGGAAGTTAAGCCATTTCAATAAAAAACTAAAACCTAAGGGTGAATTCTGTGCCTTCACCTATAACGGATCTTACAGTAATGGCTCCCCCATGTTTTCTCATAATTTGTTTGGAAAGGGAAAGTCCAATTCCAGATCCCTGTTTCTTGGTGGTAAAGAATGGAATGAAGATTTTGCCCAATGCCTCTTCATCAATTCCCGATCCGTTGTCCCTGATTTTCATAGTTGGCCGTCCATAGTCATTAACGTAGGCATTTACTATTATCATCTTCTCACCTTCAGTTTCTTCCAATGCATGCATGGCATTTTGAATAAGATTGATGAGTACCTGATCAATTAACTCTTTGTCTACATGGATTTTGAGTGTCTTGGGAACAATGCTGACTACAAAGTCTATTTTCCTGGCTTTCATGTCGTGAGAAAGGAGCACTTTGATGTGGTCTATCACTTTTTGAATCTCAATTTCCTGAATCTTAGGTTCCGGAATTCGAGTGAGATTTCTGAAGTCTGATACGAACCGGATCAACCCCTCGCTTCTTCTTTTTATGGTCTGAACGGCCAGGTAGATGTCTTCCAATTCCTCCTTTTCAATCGGTACATTGTCTTCAATATTGTCTACGAGGTTCACTTCAACGGTATTGGCTAATGATGAAAGTGGAGTTACTGAATTCATTATTTCATGAGTCAGTACCCGGATCAGGTTTTGCCAGGCATCCATTTCCTTCTCTTCCAGTTCAGACTGAATGTTCTGAACGGATACCAGTTTGAATTCTTCTCCACGAAGCACCAGTTCTATCACATAGATGGAAAGCTGGGTTCTTGTGCCTTCATGAGTTAACTCTATCAGTGCGCTTCCACCGGTCTTCAATTTAACAAGAGATTCAACCAATTTGGGGCTCACTTTGCTGAGTTCGAAAATACTGTTGAGCGATTCAACGCCTAACAGTTTTTTAGCGGCACTGTTGATGATCTGAATTTCCCCGAGCTTGTTGAAAGTGACCAGCCCAATAGCTACGTGCTGAACTATGGTTCTGAAATAGTGGTAGTTGGCTTCTTTTTCAGCCCGGATTTCCCGAAACTTTCTGATTACGCTGTTGAACTCATTATATAGCTCATTCATTGATCGGCCCCGCCCTGCAGAAGGGTAGGTGGTTGTGAAATCGTCATACTTAATAGAGCTGAGAAAGCTGGCAATCTCGCGGTTGGTTCTGTCCAGAGTTCTGATCAGGAAATAGACCTGAACTGCTATGAGGATGCCCACAAACAAGGCATTTACATTATTGGGTACCTCAAAATACACATAAGCCAAAAGAAAAATAGAGCCAATCAGAAAGATGACCCTAAGTAGAATGGAGATTCTTAGGTTCTTAAAGCCCATGCTTTTCTAGTCTTCTGTACAGAGAAGCTCTGGTAAGGCCCAACTCTTTGGCCGCTTTTGAAATATTGCCCGAATGCTTATTGATGGCTCTGAGAATCACATTCTTTTCAACATCATCCAGGTTCAGGTTATCTACAGCTTCATTCTGACTGTCCTGTTTTTGAACCAGGAAGAAGAAATCTTCTGGCATCAATACGTTGCCTTCACTCATAATAATGGCCCTTTCAATGGCATGCTGCAACTCGCGTATGTTTCCCGGCCATGAGTATTTAGAGAGTTTCTTATGAGTAGAAGGTGCAAGCTTCTTTAAAGGTTTTCTGTATTTCTCAGAGTATACTTTTACAAAATGATCAGCCAGCAGATTGATGTCATCCTGTCTATCTCGTAAAGGAGGCAGGTGGATTTCCACGGTATTGATGCGATAGAGCAAATCCTGTCGGAAGGTATTTTCAGCTACCATTTCATATACAGGCATGTTGGTGGCGCAAATCAACCGAATGTCAATATCCATCGGTTTGTTGGTACCTATTCTGGTTACCTGTCGGCTCTGAAGAACGGTCAGTAATTTTGACTGCAAAGGCATGCTTAAGTTTCCAATTTCATCCAGAAACAGGGAACCTCCGGAGGCCACTTCAAAACGACCGGCCCTGTCTTCTTTAGCATCGGTAAATGCACCTTTCTTATGCCCGAATAGTTCTGATTCAAAGAGGGTTTCGGTAATAGCACCCATGTCTACTCCCACGAAAACATTGTCTTTCCTAAGTGACCTTTTGTGAAGAGCCCTGGCTACTAATTCTTTACCGGTTCCGTTTTCACCGAGGATGAGTACGTTGGCATCGGTACCAGCCACTTTATCTATAATGCTGAAGACATTCTTCATGGCTGGGCTGTCGCCAATGATATCGTTAAAAGGTTTGCTGATATCGTCTTCCAGCTGCTTTTTGGCGCTTTTCAGCTTCTCAACCTCTTTATAGCTTTGTTTTAGTTTAATGGCAGAAGAAAGGGTAGCAATCAACTTTTCATTTTGCCATGGCTTCAGTACAAAGTCAGTCGCTCCTTCTTTCAGTGCTTTTACAGCCATTTCAACATCACCGAATGCTGTAATTAGAATAACTACCGCTTTAGGGTCGGCCTGCAGAATTTGTTCCAGCCAGTAAAAACCTTCCTTACCACTTGTGGTATCGTGGCTAAAGTTCATGTCGAGAAGAATGACATCATAGGTGCCATTGTTCATGAGGAAAGGAATCTTCTTCGGATTCTTCTCTATGATAACTTCCTTGGCATGTTTCTTTAAGAGTAACTTAGCTGCAATGAGCACATCTTCATCGTCATCGATGATCAAAATCTTTCCTAATTCTTTATCCACAAGCTTGGGTTTTGCCTTTTAGTATCTGAAATAATGCCAACTGGCATTAGCCCTAAATTTAAAGGTTTCCAGTAAATAAGTGTCCGCTATTGTTACATAAAATGGAGCGATATCGTACACTATACATTGAACGCTTAATCAATTAAATGGCACGGATTATTTTTGGCATTAGTAATAATTGAAGGTGAAATTTGCTAAAAATGAGTATATACACTAATTCCAATTTCAAAGTGTAAAAAAGACACCATTACATACATGAAGTGTTTGCAGAAGAAATAATAGTCATTATATTGCACACGTTGTTTTGAATTAATTTAAAGATTAATTCAGATATTTTGAGTTTTTGACCTTTGGGCTCGGTGCTGACCATACCGAGCCTTTTTTTATGCCTTTCTTTTTTCGTTCCTAGTCCAAATGTGTTCGATTTCGACCAAGTCTTGTTTTAATTCTGTACACTTCAATGCAACCCTTTGGCCTCAGGGATAGTCTATTCCTTTGATTTTAAGCTTTTTACAAAAGTGGCACTCTTGTTGTCAAAAGCAGGTCGGATTAGAAAACACGACTAAATAGCAATGGACAGAAAAATTAAGAAGAAGGTCTGGACGACTAAACGCATAGTAACCATCCTTGGTAGTGGAGGTATTCTTTACTTGATACTCTATGTGTTTGTCTTTGCAGACAACGCGTCAAAACTCAATGTAGATTTAGAGAAAATCAGTGTGGCCCCTGTGATTGAAGGGCCATTTCAAGAGTACATTCCAATTGAAGGCACAGTACAGCCAAAAACAACAATCTTCCTTGATGCAAAAGTAGGTGGTAACGTAGAAGAGAAACTCCTTGAAGGAGGGGTGCAGGTTCAGAAAGGTGATACCATTTTAAAGCTTGAGAACAGACAGCTTGAGATGAGCTACATTCAAGAACAAACGAATACCAACCGTTTGAGAAATGAGATTGAGAATACTAACAATCGTCTTCAAGTACAACTCTTTGAATCTAAATCCAGAGTAATCACATTGGATTTTGATATTGATGCAGCTAAGGATCAGTACACACGAAATCAACAATTGTGGAAGGATAAGGTTATTTCGGAGCAGGAGTACCTTAACTCAAAGAGAGCCTACGACAGACTCATAGCTTCCAGAGAAAACATTCTAAAGCAGGCGGAATTTGATTCAATTAACTCAGTGGCTCAGGTAAAGCAGAATGAGGAGAGGTTAATAGTATCAAGAGAAAGTTTGGAGATTGTAAAGGGTCAGTTGAAAGACCTATATGTGACTGCTCCGATTGAAGGCTTGCTCTCTACTGTAAATGCTGAAATAGGTCAGCAGATTGGAGTAGGTACTACAATTGCTCAGATTGATGACCTTGACGGTTTCAAAATCTCCGCACAGGTAGATCAGCATTACTTGCCGAGAGTTTATGAAGGTTTGGTAGGTACTTATGATTTCGCAGGTCAGGAGTACAAACTGGAAATCAGGAAGAAATTCCCGGAAATTATTAATGGACAGTTTGTGGTAGAGATGATCGGTGAGATTCCTGATGGAGTAAGAAGAGGTCAGACTATCTCTATCAGACTGCAATTGAGTGAAGAGAAAAATGCTATTCAGATACCTAGAGGTAGCTTTTTCCAAACTACAGGTGGTAACTGGATCTTCGTTTTGAACGAGGACGAAACAGAAGCTACCAGAAGAAATATCAGGATTGGGAACCAGACCCCAAGGCACTATGAAGTGTTAGAAGGTTTAAAACCTGGCGAAAAAGTGATATTTTCATCTTACGATGGTTATGAAGACAAGGATAAGCTTGTCATAAAGAAATAAATTAATTCAAACAGCTAATTAACTTTATAATTATGGGAAACAACAAAAGTATCATCACCACAAAAGGGCTGAAGAAGTTCTACTACACTGATGAAATTGAAACAACAGCGTTGAACAACGTGAATCTTCAGATCGCTGAAGGTGAGTTTGTTGCAATCATGGGACCTTCCGGTTGCGGAAAGTCAACACTCTTGAATATTATTGGTCTACTGGACAACCCATCTGAAGGGGAGTTCTATTTCTACGATGAAGAGGTCTCAAAATATTCTGAAAGACAAAGAGCTGAGCTTAGAAAAAGAAACATTGGTTTTGTATTCCAGAGCTTTAACCTGATCGATGAGTTGACAGTTTATGAAAACGTTGAGCTTCCTTTGATCTATCTGAAGTATCCTGCTGCTGAAAGAAAGCAGAGAGTGGAAGAAGTGCTTGAGCATATGCAAATTATGCACAGAAAAGACCACTTCCCTCAACAGCTATCAGGTGGTCAGCAGCAAAGGGTAGCGGTAGCCAGAGCAGTTGTTGCCAAGCCAAACCTTATTCTTGCGGATGAGCCTACTGGTAACCTCGACTCAACTAACGGTCAGGAAGTAATGACACTTTTGAGTGACTTGAACGCGAATGGTACTACGGTTATCATGGTAACTCACTCAGCAACTGATGCAGAATATGCTCACAGAGTGGTGAACTTGTTCGATGGTCAGGTGGTGTCTGAGAACATCAATTCTAAAGAAAACTCTTTAGTCTAAGCATTTAACAGAAATGATATAGTCCACTTGCCTTTGGCAGGTGGACACTAAATGAAGAGCCTGGGACGGCTCTTCTGGAAAAATATTGCCCAAAGGATAGAAAACATTATTATGAAACGAATATTCACTTTAACTCTTGCCGCACTTTTGGTGAGCTCCACGGCCTGGGCTCAGAAGGTGCTGACATTGGAAGAGTGTATTGAAATTGCTTTACAGAGCAACCTTAGCATAAAGCGGGCCAAGAACTCTGCGGAAATTGCAAAAGCTCAATACACCCAGAGTAAATTCAACTTTTTGCCATCATTAAGTGCAGGAGCTTCACATAACTGGAATGAGGGACTTCAGTTTGACCAAACCACCGGTAATCTTGTAAATACAACTACACTGAGCGGTGGAATGTCGGTCAATGCAAGTATGACCTTGTTCAATGGCTTTGCTAATTTATATGGCAAGCAACAGGCTGAGGCTAGCTACAAAGCTGCTGAAGAGGCGGTTACTGGTTCAATTCAGGCCACTCAGGCGAGCATTGTAGGCGCTTTTCTTCAGGTGATCTCCTTTACGGAAGGATTGAAAATGAACGAGGAGACTCGCTCATTGCTCAAAGAGCAGCTTGAACGAGAAGAAAAGAGAGAAAGAGCTGGTGTTGGCAATATGGAGCAGGTCTATAATTTCCGTTCCCAAGTGGCTCAACAAGATTTGATCATTGTGAATCAGAAGAATGATTTGGAGTCTGCCAAGCTCAATCTAATACAGCTATTATTGTTAGACCCAGCAGAAGACTATGAGTTTGAAGGAATAACACCGGATGATTCTGAATTGGAGAAGCAACTTGAGAGCTATAACTCTATATACGAAACATCTATGGACTTTTCTCCTTCAGTAAAATCTGCCGAACTGAGCCTGGAAGCTTCTGAAAGAAACTTGAAGATAGCCAAGTACAATTGGATGCCTACATTAGGTTTGAGCTCAGGTTGGAATACTGGATGGTCCTCCAACCTTAGAAATCCTGGTGATGGTTCTGTCGTTGACTTATCAACTCAGCTTGAAAGTAACAGAAGAAAGTCTGCCTCAGTGAACCTTAGCATTCCGTTGTTTACTCGGTTCCAAAACAGAACCCAGGTTCAAACTTCAAAAATTCAGGTGCTAAACTCTCAACTTGCTTTGGAGCAAGCTAAAAACGATTTAACGAATCAGGTTCAGCAAGCTTATCTGAATTTGGTCAATGCCAAGACATCTTACACTGCAGCAAAGCAGAGTAAGATTAGCCTGGATCAGTCTTTTGAATTTGCTCAAAACAGATATGAAAATGGTACCATTGACTTTGTCACCTACCTTCAAAGTCTGACAGCGAAAAACAGAGGGGACTTTGAATTGATAAGAAGCAAATACTCAATTCTATTGAGACAGTTTATCCTAGATATTTATAAAGGAGAGCTGGTTGAGCCAGGAACTAATTAATACTCAAAATGTCTACCCTTTTGTCCGAAAGGGCGAAGAATTGATTGTTTTCCATAAACACTTTTTCGTAAGAGAGATCGGCAGTGCTGATCTCTCTTTTTGTTTTGGAATAGATGTCAATCAATAGAATGCTATTTGATTCGGTCAGAACTAGATTGTTTTTATTGAAAGTAAAGAATGAGGTCTTAATGCCGGAAATCGTTTCAATAAAGTTTCCCAGGTTATCGAATACAAAAATTCCGTTATTCTCATCACTTATAAACAACAAGTTTTGGTACTCTCTTATGAACATAGGTTTGAAGCTCGAAGAGCTAAGGGTTAAAGAAAGTTGGTTCTGCAGCAGCGTCTCACCACTTTCCAGGTCAATTTTGGATAGTTTTAGCGTGTTGGAATCTATCAGCCAAAGGTTATTATCTCCCGAGATTGTAGTGAGACCACTGAACTGACTGATGTCAAACCTTTGCAGGTTGAATCTTTCAGAGTCTACCAGAAATCTATTCAGGAACAAGTATTCCTGAAATGCCTGGTAATAAACAAATACTCTAAGCCCTTGCCATGCCTCCATTAAGGTTGGGCGGGCTTTCTTTTGAGGAGAATAGTGGTATTCGAGTTCTCCCTGCCGATTATATTTCTCAATTACCCCTTCTTTGGAAGCAAAATACAGGTAGCATTGTTGATCTATGGAAGCAAGCTCTGGTTCAAAGGGAAGATTGAAGCTTCCTGTTTTCTTTAAGACTTGTCCTTGTATGCCGAAACTGACAAGGAAGAAGAGCAGCGATATGATGATTTTAACCTTCAAAGGTCTTCAATTCAATTTTATCACCTTCAAATACTGCATAGGTAAAGGAATTAAGCCATTCTCCAAGGTTGATATACCTGCTATTTTCTGCCACCTTAAGATCGAGTGGGAGGTGCCTATGACCAAAAATGTAATAGTCATGGTGATTTTCTTTCTCTAATTCCTTGCTGTAAGCCCAGAGCCATTCATCCTCTCCAAGAAATCTCTGTTCGGTATTGTTGGCCTGAGCACGGCTCTTACCAGACCAGAAATTGGCTAAACCAATTCCTACATTTGGATGCAACCAATGGAAGCACCATTGGAAGAAGTTATTAGTAAATACTTTTTTTAGGAATTTATAGCCTTCATCACCTGGCCCAAGTCCATCTCCATGTCCGAGATAGATGGAAGTATCGTTAATTCTCAGTTCAATCGGTTCGGTGTAAACCTTGGCATTGAATTCGGATTCGAAATATCCGAACATCCACAAATCATGATTTCCTGTGAAAATATGAAGCTCTATACCGGCATCAGCAATCTCTGCCAGTTTTCCCTGAAACCTCGAAAAGCCCTTGGGAATGGTGGTTTTGTATTCGAACCAAAAGTCGAATAGATCTCCAACCAGAAAGATGGAATGCGCATCCTTTTTGCACTCTTCCAGCCAACGAATGATTTTCAATTCCCTCTCTCTGCTTTTTTGAGCATTAGGAATACCGAGGTGGAAGTCGGATGCGAAATATATCTTTTGAGTTGAACCGAGACTCAGTTTCATGCTTAAAATGAATGCAGAAAGATAATATTAAAGGTGGATACAAAAAAAATCAGGCCCTAAGGCCTGATTCAAAATGCTAATGGAAGTTTTTTATTCTTTGCTTTCTTCAGATTCTGATGAAGAGTTGTTATCTGAATTTGTAACTTCTTCTACGCTCGACTGCTCATCTGTTTTATCTTCAGAAGTAACCTCTTCTTTCTTGTCTTTGGCTTTACCATTGGTATTATTGGTGTAGGCCTGATAGGTCGTTTCCTTTTCGAAAGGTCTTTTTCCAATCAGGCCCTCAAGGTCTGATTGGAAAATAATCTCCTTGTCCAGAAGCTCTTTGGCAAGTATTTCAAGTTGCGCTTTCTTTTCAGTTAGCAAACCTTTGGTTCTCTGGTAGGCTTCGTCAACAAGTTTTTTAACCTCTTGGTCAATAATTTTGGCAGTGTCCTCAGAGTAAGGCTTATTAAAGCTGTAGTCGCTTTGTTTGGAGTCATAGAATGATATGTTTCCGATTTTATCATTCATTCCGTAAATACTAACTATGCTGTAGGCCATTTTGGTAACTCTTTCAAGGTCGCTCAGTGCACCGGTAGAAATCTTTCCAAAGATTATTTCTTCTGCAGCTCTGCCACCCAATGTCATACACATTTCATCGAGCAATTGCTCTGTTTGGTATAAAAACTGCTCTTTCGGCAAATACTGTGCATAACCCAATGCTGCCACTCCACGAGGTACGATAGATACCTTAACCAAAGGATCGGCATGCTCCAGAAACCAACCGGCTACTGCGTGACCAGCTTCGTGGTATGCGACAATCTTTTTCTCTTCGGGAGATATGATTTTATTCTTCTTTTCAAGTCCACCGATTACTCTGTCTATTGCATCCTGGAAGTCAGACATGTCAACCGCCTTCTTGTCTTTTCTGGCTGCAATCAGGGCTGCCTCATTACAAACATTGGCGATTTCAGCTCCGGCAAAGCCTGGAGTCTGGGCAGAAAGTTTTTTCGGGTCAACATCCTTTTCAAGCTTAATGGGCTTCAAGTGAACTTTGAAGATTGCTTCCCTACCAACAATGTCTGGCTTGTCAATACTGATTTGTCTGTCGAATCGGCCTGGTCTTAATAGAGCGCTGTCCAATACATCAGGTCGGTTGGTAGCTGCAAGAATGATTACACCTGAATCGGTTGCAAAACCATCCATTTCAACCAATAGTGAGTTCAGTGTGTTTTCTCTTTCATCATTAGAGCCGGGCATTTGGCCTTTTCCTCTTGAGCGGCCGATGGCATCAATTTCATCGATAAAGACAATACAAGGAGCTTTTTCTTTGGCTTGTTTGAACAAATCACGTACTCTTGCTGCACCAACTCCTACAAACATTTCAACGAAATCAGATCCAGACAAAGAGAAGAATGGTACTCCTG
>Ga0114899_1001505_pt1 | contig 13626 bp, 10 predicted proteins | sample MalvireepMed_215_FD_83497 | JGI IMG/M metagenome (GOLD analysis project Ga0114899, IMG submission 83497) | Marine viral communities from the Global Malaspina Expedition - Malaspina viral metaG DeepMed_215 | ecosystem: Environmental > Aquatic > Marine > Oceanic | place: Mediterranean Sea... | reverse complement strand
TTTGCGTCTTCTGGGAGTGAACTCTAAGTTTCTGCCGAGTAATTGTTGCAATGATTTTTTGCGTTGCTGACTGGTATCTACTCCTAACAGATGCTGTACATTATCGCTGAGTGATTTAGCTTCTTTATATTTTTGTACTTCTATTAACTCTCCGCCCAACTGTTCAAAATAAGTTTTGAATGCGACTTCAACTCTGTTACCGATTGAATTGTTAGGTAAAAAGGCGATAGCTTTACGGTAACCTTTTTCAAAAGCTCTATGAGCCGATTGAATTGCTTCATCTTCTGGTGATAAACCAAACTGGAATGCCAGTGGATGAGAATAAAGTTGTTCTCCTAATCTATTCAGAGCCAACATTGGAACAGATATGCTTTCTTGGTTGAGCAAGGTTTCAATTGAGCTCTTTGTTAGCGGTCCCAAAATAAAGTCAGCACCATCACTGATTGCTTTTTGAAAAGGTGTAAGGGCGGTTAGAGTGCTGCCTGTGTCGTAAAAGCTTAGTAATGGTGTTTGGCTAGGACTGAGCCCTTGTGATTGGCTTGCGTTATAATGAGCTGCAATAATGCCATCGCTAATCATATTGGCTACTCTGGCATTTTTGCCGCTTAACGGTAGTAAAACAGCGATCCGTTTTGGTGAAAATGTTTTTGCTGTTTCAGCTCGTTTTAAAGTTGATGGTTGATTAAGCATTGATGGGTGTAATGGGTAGCGTTGTTTCCATTGTTCGAGTTGGGTTAGCAGCTTTCTTGGATTGAAGCCCCAGCGTTTATTAATATAAGCAATCTCTAACCAACCATTCATTCTATGACTATTAAAGTCGGTAATCAGTTGTTGTAAAAATTCGGTTTCTATTTGATTCAGTGCAAACCAGATCTGTTCATTATTCTCTGCGATATTTTCTTTTTGTTGAAGTAGGTCTTCTAGTTCAATTCTTAATTTGGCTGATTCAAAATAGTTGCCTAAAGCAAGGTAGCTATTCGATAGCGCTGTACCATAACGAATTTGCCATTTTACTGGTTTAGCTGACTTTGAGGAAATGCTCAGTAACTGATTTAACGAAGCGTCATTGGCTTCTAAAGCTAATAATGTTTCGCCATAATAAAGTCTAAAATCATCCATTTGTTGTGTAGTAAGATATTGTTGATCGACTCGGATAAGTAACTCTTGTGCTTTTTCAGACCGGTTGTCGACAACTAATAATCCGGCAGCTTGAACAAGTAAGGGATTTTTATTAGTTGGGGAAGCGTGCTGGATTTGATTGAGTAAAAGCTCCAAGTTATTTTGTTGGCTCACAGTTTGTTGTGTTGTGGGAATTGTTTGCGAGCCACAAGCTTGTAAAAGCATGACTATCAGCGCAAAGCTCAGTATTTTGTTGCTTTGATTGAAAAACTTATTCATTATCTCGTGCAAACTCCAATTTCAAGCTCGTTATTCTTTCTTACCTAAAAAGGTACTCACCAATGAGTAATATAAAACAATCTTCAGTTCCAGCGTCAGGCTTAGTTCAAAGCCAGACACAAGGCACATTGTATGTGGTTGCCACGCCAATTGGAAACTTAGGTGATATTAGCGAACGGGCGCGCCAAACGCTTGCCAGTGTTTCAAAAATTGCAGCTGAAGATACTCGTCGTACCAATCATTTATTATCCCATATTGAAGTGAATACGCCATGTTTTTCGCTGCATGACCATAATGAAAGACAGAAAATTGATTATATAGTTCAGTTGCTGGAGCAAGGAGAGTCTATTGCGCTGGTTTCGGACGCTGGAACACCGCTTATTAGCGATCCGGGTTATCCTCTAGTCACTGCATTACGAGCTAAAAAAATGAGTGTGGTCGCGATTCCAGGGCCCTGTGCTTTAGTCACTGCCTTGTCCATCGCTGGACTACCGAGTGACCGATTTGTATTTGAAGGGTTTTTGCCGTCGAAGTCATCGCAGAGATTGAGTTATTTGCAAAATCTGGCTGCTGAAACCGCCACAATGATTTTTTATGAATCGTCTCACCGGATAAAAGCTTGTCTTGAAGACATCGATACGGCATTTGGAGGCGAGCGACGAGTGGTGATAACTCGCGAATTAACTAAAACCTTTGAGACTGTATTAGATGGCTCAGTGACAGAGTTAATCGATATTTTGCAACAAGATCCTAATCAGTCAAAAGGGGAGTTTGTTGTATTAGTCAAAGGTGCAGAGAAGAAAATCATTGAGCTTTCTGTAGAATCTCAAAAATTGGCTCTAATGCTTGTTGAATACCTACCTGGCAAGCAGGCAGCCAAAATTGCAGCTGAAATGTACGGTGATAAGAAGAATAAAATTTATCAATTTTTGTTGGAACAATAAAATATTATTTAAGGAAATAAAATAATAGGTTTAAATTTAGGAATAAAAAAGGCACTGCTATTCCTAGCAGTGCCTTTTTCTATTGGGTCTAAATTATCTAATTACTTCGTCAACTCGGTTGAGCTTGTTAACTTCGTAATTAATCTTCTTTTTATCAAGGGTTGCGACACTAACAAATTTCTTAACCGAAACCGGTTGTTGAATATCTGTTTCTTCTAACTCCCAGTCGTTATCCATTAGTTCAAAAATCATACCTGCGGCTTGAGCGCCAAGTCCATAGTTGTCAGGTACTATCGCAAATGAACCTAAAGGAATTTTGGTCATAAATTGCTTTATACCTACAATAGCTGGCATTCTTGATTTAGCTCTAGAAGGCAGCCAAGCTTTAACTAAGGCATTTTTTGTCAGCAAACTGTTATCGTTCAAAATCCATAACGCGTCAACTTTCTTGCTCAAGGTTTTTAGCGCATCCTTAACTTCGTTCTCCATTTTACTGGCTTTATTAGGTAGCTTAATCCCAATCAATTCAATACCTTCAGCCTTACAAAAACGCTTATTTTCTTCGATAATATCTGACATCCATTCCCGATAAACTACACCAAGTTTCTTAACCGGCTTTCCCAGTATTGTGCGCATTACAACTGCGCTAGTTACCGCAGGGATCTCATAACGAATTGCAGTTGCATTCTTGAGTTTACTGACAAATTTATCGACAAATAACGCCGCCATTGCTATTGCTGGTGGAAAATCTTGCTTGGGGTTCTTCGCCTGAAATTTAGCGTATAAGTTGACAGCTTTATTGCCAATTAGTACAACCATATCAGGTGAGCTACTCTGAAAAGATTCTTTTATGACATTTTCAGAAACTCCTTTCTTGACTAGTATTTCTGTGAGTGAAACTTCTCCTTCTAAATCTTCATTCATGCCTCTAACAACTTCATCAAATGAGGCATCTGTACCACGAATAACTAATGCGTTATTAGCAAGAACTGTTTGTATTGGTAAATTAAGTGCGAGTAAAGCTAAACTAAACTTGCACAACATTTTTATCGTCTGTTTTATAGAGCGCGCCATTTGTCCACTCCTAATGTTGTATTTAGTTCACTGTCAAACGCAGCTATACACTCCGTCACATTTTTGTCTGTAGCTCCACTAATAGCCGCTGACACAAGACCTATTTTCATATTCAGCTTGGTCGAGATTAAATTCAAGTTAGATTTCGATTTCAGTTGAGCGTAAAGCGATTCAGCTATGAATATACCGTCGACAGAACCGAATGTAATTAGAGGAAGTAAGTCTTCAACTTTAGTGACACGTTTTAATTTTACTTTTGTTTTGAAAAGCTCAGTAATAAATGCGCTCATAGGTTTGCGGCCTAATAAGTCGACTACTCCAATTTTTTTTCCTGCAATTGCCGCTAAGTCGAGTCCTTTATCAACTGAGACTAGAACATATTCTTCAGTTTCTGAACCATTTTTACTGCCATTAAGCGCGGAATTAAAGCTAGCGCTGTGATTGACCACTGGCATCAACGATAATATTGCATTAGGTGGATTTGCTTTTACTTGTTTGTGAAAGTCTTTAGCGCGTCCAAATACAGTCACGTCAACTCCTGAACAAAAGGAGCCTATTTTGTCTTGCATAACATTTGCCCTGACTTCTGTTGGTACGAAAACATAGAGAGATTCCGCAGCAAGAGGTAGGGAGAACATCATGCTAAACACAAAAAGTTTAATGTGTTTTGCCATGATAAATTTCCTCATTATTAATGTTTAACAACCAATGAGATCAAGCGCCGATCAGCTTTTTAATGCTGCCTACAACGGCGTCACCTTTAAATGGTTTTACAATCCAGCCTTTTACACCGGCAGCTTTCCCTCTCTCTTTCATTCTAGGATCACTTTCTGTGGTTAACATAATGATATTGACACCTGCATTGCCAAGTTCACTACGAACTTTTTCGACCATTGTTAAACCGTCCATATTGGGCATGTTCACGTCTGAAATAATTAACTTAACCGCAGGATCTGCGCGTAATTTATCCAAACCGTCCTTGCCATCTACAGCAACTTCAACTTGCAGACCTTGTTGTTTCAAAAAAGAGCTGACTTCGTTGCGAACTGTTGCAGAATCGTCTACGACTAAAATCTGTGCCATAACTATTTTTCCTCACTGATTTAAAATACTACTTATTGTTTATAAATTTTGGAGCTTCACATTTCATTAAAATAATTCTAATTCACCCGAATCGACTAAATCATCAACAGCTTGGTCTGACTCTTTAAATGCCTCTGGACGCCAATCGAGATTAAAAATTAACTTCTGATAAATCACGATGCTTGGAGAATCATCACTTTTGTCTTTAATGGTGTAACGGAAACAAAGTTGAGGTTCTGCTGTTCCAAATGAAATGTATTTTTCTTTATGATTAATTAAAATTGGCACCTGGGTCTTGTTCGCGTCTTCACTACTCTCATTTGTCTGGAAAAAGCGAGAACGAATACCTCCCCAAATCAAGTTGGTGATTTCGTTGAGTAGCCCATTAACGTCTCTAAAATCAGTTTCATCGACAGATAAATGCGTTTTTTTATTGGAAATCATTTCTATGACTTCTTGCTTGGTTGTTTGTAGCATCATATATCCGCGACACCACTCACTTTCAAGCGGGATCAAGCTGAATAATTCGCCATAAATAATATTGTCTTTAATCAAATAGGGTTGGTCACAAGTTACCTCAATATCGAAAATATTTGATTGAAAGGCGTTTTGTGAAATTTCCTGAATGCCCCTGATTAAAGGGATAGGGTAAAAGCGGGTGAATAGATGTTCATTGACTAAATGATTTAACCTGTCCATATCCTTAGTTGAATAATATTCACAATAAGTTGCAGACTCAACATCGCTTTCTTCGACTTTGTCTTTGCGCACAAATATAGGTAGTTCAGGTCTAACCTGATGTATTTTTTGACCGAGTTCGTCACCAGACAAACCATCGTGTTCTACCGTGTGGCATAAAAATACGGCACCTAAATCAGTGTTAGACTGTAATAACTCCAAAATACTACTTGAAGTTGCTTTTAGACCAATGAGTCCTTTGTCATTAAAAAAATCACGCAATTTTTCAATTGCGTCTTCAGAACTTTCTAAAATCAGAACTTTACTTTGTAAGCTTGCATTTTCCATTGATTAATAACCTCTCCTATACAGAAGCGTTTTTATTAAAAGAATTCTAATTCACCTGAGTCAACTTCTTCTTCTTCTTCCAACTGAACCGCTTGGCTGAACTCTATTTGGCCATATCCACCTAAGTAATAATTAATATAAAGCAAAGGTGTTTGATCTTTTGAGAGAACATAACCGCCTTGTTCGTCTATTTTCAGATCTTTCATATACTTAAAGCTTTCAATATTTAACAAGTTGGGCGTTGACATTCCAAGGCTTGGAATCACTTTTTGAATATCTCTTTTAAGTGACCCGCATAAAACATTACCTACTTCATTAAGATAGTCGTAAAATGCAGCGTTATCCAGTTCTGTAGCGTTATTAGCTAAAGCATCTTTTACCAGCTGGTTAAGTTGTTCATTTTTATTAAATACGATAGCAATAAACATTCTAAATAGGTGACCGCTTAAAGTAAGAATGATAGCTTCTTGCATATCATTGCTGATGCTGACATCAGTTTCTTTTACCTCGATAGCCTCTGCTGGAAAGCGTTCTTCCATTGCCAAAGAAAGGCATTTAGGAAAGCTCTGTTTAATTAACCGTTCAAATTCAGGAGAGATCATCGTATTGCCTGGTTGGCGTTTTGGTTGATTAGACCTTCAACTTGACTGATTGCGCTCGAAACTTCGGTTAAAATCATTTTGCCGCTGGCTTGTATATCTTGGAAAGTGGTGGTTGTGAGTAAATCATTTTTGCTAATATTGTCTCGATGATTCTCACTCAAGTCTTGAGATCTCATTGCCAAAGACCTGACTTCATCGGCAACAACCGCAAAGCCTCGTCCGTACTCACCCGCTCTTGCGGCTTCGATTGCTGCATTCAAAGCTAAAATGACGATTTGTTTTACCACGTTAAAAAACTGGTCATTTTGTTTATGCATATCTTGATTGTGGGCAACTAGTTCATCGAGTGATTCATGCCAGCGTTCAAATGTTGCAAGCAGCTGGTTTAGCGCGTATAAATGGTCTTTTAATTGTTCCAAACTTTCAGAAGTCGCTTGGTTTGCTGTATTAAATTGATCTTTTAGCTGCAATAAGTTTTGCTCTGAGCTTGCGACCGAATCTTGTTGCTGAGCATAGGCATCTTCTAATTGCTGATTGAGTGCTTGTATTTCTGATTGATGGCTTTGTTGTAGTTGCGATGTTTGTTCTTTGTTGCGGGTTATTTCATCGTCAAAAGTGGTTTTTAACACAGTTTTATTCAGTTCAGATTCTAACTGTTCAATTTTCGTTTGTTTTTCAGCGAGTGGCTTTCGTCCAATATAATACATTACCGTAGCAGTAATAATACAACCAACAATGAATGCTATGGTGCTAATCATAGATTTCTCACACTTGTCATAGTTTGCTCACGCAGAAAGTTACACTTAATTAAAATGGGTTATTTATCAGTTTAGCAGTGATCTCTATTTTTTCTTTTTTTTTTCAAGAAATTAACAAAGCGTCAAAATATTAACTACACTGGAAGTAGATAGGTCGCAGTGGATCAATTGTATCGATAAAGTAAATAGCTCAGCTATCACTCGTTTTTCTTTATAAAACAGACGGTTGAGTGTTAATTCTGAAGGGGATTGGCTTTGAATTTTAAGAGTATTAGAGCGAAATTAGTACAATCGGTAAGCATTATTTTTGTGATCAGTTTTGTGCTGGTTTTATCGATTGTTGCATACATGAATACCACCGACTCACAGGAAAATTTAAGTAAGTCTGAAGAAAGCATTCGAAACTCTTTGATCGCCAAAGGTAAAACATTATCCAATAATAATAGTCAGGCATTAAAAGGCATGGTCGAAGACAATGCCTTTAGTGCGGTTCAAGACCTAGTTTCTAGTACTGTTAGAGATGATGTTGATATTTCATATGGTATTTTCATGGATGTTGATAAGTTGCCTTGGGTTTACGCTACTGCAGAAAACCCTGAAGGTAGTGTGGTTCCAGGTGAAGAGCTAGAGGACGAAGCGAGCAATTGGTCGGTAGAGTTAACAGGGCAAGATTTTAAAATATTTTCTAAAGATGGCGATGATACTTATGAATTTGCATCGCCTGTAATTGTTGATGAAGAAATATTGGGTGTGATCCGATATGGGATTTCAACTCAGTCTATGCGAAAGTCGTTAGCTGAAGCAACCAAAGCTTCGGAAGAAACTTTAAAAAAGACATTAATGATTTTACTTGGTTCTGTTATAGCTACGATGTTACTCGGTGTCTTTTCTACTCAAAAAGTAGCGACGACGATTACGTTACCGCTTAATTTATTACAGTCGGCTGCAGGCACTATTGCTGGCGGAAATTATGATGACGAAGTTACGGTTAAAACCAATGATGAAATAGGTGTCTTGGCAGATAACTTTGAACAGATGCGAGCCACTATTAAGAAAAAAATGGCGGACTTGGCAAAATTGAATTCAACAGGTGAAGTGTTAGCTTCACTACTTGATCAAGATAAAGCTCTCGAAGAAGTTTTACAAACAATGCATGAACAAATCGGAGTGAGTTTAGGTTCCGTCTATTTAATGAATGACGATCAAGAATTAGAAGTTAAAGCCTTTTTCCCACCTAAAAAAATATCAGATGACGCCAAGGCTAAGAAGTTTACCACTGGTCAAGGTATCTTGGGTCGTGCCGCGCAAAGCAAAAAAGTTATTTTTGTCGAAAATACTGAAAACGATGATAGTTTTGAATCTCAGCATGGACAACCAAAAGCGTTGTTATGTGTACCCTTGATGGATAAGGATATTGTAATTGGTGTGATGAATTTATCTGGCAGCGTCGGCGAAGTGCATTTTGAAGAGAGCGATAGTGAGTTTGTTTCATCGGTCGCACGATTGTTAGTGATCACGATTAAAAACATTAGAATGCGTGAAGTGATCGAAGAACAAAATAGAACCTTAGAACATAAAGTTGAAGAAAGAACCGTCGCCCTTGCAGCCAAAACCAATGACATTTCCAGCATGTTAATGAATATGCACCAAGGATTATTTACCGTTATGGAAGGCGGTATTATACATCACGAGTACGCTGCTTATTTGGAACAGATATTTGAAACAAAAAACATTGCAAATCGAAATGTAATGGATTTTCTATTTGCCGGGTCTGATTTAGGTAGCAATGCATTAGATCAAGTTAAAACAGCATTAGACGCATTGATTGGTTCTGACGAAATGATGTTTGATTTTAACTCTCATCTATTAGTGACAGAAGTCGCTAAAACAATGGATGATGGAAGGTTAAAGATTTTAGAGTTTGATTGGGATCCTATCGTACTTGATGATGAGATCAATAAGATCATGGTCACGGTGAGAGACGTAACTGAATTAAAAGCCTTACAAAGAGAAGCTGAAGCTCAGAAAAAAGAATTGGAAATTATTGGTCAGATTTTAAATGTCGGCCCAGAGAAAATGGCAGAGTTTATCAAAACATCCTTTGATTTTATTACAGAGTGTCGAGAGCTTATAAGCGCAACTCCTGATAAAGATCTAGATGTGATAGCTACTTTATTTAGAAATATGCATACGGTTAAAGGTAATGCACGTACCTATGCTTTTGACTATATAACCGATTCAGTTCATGAAGTTGAGTCAACTTATGATGAATTACGTAAACAGGAAGATAAGGTTTGGCAGTCAGATTCGCTCCTAGACGAACTTAAACTAGCGGAAAATGATATTAAGCATTACCAGAACGTTGCGGAAGAGAAATTAGGTTACGACATGGAAGGTGGTGGTGGTCAATTTGACTCTGAAGATATTGAAGCAATATTAGCCAAGATTAAGTCACTTGATGTTTCGTCATTGACGGGCGAAGTTAAATATGTGGTTCAAGATACTTATCAACTATTTATTTCGAATGAAGCAAAACCAATTTCAAAGGTTATTGAAGGTGTTGTTGATTCTGTCACTTCACTATCTGAACAACTGGATAAAACACCACCCCAAATTGATATTAATGATGGCGGAATATTAATTAGGAAAAACTCCTACAATATGATGAACAATATCTTTATGCATGTGTTTAGAAATGCGATTGACCATGGCATCGAATCAGAGTCAGAGCGCGAAGGGAAAGGCAAGAATCCTCAAGGTCAGATTAAACTCGAAACTGAGGCTGGAGAAGATATAGCCACTATTAAAGTGTTAGATGACGGTCGAGGGCTTGCGATCAATAAACTCTTTAGTAAAGCGGTTAAGGATGGGATCTATGAAGAAGGTAATCGACCTGATGATATTGAAATCGCAAATTTAATTTTTGCTTCAGGTTTTTCAACCGCTGAGGAAGTAACTGATGTTTCTGGAAGAGGCGTTGGCATGGATGCGGTTAAGCAATTTTTAATTAAAGAAGGCGGTAGCATAGAGATCTGTTTGGAAGACGAAAATGATGGCGCAGATTTTAGAGCTTTTAGTACCAAAATTGCTTTGCCTGAAAAGTTCTTTCTTGTGGGGTAAAGGACTAAATGCTGAGATTTGTTGGTGAATGAAGTCTAAATATAAAGTAATTTTAGTCGCATTTTAGAACTTTCTTAACCGCACATACAAGTGATTCTGGGTTAACAGGTTTGAGTAACCAAAGATCAGCACCAACGTCTTTTGCGTGAGTAATGCCATCACCATCGCCGCTGATAATGATAATTGGGGTATCTGAATAAAGTTTGTTTGTTTTTATTTTTTTAAGTAATTCAAGGCCACTAATACCGGGTAAGTTAACGTCGCTAATGACTAAGTCGAAGTGTGAGTTGGATATTTTTTGCCAAGCCTGTTCTGCATCTTCAGCTATTTCAACTTCACAGTGAGGCGTTATAACACTGCTGTATATTTGTCTTGAAATTGCTGAGTCGTCTACGGCAAGGATTCGTGGCACAAAAAAGCTCCAAAATTAAACTTGTTTAACATTACTAAGTATATCACTTGTTATTATTTTTGCTGGATTGTTAGGTTTAAACCGAAATTATTAGATTAACAGAGAACTCTAAGTTAATTTAATCGTAAAGAATAAGATATTAATCTATTACCGGAGTAAGTTATGAAAATTGATTTTAAAGTTATTTTTTCTATGTTGTTTGGTGCGGCGCTTGTTTTTGTAACTATGTCGAATAATTCAGACATGGATTTAATTCGAACCGTCAATGCTGCAGAGGTTAAGGCGACCTCAATCAATTCAGAGTTAAAGTCTTGTGAAGTTTTCTTTAAAGACGATAGAGATGCTTTTGAAGAAGAAATTAATAGCCGATTGAAAAATGTCAAACTATTGCAGTCAAATGTTCTTTGGTCAGAAACGACTAAACAATTTGGGTTTTACGCTTTGATTTGTTATTAGTCAATTAAGGTGAAGTGAGCCGTTTATTGACGTACTACTTTAAAAAATGCCGCATACAAGACTGGCACTACCCCTAATGTGAGTACCGTGCCGATTGCCAAGCCAAATGCCATAACATTGGCCATGCCATAAAACAGTGGATCTTTATTGATGATCAGTGGCATTAGCCCCATTACTGTTGTGATCGTCGTCATCGCTATTGGCCTTAATCGAGATATACAGGAACTGATGATCGCGTCGTAATCACTCTTTCCTGCAGCCCGTTCGATATCAATCCTGTCGATCAAAACGATACCATTATTAATGATAATGCCTGCCAAACTATAGATCCCTAAAGTCACCATAAAACCAAAGGGGGCGTTCATGATCAGCAAGCCCATGACGGTGCCGATCATCGCGAGCGGAATAATTAAGATAATGATTAATGCTCGTCGATAAGAATTAAACTGCATCACTAATAATATAATCACTAACCCTAAAACCATCGGCATATTGGCACTCAAGGCCTGCTGTGCTTCCGCGGAGTCAGTAATAACGCCATCGTATTCAATTTGATGATTGACCGGAAGGTCTTTTGCCAGCTCAAGTACACCTTCGTTAACTTGAAGGTATAGATCTTGTGCAGTAATTGCGGTATTCCTTGCTTCAATACTAATGGTTCGAAACATATCTTCGCGAACAATTTTGGAATATTGGTTGAGTGGTTCAATATGAGCTACTTGAAATAACGGCACTGCCTGTTTAGTTGTTTGAGAAAAAACAGAGGCGGTACGCAAACGGTCCAGGTTAAATCTTTCATCTTCTTTGGCGCGTAAAACCACAGGGATAATATCGTCGCCCTCTCTAAAGTCTGTGACGTTCGTTCCTGCAAAATACCCTTGCAATGCGGCGGCAATATCCGACGAAGTGACGCCAGCTCGACGCGCCCGATGTTGGTCGACTTTGACAACTACTTTAACGATACGATTTTCCCAGTCGGTCCTAATGTTAAGTGTATTGGGCTGTTGGTGTAACAAGTCCATGATCTGTTGCGCCTTGGCAAAAAGCACATCTTTATCTGGCCCTTTGACTTGTATTTTTATCGAACTGGAGTCCGACGGTCCCATAAACATGCGTTTTACTCGACTGGAGATATTGGGGAAGTTTTGAATTAAACCGTCGTGCAGTTTGTTTACCATAGGATCTAACGCGGTACCTTCTTTTACATTAACTACCACTAATCCTTTGTTATCACTTGGGTCTTCTGGATTAAGAGATAAAACAAAACGTGGACCATTAAACCCCGAATAACCAGAATAATTAGTAATTTCGGGAAATAATTGTTTGTTATCTAGCCAGTCAAAAACCGACTTCATCTGGCGATTTGTTTCTCTTGCAGAGGTGCCGTTTGGCATATCTACATAAATCATAATTTGAGTGCGGTCAGAGTCTGGAAAAAACTGCTGCGAAACATATTTAAAACCACTCATCGAAATAATAAAAATCGTGCTAATGGTGAGAATAAATAATGTTTTGTGTTTTAGCATCCAGTGTAAAGCGGATTCATAGATAGCATAATAATTGGTCTTTGGCTTTTGTTTAATAGCTCCCTCTTTACTGCTTTTGTTATCGGTGTGAATAAAGAAATAACACAAAGTAGGCGTAACGCATAAAGCCAATACCCAGCTGGTCATTAAGGTAATTAAGATCACTAGTGAAATTGACCGGGTAAATTCTCCGGCGACGTGAACAGCCAACATTAGCGGTAAGAAAAATAAAATAGTGGTAATAGAAGAGCTTAATAGTGGCATTGCGAGTTCTTTACCGCCCTGACACATAGCGTCAAATCGTTCAGCACCATTTTCCAAGCGACGTTTAAAGTCTTCTGCGATCACTATGCCGTTATCGACCAATAATCCCAGCGCAATAATTAAAGTGGATAAACTCAACTGCTCTAAAACCATGCCGCTAAATTTCATGATAGATAAAGTTACAAGCATGACAAACGGGACGATTGAACCAACAATTAATCCGGTTCGAAAACCAAGGAAAAAGATCACTATCACTAATACGATAAGCAACGTCTGCAACACATTGCTAGTAACGCCTTTTATCTTTAGTTCGACTTGATCGGCTTGATAAGTAGCAAAGTCAATTTTGTAACCTATGGGTAAAGTACTTTCGATTTCTTTTACCATTGCAGTAACACGAGGCGCGTACTCTAGAATATTAAAATCCGGCAACATCGCGACTGCAAACATTAACGCTGGCTCGCCGTTAAAATAAGCAGGTTGATCAGGCGGGTCAATGTAATCGCGTGTTAAACTGACAATGTCTTTTAACGCAATGGTGTCTTCCGTGCCGGGAATAGTGATATGGGTATTACCTAATTCATCGAGTGAACTAAAGTTCCCCGTTGGCTCTACAATAAAAGCCCTTTTTCCGGTATCTACTTGACCGCCCGGACTGATAATATTTTGACTCTGTAATTCAGAGATCAATGTTAGTGGCGAGATCCCTAATTGCGAAAGTTTAGCGCTGGCGACTTCGAGAAAAATTCGTTCTTCTTGAACGCCAATAATGTCGACTTTTTTAGTTCCTTTGACTGAGTAAACTTTATCTCTAATGTGCTTAGCTATATCACTCATTTCCGCCATGCTAAAACCATCGCTGGTAAGCGCGAGAGTCACCACCGAAACATCACCAAACGAGTCATTAACAAATGGCGTTCTAGTGCCGTCAGGCAAACTAGCCGAAGCTTGATTTACCTTGTT
>Ga0114899_1001501_pt1 | contig 13652 bp, 15 predicted proteins | sample MalvireepMed_215_FD_83497 | JGI IMG/M metagenome (GOLD analysis project Ga0114899, IMG submission 83497) | Marine viral communities from the Global Malaspina Expedition - Malaspina viral metaG DeepMed_215 | ecosystem: Environmental > Aquatic > Marine > Oceanic | place: Mediterranean Sea... | reverse complement strand
CTTCCTTGCAAGCGTATATCCTGTCCATTACCTTGTATTCCTCTCCGCCAGAAGAACGTGCCTTCCAAAGCAAGGCTCTGCCTAGCAGTTTTTCTTCCTCGTCTAATAAGACGAGCATACCCACATCGTTACGAACAAGTATGTCAAGGTATTTTTGGTGTTGACATTCCCTCATGCAAGACTTCCAAGGAGAGCCACTAGCTTCCGAGCCATACTTTGTTGAGTACCTACTTTCGTGATACCAATTCCGTATGGATTCTCCATACACTCTTTTAAAGGTGTACTTCGGCTCGTTTCCGTTTCCGTTAGCTGTTGAGTAGGCACGTAGCATGTTGGTAAATGTTTCGCAGTCCGAATCAACGATTCCTGCCTTGTCAAAGTCGAGCAACTTTCGCGCTACTTTCGCAGGCTTCCCATGAAACCGCTTAGAGTTAACACCGCCTGCCCATATTTGTGCATCGGCAAGGTTGTTAAGCCTATCTTCTGTCAGGTATGACAGGTAGTATGGGTTTTCCTCCGATATACAAATATAGCTGATAGGCAACGGCTCTTGCAGGTACTGCTTGTTGCGAATCATACCTGCTATTTTGCTGCCGTTGTTTTCTGCATAAACCAGAAATTCTACGAACATATCACATAGTTTATATTCCATTTTTGCATAGGTTTTTGTTACGCTACGGGAATCCCGAATGTAACTACGTTATACATAATCCAACAGGCAAAAGCCACGACAAAGAACAGAAGGACGAGAGCCTCAATGCCTACGGCATAACTCTTTTTTGTCTCTGTTTTTGTTGGGATTTCCTCCCTTACTTCTACCGTTGTTTCTATTTGTTTGGTTGTGGTTGCGCCACTAGCTTTTACGTAACGCGCCACTGCATTCAAGTTGTGCATTTGCATAGGTTTTTAGTTAACATAATCTTCACTATGTTCAGATTGTGTTAACTTATTAACAATAAGATTTATATTAATCGAAGAAACTGTTCGCAGGTTATGTCTACATCGTTGTCATTTTCTTCACAATATTTACCTGCCCTGCAAAATTCACCCTCGAAATCTTCATAACACCAACCCCTTCCGCTTCCCGACATATACAGGCTTGCTTGTTTTCCGTTGTGTCCTTCTGTTGTGTACACAAGTTTGTATGATTGTCCCTGCTTGTCTATGTACTCTTCTAGCCCGTCTACGGTATCATGGTACTGCACTTCCGAGAACATGACGGCTGCATACCTGAGTGCATCTGCTCTTGCTTCTTCAAGCACCAATATTTGTTGGCGTTCTAGTCTCTGTTTGTCTTTGCTATAATGGACTGATAAGCAGCCTGGCCTCTCTCCCACAAAAGAGAAGACACCTTCTTTTTTGAGCATATCTATAAGCATTAGTGATGCTTTGTTATGGAGATTAGTAGCGCTAAACAGTCCGCTATTGTCTCTATAGACATTTTCTATTGCATCGGTGAACTCCCCCTCTGCTCGTTGTTTGTCTCTTTCTTCTATGCTTGACGATTCCCTGTGTATGTATTCTACTTGGGACTTAGCGACAATAAAAACGGCTATTCCTTTTTCATCGTGAAACGAGCAAATAGAGCCGTTGCTTTTCATTTCGTAGCAACTTATTCTTTTTTCGCTAGACTTGTTGCGAATTTTTATTGCGTAGGTTGCCAATTTTGCCTTTGGCACAGGCTTTTTAAATCTAAACATTTGCATAAGTGTTAATGGTTTTACATGTATTTGCTTCCGAACAAAAGTTCTTTTCCTTCTTTTCCTTTTCTCCATACATTTCCGTTATAGGAAACGTATGCTATAATACTTTGGCGTTCATCATCATAGATGTCTCCGCCACTCCAGTTTCCGCTACCTAAATCATTATTGTCTATGAAAGACCTACAGGCTTCACTAGCCTGTTTGAATGACTGTACGCGAACTTCGTTGTCTTTTTCGCAACCAAAAAGCGGTGCGTATGGGTTTTGTCTGTGGTCGGGGTTTCCAACCGATGATAATTCAACTATCATTTGCATAGGTTTTAGTGGTTATTAAATAAATTTAATTTGGTGGTTAAGCGTTCATTAAACACTCTTCTATTGCTTCGTTGGGCAAGTTTTTTATGTAGTCTATGACTGTGGCAAAGTCCTCGTCTCTTGCGCGGTACATTATTTTCATTCTGTTAACCCAATCTACGTAGTGGTAAACATCTTCTATAGACCACTGCCTTACATATTCCACCTTTCTTTGGTTCGTGTCGTCATACTTTTCAGCAAGTACAAACGCCCAGTTGCGTGGGATTATGTACGTTAGTATTTCGTTTTCCAATATGGCTTTTATATCTTTCATAGTCCTAATTCTTTTGCGATTTTAACAACTTCTTCGTGTGGTATATTTATGCACCCAACCTTCATTCCGTTCGGTCTACATTCATGGGAAATTGGTTCGACTTGGGGTTTACACGCGCTCGGTATAGTATTAACATATTTTCACAAGTAAAAATATGTTGATACTAATTTGCGTATATGGGGTTGTTAGAGAGTTCTATGTTTATGTGTTCGGCAAGGTCTTTAATTGCGCTACGGTATAGCTGTTCATCGAGAACGTCCATGTCCCATGCTTCTTGGTCAATGTATTGACAATGGCGCAAAGAAAACTCAAGGTCAAAGTGCCTTGCCTTTGCCCTATTTAGGGCAATAAATGATGTGGTAAGCGTTTTCATGTCGTTAATATATTAAAAATTACGAATCCAAGCACAAGCAAAAAGTACGAAATTAGTATCAGTGCGCCTGCCTTGTTTACTTTGTTGGTTGCTCTTGTAAAGAGAAAGTACCCTGCTGTTACACAGCAACAGGAGAGTGTACCTAGTATTGCAGTATCCATATCACTATCAACATTTGTGGAACACCTGCTAAATAGCAGGTACTCCGAATGTAACAATATTGTAAATTATCAAGCCTATAAAGGCTATTGCGATTACGGCTAAAATAGTCGCTTCGTAAGGGAATGAGCCTTCATGGACTATACTTTCTCGGCTTTCTTCCATTACTATGGAAGGTTCTTCTTGCATTTCTTCGCAACAAATTCTTGCGTAATCTTCTAGGCATCTATCTTCCATTTCTATGGAAGAATAGAAATTAAATTCTTCGTTTTGCATAGGTCTTTTTTTTGGGTTTTTGTTTGGTTAGTTTTTAATTAGTTATACCCTTCACTTTGTTCAGGGTGTAACTAATTAGATAGTTTTTTCTTGCGCCATTCTTATGCTTGGCGTTTATTTAGTTCTTCAATGACGTATTTTTCTGTATGGCTTCCGTCAAGCAGACCACGTAGCAAATCTTCAAGTTCAGCATCTTTACTGCGTAAAGCCTTTAGGTTTGCTCGGCAGTGGTCAAGGTGGGAGACGTTTTCATCTCCTGTGTGGGTTGTGTAATCTTCGCCTTCATGTCGGTCTGATATGGTGCTGACCAAGGCTCTTAAAAGTGGCTCAAATGTTTTCATTTGACTAGTATTTTACGTTAAACGTGGACGATTCAAAACAGCAGTGCCTTGAAAGGTTGTGTAACATAGTTACAATTCGACCTCTGTATTCGGCACGACCTCTTATTTGACCTGTATCATCATCTTTAATGATGAACTCGTTGCTTGTTTGGTAAGCGGTTAAACCGCTACGGGATAGGATAGGACTTTGCATAGGTTTGGTATTAAAAAAGGGGGGTAAACACCCCCCCCTTTTGATTGAACTTCGGTTAATTACGAAAGGTTATTAGCTAAAGCTAATAGTAGGTCTTGCTGTTTCTCAGCCATAGTTATCAACCTTTCAAGGTTGCCGTTGCTACTGTTACGAGTAACAGATGGTGGAGTTGAAGAAACTGCTTTAGCAGGTGTTTTCTTCGGCTCAACGTCAACCAACGTAGTTGTTTTCATGTCGGTAGCCTTAACACCTTTAGGTGGCTTTGGAGTAGCCTTCGGCTTGGCAGGTGAAGCCTTCTTTGTGGCTTTTGGCGTGGACTTCTTCACCGAAGGTGTAATGTCATCTTCGGTCTTCGTTGCCCATTTTACCCAGCCTTCAACCTTCGGTTGTGCATCTTCACTCCAACCAAGTAGCATGGCTACTTTCTTGGCAGTCGCTTTGTTCAAAAAAGCATTAAACGCTTTACGGCAATGGCCTTCAGCCATGTTCTTTACCGTTGACTTGTAGGTGAACTTGACAAACCTTTGTTTGTCCTTAACATTGCAAGCAATGTTCAACTTGTGTGTTTTCTCATTGGAACTGTCTACAGTTACAACGAAGGTCTTGCGACCTTTTACGATGGTTGTTTCCATTTGTGGTGATTTTTGGTTTTTCATGTTTATGATTATTGGTTAGTGGTAGCAGGTAGTATCGAACTACGTTCGGTGGCATGGTGGACTTATCTTACTGAACTGCACCAAAGGTGTCTGTTGTTCTTTGTTCGTGCCAGTGCATGTGGTTACTCCAGTAACCTTTCACACCTAACTACTACTACGTTAGTAGTTCTGCTTCCCTTCTAAGAACTTATACTAAGTTCTATCGCTAACCCCTTGGGGTTTCAACGTGTGGGTTCTTAATGTTCGAGTTTTCTCCCTCGTTTCCGCCGCCCAATTTGTTTCCCTGCGATTAACTGCTTTCCTACTCGTAGAGTAGTAGAGCCGAACTCTGTGGTTCGCATAAGAATAGGTGCTTGAGTAACACTACGTGTTCAGACTTACAATCCCAATGTCGCTGATAAACTACACTACTTCCGTAGTGTAGACCACTTCTACTGATTTGTTGCAACGCAAGGACATTCGTACTCTTGCAATCAACACATACACAAGTTGGCTTGAGACGTGTCGAATCAATCAAATCAACGATGCAAACATATATCAAAAGTTCGGATTATCCAAACATTTCTTTCACAATAGTTTTCTACTACTTGTAGTAGCTTTGCATTGTATTTTTTGGCAGCTAGTTGTCAATGGTAGTTATAGTTTCCCGAACTACTCTTTACTTATACTAGTATAAGTATTTAAAAGAAGTACGCAAAAAGTAAAGAAAGTAGCGGAAGTACAGCTGCTTGTAGCTGTAGGTCAGGTAGTTGCGGGTTGGTGTAATTATACCAAACACACACGAATCAACTATTTTCCCATGCGGACGCATATAAAAACACATGCGGACGCATAGCAAAATGCATGCGGACGCATAAGAAATTCTATGCAAGTGCATAGAAACGCCCTAAAAAACACGTAGGGGGGGGGTAAAAAAGATAGTTTGACCACCCCGACCTTTGGTTTCGCCCCGTTTTCAGTTTGGTTGTCGAAGGGGTGGGGCTGAACATATTATATACTACCCCCACGGACACGATTTTATTATTTTACTGCCATAGGTATTAAAAAAGGACTACTATTAGTTAGTAGTTAGTATGCGGATGCATAAGAAAATGTATGCGGACGCATAGGTTTTTGTATGCGGACGCATAAATCATCCCTTATTGAATGAAGATTATATTAATATATCTTTTCTTAACCCTAGTAATTCTTTTTTTTATTAATATAAAGTTCTTATATATATTAAGTTCTTATATATTAAGGGAATATTAATAAGTAAAGAGCTCTTAATATGTTTTTAGTACTTAGTAGTAGTAGTAGTACTTAGTGGGTAGTAAGTAGTAAGTAGTAAGTAGTTAAGTTACTTGAGTAGTTAGGGTTTGGTGGTAGTAGTGTTTAAGGCAAGAAGCCCCCAGCTAGGGTTAACAAGGCTGGAGGCTTCTGTGTTAATGAACTAATTGTAGCATAAAGTGAGACAAGCTATTTAAAGAACGATTTTGCTAATATAGTAAAAGCGGGTTAATAATTTGGTATTAAAAAAAAATCAGTAGTTTCGTTATTTCAAATTAAACTTTATTAGATATGGCAAAAAAAGAAACAGAGCCTAAGTCTTCCGATAAGAAGGGCAAGGGTAAGGGCGTTAAGTTCGATGAAATATTACATGATGACGACAAGCGCGACATGATTTGTTTGAGTATAGGCGGTGAGGGTGTATGGTTTCCTCGCGGTCAGGTAAAGGTTAACAAGAGTTCATCTACTGTTGAGATGCCCAAGTGGTTAAAAGAGGTTAAGTTAGGGAAGTAATTTTTATGGTTAAGGGCAGGGTGTTCGGTGCGAAAGTTGAGACCGACAAGTTAACGTGTTTTTATTGCAGGCGGGGTCTTGATGATTACAGCAGGACTGTAGACCATTTGATACCTGAGAGCAGGGGTGGTATACGCGCCAGAGCCAACAAGGTTTATTGTTGTAGGGAGTGCAATAGTTTAAAGGACAACATGACTCCCGAGGAGTTTCACGAACATTTAGGCAGGCTTATACGTATGTTAGTTAGTTCTCATAAGCGGCAGATATATCATTTGAAGAAGATAAGGATTAATACGGCTTCTATTGTTGATTCGCGCAAGGGGTGATAGTTTCTGGTGTTTTGATAGCTGTTTGTGTTGGGGTTCTATGGAGTGACATGTTTGAAAACTAGATAATTTATGGAGGTAATTGAAGAGGACTTACCTTTTCCAGAGGAGAAGAAAAAGAAGAAAGTTAAGAAGATAGCTAGGGAGATAAAGACAGAGGAGTGGTTTCCTTCTCACCCGCCATTACAGTATCCTAAAGAATTTATTGATTGGGTAGACTCTATCAATACAGGGTGGAGGAATATGATTAAGTACAAGCCTTTTACTTTGTATGTAAAGCAGGCTAAGTATTGGTTAAGTGACAACGACAGTATTTATGATTATACTAATGCGGAAGACCAGCTTGACTATATATTTCAGGAGAAGGAGAGGGTAAAGGACAACACGTTGTACTTTGCTAATAAGTACGGGTTTTTAAAGGAGGGAGATGTTACTGGCGGTGAGGTTAGTTATGAGGCTTGGAAGGCGCAGCAGATACTTCTTTTTTTGGTAGACTCGTGGTATAATTCTCTTATTGGCAAGGCAAGACAGATAGGGTTTACCTCCACAATGGGTCTTGCGGCATGCAAGAGGGTAAACTTTATGGACAGTTATTTTACGAAGTTTATCACGCACACCAAGGAGAAAGGGGAGGAAATTTACAGGGATAAGATTCGCTGGGCGTTTGGTATGATACCAGAGTGGTTTAGGGAAAATGTGTATAACGACAGCCACAACATGCTTTCTCTAATGGATAAGTCGAAAAAGGGCAGCACCGAAGGAACCAACTCAAGGATAGAGGTAGTAACACCAAAGATAGACGCTATAAACGGGGGCTCCCCCAACTTAACGCTTATTGACGAGGTAGGGCTGATAGATATTTTTACCCAAATGATGAATGAAGGGAGGCCTACCCTTTTCTTTTTTAATCCCGAAACAAAGAAAATGGAAATGAGAAGGCAGCTCATAGCTTGGGGAACGGGAGGACAGATGGATAAGGCAGGAGCAGTATTCGAGGCTCAGTTTAAAGCAGCTATGCAAGCATGGAAAGACAGGAAGTTTGAGTACGGTATAGTTCCGCTGTTTTTCGACTGCTTTGCAAGGGAGGGAATGACGGAGAAGATATACAACCAAGAGAAAAAAGTCTATTACAGTATATCAGGGGCAGAAGGGGAAAAAAGTAAAGTGCAGTTTCATCAGCACTACCCACTGTCTATGGAAGATATGTTCCTTAGAACGGCAAAAACAATACTGCCTATAGCAGAAATAAATAAACATATACTTAGGATAAACCAAATAGACGAGCAGCAACAGCCGCAGTTTGGATTTTTTGAACCCGTATATGACACCTCACAGCCAACGCCAGACTTAGACACGCCATTTCATGTCTCTGGAGCTAAATGGATACCCACCTCTGGAATGTCCGATGTCAGAACAACAGCATGCATATTCCAACACCCAGAAAAAAATTGGGAGTACAGGTACTATCAGGGAACAGACCCTATAAATTCCGAAACAGGACACTCGAAAATGAGTAGCACAATATGGGACGGATACGCAAATACTATCTCCGCAACGGTATTCTGGAGAACGAAAAAGTTTAAAGAGTGCTACCTGCAATGCCTACTGCTAGGACTGTACTACGACTCCGATGGAACAGAAGTGAAAGAACTAACAGAAAGTAATATCGGAGATATGTACGTGGACTATCAGGAAATGAAAGGATACAGCAGAAGGCAAGTCCCTAACTCCGCCCTGCCGCCATTTATGCAAACACCATCAGGGAAATGGTGGGGGATAAACAACAGAACAAACACAGCAGGACATATAGCCAATAAAATTATAGAGCTCTGTGACGCATACGCAGAAAATATCTATATGCTGTGGTTCTTTATACAGCTAAAAACATTCGTGGAAAAAGACCTTAGAGGAGCAGCAACGCTCAGACAAACAAGATTTCAGGCAGCAGACATGAGATATGACTTCGATGATGTTATATTCTCAACAGTATTCGCATACCTCAACGCACAAATACACGCCAGATACGAACCAAGACAAACAGACGTGGACTCCGAACATGTGAAACTTACCGAAAGAAGATTCGTTCAAAACGCAGATACCAACTTTAAACTTATGCTGGCAGAAGTAGATAAGAAAACAGGAAAAGTAAGAAGGTATATCAAAAACCAAGTCTGAATTTTGACAATTCAAAATTTAAGTATATTTGTCCAAATGCACCGTGTTGGTGTTAAGCCACCACTGAACCATAAGGTTCTGTGTAACTAAAAACAATTAATTATTATGCCACATTCACCAAAAGAAGTAGCCGTTCTGAATACAATTCAGGCCGCTGCCGCAGACTCAGTACTGTCAGGAGGAAAATATAACCTCAATGACGGAACTGACGACCTAACAACACCAATTAAACTTTCTGACGCTACCAGCTCTGAAAAAATAGCTTACGCTGCTGGAACAGCATCAGTAAAAGACTATGACTACGCTGGAGTAGCACTACTCGCTGACCACCAATACAGAGTGGCAGTAGTAGTTCCAAGTAACGCAGCCGTTTCTGGAAGCGTTTCTTCCGAAGCAGATGAAATTATTCCTATTCGGGAATATGTTATCTGGACAGGAGGAACAGCCCCAGCATCAGCATCAGACTTAGTTGACCTGCTGTTAGCTCGCATCAACTTAGATAGCGGAGCTAAGGTTACAGCTTCTAACGCTGGAGGCTCACTAAGACTTACTCTTGACGATGTTGCTACTGGCGACTTCCGCACAGAGTCTGATGGAGCAGAAACCGTTACAACCCCTTACGTTGCACCAGCAGGAACACCAGCAATCGTTGAAGCATTAGCGCCTACGAAAAGTAGCCCAACAGCTACATACACAACATGGCGTATTGACTTTAGTGACTTCCTTCGCAACAACGCAGTAAGCGGTGGAGCAGTAGCATTCCCAGCACACGTTCTTATGTTCGTGGACGCAGGAGCTACTAACTACGCGGCCTTTGAAACAGAAATTGATGCTGTTTTGGCAGGAACACACACCCCAGTAGCCGATTACCTAGGAGTGTAATTTAGATTTGTTAAACAACTAGAGGGGGGCTATCCCCCCTCTTTTTAAAGTCTTAATCATGGGATATACAAGCGAATACGCACAAAACGAAATGTCTAAAGCCAATGGCGGAGGAAAGAAGAAGAAAAAGCCGACTCATTCATTAGAAATGAGGCTTGAGTCTGTTAATAAAAAGACTGGCAAAAAAACTCTACTTAAAGATACTGGAGCAGAGAAAAGACGGCAGGCGGCCTACAGAGGAGCAGGAGGGAAAAAATATTAAACCGAACTAAACGAAGAAGAGAAATATGAGTGAATTAACGCTCTTTGAACCAAAGGTGTCCGATATGAGAATGGACTACCCAGAGCTGGCAGAGTATAGCGAATTTAAACCCCTGACAGCAAGAGAGCTTAAATTGTGTTGGTACGTTGGCAATAGAACTTCTCCGATTGCCAAATATAAAAAAGCAACACGCTACACAAGAGGCATAGAGATGTCATTCGGAAAAGTAGCAAAAAAGAGAGAAGATGTTAAAAAAATGCTGGAGGGAGACCTGCCAGACCATATACTACTCGGAATACAAAGAATGGCAACATTCAACCCGAGCGTTAGGCTAAGGGCTAAATTCTCTACAGAATATATATTCGATAGATTAAATGAAATTATTGAAGTGTCACAAAGGGACATGGAAGCAATGGATTTCGATGAAAGAAAAAAATACTCAGAACTGATTATTAAAATTTCATCAGAAATGCCAGATATGGTTAAACGTATGGAAGGGGGATACGGAGTTAAAGTAACAGCAAAAGGAAGGACGAGAAGAAAGACAGAAGTAACAGCTAGTATATCAGACCTTAAAATCATCAAGTAATGCCTCTATTCGTAACCTATCAGTCCAACCGCCCAAACAGGCTCAACGATAAAAAAGATAAAGACTACCACGTTAAATACGGCAGGTGGGCTCTTAGCTCAATGAATCACCCCCTGCAACGAAGGTACATTACAAAAACACTTGTCAACTGGAGCTTCTACAAAGGAGGTGACGGACAGTGGATATATGATGAAGACCTAGAAGCGTTCTTCCTAGACGAATCTGGAGACGTTAGAAACAGACTGAAAATAGCCAAAAACCTTATCCGACCCATGGTAGAACAGTATGTCGGAAACGCAGTAAGGCTGGACTATGACGCTGGAGTAGAGAGCACATCGCAATTCGTGATAGACAGAAAAGACAGGGAGCTGAACAGGCTAAAGTACTACGAAGGAATAGTAGAGCAATTCCCAGAACAAGAAGGGCTGGTAAAGGATAGCGTAGCAATAGGAGATACCCCGCAGGAAACAGAAGAGCTGTTCGCTAATGCGTTTATAGACGACTACAACGAGTCTATGAACCACCTGCTTCAATTTATAGAAGACGACATTAATATTAATGAGCTAAAAGTCGTAATAACAAAACACTTGGCAATAAGCGGGCTCGGAATATACAAGGGGTACGAGCAAAACCAAAATTATATAGGCGATAGCGTAGACCCGCTGTTCTTCTTCTTCGACCTTAGCGCAAAAAAACCAGACCTCTCCGATGCCGAATACATGGGAGAATGGTACTACCTAGACGTTCCCGCAATCCTAGAAAGATACCAAAACCTTTCCAAAGAAGAAGTACAGGCAATAGAAAGGTATTCCGTTAACGAAAGTATAGATATTCACAGACTTATTAACAACTACTACTCCGTTGGAGGAGCAAAGGTTCCTGTATATGAAGTCTATTGGAAAGATATGGAAATACAAGAGTATGGATACGTAAAAGACCCATACGGATACCCATACTTTACAAGAATAAACCACGAGGAATCAGACTACACAGACAAAGACCTTATAGAGCCGCCAGAAAATGCCTACAAAAAAATCCTGAAAAAAGGACAGAAGAAAGCTAAGGTATATGTCGATGTGCTTAGGTATTGCATATTTATACCCAAAGAAGAAGTGGGGGTTGGAACAGCACAGGATATAATCCTTGAGTGGGGAGAGGTTCCGTTTCAGGAAAAAAGAAAGCTAGACCCCTCTAACGTGCAATTCCCATATAAATGCTACACGTGGGCATACGACAAAGGAGAGATTCTCTCGCCTATAGATGATGCAATAGACCCGCAGAGATTTATCAATAGAACACTATCTGTTGCCGAATCACATATTAACAATATGAGAGGAAGCGGAACAGTAATAGCTAAAGATGCGGTAGACCCAAGAGACGGTGAGGAGAATATACACAGAAACGTAAACAAGTCTAAAACAATATTTGTAGACACCACCAGAGTAGGAAGCGTACAAAACGCAATAGGACAATACGGAGCCAACTTAGGACAAGGAACAATGGCGCTCTTTAATGTTATTAAAGAAATGCAAACCTCAATGCAGGACGTTACGGGAATAAATGAGTCTATGACAGGAACGCTGGGAACGTCCGATGCGCTAGTGGGAGTAGTAGAAGCGCAAATACAAAGAGGCTCACTAGTACAAGAGCCGTTCTACTGGGCGCTAACATCAATACTTACGGGGGCATATCAGCACATGGCAACCGTAGGAAAAAGAATATATGCTGACAACCCAAGGAAGCTGGCGACTATGGTTGGAGACAAAGGGGCAGTTCCGATAGTTATTACAAAAGAAATGATGATGGAGGACTTCCGAGCCTTTATCAAAAGAAAGCAAGGAGAAGAAAGTGAAGTAGCTAACGCCAACAACCTCCTGTTTACGCTTATGCAGGCAGGAATGCTAGACCAGCCAAGGGTAGCAAACCTGTTTAACCGAGCAGACGCGAACATGGTGGCAAAAGCAATGAGAGACTACCAAGCAGAACAGCTACAGGCACAAAACGAAAGAGCGAAAATGCAGCCAGCATTAGCACAGCAAGCAGAAGAAGAAAATATAGCTCTGGCTGCCGAGCAGCAAGCAACAGAAGACCAAGCTATAGCTGGACAAAATGAGCTTGAAAACGAAAAAATTCAAAGCGATATAGACAAAACAATTATAAAAGAAGGGGCTAAAAACGAAAGAGAAAAAATGAAATATCAGGCACAGGGGGCGATAGAGCCGAGAAGCTAATAAATTTTGCGAATTAGTAACCCTTGCCTATATTTGCGAGTATTAATAAAAAAAATAATTTATGTCAAAAGATGAAGCAGTAGCTGAAAACACCAAGCAAGGAGAAGAGGACTTGCCGTTTTCGGAGGTACAGAGTAAAGAAGGTGAAGGCGGTGACGCACAGGCGTCAGCAGCACAATTAGTTAGTAGGACTGAGGGGCAAGAGAGAGACCCCGATGAAACAGAGGCTGACATTAGGCAAATCGAAGCGTTATCAGGACTAGACCCGTCTATTCGTGAAATGCCAGAATATAAGAACCTAATGGAAACCGTAGGTAAGGTAAAAGCCAAAAACGAAGACACAGACGAAGAAGAAGATGATGAAGAAGACGAAGAAGAGAAGGGCAAAGAAGGGAAAAAGGAAGGGGCTGTAAAACAACAGGCAGAAGAGGAAGAGGAAGTCGAGGATGATGATGATGTATTCGGGCTAAACAAAAGCAAAAAGCCGAAGAGAGCGCCTATTGACCTAGAGGTGGACGAAAAATTTGAAAAGTTCATTGAAAAAAATTATGCTATTAAAGACGCTGACACCTTCTTTAATTCTGTTGACAACTGGAGGAAGGACTCGCAAAAGGCAGCAGAAGTATCCAGAGACCTGCAAGACATGAACGAGGGGATACAGAGCTTGCCACAGGAGATAAAAGACTCTATTTCTGCCTACGCCAGCGGAGAGGACTACTATAGCGCCTTTACAAAAGCAGGAGAAAGAATTAACTTTGGCCTCGACTTTAAAGAGCAGGAAAAAGAATCCGTAGTAAGGCATTACTACACAAAAAAAATAGAAAAACTAGAGGGGCGCTTCGATGACGGTCAGATTGATGAAGATGAACTTGATGAAAGAATAGAAGACCTACATGACGCGGCAAAAAACCTCTACGAAAGAGATAAAAAAGAGTATGAGAAACAACGTGCTGAATTAATCGCTAGTGAAGATAGGAACTTAGAAGCCTTTAAAAATAGCGCGGTCAGTTCCGTTGATTCCCTTAAATCACAATTCCCTGATTTCAGTAAGAAGAACCTGCAAAGAGTTCATCATCG
>Ga0114899_1001498_pt1 | contig 13668 bp, 19 predicted proteins | sample MalvireepMed_215_FD_83497 | JGI IMG/M metagenome (GOLD analysis project Ga0114899, IMG submission 83497) | Marine viral communities from the Global Malaspina Expedition - Malaspina viral metaG DeepMed_215 | ecosystem: Environmental > Aquatic > Marine > Oceanic | place: Mediterranean Sea... | reverse complement strand
TTGCCCATCCCTTCTGCATGAAGGACATATACGATCAGTTCACCGCCCCTGTAGGGACATACGATATCTCTGAGGGTGCCAGCTTCCGGGTATTCCGAGAAGGCTTCCGTGGCATGATCAACAGCGCACAGGCGTTTGAGAACGGGGACTTCACGATCGACTCTGAGGTTGACGTTAAGAATGGTGTCTTTGCGAGAGAAGGGATCGTCATGGTAGAGGAGATGTCTCCTCGTATGGAGACAGAGCGCATGCCACGTATTGGTGGCGGCTCTACTGTGGTTACCCATACCGACTCTTACGCATTCGGCATACGACAGAACCAGTGGGTCCACGAGATCAAAGCAGACGCGACCGCACCGACCTCATAGGGGAAGATAGAGAGGAGACTGGATCATGCCGCAAGGCTCTTTTGGGGAAATCAGGGCTTTCAACGACTTCACCGCTCTTGCGAGTGATGTCACCCTTGTAGCCGGAGTAAACGACCTACCTGGCGGCAATGGATGGGCTGCCATAAGCGAGAATGAGGGCACAGTGGCGGAGATTGTGGACGAGAGCGGTGGGGTCATACAGTTCACCACCGATACCGCCGACAACGACAATGTCTGCCTTATTGCGGGCAAGTTCGATCCGTCCAAGGGGCCGGTTAGCTTTGAGGCGCGGTTCAAGTGCCCCACGGTTGTCACGAGGCAGGCGGTATACGCCGGATTCACTGAGACGATGGCGTTGGGCACGCCGGTGATGCCTGCTGAGTTTGCCACGGCTACCATGACATATAACGGCTCTGGTGGAATGCTGGGGCTGGTATGGGACCCGGACGCTTCGACCAACGCCTGGAAGGCTGTATGCGGTGACGGCGGTGGAGTGTCGAATAGCGGTAACTATGGAGCCAATGGCACTAATGCGACCGACGCGATGGTCGCAGACGAGTACGACATCGTGCGGGTCAACCTGTACCCTTCGGGCTTCGGTGAGGTCTGGCACGATGAGGAGCTTGTGGCCTCGGGGCAGACCAGCCTCACAGCCTCTGACCTCGTCTACGCAGTGCTGATGATGGAGAACCGTACTTCCGCCAACGAGGAGCTACAGGTCGATTACGTCGCAGCTAAGGGCGTACGCGACTGGTCTGTATAACCACCCTGTTACAGTTGTGGTTTATCTAATGGGTCTATAATGATCGAGGCTAATATTGATGTACAGCCAGTACAGCTGGGGCATAAGTCTTGGCCAAAGACCTTTACAATTGATCCTGATGAGAGGGCCTTACTTTTAATCGAGCGCAACGAGAACCGCCCGGACTACCGGGGGTTTAGGCGCTACCAGACCATATTCGTCTCACGTAACGACGCTCTGGCTAAGTACATGGAGGATATGGGCCCGGCGGAGGTGTTCATTTCGCCGGGCCTTGACATACCCGGGGGCGACCCGGCCCTGCCAGAGGGACAATGGTTGGAGACGGTCGGTAGTCTGAGGGAGTACGCAGACCAGTTCCGTGAGTGGCTGACGCTACAGGCGCACCGTCGTGAGGCTCCCGACCTGATAGCAGGCTACCACGACGATATCGACCAGGAACAGAGGGCCTCACAGCACATATCACAGTTTGGTCCCTATCACGAGGTAAGGCGAGGTTAGTGAGATGGCAACTCCCATAGATCAGCTGATCAAGGACACAGAATCGCTAGAGCCTGGGAATTTCCAGGCTGGCGACTATATCCGTGAGCCGGTTGCTGAGACCGCAAATAGACCCGAAGTTGGCGGCATGGTAGTCAGTGATCTGGCATCGGCCGGTTACACCATTCTCTACGACACCATAACTCGTGAGCCTTCCTACGTGAACAACAACATGCTGCTGTCTCAACTCAAGGCGGTGCGGGAAGACGGCTCGTTCGTCTTTACCCAGGTCAAGCCCTCTAAGGGTCCGTGGCGCGGCACCATAAAGTGCTTCTTGCATCCAGGCCAGCCCGAGCGGCCCCGGTACGACGATATGGGCTTCCCCTCTTGCATTAAGGCTACCTTGCCCAACAAGTACCAGGCTGAGAACCACGCACGAAACCGCCACCGGGACGAGTGGAGGGCCGTTGAGGCAGAGCGAGAGACGCTTGAGCGTGAGGAGGAGCGGCAGCTACAGCGCGACATGACAGCTGCCCTTGTAGAGACTGCAACGACCGGTCCCTCGGACGGTCAGTGCGGCGAATGTGGCTGGCACTCGTCGGCAACACGGCGCCGGGCACGACGAGCCAGTCTGGCCCGTCACTTATCCACATCCCACCCGGATTCAGATGACTGAGTTAAACGTACAGATAACGCCGGAGGACATGTCCCAGGTCATCCAGTCTGACCCGTTGACGGCGCAGCGGGTGGTGAACGCGGCGTTGACTCGTATGATACAGGAGCGTGATAAGCGCATCGAAGAGCTTGAGGAACAGATAAATAAGTCGAATGGTTCTAAAGAGTCCTCTGTTATTGCGGAGACTGTTTCAGAGGGGTAACGATCTATTGCTATAGCAGTTAACCCTGATCATAATCCTGGGTATCTGGCCTGGCTTGACCGGTAATCGGGCCGGGCCTTTGTTTTAGGGGCTTATTATGCCGATAACGCGCTCTCTGACATACGAGCAAATACGCACAGCCATTGGGGCCAACGTCGGGGCCGTCACGTCAACGATGACAGGTGCGGGCTCTATCATCAACGAGGTTGTGGACGAGTCTATTTTAGGCGGCTCCAACGAGTATTCGGGCAGATGGGTCGTGTTCACCTCGGGCAGCAACGACGGCGAGATCCGGCAGGTCCGTAGCAGCAGTGTGTCCAGCAACGTCCACTCAATGAGCATTGCCCCTTCTACGACGGCACTTGCCACCACTGCTTCCGGGGATACCTACGAGATATGGCCACAGGGCTTCAATCCCAACCAGGTCATTCGCTTTGCCAACCAGGCCATCTACGAGGCCACGGGCAGGACGTTCGACCCTGTCGAGGACATCTCTCTGAAGGGGGACTACCGTACGGCCCGCTACGACATCCCTACCACGTTCGAGGTCCTGACCGACGTACAGCACCGCTCTCGGGTTACCGAGAAGATCCTCGACAACGCCGATGATGCATGGACCGCTGGGACCAATGTTACGGCAGCGGTAGACACGGAGTTGAGGAAGGTTGGCTCGGGGTCTAACAGGCTGTCGATCGGCTCGGTCTCTGCGGGCGCGGTCATAGCGTACGAGGACATCACGTCTGTAGACATCTCCAGGTACACCCATGCCGAATGGTGGGCGCGTGCCAGCTTCGACACGACAGCGGCAGATTACAAGTTGCTCCTAGACGACACTTCCGGTGCGGGGTCGGCCATTGAGCTGTTGAGCTTCCCTGCGCTCACTGCCGATACATGGACTTTCGTCCGGGTGGAGTTGGACAAAGCGGACGAAGACACTGCGATAGTCTCGGTGGGCATAGAGGACGAGGTTGGGGACAACGACAACCAGACGCTATGGATAGACGACGTACGTGTTACCCAGGAGGAGACAAGCATCTGGACTACGGTGCCCCGCCATCTGTGGCGCATAGACACCGAGGCCCGGGACCTTGTCCTCTCTCAGCAAGCGATCGACCGTATTGGCTACGATCTCATAAAGCTCAGGGGCGGTGACAATCCACTCGTCTTCTCGTCAGACTCGACTGTAAACGAGGTCGATGACCAGTACGTCATCGCAAAGACAACGGGGCTGGCCTTCATGGCTAACGCAGCGAGTGGGAGTCCCGAGGGCATTGCCAACGCACGGCAGGGGGCCTTCTGGCTCAATCAGGCGGGGATGCACGCGCAGAAACTCAGGTTAGCCCCGAACTCAAGGACGGTGACCTAGCATGGCTACGACGATAACGGCAGCAACCCTTACCGTGACCCTTACGGAGGCCATCAGCCTGAACGGCCAGGACAAGGGCGCGACGAACACCTTGACGATATCTGCTGTCACCGAGGTGAGTCAGCGCATCGTCAACGTTCCCACCTCGGAGGTGGCCATCCTGGCAATGGGTACAGCAGTAGCTTCTGGGCAGTTTGTAGAGTCGGACGTACGGTACATCCGTATCACCAACAAGGACGACACCAACTACGTCACGCTCACTTTCAAAAATGAGAATGATGACGAGTTTGCCGTCAAGCTCGATTACGGCCAGTCCTTTATATACAACGGCGACCTATCGGGCGGAGTAGTTGACACGATGGACGGCATAGACGGCACCGGCCTATCGCTTTCGCTTGGGGACCTGGTGAACATCACTGCCCTTGCGAACACGGCTGCGTGCGATCTGGAGCTTTTCGTAGCAGGGGTATAGATGCGGATAGACTCTGACATAGTTGATGTGCCCTCCGCTGCCACGAGAGTGCAGGTCCTAAACACCCAGGACCCGGTATTGTGGATAAAGTTTACGGCGCCGACTGCCAACTCGGGGATAACCTATGTGGGGGACAGTGCCGTGAGCGCCACTAACGGCTACCCTCTCGGGGCTGCGGGCGGCGTGGACGCCACGATCGAGTTAGACTTCCGTGGCGGGTCCATAGCTATGAGTACCTTTTACATAGACGCTGCAACCAATGGCGACGATGTGGCCTGGATAGCGATATTTGAATGACTACGGCCAGGGTCGTTAACAAGAACGAGATCAATATAAACGGTGAGATTTATGCTCTCACCCGTCCTGTTACGGTCGGACTCGGACAACTCCCCGCAAAGGTGGTCATTGGAGACATCACCTCGGAGGCTGGCCCGCTATCGGTCATAAGGTGGTCGAGCGCCCGTGGAGGCATTGGGAAGAAGGACCACGAGGACTCGTCCGACGTAGAGCGCACATGGTACGGCACCTCGCATCTTCGGGTAACGGGCCACTGCACGCTCCCTGACCGACCTACGACAACGGCCGCCTCGGGCGTCACAGGCGTGATAAAGGTTGGGGCCATAGGGGAGCTAAACAGCACTATCCACGCGGCGTTCGGCACCTCAATACGCAGCTATGGCAGCCCGGACACCTGGGGCTCTAACCTACAGACGATATCAGCGGTCGCCACCGATGCCGTCACATGCAGGCTGGCCGGCACCGTCTATCTGATCTTCACCAACAACACCAACTACTACTACACCAGCAACGGCTCCAGCTACACTACGGTCGCCACCGCGGCGAAGTACCTTGCGTGTTGGAACGATCGGCTATGGGGGATTGACTCCACCGGCCAGCTACGGTGGACCTTCAGCCCCGGTGGTACGTGGGTGGACGACGCCGCCCTGCCGTTGCCCAACGACTACGTGCAGGACCTCTTCATCGGTCGCAACGTCGCCGGGGTACACATTCTCTACGCCTCGACCAAGGTAGGACTCTTCGCACACGACTTCGGGAACTCCCGGTTTGTCAGAACGGAACTCGACCTGCCCTTCCACGACGACGCAGGCAAGGCAGAGAGGTTCAGGGACAGTACCTACATATCTGCCGGCCTTGGTGTCTATAAATACGCTGTGGGGGGCTCTGGGGCCGTTATAACGACGGTCGGGCCTGACAGGGACCAGGGGCTTCCAGCGACTCGCAGGGGCAAGATCGTCCAGATGGTGAAGAGCCACAACGACCTGATCGCGTTGGTGGACAACACCTCCATAGTTGCTGCGGACACTGACACCTTTGTAACGTCGGGGATGGCTTCTCACGGGGGCACTGTGATGAGCATAGCCACTGGTCGTTCCCTGGTGTTGGGCTGGAACGAGCTTGGCTGGCAGGTGTTGTGGGAGAGCGGGGACGACGAGCAGTCGATAGACTCTGCGATTGTCTCGAACGCCCACGGGGAGTATAGGTTGTGGTGGGCGCAGAACGAACGGGTCCACTACATAGCGTTGCCGGTGGACGTGTTGAACCCGTCTGAGATAGCAGACCGGGAGTATGCAGACTCCTCACGGGACGAGCTGCCCTGGTTCGACGGGGGGCAGGCAGAGGTTGACAAGCTGGCGGTCCGCATCAAGGTGGAGGTGCAGGGGGCCTCGTCCACCGAGACGGTGACGCCCTATTACGGGGTTGACTACGACGACTCCACATGGACGGCCCTTGGGGAGATAACCTCGAACGGCATCCACACTTACACGTTGCCCAACGCCACCGCCGGCACCACGACAGATGCCACGGGGACGGAGTTTCGGGCCATCCGGTTGCGCCGGGACCTGGCCAACGGCTCCGACAACACGCTTTCTCCTGACGTGCGGTCCATGACCCTGGAATACCGTAAGAAGCTACCTATCAGGTTAACCTTCAGCGTGGAGCTGGATCTGTACAGCAACGCCAACGGGCAGACGCCGTTGGAGCAGCGGGCCAGCCTGCTTTCGGCCACGGAGTCCAATAAGGCGATCGAGGTAACCTTCCGTGACGACACCGGGGATACCAGGAACTATTTCTGTGATGTGGCTCAAGTCAGCGGCCTAGAGGAGACGGGCCATGACGAGAGGGGTATCACCCGGGTGACACTGGTACAGCTTTGACGCAGCAGCAGACCAGGAGTGCGCCGGCAGGCTGGCCGGGCTCTCTGCCCGAGTTCCTGGTCTACAGGGCACTGGAGCGATTGGGGCTACAGGATGGAGTTGACTTCATATACCAGTCCCCCCAGTTCGGAGGGAGGCTGACCAGGGGTGGGCTTATACTGGACTTCATGTTTAACAACCCGCCTGATCTGGCCATCAACGTGCAGGGAACTTTCTTCCATTTTGAAAAAGGTGGTACTGTTATAGCTAGAGACGTGCTGGCAAGAGCCCAGCTTGCGGGAGAGGGGATCACGCTGATATTCATCGATGAAGAGGATGCGATGGAGGACGCGGACCGCTTCGTTCGGGCTGCACTCAGGTATCAGGACCTCAGCCGCTTAGGAAGGGGAGCATAATGACAAACATAGTCCTCGGGGGCTTCGTACGCGACAACGCTGGTGGAGCCCTCACTGATCCCACGGTGGAGCTGTTCGACCGCAACGACACTGCGACGGTCCTGGACACCGCTTCTCTGTCGTCTACCGGTTACTGGTCGTTCGATCGCAGCCCGGACAACGACAACACCGACCGGTACGACGTGCGTGTCACCAACGGCTCGGAGCAACGCTTCCTCTCCTACGACGATCAGGTCCAGCTTACCACGATAGACGTGGCAAACTTCCGTCTGCGAAACCCGGCCGATACCTACGTCTATGACATCGTTCCCGCGGCCATCACGGGGGACAGAACACTGAACCTACCCGAGACTACACAGACCACTACTGTGGTCTCGACCCCGGTAGAGGACAATGTCCTACTAAGCCTCGGTGCCGGTGGTGATGCTGTGATGCTCAATCGCTCCACGGCACTCTCGGCTGATACTGAGCTATCTAATGTGATTGTCGGAACGTCCGATCATCCGGGTGTAGCCGCCAACTCTCTCATAATCAGCAATATCACCACTGATGGCGACATTATGTTCGCTGTGTCTGATGGAGGTAACTCCAAGGGGTTGCTGCTGATTGACGGCTCCGAGGGCCTCATTGTTCCTCATGGCAGCATAGTTCCTTCAGCAACCAACACCATAGACCTAGGGACATCTTCTCTTGAGTTCAAGGATGCGTTCTTTGACGGCACCGTAACCGCTGATGCCTTCGCAGGGCCGCTTACAGGTAATGTGACTGGCAATGCTTCAGGAACGGCGGCAACGGTTACAGGTGGCACTCAGGCTTCTATCACTACTGTCGCAAATGTGGTTGAGGTTGGGGCTTTGGATGCTGGAAGCATTACGTCAGGGTTCGGGAACATCGACGTTGGGGGATCGAGCATTGCGGCGGGTAGCTTCGACGCATCCGACGGCAACATCACCAACGTAGGAGATATTGCCCTAGATACGATCAGTGCAGACGGCTCCACTATAACAATTACAGCGGATAATGTTATCACTCTATCGTCCAATGTCCATGTTGCCAACGGCACGGGCATGGTAATAGGACATACGGCACAGGAGACTATATCTACAGATGGTTCTACTGATCTTGTTCCTGAACTACAGGTTCTTGGAACCGCGGCAACAGATTCATCTATGATGCTTGCTGCATTCTCTACTACAGCCACGATTGCTGGCTCTCCAATACTTGCCTTTGTTAAGGGTGGGAACGCCACAATTGGTTCCCATACTGTTGTTACTGATGGAGAGGAACTAGGTAACATCGTAGCTTATGGGGATGACGGTACGGACCTGGAGTCTATAGCTGCACAGATACAGTTTGAGGTAGACGGAACTCCAGGCACTGGGGATATGCCTGGACGTATCATATTGGCTACCACTGCTGACGGTGCTCAAGCGGCAACAGAGAGAATGAGGATAGACTCCTCTGGCAACGTCGGCATCGGTGGGACTCCTTCAGTCATCCTTCATAGTTCAGAGTCCCAGAGTGGCATAACCTCGTGGAGACTAGAAAACACCCATACCAGCAGTGGGAACATTGCGTTCCAGTTTAAGACTGCTGACACCGGAGTTACTGCGGCCTATCGTCAGTGGGACATGTATATGTCCAATAATGACAACACGGGCGACCTGAGATTCTATAACAATTCGACTGATTTATTTAAGATTACCCCGCTTGGTATTGTGACCACCGTTAACGATATAAACATTGTTCAGTCTGATAGTGGTGGCAATGTGAAGTTGGTCGTAAACAATACTGCAACGGGTGCTGGTTCTGAAGCTACAGTAGCTATTCAGGTTGCTGCTGGAGCCTCTGAAGCAGGGAGTGACCCGAAGGTGCAGTTTGAAGGTGCTGGAATAAATTGGTGGGTAGGAGCAGACCATTCAGATAGTGGGAACTTTCATATAGCTGCTACCACTGCCTTTAGTGACACTGATGCGGTGATAATTGATACTAATGGTGCGGTCAGGCTCGACACCAAGCTGTTTTTCAACGAGGACGAGAATACCAAGATGCTCGTGGGCCTCACTATTACCGAAGGCTCTAGCCCTGGCGCTGAGACTATTACGCTGAAAAATACGCAACTTAACCATGGCAAGACCTCACACTCAGAGACCGATACATATGCAACCTGGACAGAGAGACAGACAGGCACATCTGGGGGAGGGTTGAGATTATATTGCTTGATGGAGGACAACTCCGAGGCCACCGTCTACGAAACAAGTGTACAAGGTGGTCAGGCTAGTGCCACTAAATCTAGCAGTGGGCGTAGTTTGACCGAGTTTGATATGTCGGAGCATGACGGTTCGAACGGCGCTGCTGCCATGACGGCGAACGGTAATGTCTTCGGGGTTCGGGCTACCACGGCTGCTGGCTCTACCCGTACCATATTCATCATTGCCGAGGATGGTGACCTCCATGTAGACGGCTCGGCCACCGTGGACACCTTTGACAAGTACGATGATGCTCTGATGGTTCGTGCGCTCGACCATACAAAGGGCGATGTAATCCGTGACCGATGGGACGACTATGTGCAATACAACGAGCAGTCCCTAATAGATGTTGGAATTCTTGGTGACACAGTAGCCGAAGGTGGCCTAACCAACGTGACCCAGCTCCAGCGTCTCCATAACGGTGCGATCTGGCAGGGTTACGTTCGACAGCAAGAGATGCAAGAGCGCATAGATACGCTAGAGACTAAGCTACTAGCACTAGAGGAGGCAAACTGATATGGCAACAGGTGACGTAGTCCTTAGTTTGGCAATTGAAGGCGGCGTGACCAAAACTGTGACATTGGACTCCGCTACTAGGGTGCTATCCCGCACCTTTGTAGCGGGGCTAGATGCATCCATAGACACGGACGTAGAGTGGGCTGTCTTTAACATAAACAAGTTAGGTGACGTAATCCTGAAGCAAGCCAATAGTCAGGCTAAGTCCGCTGCATCGTGGACACCCAAGACGTTCACGGCGGCCACCTGATTGCTCCACCTAGCATTCCGCTGGCGTGTCCTCCGTGCCGTGGGGGAGTTGCTCCGTTCCGTCGGCGGGGCCCTCGACAATGATGACCTCTCCGAGGCCGAGCAAGCGGTGGTTAAGCGACGGCTCTGGCAACTTGTTGCAGCCTACAAGGGTAAGCACAGGGGACTAAATGGCTGATCTTGAGGGGAAGGAGGTGAGTAATATAGACAATTCTCGCGACAAAGTAACGCTGAGTGGGAGAGAGCTAATAATTTTAGTGATCTTCACGCCCGTGGTCTTCACTTGGCTGTTTTTGGGAGCGAGGATTGTCTGGTAGCGGTCAGCATCTTCTAACCCAAATACCCTAGATAACATAGAAGGCTTGTTGACCGCGCTTTAGCTAGCCGTAATGACGGTGCCTGTATCTATGGGCCTCACGGAACTGTTTAAGTCGAAGGACAAGGACTGATGGATAAGCTCAAACTGATAGTGAAATCTCGGCGGGTCTATTTCCCCACCTTGCGGCTGCCAATTGTAGGAGCCGGTGTATCCCTGCCGTTTGACTTTTCTATCCGCCTACCCTCCCTTGAGGGGTTGGACCTGGGGGCAAGGACAAAGTCCATTGTCGCCATGAGCCTGGTGGTCAGTGGGTTGGTCATAGCGGGAGCAATCTATTTCGCCATCCGAGGCATAGACCCGGCCCCTGTCTGGCCTGATGCGGCAACCTACGATGCCTCACGGGCGCAGAACCTGGGCCAGGAGGAGATCAGAGTCGGGGAGGATATACCCGAGGATATCCAAGAAGGCACCATGACTCTCCAATTGAACATCGGTGGTGCCAGGATCGAGTCCATCGTATTTTCCGACATGAGCATCGGCAAGGCATCTGGTCTAACGGACGCGATCTCCATCTCCTCAAGCGCAGGCAACATACTCTGTGAGACGCTACAGTTCATAGACGTTGAGGCGACCGACTTCACGATGGCAACCAGCACCGCCTACAGCTTCAACGTGGCGACGACCACAGCCGACGGTCTTTCCATCTCCCCTACCCTCTCGAGCGATCCGATCAAGTACTCTTTCGGCTCCAGCCGAGGTTCTCTAAATGTCCCAGATGTCTCAGGGGGCACGTTTGACAGGATTATTATTGCCTCTAATGCCACCTCCACGGTGGGGTTAATCAGCTTTGAAAGGGTGAAGGCTTACGGGGCTGGCATCACGGTTGAGGACGTGAACTGCGGAACCATTACGATAGAGGGGACGGATGCAGACGAGAGCGTTTATGGGGACGGGACCGGAATTAACAGCGCCAGCTTCGAGATTGCAGACACGGTCAAGGTGCAGAGTGCTACGTTGATCGGGAACGTGGAACGTCCTGTGTCGGTGAAGTAATGCGTGATCTATTCGCTAAGGTACGCCCGCAAATCCTGGTCTTTGGTTTACTCCTGGGAGGGGTCTCGCTCTACGCATTACGTATAGGGGCCATAGAGGTGGTGGGCATGGCGGTGGGCGGGTTAATCGCCCTTGGCATGAAAATCTTGGAGGACAAGGACTGATGTTTGATGGGCTGCGGTTGTTGGTACAGCGGGTGGTTTCCGGGACCGAGGAGGCGTGGTGTCTTCGCTGCCAGGCGAAACGCACGACAGTCCGATCCAGACGGGTGAAGATACATACGCCCAAGGGCATCTCGACCCGGCTGATAGGTACATGCCTGACCTGCAAAGGCCAGACCTCTAGTTTCGTTCGGGCTGCCTAGTAGTCTGGGATCTTGGTGTCCTCGGCGTCCCCATCACAGCGAGGACACATATGCCCGTCGCCAGGCCACTCGCAATTGCAGGTGTACTCCCGGCCGCAGTAGGCGCACTTAGGCTCATGCTCGAAATTCTGCCGAGGGGCATCCTGTTCGCAGTCGTCACAACTGCCCAAGACACGCTGCTTATGGACCCGGCAGAACCCGACGTGCTCTCCGTATCGTTCCTCGTAATCTAAGACCATCCTGACCTCCTCAGTCACTGCTATGCACCACCGAGGCCCGAGCTATGAGCCGCTTCTCGGCCTCGCCCAAACGGCGGCGTAGCCCTGCGGCTTCCTGTTGGGCTGATTCTAGACGACTCAAGGTCGCATCCAACCTCACTAACCCGTGCGCCACCTTGGTTAACTCGGACATCTGGGTCGCAAGGTCTAGCAACTCTTCAGTGTAGGCATTGAGTTCCTGGGCCAGCCCGCCTATAGGGGATTCCTCTGGTGCCACGGAGCCGTTAGAGCCAAACCTCCGTTGCAGATTACCTATCGTGCCCGTGGGGATGCCTAGTGCCCGCGCTGCCGCTGCCGGGGTTTGCCCGCCCGCCACCAGTTGTTGCCAGCCGTCGTAATGCTGCTGTGTCCAACGCATGCTATCCTTCCTGAAGCGGGTAACGGGCTTCAAGCTCCGCGTACACCCGGTCCGACTCTGCCAGCACCCGGTCTCGATCAGGCCCCTCGACGGTATGCTCGTGGCTAACGACTCCCTTCGTGGATCGGGCGATCTTCACCCTGATTCGCATGGCCCGCTGCTCTAGCGCACGCTGGATCTCGGCCCGGACGACCTCAATCGTCGCAATCTCGTACTGCTCAGGCATTTCTTCGCCTCCTTCTACATGTTGTTGCTAAGAGATTACCATGCTCAACACCTCGGCGTCAAATTGACTATGGTTACTGGGTGATGTAAACTGGTGGCGAGAAAGGGGGGCTAAATGCCAAAGATACAGATACCTGGTTACCTCTGTACCCGGTGCGACCATACCTGGGTGCCGCGGGTCGAAGACATTCCGGCCACCTGCCCGAAATGCAAGTCGGCGTTCTGGGACCGGCCGAGAAAGCGAGAGGTGAGGGATGAAACTGCATAGCCATGCTCGTAAGCACACAGCTCTGTGGGCGTTCGGGTTGAGCCGTTCGACCACCGGTCTGGTGGTACACCTCGGGCGCGTCCACCTTCATGTAGGAGGTGTGCGATGACCACAGAAGGAGGCGAGAGAAAACATACCTTGGTCGCAGTCAGAAGCGCCCAGCCCTCTGCCGGCAAGTTTGGCCCCCAATGGGTGCTACAGGTGACCTATCCCTGGATGCAGCCTGGCAAGACGACCAAAGCCTGGGTCCCACGCGACGAGTTTGGCCCCACCCCGGAGCCTGGGCAGTACTCTTGCCTGGTCGAAAAGGGAGAACGGTGGGCCACCGATTCGCCCGGCGACGAGGACTGGGGCTACAACTGGCGCATCATCGGTGGTCTCACTGGTGCCGAGGCAACCGAGGCAACCGAGGCAACCGAGGCAGCGCCGCCGAAGCCCCTCGCCCCCCTGCCTGACATGAACCTCGGGGAGCGGCTCAAAAGCCGGCGGACGGCGCTCATGTGTACCAGCGCAGAGGTCGTGGCTGCAATCCAGCAGGGCAAAAAGCCAGATGATGCAGCGGTGATAGCGCGTTGCGACCTGTATGCCTCATGGCTCGACAAGGTATTTGAGAAGCCCGAGGATGCCCGTACAGAGCCGCAAGCCCCGCAGCAGCCCACAGATACCCTCGAGGGCTCCGACGAGCCGTTCCCCGGTGGGGAACCGTGGTGAGGTGTGATCATCAGTGGGTATTGGCCGCTGGGCCGTGGCCGGTGTTCCAGAAGATTTATGAGCGCAAAAGCCGGGGCAATGTTGCCGTGGTGGACGCGCACTGCCGGTACTGTAGGCGCTACGAGGAGCGATCCATCCGCACGCGGGGGGACTGGACCCCGCGTCGGACCAATCGGGCCATG
>Ga0114899_1001497_pt1 | contig 13692 bp, 4 predicted proteins | sample MalvireepMed_215_FD_83497 | JGI IMG/M metagenome (GOLD analysis project Ga0114899, IMG submission 83497) | Marine viral communities from the Global Malaspina Expedition - Malaspina viral metaG DeepMed_215 | ecosystem: Environmental > Aquatic > Marine > Oceanic | place: Mediterranean Sea... | reverse complement strand
GGTTGAGCCCTACAATTATAAAAAGTTACCCCTGACGCAGCAATAGCACTCAAAGTAGGAGTATGTGGATAAACACCAGATCCAGCAGCATTATCTAACTTACTGAAGGGGGAACCACTAGCAAAATTTGAATTCGCAAGAGCATACGGATTAATTTCATCATATATTCCTAATTGATCAACACCAACATCATCAATCATAATAAAAACAACATTACTTCTAGGAGAAGAAGTGGGATCAGTCTCAGAAGTTTTATCCGCGTCAACAAATTTTATTTGCCAATCAATTACAAGAGAGAACTCGCATGTTTTCGTAATATGATCAGCAGCAGGAAAAGCTTTATAAGCAACTAGAACAGATTGGTCTCCCCTTACGGACCCATGAGCATCTCTGCTAAATAACCCAAACTCAGTTATAGGAGCACCCACATCATTAGCCATAGCTTCTGTCAAAACTAACCTAAAATGAACAACACCATCAATAATATTTGTGCTATTACTATCAGGTAAAAACGCAAAAATAGCATCCTGGCTTCCAGGGGGATCCGCGTAACTCTGAGAAAAATTAGTTGGGTGATACTGAAGTATAGTGTGTGTATCTACAATAACATCAGAATCTTTACCATATAAATCTTCTGAATTAAGTGGATTTTTTAATGTACTTATAAATCTTCTATTTTGGTCAGTCTGGTCATCTAGAGCATGTCGGTCTGTGCCAACTTGAAAATATCCAACAATATGATCTTCTACTTTTGATGATCCATCATCAGTGAATAAATTAATAAGCCCTACACCTAACCCATCTGTAAGGATATTATTATCCTCACAAACAACTTCCTTTCGTCCATCGCCATAAATTTTTGTTATTTTTATTGATCCGTTCATATTATCTGTTAGGTGAATTGCTTATTAGTTGGATTCTCCAGACTATAGTTAAGTCTGTATATTGATTACACCCAGCAAACCCTGTGTCGCCACCTGCGGAATCCTTAATTGCACCCAAATTTTTAGTAAAACTTTTTTCTGCAAACAATTTATATACTATTCTATTAAAGCCTGCTTTAAAATGGAAAGGTGGTTGAATTGGATCTTTTAGCTCATGTGTTGCGTGGTTGCCTTGCATAGTGTTAGGTAAATCTATGGTCCATAAACCAAGTTTAAACAAACCTCCATACATGTTTGCAGTTCCTAAATCACCTGACGAAATAGTACAAATGTAAGAAACTTCTCCCGTAGATGAAAAATCAGTACTTGCAGAAACTATGACTCCCGAAAGAGGATTATTAATACCGTTAGGGTCCGCTCCTGATTTATGTGGATATGTCCTAGTATCAGCCGCAGCCTCAGGCCCAGTAGATGAAGGCATATACACTCTAATGAATCCATTTTGGTCCATAGATCTAATAGAAGAAGAGTTAAAGAAATTATCAGCCGTATCTGCTGGGTAAGTACCACTAACGTAAGGTACTATCACCCCCCCTGGCGAGGTAACCTCTATATCTAATATGCTAGATACTATAGCAAAATCAGTCCCGCTGGTATGCGGATAGCATCCTAAGAACATATCTTTACCTATGCCTCCTTGGTTTGGTGGTGGCTTTACCCCCTCAACTTTTTGGAATTTCGTTGCACCATAGCTCTCTTCCACCTGCCACCCATAGTATTCAATAGCTCCCCTGACGCTCCCTGTCGTAGATGTTCCATAATCATATGTTCTAGCTATCACATAGAAGGAATCTCCATTATAAGCCGTGTCTTCATCGCCCAATCCTGTCATGGTAGCTTCAAACCTATACCACCCCGAAGAATCATTTGCACTAGCAGCGGGGGTCACAGTCCCAGAAACTCCGCTTAGTGAGCTTACAAAATATGGAGCGCGATAGGCACTTGTATCTAAATCTAAATAAGAGAATCCGCAGGTATGGGTTGTTCCCCTATCCTTATTGTAAAACTGTAAATTCAAACTTGATGTAGGGTTACCTTCAGGAAGTTTAGCGTATAAACTAAAGGTATGATCTACATTTCTATGAAGATACCCCATAGCCGAAGGAGAAGCGTGGTTCCATCCTAGTTTATGAATTAATCTATTAGAATTTCCTGTGTTTCCAGGAACTAGAAAAGCCTTAGTTCCATAAAAAGGACCCGAATGAGTTGCTGATAATACTATAGTTCCAATATTTACTTTTTCCCAATAATAATTATTACCACCAAAAGACGGATCATCACTTGGTTGGTCTGTATAAGATAATAAATTTGGGTTAGTATTTGATAAAACTCGGTTTAGATTATGCCCATAAGCGTGTGCTCTCCCTTGCATCACACTAGAACCCATATAGTGATATTCTCCTGAAACAGCATCAATTGCTGTATGTGTGTCAGGCTCTAACTGCACATCATTGGGATTGGGCCAGAGCCCAGGGTCTCTTTTTGGGTCGTAAGATGATGCGGTCCAAGTAACATTTTCATTAATTAAAGAGATCGCCCTAATGCTATTATCAGACTCTACAGCAGAAACATAAGTATAGTAAGGTCTCCCTTCTTTACTGATTGCCGAGGGTTCAAATGGGTAGAAATGAGCGTTAGTCTTATACGCATCAGATGATTTACCTAAAGATAATGCTTGTATAGTAAAATTAGAAGTATCTAAAATATGAGGTGCTCCAGAAACTATCCCAGAAGGAGTCGTAAGCATTGTACATATTGATTCACCTGCTCCATTAACTAAAAGATTATCTTCCGAAATCAGTAATTCCTGATCTGGAGTTCCAAAATCTTTGTAAATTTCTACTGTTCCTATCATTATGTTGCGCTCGTATCTAAGAAGGCGTAATTAGTATACCCTGAAACTATTACGCTATTAGTGGGCTCGGCCCCATTGTCTGGATTACTCCTATACGACAACCTGCTTCCACCGCTGACATTATGTATTCCAGAGGAGTAATAAGGGACTCTTGTATTAAAGCCTCCAATTGAGGATGGGGGGAGCCCTGCTCCAACTTTAACGAGACAAGTATCCTTTCCTAATCTATTAAAGTACCTAAGCAAGTGCAATAAATCTTCAGGTGTGACTGGCACTGATCCTTCAACATCTACACCTACATTTGTTCCACCTCCATCCCCTGAAGCAGAAAGAATTCGTTCTAACTCTATTTCCCCTGTAAAGGTAGGAGGTCTTATCAAATTCCTAGAGAGAGAATACTCTATTGGACCTGTATATCTTACTCCACTTGTATCCTCTATTTTTACTGTTTTATATAATTTTGAGTTGAAAAGGTCATTATCTGCAACATCGTCAACTAGTGTTAACTTTTTAAGGCCAGAAACATCTTTATCATAAACATATAATTGTTTATCTTCACCATGCACAATCTTTCTGTTTGTATAATAATATTCAGTTTGTGAATCCACTCCTGCCGCATTTGAATCATACATAATAACATTAGGGATTACTCCAGGATTTACACTAAAGTCTAGATTAGGATTCAGACCTTCAGGATGACTATGTATCCCAAAAGAGTGCCGACCAACTTTAGTTATATCCCCTGTTATTCTCCTAAAAGTTCCAGAGTCTGGTGCGGCCCATAACCCGTAGCCCCACGTTAACAATTTACAAGGAATATGCTCATGAGTATACTTTGTAGCAGCATTGCCTGTAATGTGTTCTGGCAATAGATTATCAAATCTATCATTATATGCTTGAAGGGTACATCGAATACCTAAATTTTCTTTCCCAGAAATATCTTTTTCCAGTGCATCGTATGGCATTGTCACTCGCATTTTATACCAATTTACAGTAGTATTAGGATCATTAGCAACAGGAACACTAATAGTTTCTACTTCTCCTGCGTTAAGTCCTGTTAAAGTGTGTCCATTCATCTCTCTAGTGAGACTTACAGATTCTCCTGAATCGAAGTCAGGAACTGTAATATTCAGTCTAGTATAACTAGTAGTCGTCCCAATTGTAGATATTGTTAGCATTGCCGAAGTAGCATACAAATCTCTAGTTTCACCCGCTACCGAAGCGTTACCGCGAACATACACGCTAAAACTATACCTTTGTGCGTGAATCAGCTTATCTCTAGAAACATCACGATAAACAGACATAGGAGGGAAAGTAATTCCATGTCCATCGTCTGTAAACTTTGAAATTCCTCCCACCGACTCCCAATCAAACGTGTTGTATTGATTTGTTATATCTTCATTATTAATTTTTACATTTACTACTTGGTATATGGCTAAACTAGAAGCAACCAAACCCTTTGGATCTAAAATTGTCGGCAATAATGGGTCACCGCCATTGGGGACGTACTCCCAATTAGCCTCATTTCCTAATTCGCCTAGCTCCACTTGTAAGTTATTACTCTCAGTATAATTGCATTTAACCCTACGAGTTGTAAAATCAGTCATAATGGGAGATCCCACAGAGGTCTTCGTTGGACCGTTCATATTGTTACTTCCAAAATTAGCATACATATTACTATAAGAGAATTCATCATCTACCCTTCTGAATCCTAAAGGATTAGTCTCCCCAAAAGAAACAGGCCCATTATCTAAAAAGTCTTCTCCTTCTACCCATTGCTCCCTGTAAGAATGTCCTGGCCTAGATAGTGCTAACAAAGGAGCCCCCTGCTTCTCATCAAACTTCTCAGACATTTCGGGCCAGAAGGGAAGCCCTGCTCCCTGGCCTATAGATGCGTTTGCTTCATCTCCAATCACTTCCCTAGGGCCGGAATTAACATAAGGAGACCACTCATTAAAAGAAAGAAAGCCTTTTCTGTCATTCCAGTACTGCGCCAGATAGCTTTTTTTCTTTGCTTCATCAGAAAATATGGAATAATTATTATCTTGACTAGGTGGATCAAAAACTGCTACATCCAGTCCATGTTGATGAGCAGTTAAAGTACTATTACATATACCAGTAAAAGGCACTTTTCCCCAAGGCGCTCCCTCTCCACTATCCATTAAAGTAAGGCCATATAATGGGGCACACCCAGGAGGCGGGTTACTCTGGCAAATAAGGAGCCCTGTTGTTGGATATCCGTGCGCGAACCTCCACATTATTTTGGCCCCTGGAGAAGCGTGAACATCATAACCATTCATAAACCCAGGAGGATCATAATACGAATCAAGATCAGGAGCACCAACAACCGTCCATAATTCACTATTATATCTCATTGGGTGAAAACTACCCCAAGTAGTTGTCCGCCCAGACATCGTTCTAAATAAATCAGGCGAATCAAAATCAACAATATCTGTAGCGTCAGTTACCTTTAAGGTAAGAGGCTTACCACTAGGAAGAAGGAGTTGTGGTGAAGCTACTACATCCATTTGGTTTCTTAAGCTAGGTATCGTAGCTTTGTATGGAACCTCTGCCGCATCATTAAGAGTTTTATCTATTACTGAAATGTTATCAACGATAACGAACCCTTTCTCTTGATTACTGGTGGGATACTGAAAAACTTCTAAGATATAATCCTGGTTTTTATCTGTATTGCCCATAAAGGCTCTATGCAATTGAACAGCTTTACCATTATACACATCAGAATTATTTGAATCATACTGGGTTCCATACTCAAACGAAGTATTTGATAGTTTGTTTTTGGTATGAAACTTTATTTTCGCAGTTTGAATATTCTCTTTATTTACATATCGTAATAAACTATTATTATCCAAAGATATATCACAATAAGGATCTTGTATCAGATCTATCTCTGGGCCACCAGAAAAGAAGTGGGTATAAGACTTTAATAATAAATCTCTTGAATTTACAGAAGTAGAAATATCTGCCACATTTACCATCTCCCACTTTCCACCAGGAGTCCAGAAAAACACAACATGAGTGCCATCAATAAGCTTCTCTACTTTAGTTCTTAAAAGAACTCCTAATGTTCCTCCTCCTACAGTAACACTATCTAATTTTCCAACAAGAAAATTAACAGATGCTTCAAAATCATGCTCTGGAATTAATATATTACGTTCACTTGGAGAAAAACCACTCAAATTAAATTGAATTCTTGGAAGACCGTGCCCAGAATGTTGTAAATACACAAAAGGATTATTAATCAAGTAATTATCATATTCAGCGGCCCAAGCTTTTTCACTATCTTTTAAATTGTAAATTGCAAATAGATTGTTAGAACTTACACCAGAATCAGTATTTGAAGAAGTATCCACAAACGATACTCCGCTTAAAAAGTTTTGTGTTGTATACTCAGGACCCCCATAATAAGGAGCGGTTGATGAATCTACAGAAGAAACTAATAATCCACCTGCAATAGAACCCACCACATTTGTTAAGCTAGAAGTAGAGTAACTATTAAGACTAATTAATACAGGATTAATTAAGGTTCTAGAAATTATGTCAGATGCAAGTCTTCCATTCTGTAAATAAAGATCATCACGAATAGCCGAACCGTCAATAGAAAAATCTGCATTATAGTAAATAGGCCCGTAGGTATGGGATAATATATTTGGACCCCCTTTTCCCATGCGTAAAAGTAAATTTTCTGGCAGAGCACTACCAGTAATCGAGGACAAGAAAAATTTATTATATGTATTGTAAATTTCCTGAATTCCTTTAGACACACCAGTTGAAAATTTTCTTTTGTCTATAATGGGGGATAAAAACTTATCAAACCCCTGATCTGGCAGTTGGTTAGCAAAGGATTGTTCCATATTAACCCACGCTGAAGAAGGAGATAATAGTTCAAAGTTATGGTTTATAATCTCTTTAGCGATAGCTGCTTTCTTATATTCATTTATTTTAAAAAAGGTATAAACTTCCTCAGGAAGAATATCGCGCCTCACGAAATGGTCACAAGCAGAAAATGCTAAACTTTCATAATCTCTGCTATAAAAAGCATTACTTACATCCAGCCCAAAATAAGATCGTACAGAAGCTGACCCAGCACAATCATTAGAGTAAACCCCCGATAAATTACCAGCACCACCATCTCCAAAACCAAAGCCTGAGGGCTCAAACCCTAATGGAACATAGTCAGGGTCCCTATAAGTATTTAATACCCCACTAGTATTATTATACAAAGTAGGCATATTAAATCCATCTCTTCCATACCACCCTTTATAGTTTAAAACATTATGAAAATTTCTACGTCTTAAAGAAACTCTTGGTATTCCGCTGGACTCTGGAACAGTAGCACTTGTATTAACGACTGAATTAGCTACATTATTAGAATATTTAGATCCCTCTCTTGTAAAAACAGGGAGCCCTAAATGATCGTGGTGACTTCTAGAATCATCAAAAAGGGGGTAAATATCCCCGCCTAAAGAGGATCTTACCCCTCTAGACCAAATTCCACTAATCTCATAATTGCCGAGGCCAGCAGCAGAAGCAACAACATCTGGCATATTATATCGTATAGAGGGACAAATAAAATCTACTCCACTAGTAAACTCTGTTTGTGCTAGAATAATTCTCGTTCGTGGGTCTGCTTTGGCAGGAGAAAAATCCTCAACTATTTTTAAACTGTCCAGGACTTCGCCAGTTGTGTATAATCCTGAAGAATCTTGAAAAAGTAAACTTGAAAAATCTCCAGCAAGCACGGTAAAATCAAACGTAGAGGATTTTCCATTCCATAAAGAAAGGTAGTCATAATCTTTATAATCAAAGTCATCAATAATTTTACTATGATTAGGGGGAAGTTCTAACCCAGAAGTAAAGAGAACGTAATTATTTCCCAAATATAAATCCGTTCTGCCCGTTCCAGATAGCGTATAGTTGTAAATATAATCATAGAAACTATCTACATAATTTTTATCAACACAAAACCTACTTAGTTCATCTTGAAAAAACCGCAAAATGTCCCTTGTTATAAGACAGTTGCGATAAAACTTTTCTTCTTCCCAAGGGGGGATCCCGAAATCGCGGGTTCTATAATTAAAAGTAAACGCAGGATCACCCAAAACAGCAATAGGCTCGGAAGAATCTGTAAATATTGTTCCTGTAAACCAACTAGTCCCTATGTTATTTACTGGGCCAAAGTACCCTTGTCCATTATTCAAAATATGAACTCTAAAGGGCTCATTTCTTATAAAGAATTGGGATGGGTATCGTTCTACTGCCCTTTTAAGAATATTATCAACAGCCGCACGAATAGTCTGATCTTTATTTGATGCACTGTACCCGCCTGAATCTATACCAAAGGCAAGCGCGTCATCTAACGAGAAATCATCAGAATTTAATATAGGACTTTCAGTTAATAAAAGATAATATATAAGATTTGGAATATAAGATTCATATAATTCAGTTACAGCGGAACTAGTGTCTATAGGATTCTGAACAATTATTGTGTTCATTGCCTCAACCAAACTTTCTTTTGTGCCTTTCTTTTTATAAAGCCTTACTGCATTTTTTATTTGGTTTCTCCAGGAAATTTCATTATTGCCGTATAAAGACCAGCCTAATAAATTTGCTAAATAAGGAAGGAACTCAGTAGGACAATCCATAATTGAAGGCAAAGTTTCTATTGATTCAACTTGATTATCAATATCTCTTAATAAATATGATACTGCTTGTAAGAATTTATGGAGAGGACCAGCAGGTTCAGTAGTCTTCAGGGTGGTATCAGACCCTATAAATGTTTCAATGGCATCCTTTACTGTCTCATCTTCACTATCAATATGAAGAGGAGAATAAATAACATCAATTAGTGTTTTAAGTTTTTCTAAATTTTGATTTCCGCTTGTGTAAGTTCCAGTTCCCGAAAGAAATTTATTAGGCAAAAACTCACTGTTTAAAGAACTAAAATTTGAATAATTTTCCCACAAATATTGTTGATAATCTTTTAATCCGTCATTAATTAAATAAGATTTACCAAAATAAAACTTTTCCATCATAGAACTGGCTACGATGGTCGAGGGGTCTAAAACTGGAGCATCGGTATTCAAAAAATAAAGCCAGCTTAGATTATCAATTAAATAAGCATGCGTTGCGCTTGGAGTACTTGCATATTTAGCGGAAGTATCAACCAATAAATTATTTGAGTTCAAACTTATCTTAGGCAATAGCGTCCCGCTGAGAAAATCAAGGAACTCTGAAGACGTAGAATAATCCGTCATTTTTATACCCAAGGGCTTTAAAACCTTTTTGTCAAAGTCCCTAGTTGTAATCTTGGTTAAATTATTCTGTTTAACAAAAAATTGGCTAAACCCGCTAGGATTGTTTAGTGAGCTATATGAAGGGAATCCTCCCAAAGCACTAACATTAAGAGTGTCGGATATACTGTTGAGAGAAACTAAATGGCTATTGATTACTTCGTCTGTAAGCTTAATCTGTAGACCGCTTACGTTTCTATCGTCATCTAGATATACATCTGGCGTTATGATTTTTACAGCATCAACAAAATTAAGTTTTGAATATTTTCGTGCCATCAAACAAAGGTTACATTCACCGTTAAGTTATTCAACTGTATGACTTCATTAAAGCTCACTATAACATTACTGTCAATATTATCAACAGTAGAATACCGAACATCATTTAAATCAAATATTTGTCTGTTTAAATCTTGTGGAACAAACACTTCTCCAAATCCGAATCTAGAATAAGAGAAATAGCTTGTTACAACTTGTGCAACTTGTCTTTTTATACTCTCTTCACTGTCATATAAGGCAGAATCAACAAACACTGTTACAATTAAATCTAATGTACGAATCAAACCATCTACAATCACAACCTCATCAGTTAACATTTTTTTATCTTGCATTCCATCTAAAAGATTTGCTTTAAAATCAACTGTGGCTTTTTGTAATTGGATGGGTGTTGCTTTTTGCAAGACAAACACATCAATAATGTTGGCAGAAGAATATGCTTTTCTAGTAGAAGCTGTTCCTATTCCAGTCCCACCATTTGGACTTGAATACCTAGAAACAAAAGATGTATAATCTCCTAATGTTACAAGTCTATCCTGCTGCTTAAATACTAATGGACCTTTTAATTTTGCTGCGTCAGATGTTTCCGCATCTACGCCCCCCGTAATTACGCTGGTGTTAATAATTGTACCAGGACCTGCATCTTGAGTAGCAACAGGGGCATTGATAGTCCCTAAAAGATTTCCTCTACTCCCCCCACCTATTCTGTAAAGAACTCGATAGGTTGATGAATTAGGGGGAGAAGCTCCAGCAGTACCATCCCCAAACCTAACTGTACCGTTATATACTTCATCATAAAGAACTTCAAATACTCTATCAGTGGTACTAGATGCAGAGAAAATATTATCTACTTGCGTGTAACTTCCAGAAAGGGCGTTATCACTTGATATAAAAACTTGAACACTATTTTCAATTACTGGGCCTTGGCCTAAACCAATTGTTTTAAAAACTTCAGTAGTAGTAAAAGACCCTGTTTCCTGGACAAGAGACCCCTCAATGAAAGCTAAATTAGTCCACTGAATATTTTCGCCATTTACAGAATCACTTAAAGCTAATTCTAAGTTAGTAGTATTAGAAGTTAATGAAGAAATTTTTCCGTTTTCTGTGTTGTACAAAGTATACGTTACTTGTCCTCCATCTAAAGGAGACGCTAGAGTAACTACCCGATCTTGAGGAGCAATTACTGGGTTAGCCACTGCTGCTGTATCCAAAGTAAAGGCAGCGTTTCCTCCCGCTGAAGTAGGTCCCTTCATCCTAATACCTATTAATTCCAACAACTTTTTAATATTTCTCCTATTTCTTGCCGTAGGAAGAAAGTTTTCATTAGCCAAAGCATCAGCTTTAAAAGACATTACCGCCCCCATATAAGATACTAACTCTGCAAACATTACAGCAAAATCAGATTCTGTAAAATTTTGATAATCCTCAGGGTAGACTGCTTGCATATAAGAAAAAAGGGAATCTCTCAAAACCCCAAAATCTGTGGCCGCATAATTAATAAGATCCTTTTTGTTATCGAAGTCGGCTCCAACTTTTAGTAACTTCTGAAAGTCAGAGGCTGCTGTTGTAAAAGGAATATCGGATGGTAAATTGTAATTTCTAGTCATAGTGATAAAGTTAAATCTGCTCGTTGATTGCTTGTTGATGAAGTAATTACTACATGGATCTTTATCCCTGGAAGACCAAAGCCATCAGCAGAGTCCCCAGAGAAAACCTCAATACTAAGAATAACCGCTTTTGGAATATAAGCAGCAATCCCACCCATTACTTCTTTTTTTAGATTTCTAATTAAATCTTCTGTAATAGGTTCGAAAAGAAACCGTCGTAAAGATAGTCCAAAGTTAGGAAGCATAACCCTTTCGCCGCGCTCGGTTTTAATAAATTGGCGTAACTCACTTTTTAAAAGTTCTAACCCCTTTGTTTTTACAAAAATTCCTTTCCCAGAATTAGTACTATCGTAAAGAGGAAATTTTACACCGAAAATATCATCAGATTCAATAGCATTAATTATCTCATTTTTAGTTCTACTTAGTGGGGATACTCCATAAATCGTTGTAGTTTTACTCATATCTGTATGTTCTTAAATAATCCTTTTTGAGCGTTGTAGTTTTTAATAACTTCACTATTAGATAGGGGTTTTGAATAGAATTTTAAACTTCCCACAAACCCGTTTAAACCACTAGTTAATCCGTGGCGCAAGCCCATGAAGCCCCCTTCTCTTGTGGTTGAATTAATGGGAAATCCATCTGTCCATCCTCCGCCTACAATCCAAGGTGTAAAATAAGTATCATTAGTGGGACCATCACTAAAAGTGGTACTTCCTGCGTGTTGATTTACAGTAGAATTAGAATAATAAAAACTGCTGCCGTCTGCTGTATTTGGAATTATAAACGTAGGAAGTGTAGGTGGGTGTGTAGCTTCCATGCCAAAAACTTCTGTCAAAGCAGAGGAAGCCATTTGGGTTCCATCTAGATAAACCACACATTTGTTTCCTGATACATCAAAAGTAATATTCAAATGAACAAACCCTGCCGATACATCCCTCATCTGTTTTCCAGCAACAGTAGTGTCATCACGAATAATAAATTTGTTATACTTAGGTGATCCCTCATTTGCACATTCAACATTAGGAATAAATTCAACTGAGCTAGGACTAAATGCCATTGTTGGAGCAATAAAAAAGCAGCTTGAAGTACTAGTGTTTTCAACGGCTATACCCGCATTTGCCCCAGGATCCGTGTTAGATCCTGGCACTAAATAATCTTCCGAATACATTACTGGATCTCTAGTAAATCCAATTAATAAACCTCTGGTAGTATTTGATCCTCTTGCATCAATTAACGAACTTACATCAAGAAGCTTTAAAGCTCCTCCCATATTTTCATTAGCTAAAAGAATTTTATAGTAATTATAATCCCCCCAAGCTCCCCCTGCATATGGCCTAAATCCACCACCACCTTCAAGACCATTATTGGCACTGGCTCCATAATTTGGAATATGAAGCCAACATTCCATGCTACAACCTCTAGAAGTGTACAATAAATTCATGAATTCATCGGTAGGCGGCAATCTTAAATAATTATTTGTTTTAGCTAAAGTGTAAGTATTTTGATTAAATTTAGCAACACCTCCCAGGAATGGAATAGATAATCCAGAGGTAAACACTGATCCAACCTTCCCTACTAATTGGGAATCTCCGTAAGGTCCAATAGTGGCACAATTCAATGTTGTGTACTCTTTTGACGCAGGAACTTGCGTTTCGGGCCTTAAAAAGTTATAAATTGAAAATAGCTCATCATTTACAATAGAGTCCGTTAAAGAGAGAGCAGGAGCAACGGTTGATGATACTGATGGGCTAAAAATAATAGACCCCTTTCCCACAGGAGGAACCACAAGAGGATCAATTAAAACTTTTGATGCCACACCATAATTAGTTGCAAACAAAGGTTCTATAGGTAAGACAACATCCTCAACATCTCCTGCTTCAAAGGTAAGTTCCCTCTGAGTTTCCAAATCAATATTTAAATTAATTGAACTTAGGAAAGAAAAATCATTTACGGGAATGTCCCCAGGAGCAAAGGAAGTCTCTGTCCCAAATAAGTCTACAGACTTTACCGCAACTTCGATTTGCTTCTTTCTTTTATCTATTTGTTTATTAAAAGTATCTACCACAGAATTCAGGGAATGTCTATGATTTACTACCATAGCAGAATCTTTTGTAAAACCACTTTTTAATAACTCGCTTATCTCACCAGATACATCATACACCTGTTTAGTTTTCTGACCAACTAGCACATTAAGAAAATGATCAGCATCATAATAAACTTGTAACTCTCTTGTATTATCAACTAGATTAATATCAAAAATTGTATCAACATATCTGTTTAATATTTCAGCAGAAATTAAGGTTCCTTTTCCCCCTAAATTAGGTGCATGGTCTAATTCCCATTTCTCACTATCAAGAACAAATCCTACATCCGAAGCAGAAGGTATATGCTTCCCATTGTACAACCTTTCCTGGGAGTCATAGTATATGCCATCCTCTGATAAAATAAATAATCCTTGCTTAGACACAGGAGGACCAAAAACTAAACGGAAAATGGGTTCCTCTTCTTCATCTTCTAATATTTCTGTTTGCCTCTGAAAAAGAACTACACCAATATTATCTTTAAGAGCTTGACACTGATTAGAAAAATCAATAGCCTGTTCTACCTGCTGACGAGCCAACCCTAACGCTGCTACTCGGGTGTTTGAACTATACTGATCAGTATTTCCTGCCATTCCTCCAGCCCAAGTCATAGGGGCG
>Ga0114899_1001494_pt1 | contig 13713 bp, 9 predicted proteins | sample MalvireepMed_215_FD_83497 | JGI IMG/M metagenome (GOLD analysis project Ga0114899, IMG submission 83497) | Marine viral communities from the Global Malaspina Expedition - Malaspina viral metaG DeepMed_215 | ecosystem: Environmental > Aquatic > Marine > Oceanic | place: Mediterranean Sea... | reverse complement strand
GCTTTTCTTAGCAAGAATATCTTGATTAAAAATTAAATGGCTCAGCGAAATCAAAAAATATAGGAATAATCGTTTATTAAAAACTTTCATTTTAATTGCCCTAAAATATTAGTCATGAAATGGCTCAACGTGTATTGAGATATCAGATATTCCAAACTCTTTCTCAATCGCGACTTCGACTTGATCACATATTTTATGAGAAACTTCTGTAGTCAAATCATAAGCAATAAAAATAACCATATCAATTGATGCACTAGCCCCCACCCAACGAGAGCGAACTCTTGCGACCCCTTTAACACCATCAATATTTGACACCATTTGAGTTACCAGATCTGGTTCGACTGCGTATTCATCAACTAGTACTGGCGCAGCTTTTTTAAACAACTGATAAGCGAGATAAAATATTATGCAAGCAACACCGAGCGCTGTTATTTGATCGAGCCAGATATAGCCCATAGCAGATAGCTGCCAGCCGATAATAACCGCTAAAGTGGTTAATACATCCGCAAAGGTATGGCTGGCATCGGCAAGCAAAATATCCGAGTTTAACTTTTTTGCCCACGCTCTTTGCCACGCTGCTAACGCAAAATTTACGCTCAGCACGCCTAGCATAATACCTAATTCCCACCTTGAGCTAGCAACCTGAGTCGGTTCCTTTTGGATTGCGTGTAAAGCGAGTTCAAAACCTAGGACCACTAATAATACCGCTAAACCCAAAACAGCCAAGGTTTCAAACTTATGGTGACCGTATGGATGCTCTTTATCTGCAGGTTTAGCCGCGTGTTTGACCACTGTCCAAGCTACGATGTTATTAGCCACATCGGTTAATGAATGCAACGCGTCGCCAACGATGGCTAAAGAGCCCGTACTAATGCCAACCAAAGTTTTTGCTAACAAAACCAGAACATTGGCAAGGCCTTCAATTACTATAACCCGCTGAACTTGTTTTTCTTTTTTAAGAGGAATATTTGTCATGGTCAATTATTTGTTCAATTAAAAGTAAATTTAAAGACAAAAAAAAACCTACACAAATGCAGGCTTTATTATTTTATTAAGAAATTAACATTAAATATATTTGACTTCAGCTATCTCATATTCGACTTCGCCTTTTGGTGTTCTCACAACAGCGACATCTCCTTCTTCTTTGCCGATCAAAGCTCTTGCAATGGGTGAATTTACAGAAACTTTATTCTGTTTAATATCAGCTTCATCATCACCCACAATTTGATATGTGACTGTTTCATCATTTTCTAAATTGACCAAGTCACAAGTCACACCAAATATGACTTTGCCTGTATTTTTCATGCTAGCAACATCAATAATTTGTGCACTACCTAGCTTAAACTCTATTTGCTGTAAACGACCTTCATTAAAACTTTGTTGCTCTTTTGCCGCGTGATATTCAGCATTTTCCTTTAGATCGCCGTGTTCACGAGCAGTTGCAATGGCAGCCACAATTCTTGGACGCTGTACCATTTTTAAATCATTCAGTTCTGCTTGCAAGGCATCTGCACCTTGTTTTGTCATTGGAGTGTATTGCATTTATTTAACTCTTTTATGTAGTTCTTGTAGTGAAACAACCTTTTGACGTGTTTCATGTCTAATTGCTTTGGCCGTCGCTAGTCCGCCAGCTAAAGTCGTTGTGTAAGCGACTTTGTATTGTAATGCAGAGCGTCTGATCTGAAATGAGTCAGCAACTGCTTGTCGACCTTCGGTAGTATTCACGATGTAATCAATTTCATCATTTTTGATCATATCAACTAGATGCGGACGACCCTCAAATACTTTATTCACCCGCTGGCAAAAAACCCCTTCTTTAACTAAAGTTTTAGCGGTTGCACCTGTAGCTAATATTTCAAAACCACAGTCAATTAATGCTTGAGCCGTTTCTGGTAACTTGGCTTTATCACTATCTTTCACACTTAAAATAGCTTTTCCGCCACGAGGCGCTTGCGAACCACCACCTAACTGCGCTTTATAGTACGCTTCACCAAAAGTATCGCCAACTCCCATAGCTTCGCCAGTCGACTTCATTTCAGGGCCTAAGATAGGATCTGAACCAGCAAATTTATTAAATGGGAATACGGGTTCTTTAACCGTAAAGAAATCAGAAGTAACTGGCGTGGTAATTCCTTGTTCAACTAATGATTTACCTGCCATGACACTCGCAGCAATCTTAGCTAGAGGTCTTGCCGTAGCTTTTGAAACAAAAGGCACTGTTCGCGATGCACGAGGATTAACTTCCAAAACATAAATATCATCGCCTTGAATTGCGAATTGAGTATTCATTAAACCACGAACACCTAGCTCTTTTGCCATTGCTTCAATCTGCAACTTTAAACGCTGTTGCATTTCTGCTGACAGTGTATGTGGCGGAATACAACAAGCAGAATCACCAGAGTGAACACCCGCTTGTTCAATATGTTCCATAATGCCACCCATCAGAACGGTTTCGCCGTCATAAATTGCGTCAACATCAACTTCAATAGCGTCATCTAAGAAACGGTCGAGTAATACTGGTGATTCATTAGAAACAGAAACCGCTTCGGTCATATAACGACGAAGCTCGTCTTCATTGAAAACGATTTCCATTGCTCTGCCACCGAGTACGTAAGAAGGTCTTACTACAAGTGGATAACCAATTTCATCGGCCAAACGGACACCGTCTTCTGCATTTCGTGCAGTTCTATTTGGCGGCTGCTTTAGTCCAAGACGCTCAATCGCGCGCTGGAACCTTTCTCTATCTTCAGAGCGGTCAATTGCATCAGGTGATGTACCAATAATTGGAACCCCTGCCGCTTCTAAATCGCGCGCTAATTTCAACGGTGTTTGACCGCCGTATTGAACAATCACGCCTTTTGGTTTTTCTTTAGCCACAATTTCTAATACATCTTCTAAAGTAACAGGTTCAAAATAAAGTCTGTCAGAAGTATCATAATCAGTTGAAACAGTTTCAGGGTTACAGTTCACCATAATGGTTTCATAACCATCATCACGCATCGCAAACGCCGCATGGACACAACAGTAATCAAACTCGATCCCTTGTCCAATTCGGTTTGGCCCACCACCGATGATCATAATTTTTTCGCGGTCAGTCGGTTCAGCTTCACACTCATCTTCATAGGTCGAGTACATGTAAGCCGTGTCTGTAGAAAACTCAGCAGCACATGTATCAACACGCTTATACACCGGATATAAATCAAAACCGTGACGAACTCGCCGCATTTCTTTTTCAGAAACATCGAGTAATTTAGCAAGACGACGATCAGAGAAACCTTTACGTTTCATTTTTCTTAATACATCGCGTTCAACATGACCAATTCCAAGTTCTGAAAATTCATTTTCCAATAAAATGATTTCTTCAATTTGAACTAAGAACCAAGGGTCTATTCCGGTTAAACGATAAACTTCATCAACACTGTAATTCTGACGGAAAGCATCCGCCACATAATAAATTCTATCGCAGTTTGGTACTTGTAGATTGTGGCGTAACTGCTCTTTCCAATCGTCACGCTCAATATCTAACATTGGGTCGAAGCCATCCATGCCAGTTTCTAATCCACGCAGTGCTTTTTGCATCGACTCTTGGAAAGTCCGTCCAATAGCCATTACTTCTCCCACTGATTTCATCTGAGTGGTTAAAGTCGCATCTGCATTGGGGAACTTTTCAAAGTTGAAACGAGGTATTTTAGTAACGACATAATCGATTGTCGGTTCAAATGATGCTGGTGTTTTCCCGCCAGTAATATCATTTTGTAATTCATCTAAAGTATAACCAACCGCCAGCTTTGCTGCGATTTTTGCTATAGGGAAACCTGTGGCTTTTGAAGCTAGAGCAGAAGAGCGTGATACACGCGGGTTCATTTCAATTACGATCATACGACCAGTTTTAGGGTCAACTGAAAATTGAACATTGGAACCGCCGGTCTCTACTCCAATCTCTCGTAAGACAGCCAACGATGCATTACGCATAATTTGATATTCTTTATCAGTTAAAGTCTGCGCTGGCGCAACAGTAATTGAGTCACCTGTATGAACCCCCATCGCATCGAAGTTTTCAATTGAACAAATGATAATACAGTTATCATTTTTGTCTCGAACCACTTCCATTTCATATTCTTTCCAACCGATTAAAGATTCATCAATCAATAATTCTGTCGTTGGTGACAAATCCAACCCGCGCGTACAAATTTCTTCAAATTCTTCGCGGTTATAAGCTATACCACCACCAGTACCGCCCATCGTAAAGGATGGACGAATAATACATGGGAAACCAACTTCATTTAATACTTTGTGTGCATCATCCAATGAATGAGCTATACCAGCCCTTGGCATATCTAATCCAATTTTACGCATCGCATTGGCAAACTGTTCACGATCTTCTGCTTTATCGATTGCTTCACGGGTTGCACCGATCATTTCAACATTGTGAATTTCTAAAACGCCACGAGAAGCTAAATCTAACGCGCAATTTAGTGCGGTTTGTCCGCCCATAGTTGGCAATATCGCATCCGGTTTTTCTTTTTCAATTATTTTAGCCACTACTTCCCAATGGAGTGGCTCAATATAAGTAGCATCGGCCATTTCTGGATCGGTCATAATGGTCGCAGGATTAGAGTTAACCAACACCACTCGATATCCTTCTTCACGAAGCGCCTTACAAGCTTGAGCCCCAGAGTAATCAAATTCACAAGCTTGACCAATAATTATTGGACCTGCACCTAAAATCAATATGCTTTTTATATCACTACGTTTTGGCATTCACTATTACCGTCTTAAAATTGGGTTTTAAAGTTACGTATTTTTACAATCAAAAAATTATTTGTTTGTTTGCATCATTTCAATAAATCGTTCAAACAATGGCGCAGCATCGTGTGGGCCTGGACTTGCTTCTGGGTGCCCCTGGAAACTAAACGCTGATTTTTCTGTATGTTCAATACCTTGCAAGCTTCCATCAAATAATGATTTATGAGTCACTTTAATATGTGATGGTAATGACGCTTCATCAACGGCAAAGCCATGATTTTGGCTTGTGATCATCACTGTTTTATCTGCAACATTTTCAACAGGATGATTGGCACCGTGGTGGCCAAACTTCATTTTTATTGTTTTTGCACCACTCGCTAAAGCCAACAGTTGATGACCTAAACAAATACCAAAAACAGGAATGTCAGTCTCTAAAAACTCTTTAATTGCAGTAATCGCATAATCGCATGGCTCAGGATCGCCAGGACCATTCGATAAGAAAATCCCGTCAGGATTTAAAGCTAAAACATCTTCAGCACTGGTTTGTGCTGGAACAACAGTTAATTTACAACCGCGATCCGAAAGCATTCTTAATATATTTTTTTTAACTCCAAAGTCATAAGCAACCACATGAAACTTTTCATCGCTCTCGGTTAACTGTTGATAACCTTGAGTTAAAGTCCAGCTCCCCTCAAACCAAGTGTAATTCTCTTTAACAGTGACTTCTTTGGCCAGATCCATGCCTTTAAGACCAGCAAAAGATCGCGCTTGTTCTAATGCTGCTTTTTCATCTGCTTCGCCCATTTCATCAGCAGCCATTAAGCATCCTGCTTGTGCACCTTTGTCGCGTAAGATACGGGTTAATTTACGGGTATCAATGTCTGAGATAGCAACAATATTGTTTTCTGTTAGATATTCGCTTAAAGTTTTTTCACTACGCCAATTGCTGTGCTGCAATGGTAAATCACGAATAATTAAACCTGCAGCCCAAATATTGTCAGATTCTCGATCTTCAGTATTGATACCTGTATTGCCAATATGAGGATAAGTGAGTGTGACCATCTGACGCGCATAAGATGGGTCGGTTAGTATTTCCTGATAACCGGTCATCGCAGTGTTAAACACTACCTCACCAACAGAAGTGCCTTCAGCACCAATTGAAATTCCACGAAAAATACTACCGTCTTCAAGCACTAAAATTGCAGGCTTAGAGGTTGCTGGTTTAGACAAGGCGTTGCTCCGGCAAAAAACAGATACGAAAAAGCGGAAAAGGTAAAATCTCTCCCGCTTTTAATGCACTAATTAATATGAATTCGAATGTTTTGCTGCAGTTGCGGCAAAATCGAGCTATTTTACGCGATCATAGCTGCCTCTGTCTATTGGGAGATTAAAAAATTTCCAATAAAAAAGGCTCAATATTTTCATATTGAGCCTTGGAAATTATAATCAGTTTAATGGTGCGAATGGAGAGACTCGAACTCTCACGGCCTAAGCCACAGCCCCCTCAAGGCTGCGTGTCTACCAATTCCACCACATTCGCAATTAAACTTTTTTTATCTTTAAACTTATTAGCCTAATTTAATTTAGCTTTATTCTTTAGTTGGTGTTTCGTCTTTTTTTTCAGCAGCTTCATCGCTACTGCTTTCATTATTTTCTGCTTCGATAGTTTCAGCTTCTTCTGACGTAGCTTCAGCTGCTTCTTGCTTCTGTTCAGGTGCAACTTCAGACTCTAAACCATCTTGAGTTGTGGGTAATTCAGCTTCTAAACTCGGTGCAACTTGTTGCTCACTAGTCGTTGTCTCGTCTAATACTGTATCGGTTTTGATTTCCGCTTCAGAGTTGAAATAACTTATGCTTAATGCTGTTGCAAAGAATAAAATGGCCAAAATAGTCGTTGTTTTAGTCAGCACGTTACCTGACCCTGCTGCGCCAAATACTGTATTTGCTCCGCCAGCGCCAAAGGAAGCACCCATTTCTGCACCTTTACCTTGCTGTAATAAAATGATCCCAACCAAAGCGATTGAAACAACCAAATAGATAATCAATATAGTTTCTTGCATTTTTCTTTCCTGCGAGTTTATTCTGCTAAAGAATAAATTTTAATAAAATCTTCAGATTTAAGTGAAGCACCGCCAATAAGACCACCGTCAATATCAGGCTGTGCCAATAATTCTTTTGCATTAGTAGCATTCATACTACCACCGTACAATATTTGTAACTCTTGTGCGACTTGTGGATCTTGTGTCGCAATAAAAGCTCGTAATTCAACATGAACTTGTTGTGCTTGCTCTGGTGTTGCAGTAAGTCCGGTACCAATTGCCCAAATGGGCTCATAAGCGACACAAGCATTGGCAAAAGCTTTAATGCCAACAGCATCAATAACGGCCTGACATTGTGCTTTTAGCACCTCAAGGGTAATACCTTGTTCGCGTTGTGCCAACGACTCACCAACACATAATATGGGTTTCAAGCCATTTTTTAAAGCCGCTGCAAATTTATTCGCGACAACTTCATCATTATCGGCGAACATTTCTCGTCTTTCTGAATGTCCTACCAATAAATATTTAACTTGATAGTCCGATAACATAGAAATGCTAGTTTCACCGGTAAACGCGCCGCTTTGTTGGCAGTGCGCATTTTGAGCTCCAAGCAATAGATGGCTATCATTGGCTAATTGACTGATATCCGCTAAATGGACAGTCGGTACACAGACGAGTAATTCAACATTATCCGAAACACTAGAAGTCGTAATTAGACTTGTGGCTAATTGGATCGCTTCATCTCTGGAGCAATTCATTTTCCAGTTTCCGGCGATTAATGTTTTTCTTGAATCACTCATAAACAGCCAACTTGTGACCATACCCCATCAGTTATACTATGAAACAGATAACAATTTTCTGACGCACTTTAAAAGGGCGCAAATATTACCTGACAAGCTTAGGATATACAAGGTGATATCTGACTATTTACTCGCGCAAGCAAGCAATTGGTGTCAATCGGCTCAGAGCTTGAATAATAATCAGACTAATGGCGCTCTGCCACCAACTTCTTTTTTCCTCTCTTGTTTCATAAAAGCCAAAAATTCAGGGTGAGGCAGTGGCTTTGAAAAATAATAGCCCTGTATATCGTCACACTTGTTTTTAGCTAGAAACTCAAGCTGCTCCAATGTTTCCACACCTTCAGCTATAACTTCTAAACGCAAGCTTTTTGCCATAGAAATAATCGCTAAAGTAATCGCAGTATCATCAGGATCGACTACCACTTCATCAATAAATGAACGGTCAATTTTAAGTGCGTCGAGGGGAAATCGCCTTAAATAGGATAAAGAAGAATAACCAGTCCCAAAATCGTCTATCGCTATTCGGATCTGCATTTCTTTGATCCTTTCTAAAATATCAATCGCCTGACTAACATCACGCATTAACATGCTTTCAACAATTTCAACTTCGAGTAACCTTGGCGGTACAGAATGTTTTTGTAACGTAGCGCCAATATGTTCAGGCAAGTCATTTTGCCTAAACTGTAACGCAGATAAATTTACAGCTAATCTAACTTCCACTCCGTGAGCTCTATTCTCAGCAATTGTTTTACAAGCATTTTCAAGCACCCAATTGCCTATTTCTTTGATCAGCCCTGTGTTTTCGGCAACCGGGACAAACTCTGCAGGAGAAATATTACCCAGAACAGGGTGAGTCCAACGTAATAAGACTTCAGCGCCGGTCACTCTGTTTTCAGTCAAATTAAACTGTGGCTGAAAAACGAGACTTAATTCTTGATTCTTAATCGCCTGACGCAGTTCATTGCCTAGTTGATGGCGCCTTATAGCCAGTTGATTGAGTTCTGCTTCATAAAATTCATAAGTATTTCTACCAACATCTTTCGCTTTATACATTGCGGCATCAGCAGCCTTCATTAGTGAGTCAACATCGGAACCATCATTAGGGTACATACAAACCCCCACACTGACGGTGGTATTCACTTCGTAATGAGACAACTTAAACGGAACTTCAAAACTTGAGACAATTTTTTCAACGATAGAAATTACATCTTGTGTATCGTGTAATTCATTTAAGATGATGACAAACTCATCTCCGCCGAGCCGAGCAAGGGTATCCTCATTTCTGATCTTGTCTAATAATCTTTCGCTAGTTGACTTTAAAAGTTGATCGCCTACCGCGTGACCCAAAGAATCATTGACGTCTTTAAAGTGATCTAAATCTAAAAATAGTAGAGCTACAATTGTGTCAGTGCGCGAAGCTCGTTTAAGTGCATATTTAATTCTATCCATACACAAAGCGCGATTAGGTAATTGAGTCAATGAATCATAATTAGCCAAGTATTGAAGGTCTTTTACCGCTCGCTCTAACCTTTTCTTATTTAATTGTAAGGCCTCATTGGCACGATTTCTTTCTGCCTGATTAACCTCAATAGTTTCCAACATCTGGTTAAAAGAGCGAGCTAATGAAGCGATCTCTTCTTCAGCATAATGAGGAACCCTTATTGCATAATTACCACTATTGCTCACCTTACGACTGATAGACTCAAGTTCAACTAATGGCTGAGAAATGATCTTTTGCAATCGTAAGGAAATTAAATAAACCAAAAACATAAGCACAATCACAATGATAAAACTGGTCATCATAAATTTCTGGAAGTTAGCATAAAAATTATCTGTCGATATCTTGATATAAACAGTGCCTGAATACTCCCCGTCTTCTTGCAAAATAGGCACCCAGACATATAAGAGATCTCTTCCCCAAATAGTGTCCTTGTCTGACTTATATTCTGCTTCGCTAATATAGTACTCAGTATTTTCTCTGTCCCGCACCGATAAAATTCTACCGATACTGTCAAATACCGCCGCGCCAAAGCCCGCATTGACTACCACCGTGCCTAAAATTCTATGTACTGTTTCATCATCACCCAAGCTGGTGGGTACAATAACGTTGTTAGCCAACAAACTCGCTTGTGATTCTGCATCGGCAATTAAAGCGGCTTTACTTGTCTGGTAATAATTAATCCCAATACTGACCATTCCTACTGCAAGTGAACCTGCAGACATTGTCAAAATGATAATGACCAATTTAGCGCGGATCGACTTCCCTAATTTAATCATGGCCATTCCCTCTGTTGATAACCGCAGCTTCGAGTAATTTCTTCGCTGGAGAAAAGCCACTTTGACGTAAATTCTTAATAAACACCTCAAATGAAAGCATTTTGGATTTGGTCAATAAATTAAAGTGTATCGGCATCAGCTTATTATTTTGGTTGCTATTGATGTACTTGGGAGTTAATTGATTTGTGATCAGCAAAACTTGCGATTCAGTTTGTCTATCTAAGGCCTGTGTTAATTCCTGTTGAGATTGAGTTTCGACGAAAATCACTTCACAACCAAACTTATCATTTGCGCTAGGCAAATTATACCCATCCAATGAAGTAACTTTTAACTCTTTTGAAGACTGCAACTTAATTGATAAATAATCCTTTAACATAACTGCCTGCAGCTCACCATAGACGCACAACTCAAATGTGTCTTTGTTTTTTTGAGTTTCATTCAAAGGCTCAGGCCAACCGGTCAACCGAATAATTTGTGATAATAAATTTGCGATAGCTGGGTAATCGTTTTTGATCACCAGTGCGGAATTTAATAACTGGTAGTTAGGAACATGCTCAGTCATGCCAAACGCCAATAAATTAATCTCAAAGCGGCGCCCAGAAGATGTCTGTCTAGTAGACAAGTTATAGTGCGCCCCCATCTCGCCCATACCACTAGAATTCCCGACTAATAACAGACCTAGCGTCTGTCTGCTCTGCATTAACCAGTTGAGGTCTTGCTGTTTTTGCTTAAGTAACAATACTTGACAGCCAGCCAGTTGATTTTGTTTGCTGATAATTTTCAGAGCCACGCTCTTTTTCTTTATCGTTTTTTGGGCTAGAAAATATTCTGCAAAAAGAGCAAAAGGATTATTTTTATAACTACACAATTGAAAGTTTTCACTAGACTCAGCGGGACTCTTGTCATTTGGCCACTCAGTATAATTCAATAAGAATCCAAGTAATTTAGATTTTTCGGCTATTTGATCTTGATTAACTCGACCTAACCGAAAAAGCGCAGTGTTTATACTGTGATCACTCGCTACAAACGCAGCAGGGTTGAGTTCAAAATCGAAAAAGCCAGAAGAATTAAGCGAAAGGTTAATATGTGCTCCACTTTTTTGGCTCCCTATTCCCTCTGCTACAAGAATAGTTCTGTTGTGAAGGTTGTCTTGTACGAACTTATTTATAGTTTTTTCTGAAGTACTTTTTAGGTAAAGTCCGTGACAAGCCTCTATTGACTCACCTTGTTTAATATTATTGACCCTAATGGGCTTTTCAAAAACGCTAACTTGTTTCAAATGTCGCTTAAACAACCGACTAGTCGATGGGTTTTCATACAGACATAAATTAAAATGACTATCGGATTTTTGGACAAAGTCAGGCTGTTGCCACTCAATCTGATTGAGTAATCTTACAATAATCAATGCACGAGTGATTTCTTCATCGCCCTCACTCGCGTTACAAATGCTGGTGTAACTAACGAGTAAGCCAATAAAGACAGTAATAATGCTCTTCAATGCCTAACTTCCTTTGAGGTCCCTATCTAAAATATAAAACTGGTGTAAATGTACTTTTTTATCTTAAAGCACTTGCAATAGTATAGGTCAATTTAATAAAAAAAGGGGCTTCTCACCAACACAAAGCTGTTGCTATTTCATGTAATAACAAAGACATAAAGAATTATAATGATTTTTCTGGTCAATTATCCGCCTGATCTCGTATAATACGCGCGCTCAAAAATCACCGCTATAGAACAACTTGTTAGATTTAGCGTTGTTTAGGTGTTTTTGAGGCAAGTAGAGCTTTTGGGTTGAACGCTATTATTGGGCAGAAACTGCATAAATAAACTATAGTAAGCGTTTAAAATTCACCTTTTTACTCAACGAAAATTCTATGATAAAAATACATAAAGGCTTGGATCTTCCTATTAATGGAGCACCCAAGCAAGAAATATTAGACGGCCCAGCGGTAACAGAAGTAGCGCTGCTCGGTGAAGATTACATCGATATGAAACCTTCGATGAAAGTACGCATTGATCAAAAGGTTAAGTGTGGTGATGAGATTTTCATCGATAAGAAGAATGATGGTGTGATATACACAGCACCAGCTAGCGGTACAATTAAAGCAATCAACCGTGGAGCAAAAAGAAAACTATTGTCGGTAGTGGTTGAAGTCGAAGGCAATGAATATAAAGAGTTTGCCAAATATGACGCAGCCAAGTTACCACAATTATCACGCCAAGAGGTGGTTGATAACTTAGTTAGCTCAGGACAATGGTCAAGTTTCCGAACTCGTCCAATGAGCAAAGTGCCAACAATCGACTCAACTCCTTCGGCAATATTTGTGTCTGTGATGGATACGAACCCTTTGGCAGCAGACCCAATGGCAGTGATTCAGCATCATATTGAATCCTTTAATCATGGACTAACTGTGATTAAGCATTTAACTGATGGTGAACTGTTTGTTGCTTTCGACGGTACTCATGAACACGATTTAGCCAAAAACCCAATCGCGACTTATCATGCATTTAACGGCGTACATCCTGCGGGAAATGTTGGCACTCACATCCACTTCTTAAAACCAGTCAATGAATCAAGAACCGTTTGGCATATTGGTTATCAAGATGTCATTGCGATTGGTAAGCTATTTACAACTGGTCATTTATTTACTGAACGCGTTGTGTCTCTTGCGGGACCATTAGTTAAAGCGCCGCGTTTGATAAAAACACGCTTAGGTGCAAATATCGACCAGCTAACTAAAAATCAAATCGATGAAAATGATGAAAGAGTTATTTCTGGTTCAGTTTTTAATGGTTTTATTGCAGTCCACCACCGAGCCTATTTAGGTCGATATCATAATCAGGTTTCAGTATTGGCTGAAGGTCGCGAAAAAGAATTCTTTGGTTGGATACATTTAGGTAAAGATAAGTTTTCAGTCACAAATGCATTTAGTTCTCACTTAAATTCAAAGAAGAAGTTTGACTTTACAACGACCACAGGTGGCAGTGAAAGAGCGCTTATGCCGATTGGAAGTTATGAAAATGTCATGTCTTGGGATATTTTGCCAACTCAATTGCTGCGCGCTCTTGTTGTCGGTGATACCGACGCAGCCCAGCAACTTGGCTGCTTAGAGTTTGACGAAGAAGATTTGGCCCTACTAACTTTTGTTTGCCCTGGTAAATATGAGTTTGGCCCAATCCTGAGAGATGTTCTCCATACAATCGAGAAGGAAGGTTAATGAAAGGCTTAAGAGAATATATTGACCACCTGGAACCTCATTTTGAGAAAGGTGGAAAATACGAAAAGTGGTACGCTTTATATGAAGCCGTAACCACTATATTTTATACACCAGGTCATGTCACTCAAAACGCATCTCATGTTCGTGACAATATTGACCTAAAACGAATCATGATCTTTGTGTGGGCTTGCACTTTCCCTGCAATGTTTTGGGGAATGTACAATGTAGGATATCAGGCAGTTGATGCCATGCTCGCATCAGGTACGACATCATTAGATGGTTTCCGTGGATGGATAATGAGTTTGTTCGGGGTTGAGTACTCAAAAGATGTCATCAACTCGATGTTTCTCGGCGCGCTATATTTCGTCCCGATTTACGCCACAGCATTTATTGTTGGCGGCTTCTGGGAAGTGTTATTTGCCTCTATACGCGGACATGAAATTAACGAAGGATTTTTTGTTACTTCTATTTTGTTCGCTCTCATTTGCCCACCGGATATTCCATTGTGGCAAGCGGCGCTAGGAATTAGCTTTGGTGTTGTTGTTGCCAAAGAAGTATTCGGCGGCACAGGTAAAAACTTTTTGAACCCTGCGCTAGCAGGTCGTGCGTTCTTATTTTTTGCTTATCCAGGCG
>Ga0114899_1001493_pt1 | contig 13722 bp, 11 predicted proteins | sample MalvireepMed_215_FD_83497 | JGI IMG/M metagenome (GOLD analysis project Ga0114899, IMG submission 83497) | Marine viral communities from the Global Malaspina Expedition - Malaspina viral metaG DeepMed_215 | ecosystem: Environmental > Aquatic > Marine > Oceanic | place: Mediterranean Sea... | reverse complement strand
TGCCGAGGCCGTCATCCTCTACAGCCAAAACCGCAAATCGCCCCTCTACCATGGTGCTGACGCGGATCGCGGTGAGGCTGCCGCCGCCATGGGTCAGCGCGTTTTCAAGCAAATTGGTGATCGCTTCGGCGAGCAGTACAGTGTCGCCCGCAACCTGTAGCGGTATGGTGCATGGCTCAAAGCCAAAGCCAATGTCCCGTGACAGGACGGTGGGAGCAAAGTCACTGCACACTTCGGCAGCGACAGCGTTGAGCTCAAGCCTATCGAATGCAGGGGCCTCGTCGTAGCGCAACCGTTCAAGAGACAGCAACTGATTGGCCAGCCGCGCTGATTTGCGGGCCGCAGCAATCAATTCGCGTTCTCTCAATCGACGCTCTTGCGGGTCGCTGACATCTGGCAAAACCTCGGCCAATGACAACAGTGCAGAGGCGGGGTTGCGCAGTTGATGCGCGGCGTTGGAGATGAAGACCTGATGGTCCTCGATGCTCTGGCGCACCTGCCCGAAAAGCCGGTTCAATGTGGCGACGATACCAAAGACCTCAGCCGGGACCGGGCGGCGGATATCACGCAGGTCATCGGGGGATCGGTGTTGGATCGCATCTTGCAAATCGTTCAAGGGGCGCAGGCCGATCTTCACCCCGAACCAGACCACCAAAGCAAGGGCTGCCATCAGACTGGCGATCAAGGCCGCCGCGCGGCGCGCCAAGGCGGCGGCGAAGGCATTGCGATCACTGTCCCTTTGCCAGACCGTGACAATCGTGTCGCCCGTCAGGTTGCCGATGGTCGTACTCTCCCGCATCCGCAAAACGCGCACCGGCTCGCCCCGGTATTCAGCCATCGTGTAGTTCAGCCGATCCTCGCCCGCCCGGCCTCCAGAGACGGGTGGATAGGCATAACCGGTGATGTAAATGCCACCGGGGCCCGTGACATGGTAAAAGAGCTCACCGCCCCCGGCGTCCGAGACGAAATCCCGCGTGCTGGGCGAAAGTGCGTCCCCGCCCGAAATCACCACATCGCGGGAGATCGCCAAAGCTGCGGCCAGCAGGCTCCGGTCGAACAGGGTTTCAGAGGTACGCTGCGCCACTTCAAAGCGCCAAAACCCCAGAACGATCGAAAGCAACAGCAGCGGCGGCAGGATCAGCATGAACAGCCTAGAGCGCAGCGACATCGAGGTCATGCGCTATCGACCTCCAGCATATAGCCCAGCCCGCGCGCGGCTTTGATGCGGATGCCGAAGGGCTCCAACCGTTTGCGAAGACGGGAGACATGCGGCTCGATTGCGCTGTCTTCCTGCGCGGCACCGGTGCCATAGACATGGGTGATCAGTTGGGATTTCGAGACGATCCGCCCGCGCCTTTCGAGAAGGCATTCAAGCGTCGCCAGTTCTTTGCGGGGGAAGGCCAGTGGCTGTTCGTCCTTCAACAACTGGCGGTTGGTTCGGTCAAAGACCAAGGGGCCAATCGCGTCGCGGGCGGCGAACTCAAGGTTCTTGCGCCGCGCCATGGCCCGCAGCCGCGCCTCCAACTCATCCATCTCGAAGGGCTTGGTCAGGTAATCATCGGCCCCGGCATCCAGCCCGGCAACCCGCTCTGACGTCTCTGCCCGCGCGGTCAGCAGGATCACCGGCGTTCCATCGCCGCGGCGGCGCAGGCGGCTCAGAACCTCCAGCCCGTCGCAACCGGGCAGATTGCAATCCAGTACGATCAAGTCTGCCCCCTCATGGCGCAGAAAAGCATCCGCGTCTTCCCCATCGTGCAGCAGGTCCACCGCATGGCCGCGATCGCGCAGGCGATGGGCAATTCCTTGAGCAAGGGCCTCATTGTCTTCGATGACTGTAATGCGCATGATTAAAACTTAATCCTAATGCGCAAGTTTCGCGCAAGGTTGGAAAGGCAGTGTGCCCGTGTTGGAGGAGGGATTCGTTCCCTAAAACAAATCCGAACGACGGCAGATGTGAAAGTCTGACCGCTACAGAATGTCTACGGGAGGACACCTATGACTATCAAGTATTTCGCCGCAACCGCTGCATCCGCCGCCTGCCTCGCCGCTCCGGCGCTGGCCGAGGTTGACTTTGCAGGCAAGACCATCGAGTGGGTCATCCCCTTCTCGGAAACGGGTGGCTCGGCCAAATGGGCCAACTTCTTTGCCCCGCTTTTGTCCGAAGAACTGCCCGGCAACCCCACCGTCGTCGTCAAGTTCATGCCAGGTGCTGGTTCGACCAAAGGCGCCAACTGGTTCCAAGAGCAAGAGCATGACGAGGGCACGGTCCTTTTCGGCACCTCCGGCTCGACCCAGTTCCCCTATCTGCTGGACGATCCGCGGGTGCGCTATGAGTACAGCGACTGGAACCCAGTCATGGCGTCGGGCACCGGCGGGGTCGCTTATCTGAACCCCACAGACGGTGAGAAATTCGACGGCACCGCCAATAACCTCAAAGACGTCAACTTCATCTACGGCTCGCAGGGGGCCACGCGCCTTGACCTCGTGCCGCTGCTGGCATGGGAAATGTTGGGCATGAATGTCGAGCCTGTTTTCGGCATCAAGGGCCGTGGCGATGGCCGTCTGATGTTTGAGCGCGGCGAGGCCACGATCGATTATCAGACCTCGTCAAGCTACCTCGGTGCCTCTGCGGATCTGGTCGAAAAAGGTCAGGCCGTGCCGATGATGACATGGGGCGCGCTGGACGAGGACGGCAACATCGTTCGCGACCCCACCTTCCCCGACATCGCGACTTTCAAGGAAGTTTGCGAAGCGACCGAAGGCTGCGCCACCGAAGGCGAGGCATGGGGCGCATGGAAAGCCTTCTTTATCGCAGGTTTCCCTGTGCAAAAGATTGCCTTCCTGCCCGCAGGCACACCCGACGATGTGATCGCGACCTACACGGCGGCCTTTGACGCGGTGCGCAACCGCGAAGACTTTGCCCAGATTGCCGAGAAACGTGTCGGTAAGTACCCCGTCTTCGTAGGCGAAGGCGCGGCAAAGGCGACGCAGCGCGGCACGACCGTCTCTGCGGAGGCGAAAGCCTTCGTCACCAACTGGCTGCAAGAAGCCTATGGCGTTTCGCTGAAGTAAGCGGAACCCTCTCGGCCCCGGGTCAATCCCGGGGCCACCCCCCTTTATTCTAACATTTCGAGGTCGGTGCGATGGATCTGTTCGCAACCGCTCTGCCTGCGCTTGGCCAGGCATGGGCTCTCATTCTGCAACCTATGGTTCTGGGATATCTGGTGCTGGGCGTGGTCATGGGCCTCGCTGTCGGGGTCTTTCCCGGCCTCGGCGGGATCGCGGGGCTGTCGCTGCTCTTGCCTTTCATGTTCGGCATGGACCCTGTGCTGGGTCTGGCGCTGATGATCGGCATGGTCGCGGTTGTCCCGACCTCCGACACTTTCGCCTCGGTCCTCATGGGCATTCCGGGGTCTTCGGCCAGCCAAGCCACGGTGCTCGATGGCTTTCCGATGGCTAAAAAGGGACAAGCCGCACGGGCGCTTTCGGCGGCGTTCACCTCATCGCTCTTCGGCGGTCTGGTGGGCGCGGCATTCCTGACGTTGTTCATCGTCATCGCGCGGCCCATCGTCCTGTCCTTCGGCCTGCCCGAGATGCTGATGATCTCGATCCTCGGCCTGTCGATGGTGGCGGTACTTGCCGGGCGCGTGGCGCTCAAGGGGCTGGCGGCCGCGGGCCTCGGCCTGCTGATCGGCACCATCGGTGAGGCCGACGCGGGCGGCTCCCTGCGGATGGCGACCTATGACATCCCCTATCTAACAGACGGCTTGAAACTGGTAATCGTCGGCCTTGGCATCTTTGCCGTACCAGAAATCGTCTCGCTTCTGCGCCAAGACCGGGCGATTTCCAAAGAAGCCAAACTCGGCGCGGGTTGGGGCGAGGGCGTGCGCGACTGGGTTGCCAACAAATGGCTGTCGGTGCGCTGCTCGCTGATCGGCGTGGTCGTTGGCATCATCCCCGGCCTTGGCGGCTCGGTCGTTGACTGGATCGCCTATGGCCACGCGGTTCAAACGACGAAAGACAAATCGAATTTCGGCAAAGGCGAAGTGCGCGGTGTGATCGGGCCGGAAAGCTCGAACAACGCGAAAGAGGGCGGCGGTTTGGTCCCTACCCTGCTGTTTGGCATTCCCGGTTCCGGCTCCATGGCGATCTTCATCGGTGCCATCGCGCTATTGGGTTCCGGCGAGATCGAAGTCGGCCCATCGATGCTGCGCGACAACCTCGACATCACCTATTCGATCGTCTGGTTGCTGGCGTTGGCCAACGTCGTCGGCACGCTGCTGTGCATCGCGGCCTCGGGCGGCATCGCCAAGCTGACCACGATCCGTTTCACCTACCTTGCGCCGTTTCTCTTCATGCTGATCTCTTTCGCGGCGTTCCAGTCGGGGCAGAACTTCGAAGACATCCTCGCGCTTTTCGTGATCGGCCTGATCGGCATCTTCCTGCGCCGCTTTGACTGGTCGCGCCCGGCTTTTCTGATCGGCTTCGTCCTGTCCAACCCGGTCGAGAAATTTGCGAACCAAGCGTTCCAAATCGCATCGTTTCGGTTCCGCAAATCCTTTGAGGAAGGCATGGAGTATGTCTTCTCCCCCATCGTCATCGTGCTGCTGATCATCACCGTGGTCTCTGTCGTGCTGGGTCTGCGTCAAGCTAAGTCGATCATGGCCGAAGGCGATGTTCAGTCCGGCTCCAAACGCGCGCCGTTGGTCTTTTTGCTGATCATCATGGGCTACGTCGTGGCCGCGCTGATCAATGCCTCGCTGATCCCCGACTACAACATGACCGACAAGATCGTGCCGCTGGTCGTGGGGGGCATCGCCTTGGCCGCGCTGCTGATCTTGCTGGTGCAGATGATCCTGCGGCCTGAAAGCGATGCGATCTTTGCCGATAAGGAAGTCTCGGGCGAGGACGCTGATGCGCCCTATGGCCTGTGGAGCACGCTCACGTGGTTCGTGGGTCTGATCGTCGCGACATACTTCGTCGGCTTCATCCTCGCGCTCTTGGGCTTTTTGATCAGCTTCCTGCGGGTTCGTGCACAGGCGCATTGGCCGAAAACCCTGATCCTGACGGCCTGCGGCATCGCGCTGATGTGCGTCATGGCCGGGGCACTCAACCGTGATTTCCCGCCGGGTCTGCTGCAAGGCGCAGTCGATCTGCCCTGGCCGCTGAACTGAGGAGTTTAGAGATGACACAGACAGCTATCCCCTATCTCTTCATGCGCGGCGGCACCTCGCGGGGGCCATACTTCAACCGCGCGGATCTGCCGGAGGACCGCGAAACGCTGGCCGAAGTGCTGCTCGCCGTGGTGGGCTCCGGCCATCCGTTAAACATCGACGGCATCGGCGGCGGCGCGGCGGTGACCACCAAGGTTGCGATGCTTTCGCCTTCTGACGACGGTTGGGCCGATGTGGACTATTTCTTTGCCCAAGTCTCGGTCGAGGATCGGCTGGTCGATTTTAAACCGACCTGCGGCAATATCCTGTCGGGCGTCGGGCCAGCGGCGGTCGAGTTGGGCCTCGTCCAACCCACCGGCGATGTAACGGATGTCAAAATCCACGCCGTCAACACCGGGGCCAAGGTGCTCTCCAAAGTGCTGACCCCCGGCGGCGTGCTCACCTATGACGGCGACACCGAGATCGCGGGCGTGCCCGGTGCCGGCGCCGCCGTGGCGTTGAATTTCATGGGCGTCGTCGGATCTTCGACCGGGGCGTTTTTGCCCACGGGCAACATCCGCGATACCTTTGACGGGATCGAAGTCACCTGCATGGATGTTGCCATGCCGATGGTTATCGCCCGCGCGGCGGACTTTGGCCTGACGGGGTATGAAAGCGTCGCCGAACTCGACGCAAACAAAGACTTCTTTGCGCGGATGGAGGCAATTCGCCTTCAGGCCGGGGCCGCCATGGGCATGGGGGATGTGGCAAAATCCGTCACGCCCAAGTTCGGTCTGCTCGCCCCTGCCCGCGACGGCGGCACCATCGCGACACGCTATTTCATGCCGTGGAACACGCACCCCTCCACGGCGGTGACCGGGGCGCAATGCCTCGCTTCCTGCGCGCTCACGCCGGGCAGTGTGGCGGATGGACTGCTTGATCGGCCCAGCCAAAGCCCTGCCGATATCGTGCTCGAACATGCCTCTGGCACGATTGACGTGCTGGTGGATTATGACACTTCGGAGGGGTTTGCGCTGAACTCCGCCGGGCTGCTGCGGACGGCACGTAAACTGGCGGATGGCTGCGTCTTCGTCCCGTCGCGCATTTGGGAGGGTCACTGATATGCCCGTGATGAACCTGCTTGTCGCCTTCAACGGCTCCGATGCCTCCGTCGCCGCATTGCGCTATGCCGCTTCCCTCGCCAAACAGCGCGGCGCGCATGTCACGGCGATCCTTGCCCATACCGCCCATGAGGTGATCGACCGCCGCTCGCGCTGGATCCCCGAAGAGGCCCGCGCCCTGTTGGAGGCTGCCAACAGCGAAATCTTGGCCGAAGTCACCCGCCGGTTCGAAGAGCTACGCCCGGCCGTTGGTCTGGGCGACGCACTGGATTTCCGCGAGGAGACGGGCCGCGTCGACACGCTGCTTTCCGAAGGCGCGCGGTACTATGATATGCTGATCGTCGGCGCGCGGGCCGAAAGCGATGATGCCCATGTGACCCACCACCCAGACCGGATCGCGCTGCAATCCGGGCGTCCGGTGATCGTGGTCCCGGCAGGCTATGACGCGGGCGCGCAGCACAGCCACGCGGCGCTGGCATGGGACGGGGGCCGCGCCGCCGCGCGGGCGCTGTCAGACAGCCTGCGTCTGCTTGAGGCCGATGGCCGGGTCAGCGTTCTGACGGTCGGCAAACGCACCTCTTGGCCGATCACCGATCTGATGACTCATCTTGGCCGCCACGGCGTCGAAGCAGTGCATGAGAACTTCCCGACCACCCATCCGGTGGCGCAGACCCTGCTGTCCTACTGCGAGCGGCACGATCCTTCGCTGCTGGTGCTCGGTGCCTATGAGCACTCCAAGTTCCGCGAAGATTTCCTTGGTGGCGTGACCGCCGAGGTGCTGGAAAAGATCAAAATCCCCGTTTTGTTGTCCCATTGAGAAGCGAATGATGACTAATTACGAGAAAAGCCACGTCGCCCGCCGTGATCTGGAAAAACTGCGCGCCGAGTTGATCGCCAGCATCGGCACGCAGAAGGATCGCGACCCTGATCTGCTCATCCTGCATGAGCGGGTCAGCAAAGCGATCAACGCGCTTTCCGCATAGGGTGCCCGGGATGAAGGTTCATATCCTCGACGACTGGTTCGACACCCTGCGCGGGTTGCCTTGCTTTGACCTGCTGGCGGGGCACGAAGTCACCGTCTGGACAGACCATCATTCTGACGAGGCGATCTTGGCCGACCATTTGCGGGATGCCGATTGCGTGGTGCTCTTTCGCGAGCGGACGAAGGTGACGCGCGGGCTGCTGGAACGTCTGCCAAACCTGCGCCTGATTTCGCAGCGCGGCGCCTATCCGCATGTGGATGTCGCGGCCTGCACCGATCAGGGCGTGCTGCTGTGTTCCAACAAAGGCGCGGACGGGGCCAACCACGCGGCAGCTGAACTAACCTTTGCACTGATCCTTTCAGCCATGCGGCAACTGCCGCAGCAGATGGCCAGCGCCAAGGCGGGCAACTGGCAGATGGGCGTCGGGCGCAGCCTGCGCGGGCGTCGACTGGGGCTTTATGGCTATGGGCGCATTGGCCGTGTGGTGGCCGACTATGCCCGCGCCTTCGGGATGGAGGTCATCTGGTGGAGTTCTGACGCCGGGCGCGCGCGGGCGAAAGCTGATGGCGAGACCGTCGCCACGAGCCGCGCGGCGTTTTTCGGCACATCTGAGGTGGTTTCGCTGCATCTGCGCCTCACCCCCGAGACCCGCGGTAGCGTCACCGCGGAAGACCTCAGCGCCATGCCGCCCCGCTCGGTGCTCGTGAACACCTCGCGGGCCGGGCTGATTGCCGAAGGCGCGCTGCTGCATGCGCTCAACGCCGATCATTTGGGCGCGGCAGCGGTGGATGTTTTTGACACAGAGCCGCTGACCAATCCCAAAGACCCCCTGCTCTCCCACCCCAAGCTGATCGCCAGCCCGCATATCGGCTTTGTCACCGAGGATGAATTCGACAAACAATTCGCGGATATCTTCGAACAGGTGAACGCCTATGCGGCAGGCGCACCGATCCATATGATCAACCCTTCCGTCTACGCGCCATAAGGCCCGCGATTAGCGGCGCGCCGACGATCACCAACACGATGCGGGTCAGGTGGTGGGTGATGACAAAGCCCAGATCGGCCCCGGTCACGATGGCCAGCACGGTCATCTCGGCCTGCCCGCCAGGCGCGAAGGCGAGGAACGCCTCGACCGGATCGCCCAACCCGGCCCAAGTGACGAGCCCGGTGAAACCTGCGGCCAAGACGGCCAGCACCAGCACATAGGCGATGCCCGCCAGCACCACCCGCGTCAGCTCGCCCCATGTCACGCCCAGAAAATGCACGCCGATCCCGCAGCCGATGAAGAACTGCGCGCCAAGGATGGCCTCGGCTGGCGGGCGGCTGTGGATCAGGCCGGCCAGTGATAGAACGGCGGTCACGATCATGGGGCCAAGGATGGACGCGCCAAATAGACCGATCCTCTCTCCTCCCTTCCAGCCGATCAGGGCTGCGGCGGCCATCAAGGCCATCTCCCCCATCGGCAATTCCGTTACCGGCGCGCCGATGGGATTGGTCAGCCCTGCCCCATAAGCCAGCGTCAAGAAAGCAGGCGCGAGGGTGACGATAATCAGCACCCGCGTGGCATGGATCAATGACAGCGCCCGCGGATCACCCCCTGCTTCGGTGCCGAAGATCACCATGTCCTGCAAGCCGCCCGGCATCGCGGCGTAATAGGCCGTCGGCGGGTCGAACCCCCAAACATGCCGAAAGAAAGGGACGCCGATAATCCCGATCAGCGCGATAAAGACCGGAACCAGCGCCACCGACATCGCCATCTGTGGCAGTTGGTGGAAAAGATCAGGCGTGATCGAGGCCCCAACCGCCACCCCAAGGATCGTGCGCGCCGCGACCGAGACTTGGCCGAAGCCTTTGATCGGCACGTTCGACAATGCCGCGATAAGGCAGGCGGCCATCGGCCCGAAAAGGAATGGCAGCGGCAGATCGAGCCACCAAAAGAGCAAAGTTCCAGCCGCGGCGAGGATCAAGGTCAGCGCACCACGGCGGGTCGGTTGGGAGAGGCGCATAGGGTTCAACTCACTTTTTCTCCCGGGCTTGACCCTTTATGGATACTATTGTATCCACCTGTATGCAATACCTATCGGAGGGGGTTTCATGAGCGAAGAAGACCGCACACCGCAGGGCAACTCTGCCTACAATCAGTTGATGGATGAACTGCGCGCCGGAAGGCTCAACCCCGGCGACCGCCTGCGTGAGACGGAGCTGGCCGAGCGCTTGAGCGTCTCCCGCACCCCCGTGCGCGAAGCGATCCGCCAGTTGGAGGCCGATGGCGTCGTGGCCCATATCCCCCGCCAAGGGGCGAGTATCCGCACACTGGACTATGCTGAGGTGATGGAGCTTTACGAGATGCGCGCCGTGTTGGAGGGCACCGCCGCACGGTTGGCCGCCCGCGCCGCATCGGACATCGAGATCGAAGAGCTTCAGGACATGAACCAGCAGCTCGCCACCTTGGGCAATGTGCCTGAGGCCTTCACGCTCAACCGTCAGTTCCACGCAGCCCTTCTGGACGCTGCGAAGAACCGTTTCCTGACCCGGTCAATCCATACGCTGCAAAAGACGCTGATGATCCTCGGACCGACGACGCTGACCGACCCTGCCCGCGCCGAGAATGCGGTGGAAGAGCACTTTGGGGTTCTCGACGCGATCAAGGCCCGTGATGCCGCCCTCGCCGAAGCGGCGATGCGCGTACATATCGAAGCGGCCCAACGGGTCCGGGTGCGCGCCCTGCGCGCGCAGCCCTCGCGTGATGAGACCTATGACGGAGACCTGCTGTGACCGAGGCTTACGATATCGTCGTGATCGGCGGCGGCAATGCAGCCCTTTGTGCCGCGATCACCGCCGCCGAAACGGGCGCCCGCGTGCTGATCCTTGAAACGGCACCGAAACCCTACCGGGGCGGCAATTCGCGCCATACCCGCAACTTTCGCTGCATGCACCACGGACCACTGGGGCCGCTGGTCGAAAGCTACACCGAAGAGGAATATCTTGCCGATCTGATGAAGGTGACGGGGGGCAAGACGGATGAGCACCTCGCCCGTCTCGCGATCCGCACGTCGGAGGAATGCCTGCCATGGATGGAGGAACATGGCGTGCGGTTTCAGCCTTCGCTCTCGGGCACCCTGTCACTTGCCCGCACCAATGCTTTCTTCCGTGGCGGTGGCAAAAGCCTTGTGAATGCCTATTACCGCACCGCCGAAGGATTGGGCGTGGATGTGCTCTATGAAGCTGCCGTCACCCATCTGGAGTTGGACGGCGACCGGGTGACGCGCGTGGATTATACCCATGAGGGGGCCGCCAAGAACCTCTTGCCCAAATCTGTCGTCGTGGCCTCTGGCGGCTTTCAGGCCGATACCGACTGGCTCGCCCGCGCATGGGGGCCAGCGGCGAAGAACTTCCTGATCCGTGGCACGCCCTATAACCGCGGCGTGGTACTGGCGGATCTACTGGACCAAGGCATCGCACAGGTGGGCGACCCGACGCAGTGCCACGCGGTCGCCATCGACGGGCGCGCGCCAAAGTTCGACGGCGGGATCGTCACGCGGTTGGATTGCGTGCCCTTCTCCATCGTCGTCAACAAGGACGCACAGCGGTTCTATGACGAGGGCGAGGATGTCTGGCCCAAACGCTACGCCATCTGGGGCCGACTGGTGGCCGCGCAGCCCGATCAGGTCGGCTATGTCATCATTGACGCGAAATCGCTGAACCTGTTCATGCCTTCGGTCTTCCCCCCGATCAAAGCCGATACGCTGGCGGAACTGGCGGGAAAGATGGGCCTGCCCGCTGATGCGCTGGAGCACACCGTGGCCGCGTTCAACGAAGCCTGTGGCGATCAAAGTGCCTTCCACCCCACCGAACTTGATGGCGTGGCGACCACGGGTCTGACCCCGCCCAAGACAAACTGGGCGCGACCGATCACCGAGCCGCCGTTCTACGGCTATTCGCTCAGGACAGGTGTCACCTTTACCTACCTTGGCCTGAAAGTGGACGAAAACGCGCAATGCTCCATCGGCGACCGCCCGGTCAGCAACCTTTGGGCGGCGGGCGAAACCATGGCGGGCTCGATCTTGGGCCAAGGCTATCTTGCCGGATTTGGCATGACCATCGGCACCGTCTTCGGACGTATCGCAGGCAAGGAGGCCGCAGCCCATGCAAATTGATCTACTCCAAGAAGCACGCCGTCAGGCCGAAATCTGCAACGCCTGCCGCTATTGCGAAGGCTACTGTTCGGTCTTCCCTGCCCTTCAGGCCGAACGCGCCTTTTCTGACGGCGATCTGACGCAACTGGCGAACCTTTGTCACAACTGCCGGGGCTGCTATTACGCCTGCCAATACACCGCTCCGCATGAGTTTGACCTGAACCTGCCCCAAGCCTTGGCCGATGTGCGCCAAGACAGTTGGGAGGAGTTCGCCTTTCCCCGTGCCGCCGGGAAGGCCTTTCAGAAAAACGGCCTCGCCATTGTGCTCGCCACCGTATTGGGCTTTGCCCTGCTCTTCTGGGCCGCCCGCGCGCTGGCCGCTGCGGGGGGCGAAGGTTTCTATGCAGTGCTGTCTCACAATGCGATGGTGGCGATCTTTCTGCCCGCCTTTCTGTTTCCGCTGATTAGCATCGCCATCGGGCTGCGCCGTTACTGGCAAACAGTCGGCGGTTCCCCGGTTCGCCTCTCGCATCTGCGCGGGGCCATCACCTCAATCGCGAATATGCGCAATCTCAAGGGCGGGCATGGCGACGGTTGCAACTTTGAAGACGAAGACCGTTTCACTCACGCCCGCCGCTATGCGCATCAGGCAATCATGTACGGCTTTCTGTTGTGCTTTGCCTCGACCAGCGTGGCGACGCTGATGCATTACCTGCTTGGTATGCCCGCTCCTTACGGGCTGTTCTCCGCCCCCAAAATCCTTGGACTGTCGGGCGGTGTTCTGTTGGTGTTGGGCTGTGGCAAAATGGTCTGGCTCAAGCTGCGCTCGGACAAATCGCTCGGTGCGACCAACGCTTTTGGCGGCGAAATAGCCTTTACCGGTTTGCTGGGGTTCGTCGGGTTGAGCGGGCTGTTGCTCTATGCGGCAAGCGGTTCTGGCTGGATGCCGGGCCTGTTGGTTATTCACCTCGGCGCCGTGCTCGCGTTCTTTTTGCTGACACCCTTCACCAAAATGGCGCATGGGTTTTACCGAATGGCGGCTTTGGTACGTGATGCGCAGCGGCGTGAGGGGGGTTGAGAGAAATGGTACAGCGTGGGCCGGACCCGCAGCGGCGCAGGTTCATGACAAAAACAATGTTGGGAATGTTCATCCTCTGAGCCGATAAGGCCAGCATTGGGTTTTACCCAGCATCCAATTGCGGTAAATAACGCCTATCCGTCGAAGCATAGGCTCTGGCGGCTTGCAAGGTCGGGCGTTGAATGGAGCCGGAACATTGAGTTTTACAGCCCCTGATTCAGACCAATTGCCCCGCACATTGAACGATTATTACAGCCGTGCACGCGCAGGGATGAGCCCGCGCAACCGCGCGTATTTCTTGGCCGGTGCCGGGGATGGGCAGACCCTTTCTGCCAATGAAACCGCTTTTCAGCAGGCTCAGGTCACGCCACGAATGCTGCGCGATCTGCGGGGCGGGTCGACAGAGGTGTCGCTGCTGGGACAAAAGCTTGTTGCGCCCTTTCTGATTGCGCCCTTTGCCTATCACCGACTGCTGCATGACGCAGGCGAGAGCGCGACCGCCCGCGCGGCCGAGGCCCAGTCGATCAAGATGGTGCTGAGCGCGCAGAGCAGCGAACCGCTCGACAGGGTGCGCAGCAGCGGCCCCGGCAGTGACTGGTTTCAGCTGCACTGGATGGGGAGCAGAGAGGCCACGCAAGCGCTTGCGCAGATGGCACTGGACGCGGGTTTCACCAGATTGATCCTGACCATTGATGCGCCCGTCCAAGGGGTGCGGGACCGCGAAATCGAGGCGCAGTTTCAGCTGCCGCCCGATGTCAGCGCGGTCAATCTTGCGCGGTTCACGCCGCCTGCCTTCACGCCGCGTGAAGACGCGCAGTCGATCATCTTTGACCACATCGCCGAGACCCTGCCCGCATGGGCAGATGTTGCTTGGCTGATCGAGACGATAGAGGCTCCGCTGCTGCTGAAAGGCATCCTGCATCCCGAAGATGCAGCGCAGGCGCAGAGGATCGGCGCGGCAGGCATCATCGTGTCAAACCATGGGGGCCGGGTGCTGGACCGCGCGCCCTCGACGCTAAGCGCCCTGCCCGCCATAGTTGCCAAGGTCGGACCGGATTACCCAGTGTTGATGGACGGAGGCATCCGGCGCGGGGTTGATATCCTGATCGCGCTGGCGCTCGGGGCAAAGGCCGTTTTGATCGGGCGGCCCATCGCCTGCGGATTGGCGGTGGCTGGCGATCTGGGCGTCAGCCATGTGTTGCGCTTGCTGCGCGACGAGTTGGAAATCGCTATGTTGCTAAGCGGCTGCGC